>Ga0070670_100004619_pt1 | contig 11552 bp, 7 predicted proteins | sample KBSS63metaG_FD_64665 | JGI IMG/M metagenome (GOLD analysis project Ga0070670, IMG submission 64665) | Switchgrass rhizosphere microbial communities from Kellogg Biological Station, Michigan, USA - KBS S6-3 metaG | ecosystem: Host-associated > Plants > Roots > Rhizosphere > Soil ... | reverse complement strand
CTTCAACACCTTCATGTCGCAGGGCAACTTCGGAAACCTGTGCGACACGAACAACTTCGGCGATCCGGTCGTCCTCTACGACACGTTCGAAGACCGCTGGATCATCACCGACTTCGCCTTCATCCCCGACATCAACGGCAACGCGAATGCCCCCGCCTTCCAGTGCTTCGCCGCCTCGATGAGCGGCGACCCGGTCGCCGGTGGCTGGAACTTCTACTCCATCCAGGTGACCGATTTTTTCCCTGACTATGGGAAGTTCGGCATCTGGCCCGACGGCCTGTACATGTCGGCGAATCTCTTCGGCTTCAACGGCGGCTCGTTCTCGGGCGTTCGCACCTGGGCGTTCAACAAGGCCCAGATGTATGCCGGCAGCCCGACGGTGCAGGTCGTCTCCTTCAATGTCAGCGGCGACTCCGCCCTCCTCCCCAGCAATGCTCGTCTGCAGACGGGCACCCCGCCGCCGGGGCGGCCCAATCTGTTCCTCGCCACTTCGCTTTTTCTGAACGCGGTGACGGTCTACAAGTTCCATGTCGATTGGAACAGTATTTCGCTGTCGACCTTCACCGGGCCCGACATCCCGACCTCCGCCTCGAGCTGGCCGACGTTCGCCGCCAGCGTGCCGCAGCCCGGGACTGCAACCTTGCTCGACTCGCTTTCGAACAGGGCCATGATGCAGAACCAGTACACGAACTTCGGTGGGACCGAGTCGCTATGGGCGTCGCACACCGTGCGCCGCGCCAACACTTCGGGAGCTGCTGCGCCGCGCTGGTACCAGGTGAACGTCACCGGCGGCAACGTCAACCCGGTCATCCCGCAGGCCGCCACCTGGGATCCGGACGGCAACAACAACATCCACCGCTGGATGCCCAGCCTCGCGCTCAACCGGCTGGGCGACATGGCCATGGGGTACAGCACTTCCAACGCGACGACCGAATTCCCGTCGATCAAGTACGCCGGCCGCTTGGCCGGTGACGCGGCCAACACGTTGTCTCTGACCGAGCAGACGTTCTTTACCGGCACCGCATCGCAGACAGGCAGCGTGCGCTGGGGCGACTACGCCGCCATGACGCTCGATCCCGACGGCTGCACCTTCTGGTTCACCACCGAGTACGCCAATCCCGCGGATCAGACCTTCAATCACCGCTGGCTGACCAAGTTCGGCTCCTTCCGTTATCCCGCCTGCGTTTCGTTCGTCCCGGGCACGGTGACCGGTACAGTGACCGTCACTCCGGGAGGCGCCCCGCTCAGCGGCGCCACGATCAGCTTTGGCGCGCGCAGCACGACCACGAACGGATCGGGCGTTTACACGTTCCCGAACATTCCGGCGGGCACGTATCCCTCGATCAGTGCGACCAAGCCGGGTTACAGCACTGCCAGCGCGGCCCCTGTCATCGTCACCGAGGGCGGAACGACGACGAACGACTTCGCGCTCAGCGTCGCGCCGGTGAGCCCCTGCATCACGGACACCACGCAGGCCGACTTCCTGGCCGGCATTCTGACCAACGTGGACGTCACCTCGAACCCCGGCGACGTCACTCTGTCGAATACGGCCGTCGATCAGCAGAACACGGCCGGCACCACGACCGGGACCGGCTTTGGAACTCCCGCCTGGACCGGTCAGACGTTCATCCCGGCGATCACCGGCCAGCTCGTGCAGGCGCAGATCCAGCTCTTCTGCAACGGTTGCGGCGCCAATCCCCCGAACCTGACACTGTCTGTCCGCGCCACGGCTGCCGGTCTGCCCACCGGCGCCGACCTCGCCAGCGTGACGGTCCCCGGCACCGCCTTCGGCAGCGGCCTGACCACGACCTTCATGGCCACCTTCGGCGCGCCGGCCTCGCTCACCGCGGGAACGCAATACGCCCTGATCCTGCGCCCTGTCTCCGCCCCCGCGGGCAGCGGCTATTTCTGGATTCGTTCCTCGCCCAGCACGTATGCCAACGGTTCGCGCGTCCTTTCGGCCGATAGCGGCGGGACGTGGAGTGCGGATACGACCCGCGACTACAACTTCAAAGCCGTCATGCGAGGCCCGTACTCACCGACGAGCGGCAACCTCGCCTCCAGCACGAAGGACAGCAACCCGGCCGCCGGCCTGACTCCGATCTGGTCGACACTCTCATGGAACGGTTCGACGCCGGCCAATACGACCCTGAAGTTCCAGGTCGCCGGCTCGAACAACCCGGGCGGGCCGTTCACCTTCATCGGACCCGATGGAACGGCCGGCACGTTCTTTACCACGTCGCCCAGCTCCCTCCCGCTGCTCTACAACCTGCGCTACGCGAAGTACCAGGCCTATCTGGCCACGACGGACAACTCGGTGACGCCGGTGATTAACGACGTCACCTTCTGCGCCAACAACGTCGACTGCAGCGGCCCGATCGCCATCACGCCCACTCCGGCCGCGGTGTGCGCGAGCTCCACCGGCAATACGGCTTCCGGTCCGGCAGGCGAGACCAGCTACGCCTGGTCGATCACCAACGGCACGATCGTCGGTAGCTCTACATCGCAGAGCGTGACCTACACTGCTGGCGCGTCGGGCACCGTCGGCCTGATGCTCAACGTCGTCGAGCCGGGCGGATGCCACAAGTCGGCTTCGACCAACGTCACCATCAACCCGCTGCCGCCCACGCCGACGATCAGCGGCACGCTCGTCTTCTGCGCCGGCGGCAGCACCACGCTGAGCTCGGACAGCAACTCAGGCAACCAGTGGTATCTCAACGGCGGCCTGATGGCTGGCCAGACGAACCAGAATCTCATCGTCACTGCCGCGGGCAGCTACACCGTGCAGGTCACCGACGGCAACGGTTGCAACAGCGCGATGTCCGCGCCGGCGGTGGTCAGCCAGAACAACCCGCCGCCCGTTCCGACCATCGCCGGCAGCACGAACGGTACCGGTACGCAGGATCAGGCCTGCCCCGAGCAGCCGCTGACTCTCACCGCGACCTCGGCGGGCGCGACCTCGTTCCAGTGGTACAAGGACATCGATCTTCTTCCTGGCGAGACGAACGCGACCTACCAGGCCACGGGCGCAGCGACGTACTACGTGACTGCAACCGTGAACGGCTGCACCTCGGCGCAGTCGGCCGGCTACGTCGTGCAGAACCCGACGCCGCACGCGCCGTTCGTCAGCTTCCGCGGGCAGGACTCGAGCGTCACTACGCTCTCCATCTGCCAGGGCAGCAGCCAGATCATCGACTCCGACAGCGCCACCGGCATCCAGTGGTGGAAGGATGGCTCACCCATCCCGGGCCCGCAGACCCAGAGCTACACCGCCACCGGCCTGGCGCCCGGCACATACGTGTTCACCGCGCAGCTCAACGCCCTTGGTTGCCACAGCCAGTTCGGCCGCAACGTCACCCTCATCGTCGACGCGATGCCGCCCACGCCGACCATCAGCGGCGATACCAACGCCACCGGCACGCAGGATCAGGCCTGCCCCGAACAGCCGCTGACGCTGCATGCGAATGGCGCGACCGGGGCGACGTCGTACACCTGGTACAGCGACAACGCCGTCATCCCGAATGAGTCGACCTCCACTCTGATCATGACCGGCGTTGGCAACATCAGCGTCACCGCCACGAACGGCACCTGCACCACGGCGCACTCGGCGACTTACGTCGTCCAGAATCCGACGCCGCACTCGCCGTTCATCACCATCCGCGGCCAGGCTTCTACTTTGACCTCGATCACCTTCTGCCAGGGCGGCAGCATCATTCTCGACTCCGACAGCGCCACCGGCATCCAGTGGTGGAAGGACGGTTCGCCCATCGCCGGCCCGCAGAGCCAGAGCCTTTCCATCTCCGGCTTAGCGCCCGGAACCTACACATACACCGCGCAGCTCAACGCGCTCGGCTGCCATAGCCAGTTCGGCCGCAACATCACCGTCACCGTCAATTCGCTTCCCACTACCCCGACGGCGACGCCCGGCGGCCCGACTACGTTCTGCGCGGGCGGCAGCGTCACGCTGACCTCGAGCAGCGCGACCGGCAACCAGTGGTACCTCAACGGCAACCCGATCGGCGGCGCGACCAGCCAGACCTACCCAGCCACCGCGACCGGCAGCTACACGGTGAAGGTCACGGACGGCAACTCGTGCACCAGCGCGGCGTCGAACGCCGTCAGCGTGACGGTCAATCCGCTTCCGGCCACGCCGACGATCACCCCAGGCGGTCCGACCACGTTCTGCCAGGGCGGCAGCGTCACGCTCACTTCGAGCAGCGCGTCCGGCAACCAGTGGTATCTCAACGGAAACCCGATCGGCGGAGCGACCAGCCAGACTTACCCGGCCACCGCCGCGGGCAGCTACACCGTGAAGGTCACCGACGGGAACGCCTGCACCAGCGCGGCATCGGCGGCGACGGTCGTCACCGTCAACCCGAATCCCAACGCCACCATCACCGCTCCGGCCAGCGTCACCACCAGCTCCACCGGCAACGTGGCATCCACCGCCAATGCCGGCGCGGGTGCAACGTACGCATGGTCCGTCACCGGCGGAACGCTCACCGGCGGCAACAACACGCCGAGCATCACCTTCACCGCCGGCGCCACGCCCGGCACGCTGACGATCAACCTCACCGTGACCACGAGCAACGGCTGCAGCGATACGAAGTCGGCGAACGTCAACCGCGTGCTGCCGGTCGTCACCGTCACCTCGATTTTGCCGAACTTCGGCACCGTCACCGGCGGAACGATCGTCACCATCAACGGCACCAACTTCGCCAGCGGCGCAACGGTCACCATCGGTGGTACGGCCGCGACGAACGTCGTCGTGGTCAGCGCGATCAAGATCACCGCGAAGACTCCGGCCCATGCCGCCGGCGCTGCCAACGTGACCGTGACGAACACCGACACGTCAACCGGCACGCTGAACAACGGCTACAACTATCAGCCGCAGGTCTTCGATCCGAACAACGACGGCACGCTCGATCCGGCCGACATCTTCTATCTCATCAACTATCTCTTCATGGGCGGTCCGGCCCCGCACGGCCCCGGCGGCGTCCTCTCGGGTGACGCAAACGGCGACGGCAAGGTCGATCCGGCCGACATCTTCTATCTCGTGAACTACCTCTTCCTCGGCGGCCAGAAGCCGAATCTCCCGTCGCCCGAGGGGACTACGCATGCAACCGCGGCCGGCGGCGCGGCTCCGGAGCTTGCAGGCTCGATCACGCTCGGCAAGCCGGTGCTTCGCGCGGGTCACTACTTCGTGCCGGTCATCATGGCCAGCCGAGGATCGGTAGCACCGCAGGCGATGTCGCTGAGGGTGCGGTTGGAAAGTGATGCAGCGATCGGCGAAGTCGCCGTGCGCCGCGCCGGCGTCGCCAAAGACGTCCCGGCTGTATTCGAGACCACGCGCCGCTCAGGCAACGACGTCTCGTATGTCGTCGCGTACGACCCGCGCGGTCTCGCGCTCGGTGCATCGCGTTCGGCAGTCGTGGCGGAGATCGAGATCGCATCGGCCGAAGCAGGCCTTTCGATCCGCATCGATCCGGAACTGACGATGCTCAGCAATCAGGCCGGAACGAAGACGGCCACGGTCGGCAATCGCAATCTCGAGGTAAGCGGCACGACGATCGGCAGCGGCGCATTGCCGCGGCCGCATGCGCCGGGCCACGAAGTGAATTAGGGGTGGGAGAGAGAAACGAATGAAATCGCACGCAACGTCTTTGAAGGTTTTCAGCGCCGTCGCTCTGATGAGCATTCTGGCGGGTCTTCTCACCGCCGGACCGGCTCCGCCGCTGCCGCAGGACGTCGTCACCGTGGCGACCGTGAACGGCGCTCAGTTCACGACCGTCGATGTGCCGGTGTTCATCCGCGACGTTTCATTGACCACGCTCGGCCTCGATCAGCCGCCGGGATCGCGCATTCAGTCGTACAGCATCAAAGTCAATTACGCGCCGGCGTCCGCGGTGCAGTCGATCACGTTCTCGCGCGCCGGCATCACGGCGCCGTTGACGCCGACCTTCGAGAACAGTCCCTCCAGCGCCGGCACGATCTCGCTGCTCGATACCTTTCAGGAGGCGACGAACCTGATTCCGTTTACGCTGAACGGACTGCCGCCGGGCAACCAGGTCGCGCATCTTCTGGTCACGCTCTCGCCGACGGCGACGGTCGGCCAGGTCATCACGCTGACGCTCGATCCGACGCTCACGCAACTCACCGATGAGGCGGGGAACGCGGCCACGATCGAAAGCACCAGCAACAGCAGGCTAGCGCTGGTCAGCGGCTCGATCACCGTCGTCCCCAGCGTTCCTGCGATGTCGTATCTGGTTCTCGCACTCCTCGCCGTTGCCCTGGCTGTCGTCGGATTCAAGCTCATTCGTTTCTAATCGTCGCACGCGGCAAACAATCACCGATCTCCCCAAGGACCCATAAATGAACCGCAAGCCCCTCGTCAGTTTGTCCGCGTTGCTCTTTTCACTTCTTACGATCCTCATCATCGCCGCGCCGGCGATTGCCCAGGACGCGGTGACGGTCGGAACCGTCACCGCGTCGGGAAGCACCGTCGACGTGCCGGTATACATCCGCGACGTCGCCGGCACGACGCTGGGCCGCGACCAGGCAACCGGCTCGCGGATCCAGGCGTACAGCATCAAAGTCACGTACGCGCCGGCCTCAGCCGTGCAGTCCGTGACCTTCTCGCGCGCCGGCATCACGGCCAGCCTGTCCCCGGGCTTTGAATCGACGCCCTCGACGACCGGCTCGATCAGCCTCCTGACGTCCTTTCAGGAGTCGACGAATCTCATCCCGTTCACGATCAACGCACCAGCGCCGGGCGATCAGGTTGCGCATCTCGTCTTCACGCTTTCGCCGTCGGCGGCTCCGGGAAGTTCCATCTCCCTTTCGCTCGATTCCTCCCTGACGCAGCTCAACAATCAGGGCGGCGACAAGAGCGAGACGACGTCGAACGGTGGGCTTACGCTCACCGATGGCGCGATCAACATCCCGCAGTTGTCGCTGGTGGTTCTGCCCGGCTTCAGCGACATCACCCTCAACGGCGTCTCCAACTTCACCGCGCAGACCAGCGCCAACGTCGCCGCCAGCACGACGGTCTCTCTCGTCTCCTCAGATCCGTCTGTCGCCTCGGTCCCCGCGTCGGTGGTCATTCCGGCCGGATCGCGCAGTACCAACTTCAGCGTTACCGGTCTCGCCGTCGGCGGCGCCACCATCACCGCAACGCTTCCGGTCTCCGATGGCGGCGCGATGGCGACGGCGTCCGTCACCGTCAGCGAGCCGCCGCCGCAATGCGCCGTGCCGGCGGCTCCCGTGATCAGCGGCCCGGCCACTGCCGAAGCGTCGAAGTCCTACACGATCTCTTGGCCCGCGGTGACGAATGCGACCGATTACGTCGTCGAGGAATCGACCGATGTGAATTTCGGGAGCGGCGTCACGTCGAGCACGACCACGACGACGTCCGCCTCCTTCACCCATGCCGCGGCGAACCGTTACTACTACCACGTCCGCGCGCGCAACCAGGCTCCCGGCTGCAACACCACGTCGCTCTTCTCCACGCAGGTCTCGGTGCTGGTCAGCATCGTGCCGGTCGCGCAGACGCGTATCCTGCCGGTGGTCGGCTCCGTTCCCGGCAGCTTCGGCGCGAACTTCAAGACGTCCATCCAGCTCTACAACGCAAAGAGCAGCGCCGTATCGGGCAAGATCGTCTTCCACACGCAGGCGGTCTCAGGATCGTCCTCCGATCCGTCGATCGCCTACTCGATTCCGGCGGGAAAGAGCCTTTCATACGCCGATCTCCTTCCGGCCATGGGCATCGCCAGCGGTCTGGGAAGCGCCGACATCGTGGCCGATCCCGGCTCGTCGTTTCCGATCACGCTCGCGCGTGTTTTCAATGATGCCGGCATCGCCGGAACGACCGGTCTCGCCCTCGAGCCGATGTCTGCCAGCGATGCGCTGCAGAACGGCCAGAGCGGCGTGCTGATCGCGCCGGCCGATACGCGCTTCCGCCTCAACATCGGCGTGCGCACGCTGGAGCAGGGCGTATCGATGACGCTGACCGTTCGCGACAAAGACGGCGTCGTGGTGAAGACCGCATCGCAAAGTTACGGAGCCACGTTCTTCCGCCAGCTCGGATCATCGGTGATTCTCGACGGCTACACACTCACCGGCGGCGAGACGATCACGATTCAGATCACGTCCGGCAGCGCTTTCGTCTACGGCTCGACGACGGACAACACGACGCAGGATCCGAGCGTGCAATTCGCGCGGAAGGTCGAGTAATCAGCGCCGCCGCACGCGCGTGATGAGATAGATCACGACGGCGATGTTGATCGCGAGCACCGCGATCTTCATCGCCGTCATGCGGTGCACGAGCTCGTAGATCTCGAACGGAATGAGCGACGCCGTGGCCACGATCGTCAGCCACTCTGCCCACCGTTTCTGCAGAAACAGCCCAATTCCCTCGACGAAAAAGAGCGCGGCATAGACGAACGCCGCGATCGCGATCGCGTGCAGATGACCGCCGCCGGATCGCGTCACGAGACTCAGTCCGCGCATCAGCAGCCGCCGTTCCGTTTCGGACGGCAATTGCACGACCCAGCTCCACACCCGGCCGGCCACGGAAGGATGCAGCAGCTCGAGCGCGGCCAGTCCGCCCGCCACGAGCATCAGCGCCTTGACGACTTTGAAGAAGCCGATCAGCGCGAGGATGCGATCGCGGCGGGCTTTCACTTGGCCGGGGGATCGGTAAGGAAGCCTACTTTTTTCGCGCCCGCTTCGTGCGCCGCGTCCATCGCCTCCACGGCGCGATCGAACGGCACCGCATCGTCCGCGTTGATGAACACCACGCGGTCCGCGACGGCGCGGGAGAGCATCTGCGGCGCGAGCGCATCGCGCAGCCCTTTGACGTCGGCCAATCGCTGCGTGTTGAGATAGATCCCGTCGGCGCGGACGGTGACCACGAGCTGATTCTGCTCCGAGGGCGGCGGCGCGCCGGTCACCTCGACCTTCGGCGGGACTTCCACGTCGAGTCCCATCTGCAGGATGGGCGTGGCAACCATGAAGATGATGAGCAGCACCAGCACCACGTCGACCAGCGGCGTGATGTTGATTTCCGATCGAACTCCCTGGCCGGAGCCAGCGGACATGGACATTTGCGTTACCTCGCTGGGTGTGGGGAGTAGGGGGTGGGGTGTAGGAGAACGCTGAATCTCGCCGGTCTCCTACTCCCCACTCCCGACTCCCCACTCCCTCATTCTCACAATCCGTGTTCCTTGATCTGCTTCCCGGCCATCTGGTTCTCGGTCAGGAAGGAGACCGCGGTGAAGTCGGCGTCGTTCGCGGCTTTCATGACCATGCGCACTTTGCCGAAGTTAATGCGCTTGTCGGCTTTGACCATCACGTTGCGTCCCGCGTTCTTGTCGTGCTCCGCTTTCATGTAGCGCGGCAGGTCGCGGTCGGGGATCCAATCCTGGCCGATGAAGACCGTGCCGTCCTGTTTGATCGAAACGATCAGGTCCGATTCCTTCCCCGGCTTCTTCTCCGAGTGGGGCCCCTGCGGCAGCGCCACGTCAACGCCCGACTGCAGCATGGGCGTTACCACCATGAAGATGATCAGGAGCACGAGACAGACGTCCACCAAGGGCGTGACGTTGATGTCTCCTTTGACTTCGTCGGGGCTTCCGCCCCCAGCGCCGAATGCCATCCTCGACTCCTAGCGGATCGTTGCCGTGTTGGCGCGAACGCGCGCCTCATTCTTGATGAAGTAGTCGATGAGCTGCGATGACGAGTTCGACATCTCCACCTGGAAGCGTTCGACCTTGTTGAGGAAGTAGTTGTAGAGCCACACCGCCGGAATGGCCACGAACAATCCGAACGCGGTCGTGACCAGCGCCTCGGCGATACCGGCCGACACCGCGCCCAGTCCGCCCGAGCCGCTGATGGCCATGCCCTGGAAGGCGTGGATGATGCCGGCCACCGTGCCGAACAGACCGACGAACGGTGCCGTCGTCGAGATCGTAGCGAGATTGCCGAGGCCTTTTTTCATCTCCGCGGTGGTCATCAGCGACTCGCGTTCGATGGCTCGTTGCCCCGACGCGACGATGTCGAAATCGTCGGGCAGCGCCTGCGTCGTCTCGTATTGGAACTCGGTCAGTCCCGCGCGCAGCACGCGCGCCAGGTGCGAGTGGCGGTATTTCTTGTCGGCGGTGAGCGTGATCGCTTCTTCGAGCTTGTGCTGCTTGAGCAGCGGCGTGACGCCGAGGGCGATGCCGAGCGATTCTCGTTTCGCCTTCTGGAACCGGATCAGCCGCTCGATGGCGATGGTCAACGACCAGATCGACATCAGCGCCAGAACGATGACGACGCCTTTGGCGACCCAGTTCATCGACGTCCACATCCCGATGAGGCTGAAATTGCTGTTCATCCCTTCCATGTACTTCTCTCCTTATTGCTTATTGCAAAGTGAAATTCACAGTGAGCGTGAAGATGACGGGAACCGGCTGGCCGTTGAGGCGTCCTGGTTCGAATTTCCAGCGTTTGACGGCGTCGACAGCCGATTGATCGAGTCCGAGGGGAAGACCTTTTAGCACGCGAACGTCCGTGACGTTGCCGTTGCGGTCGATGATGGTTTCGAGGATGACGATGCCCGAGATGCGAGCCTTGCGCGCGACGTCGGGGTAGACCGGCTCGACCCGTTTGACGGCACGCGGCGGCATAACGTCACCGCCGACGCGCATCGGCTTGTCCCCGGTGCCGCCGACCTGTCCGCCAAGCTGCCCGCCGAGAGTCCCACCCAGCGTTCCGCCGACGACGCCGCCAACCACACCGCCGACGACTCCGCCAACCTGGCCGCCGACTACGCCGCCTTCCTGTCCGCCGGTCGTATCGGTCGGCGTGTCGACGTGCGGCACTTCGCGCGGCGTGTTCGTCGGCTGATGAAACGTCTGATGGGTTGGTTCCACCTGCTGCACGTGCGGAGTCGATGAGGCATGCGATGCGGCGGGCGGTGGCGGGGGAGGAGGCGGTGGCGGCGGCGCCGAGACGACGAATGCCTGAATCGGCTTGGTGATCACCTCGGGGTTCTGCTTGACGTAGTACCCCGCCGCGACGACCGCGCCGATGATCACAAGGTGCAGGACGGCGGAGATGAGCACCGTCACCCAGCCACCTTTCTTCTTGTCCTTGCCAGCAGATTCGATCAGGACATCGTCAAACATGACAGCACCTCTTCGGGATACTGCTGTGTCCTTCAGGGATGATGCCAAGTAGGCGATGGGTAGGCCGTCCTCCGCAACTCCGCGTGAAAAGCGTTACTCGCTCTGCGGCCCCAATCGCTTCGCTTCCGCCGCCTTTTTCTCGATCGTGACCGTATTGCGCGGCGCTTCCAGCGCGAGCCCTTCCTTCGCGGCGAAGTCGGCCAGGGCCTGTTCGGCGAGGGCTTTCTGTTCATGCTCCTGGATTTCGAGATCGCCGGAGTGCAGGGTGTCGCGGGCGACGCGGGCGCGGCCGGCGGCTTTTTCGCGTTCTTCTTCGACCATTTCGTGCAAGCGGTTGAGCGTGTCGCCGGAGCCGCCGATCTGGGAGATCATCCCCGAGGCCAT
>Ga0070670_100004616_pt1 | contig 11557 bp, 12 predicted proteins | sample KBSS63metaG_FD_64665 | JGI IMG/M metagenome (GOLD analysis project Ga0070670, IMG submission 64665) | Switchgrass rhizosphere microbial communities from Kellogg Biological Station, Michigan, USA - KBS S6-3 metaG | ecosystem: Host-associated > Plants > Roots > Rhizosphere > Soil ... | reverse complement strand
GAATTTTTTTTCGGCTCGGCCGGAGCGGTGCCCAATGATCACTCCTCGTCTCCTACTTGCTCTCTTGAGAGAGTTCCGCCGCGACCTTACGGCGCAAGAACTTAGTGAAAGCTTCTTGCACTCTTTGCATGTGACTCTTCACAGTAAAAAGATACAGCCCGTCGATTCGTCTGAGATACACTTCTCGGCCGATTTTCAACGCGGGATCGTTCTCCTCGCCTTGAGCCATGATCAGCCGGCCGTCTGTTGTCCTGACGAGCGCGAGCGCAAGGGGCGGAAGAAAACCGTCCGGTGTCACATGAACGATCGTAAACGTCTCAATCACGCCCTCGTCCGACAAACGGGCCGGCGGAGCCGTGCGAGGCGGCCTATTTGCTGAAGCTGTGGCTCCCTTCCAAGGGTTCTGAACGGTCGGCGCACCGGCCCGTTCAAGGATGGTCACGAAGTTATTGGTGCCTAAGCCGCCGGTGCTCTGCGTTAAACCGCGTTTGAACTCGCGTCGCCACGGCCTCTCGCCGCGAAGCGTTTTGGTCACTTCCACTACCTGAGCCAATCCGCTCGCGCCAACAGGATGGCCGCGTGCCTTGAGACCGCCGGAAAGATTGATCGGTAAAGCGCCCTCAATCGTGGTTTTTCCCTCGAACGCAGCGTCGCCGCCCTTCCCAGGAGGAAAAAAACCGAGGTCCTCGGTGCTGATGATTTCAAAGGCCGTAAAGGCATCATGGACTTCAGCAAAGTCGATTCCCTTCGGTTCTGTGTTCGCCATCGCATAAGCCCGTGCGGCCGCGATCTGCGTTGACGGGAAAGAGGTGAACACTTCGCGATCCTGAAGGCTCAAAACTCCTGTGCCTTGGCCAACCCCCGAGATACGCACGTCGCTCGGTTCGCGAGTAAGCACGACGGCGGCCGCACCGTCGGTGATCGGCGCGCAATCATAGAGCCGCAACGGCGTCGCGACCAATTTGCTGCCGAAGTAAGTCTCACGCGAGATCGCGCGCTGAAACTGCGCCGACGGGTTTTTGGCTCCATTGCCGTGGTTCTTGAGCGCAATGCTACAGAGGATATTTTCCAGGCGCGCTTCCGACAGGTGAAACTTTTGTCGATATTTTTGAGTAATCATGGCCGCCAGCGCCGGCATGGTTGCGCCGCACAGCCGCTCCCGCGGATCGATGACTTCCGCCAGAATGCGCGTCGTTGCGCTCGTGCTGAGATGGGTCATCTTCTCTCCGGCCAGAACTAAGACGCGACGATAGTACCCAGAGGCGATGGCTTGAAATCCCGCCATGAGCGCCGCGGCGCCTGCGGAAGACGCAGTTTCAACTCGCGTGGCGGGAACACCGGTCAAATCCACGGCATCGGCGATCAACGAAGCGATGTTGCTGTGGCCGGTAAACTCCTCGGGGCTCATCACCCCGATATAGAGCGCGTCGACCTCGCCGGTTTCGGCAAGCGCAAGATGCGCGGCTTCAGAAAAAATCTCGCCGAGCGAGCGCGGATCTTTACCAAATCGGGTCAGGCCGACGCCCGCGACGTAAACGGATTGCATAGGACAATTCTAACGTCGTACTGCAAGGTTGCAAGATGACAGAATTACCGCTCAAACCTGACGGATCAATCCACGTCGCGGTTTGCGACTGACAAAACGATTTTTGCCCATGCAAGGCTCACTGACGAATCGCCAAGGTTACGCGCAGCAGAAGTCTTTGTGAAATAAAAATTCGGCGGGCTAATCCGGTGCGCTTAGGGTCAACGTGGCTTGATTATTCCGGTTGTGCATCTTCTCGGCGAAATGGCTTCCAACCTTCGGCCCAATCGAAAGCTTCCAATCCAACAAATCTCTTTTTGTAATCATAGGCGAAGGGCTCCCGATAGGCATACCCGGGATAGTAATAACAACAACCGCGGCGCAACGAAAATTCGATCGACTGGAGCATCATGAAAATCCCCAAGCTTCTTTTAAGCTCGGCCGGATCGAACATGGCATATACGGCCGAAGTCGCTTGTGCGCCGACGTCGAGAAACGTGACGCCGCTCAGCCTCGCGCCCAAATAAACGCAGAGCTCCAAATTAACGCAGGGGATCGATTCGGGGATGGTCGACAGGAAATTGAAGAGCGAAGTCGGAACGTTTTCATCGAAGCGAAGGCGATGTCTTTCGAACAACGATACTTTTTCGCTGTCCACGAATGAAGACCGGACGATCACTTGCGCGTCGCGGTTCTTTGCCAGAACTCGTTTTTGGCTTCGGGTAGGGTGGAAGTGAGCGAGGTCAACTCGGAGAGGGAGAACCGTGAATTCTCTGCCGCCGTGGAGGGCTTTAGGATAGCGCATGAAAACGATGCCAAAGTGACGCCAGCCTTCGGCCCAGAATCGATCCATCTGAGCCGCCGATGCGCTCCAGCAGAGAAAGCTTTCATCTTCCGTGGATGGAGTCATAGTTCAACGCGAAAAAGCTACTTCTGGTTTGACGAAGTGGCGGGCGTCGCCGAGATATGGAACAACGCTTTGCAACGGCGTAAAGAGCTCGCCTTCAAGGCGGCTACCAAGCTCTACCTTTCCTAGATGCGGCGCCGCGCGCTGGTGACGACTCTCCGACTGATACTTGCCCGTGATATGCGACGAGGACAGGAGATAGTTTGCCAGCTCAACCCGCGATACTGCGCGGCTAGCCACGACATGGCAAATTCCGGTTTGGCCACTGTGGGCCAGTTGTATCACCCGTTGCGCCAAGTCGCTGGCCCACACCGCAGAACGATATTCGTCATGTACGATTGTGACCGGTAAGCCACGGCGCATTCGGTAGCCCAGCCAATCCAAGTGGCCGGTGCGTCCATCGGGCGATGCGCCAATTGGTAAGCCGACGCGAATGACCAAAGAGCTTGGGCGTGACAGCGCCAATGTTTCCGCTTCCACCCGGGTTCGGCCGTAAGCGCTGATGGGACAGGGTGGCGAATGCTCGTCGTAGACGCCATCGCCGCCGAAGACGTGATCCGAAGAGAGGTATACAAGCCGGGTAAATCGCGGCAAGGCAGCAAGCGTGCGTTCGAATTGCTCGACGTTGATTTCGCGCGCCCATTCGGGCGCCGCCTCACACTTCGGCACATCGCAGACCGCGTGACCATACAGCAGGATCTCGGGCTTGTTATCGCGAAAAAGGGCTTTAAGCCAGCCGGAATCTTCCAAGCTGAGTACCGGCCAGCCGCGCACCGCCGGCGCTCGGCTGCCGGGCGTCACGAAAGGCAAAATGGTTTCGGGAAATAAGCGCGCCAAATTGAAACCGAGAATAGAGGTCGCGCCGAAAAGGAAAGTGATTCGTGACACTGCAGGGATCAAGCGGCGAATCGGAACGAAACTATTTCGAGCCCGGTTCAAAATTCATACGGCAGAGATTATGACTGAGCGGCTCTGCCGTTGAGTAAAGCTCGACCGGCGGGTGTAAGCGTTACTTCCGGATCCTGTCGTGTCTCCGAGCGTTGTACTTGCACATAACCATCGATCATCGCATCTTCCCAAATCGTCTGCCGCGGACAAGTGCTCTGCCATGCATTCATAACATCGCCATAGGTTCGCTGCCGGCTTTCCACCCAAGCGAGGAATTCGAGCATCAACAGGCTTGCTGATTGTGACATGTCGCGCCTCATTTGGTTATTCTTCAAAAGTGATTACAAAGCGCATCTCATATATTCATTTTCGATCCGCACACAAATCGGACAAACACCAAACTGCGGGCTACCATCACTTTCCTCAAAGTTTTGTGTTGGCCAATCTTTGCACCTAGAGGAGGAATGCCAGACGGATCCGCCTTTCATTCTTCTATAGAGTTGGCGAGGTGCTGATATAAACCTTCGGAACCGATGGAAAAAATCAATCGCCATGAGACTATTTTATTCCGACGACGAAGAGCATTACAACAATTGCGCTTGAAAGCTCAACTCCGGCTCAAATATCTAAAAATCCTCTTTGCCTTGTCGGGTTGGATGCGATTGAGCCTCCAACGCCCAAACGCCAGTGAACCTTAGATAGACGCATTCTACATCGATCGCCGGAACGTTGGATTTTAAAAATTGCTCGGCGGCGCGCAATTCGGCTTCATGGTGCGCGGCCTCGCTCTCTTCGTCGCCGCCGAAGGCCTGCAGGCCGCCGTAGGCGCCGCAGTCGCTGTGCACCATCAATACTATTCGAGTGGTGCGGTGGAGCCGCATGGAAGTCTGCACCTGCGATAGGGCAAAGCTGCGCTCCGACTCATCCGCCGGAGAAGCAAAAATCTTCGCCCCTCCGGCGATCTTGAGCGGATCGGTCCACCAGATGGCGCGCCTTTTGAGAAATTTGCGCGTGACCAGCTCGAAACGCGCGTCGAAGCACGAGACCACGCACGCATCCGCGCGATAATGATCCGTCTGCGAATCAAAGTGAAATACTTTCTTCACAGCGCTAGCCGGCGCGGCGCGCTTTGAGCTCGTTCAGCAAACGTTCGATTTCGTCTTCCTTTTCCAAGACCGCGAACCTATCCTCCAACTCATCATTCGCCAGCTCAGCCTTCGCCTGGCTCACGGCCGCGGCGGTTTGTACCTTGCTCTTCACGCGATCGAAGGTCGCGATCTTTTTCTGATCACCGATCGCCATCTGCGCGTCACTGGCCTTGGCCGAAGCGCGCGACCGACGATGCTGCGCGATGAGCATGTCGCTCTTGGTTTCCGCCTCGGCAAGCTTCTGTTCCAGTTTGCGTAGCGCCGATTTCAAATTTTCCACTTCGGTTTTCTGATCGGCGACGAGCGAGGTAAAGCTCTCGGCCATTTGTTTGTAGCTCATCGAGCGCTCGAGCGCGGCGCGCGCCAAATCGTCTTGCTTCTTGTCGACTGCCAGCTCAGCCTTGCGGATCCATTCCGACTCCTTTTCCGTGTTCTCCCGTTGTTTTCTTTCCAGCACGTGCTGGTCCGCGATGGCAATGGCGACCTGAGTCTTTACCTGCATCAGTTGATTTTGCATATCGAGGATGACCTGTTTGATCATTTTTTCCGGATCTTCCGCCTTATCGACGAGGTCGTTCAGGTTCGCCCTTATTAGTGTCGAGACTCTTTCCAGTAAAGCCATATAAAGCCTCCTTGCGTTTGCTTAGAGAAAATTTTCGCCTACCCATTCGGTTTAGGCGCCTTATCGCCGATTAATTTAACTTTGGACAGCAGGTCCGATAGCTGCATGCCCGACAAAGTTTCGAACAGCGCCGGTATCTGCGCCGCCATCGCCGCCAAATCGCCGGTAATCTTGTTCATGCCGGCGGCGGTGCCATTACCCGTCGAAACGACCGTGATTTTGTCGACGTTCGCCAGCGGTGAGGCGAGCGCCTTGACGATTTCCGGCATGTTGCCGATCAGCTTGTCGATCACCGCAGCCTGGTTGTATTCCTGGTAAGCTTCCGCTTTGACGTTCATCGCTTTCGCTTCCGCTTCGCCTTTCTTGAAAATGATTTCGGCTTCCGCTTCGCCGGTGGCGCGCGTGGATGCGGCCTGGCCGTCGGCCTCCAACATCAATTTTTGTTTTTGTGCTTCGGCGAGCATCTCGATTCTGCGCCGTTCGATTTCCGCTTGCTTCAGCACCGTGGCGATCAGCTCTTTTTCACGCCGTTGGATTTCCGCTTCCTGAACTGCGATCTGGCCGGTCTTCTGCACCTGCTCTATTTTGACCTGCTCGGCCATGACCTGCTGCTGCATGACATTGGTCTGGATCTCGTACGCCTTGTCGGCCGAAGCCTTCTGTTTCTGCACCGATTCGAGAAAGGCGGCTTGCTTGAGTTGCAGATCACGCTGAGCTTCCGCTTGGGCCGCCTGAGAAATCGTTTCCGCCAGGACCCGCTCTTTATCGGCTTGTGCTTTGGCCACGGCGGCGGCGCGCATGGCTTCGGCGCGTTTGATTGCCGTATCGCGCTCCGCTTCGGCGGCGGCCACGTCGGCGTCACGCTTGATCCGCGCGACATCCGGTCGGCCCATGTTGGTGATGTATTCGTTCTTGTCGCGCACTTCTTTGATCGTGAACGAGATCACCTCGAGTCCCATTTTGTGCAAATCATCGGCGCAGGTCGCGCGCATGCGGTCGCCGACCATTTCCGGTTGTTTGACTATCTCTTCCACCGTCAGCTGGCCAATGATCCCGCGTAGATGGCCTTCCATTACGAGGCGGATGAGCCCCTCGCGCTCCGGCGGAGTCTTGGTCAAAAACTGCTCGGAGGCTGTCTGAATCGATTCGGGATCGGATTTCACCTTGATCTGCGCCACCGCTTCGACGGTTACCGCAACGCCCTGCTTGGTGTAAAGATCCTGCTGCGGCGCCACGTCGAAGGACATCAGCTCGAGCGACAGCAACTTGCAATTTTCCACCATCGGGAAAATCACCGAGCCGCGTCCTTTGATGATACGCGTGCCGCGAAATCCATACACCACGAGCGCCTCATGGGGCCCCGCCTTGCGGTAGAGCCGGGCAAACATGGTCATTAGGAAAATCAGGCTCAACGCCATCAGTCCGCCGATGGCAAAAATAATTTCTATGCTCATAAATTCAGTCCTCCTTGCTAACGTTGAACATTGCCGTTGAATTCGCCAACTCGTCCCACGGCCGTACATAGGCGATGCCACGCTCGTAGCGGGTGACAACGACTTCGGTGCCCTTGACGATCGCGGTGCCATTTTCGCTCCGCGCTGGCGATGCGCGCCGGGCGCCCGCCTGAGAAAAGATCATCTCGCCCGTGCCGGATGGGCGAATATTGCTGCTGAGGGTACCGAGCACGCCGACCATATCGTAGTCCGCGGGATTCAATTGCTCATCGTCACGGATGAGAACTTTGGCGAGAAAAAAGAACACGATCGCCGCTCCGACGAGCCCGCTCGCGCACGCAATGCCGAAACCAAGCAGAAACCAAAAAGTGGAATAACGAGCGAGCAGATAGCCGACACCGCCGAACCAGGCGAGAAACGCCGAGACCGTGCCGAAGTTGATCGGAGCAATATCGCCCACGTCCGTGCCGCCCGCGTGTGGAGCGTGGGCGTGTCCGCCAAGATGGATATGGAGATGCGGCAGATGCAAGTGCAGGTTACCGAGCAGCGCAAGCAGGCTGAGCGTAAAACCCAAGACAAAACAGATGAGGTAAAAATCCGCCCAGCTCATCGTCGACGACTCCTTTCTGGCTGTGGCTTGAGAACCTGAAGCAGCCGTTCCGCCAAACCTGGATTTTCAAGAATCGCGCCGAGCAAGACCAAACACATGCGCGAATCCTCGTGTCGGGCAATGGTCACCAATGCCTCTCGCAATTCGGGATCTCGTCGAAAGCGTTCCGCGCCGCTGACGAGCCAGAGGTCGAGCTTGTTTTCGTACGCGCCGATATCTGAGATGAGCTCGGTCGCGAAACCCTCAGGATCGTCGACAAAATAGCCGGGATGCACTTTGAAAAAGCGCGCCAGCAGCATGCGTGTCGCGTTGGTCATATGCGGTCGTGCGCCGCTCTCGATCTGCGAGAGATAAGACTGGCTGATCGTTTTGCCCAGCTCTTTTTTGATGGATCGAATGGTTTCCTGTTGTGTCATCGCTCGTCCCAATCCGCGGAGTGTACCCTCGACCTCGCGCAAGTAATGAAGTTTGTTGCCTACTTTCATATTACAAATTGCGATATCTATATTACAAATTGCAATATGCTGTCAAGCGTCTTAAATCCGATGGCCTCTGACAATGCAACAGGCGGACGGAAAAGCCGAATAATTTAAGTAGACTGAAGCAAATAACTATTGCAGAAGATTAGATCGGTCGGGAAAAGGTGAAAGACAGGGTCGTGAGCTACTTACCGTATAGCCTGGTGATGTAACCGCTCTTGTCAATTTCTTCAATCAAGCCCGGTTCGATCACGTCTTTGGCTTGTGTCACTTTGGACTTGGGCGTCCTCACGGAATCCAGGACCGCTTGAACTCCTTTGATCTCAGGCAGCGGGCGCTCGCGCATTGCTGCCGCGATGCGCGGATAGCTGTACTCCGGTCCCTTGATGCCTTCTTGCCTGAGCACCGAGAGAGCTAACTCTTTGTTGGTCTTGAACAGATAAATGCCCTCGATCAGGCCTTCACTGAATTTGAGCAAAAGATCGCGCTTGGTTTTTAAAAGCTGGGTCGGGACTACCTGACCGAAGCGCGCATAGTCGAGGGGCATCTCGAGCATGTCGACCAGAACGCGGCAGCATCCCGAATCCAGCAATGCCGGGACATCATAGGTGCCGAGCAGCGTGCCATCGAGTTGCCCCGCAACGATCGCAGGGAGGCGTGATGTGCCCGTGGCCTGAATAATACGCACGTCTTTATCGGGATCGAGTTTGAATTGACGTAACAACATTCTCGTCGTTACTTCCGATGAAGATCCGAAACGGCTGATGGCGAGCCGTTTGCCTTTCAAGTCTTCCGGAGATTTGATTTCGTTGCGGACGACGAACGCAAACGGAAAACGATTGATGTAGACGCTGATCAATTTTCCGTCCAGGACACCGGAGGAGACCGCGTTCAACATCGCCGGCACATCGGAGTCGGCGACGTCAAGATCGTTGCCGACCATCGCCTGGGCCATCGTCGCGCCGCTGGTGAAGTAAATTAGCCGTATATCGAGGCTGCGCTTCTTCCACAATCCGGCTTTCTCTATGGTCTTGTGCAAATTTTTCGCGACGCCGGTGCCGCTATATCCAACCCGCACCAGTTGCTGTGCCGGCGTATTGACTGCCACGAACGCACTCCCGATTATCATGAGGAGAATAATTGGAAGAGTCTTCATCGATCACGCTTAGGCAAATCGGTCACGTTAAACGCTGAGAACACTGCACTCCTGCGGCTCACCGCCTAGGTAAAATACTTTCCAAATTTTTCCACTACTCGTTCTTTCATCGTTGCGCTAGAGCCGGAGGCGAGCGGAAAATCTTTCATCCACTCGTACGGCCGAGTAGCATCGATGACCGCGCGTGTGCTGAAGCCTTTGCGATCCTTGGGAATCACCGGGTCAAGCGGGCCGCTCCAGGCGCGACGGATAAAGTCGATATCGTTTGCAGGATCCGAACGCGTGCACATCGCCCACATTACATCATTAACATCGTAGGGATCGATGTCGTCATCGACGACGACAACATACCGACCCAGATAAGCGCCGGCTCCACACTGCGCCGCGATCATGCCGGCCTGCTTGGCATGACCGGGATAGCGCTGTTTGATCGACACTGCACTAAAAAACCGGCCTTGGAAACAAGCGACGCCGCGCACATCCGGCACACCGGCCTTCTCCAGATGATCCCAGATGAAAGCTGAGCGCACGAGATTGTCATCCGAACCGCCGGGCGGGCGCGACGACGGCGCGCCGGTCAGAATCGGATTGTTGCGGTGCATCATGCGCTTCACTTTGATGATCGGCTCGGTGCGCTCGCCGCTGGCGTAATAGCCGGTCCACTCGCCGTACGGACCTTCGCGGCGCTGCTGATCGGGCAGGCAATCCCCCTCGATGGCGATTTCGGCGTAAGCCGATATCGGTAGCCCGGTGTGTTTGCCGAGAATTACGTCAACGGGTTCGCCGCGGATCCCGCCGGCATAGTCGTACTCGGATTTGCCCCAGGGCAAACTATTCGCCGCGGCAACCAGCAGAAGCGGATCGTCCCCAAAGCTGATCGCCACCGGACACGGACGGCCCTGGTCAAAATATTTTTGCCGGATAATCCGGCCTTGTTTCCCGGGAGAGATGTAGAGCGCGAGTGTATTCTTGTCGTGCACCATGACGCGATAGCAGCCAAGGTTAACCCAACCCTCATCCATGTCGCGGGTAACGACCACGTGTGCCGTACCGATGTAGCGTCCGCCGTCCTCCTCGTGCCAGTGCGGCACGGGCAAGGAAAGAAGATCGATGTCGTTGCCTTCATAGGCATTCTCCAGCACCGGGCCGGATTGAACGACGCGCGGCGGAATATACACGGGGTTGTTCAAGCGTTGGCGCCAGGCCTGAATAAATTGGTAACGATTATAGTCGAGCGGCAGATGGGTGGTCAGGCACTGGCGTTTGAGCGACTGGTGATGGACGCCGACGAGCACCCGGTGGCCGGCGGGATAATCTTTGATTTTGTCGAAGAGAATTGCTGAATAGGGGGGATTACGCGCGTAGACTTCGGTTAGCGCGCCCATCTCGTATTGCCAGTCGCAACCTTCGACGGTTTTCAGCTCACCGAACTCGTCGACTTTTTTCATCCAGCTCCGTAAATCGTGGTACAACATTCTTCAATCCTTTCGGAAAAAATTTATTCAAAACGTTCAAGTCGTTGTATCGTTGAAGTAACTTAGCTCCCCGAAGTTAAATTCGTCGATAAAATACGAAAGTTGTCCGCACGCCGGTGGAAACCGGCATGCAATAAGTGTCGAATATTCCTGGATTCCGGGTCGCGCTAGCTATCGCCAGCTTGCCCGGAATGACGATGCATTTTTGTTGCGTTCTTTAGTTTCAGGATATTAGCAAGAGCAAACAATTTCCGACGGCTGAACGGCTGGGACGTTTGTATTTTCCGGCATTTTTTACATAGAGCTCCGGCCGCATCTTGCTTTGTAAACCGTTTTTCGCCAATTCGGCTTCGAACGCTGCGCGGATTTCTGGATCTTCGTCCTCGTACTCGATCTGATTCGAACCCTTTCCGATAAAATGATCGCCTTCGCCAGACCAGCCGGGATATGCGAGCATTCCGGGCGGATGAAACGCCAGAAAGCGCACCGGTTCGACGCTGGTATTGAAGTGCTCGTGACCACATCGTCGGCGGAATCGAAACATGCTCCAGGCATGCCAAGCTGGCAACGCGGATGCTCGCATTTGTTCCGTCACTCAATGCGCGAGGTAATTTTGTAGAGCTTTGCCGCATTGCCTGACAGGATTCGATCCTGATCGGCATCGTCGACGCCGGTCAGACATTTTTCTGCATAGGAACGGGTTTCCGGCCAAGTGGAATTACCCGCAGGAAAATTAGTCGACCAGAGAATATGGGTCGCACCAATATGACGCGCGTTCACGGCGACCGGGTCGTACCACGTGGTGAGATAAACTTGCCGCTGAAACATCTCTGAGGGCTTGAGCTCGTAGTCGCAGTGATCCTGGTCGTACTGATGATCGGCGTATTCGAGCAAGAAAGTTCCCCAGCCGATGGTGCTCTCGGCGAGAACCACTTTGAGTTTCGGGAAGCGCAACAGAATGCGTGAAAAGAGAAGATTGCTCAGGTCGAACACGGCGCTGGCGGGACGAATCACGGCATGAAATGCGGCTGTCAATTGCGGCGACATGTTGGGCGCCGGCGGAAATTGCAGCTTCGGTGCGGAGCCGGCATGGAAACAGAGCGGCACGTCGAGTTCCTGGCAGGTTGCCCAGATCGGATCGTACTCGGGGCCGTTGATATGAGGCAGGTTACAAGAATGCATCGGCACAGCCGGAAAAATGACGCCGCGGTGACCTCTTCGGACCGCACGTTCGATTTCTTTGACGGTCGCTTCAATCGGCCAAAGCGGCACGATGCACTGGGGAATGAAACG
>Ga0070670_100004615_pt1 | contig 11558 bp, 11 predicted proteins | sample KBSS63metaG_FD_64665 | JGI IMG/M metagenome (GOLD analysis project Ga0070670, IMG submission 64665) | Switchgrass rhizosphere microbial communities from Kellogg Biological Station, Michigan, USA - KBS S6-3 metaG | ecosystem: Host-associated > Plants > Roots > Rhizosphere > Soil ... | reverse complement strand
CGGACGATGCGCGAGCACGCGGTGCCGCTGGCGATGCCGCCGGGCGACGTGTTCGATACGTGCGGCACTGGCGGCGATCGTTCTGGGACATTCAATGTCTCGTCGGCGGCAGCTGTTGTCGTCGCGGCGTGCGGCGTGAAGGTGGCGAAGCACGGCAATCGATCTGTGTCGAGCCGGTGTGGGAGCGCAGATCTGTTCGAAGAGCTTGGCGTGAACGTCGCGGCGCCGCCCCAGATCGTGGAGCAGACGCTGCGCAACGCGAACATCGCATTCTTCTTCGCGCCCACGTTCCATCCGTCGATGAGGCACGCGGCGCCCATCCGGAAAGAGATGGGGATTCGAACGACGTTCAATCTGCTCGGTCCGCTCACGAACCCCGCGGGCGCCACTCGTCAGATCGTGGGCGTCCCGAGGCCGGAGCTGACGCAGGTGATGGCGCGCGCGCTCATGCTGCTTGGTTCGACGCGCGCTTGGGTCGTTCACGGCGCAGGGGGCATCGACGAGATCTCGACGACGGGCCATACCAAGGTGTCCGAGTGTCGCGACGGCGCCGTGTATACCTTCTTCATTCACCCCGGTGAGTTCGGTCTGGCGAAAGCGAGCCCGTCCGACCTTCGAGGCGGCGATGCCGTCGCGAATGCGTCGATCGTCCGCAGTGTGCTCGATGGCAGAACGGGCGCGCCGAGAGACATCGTGCTGTTCAATGCCGGCGCCGCGTTGCTCGTCGCCGGACGCGTCTCGTCGATCCGTGAAGGAATCGCACAGGCGGTGGTCGCAATCGACTCGGGAGCGGCGAAAGACACACTCGACCGGATGGTGCGGTCGTCTCGCGCGGAGGCCGTGGCATGACCGCCACTCCCGACCTGCTCGCGGCCATCGTCGCGGCGACGGAAATGATCACCGAGGTTCGCCGCCAGAAGGAGAGCCGTGCGGCCCTCGAGCGACGTGCGGCAGGGCACACGCCGCGCGGCGACGAGTTCCTCGCGGCTCTGTCGAAGCCAGGGCGATCGAATGTGATCGCCGAGTGCAAAAGGCGTTCGCCATCGCGTGGCGTGCTTGCCGCTCAGTACGAGCCTGTCGCCATTGCTCGCCAGTACGAAGCGGGTGGTGCGGCCGCGATCTCGGTGCTCACAGAGCCGACGTTCTTCGATGGCGCCCTCGAACATCTCGCCGCTGTACGCCAGGCGGTCACGCTCCCGCTCCTCCGCAAAGACTTCATCGTTGACGAGTACCAGCTCCTCGAGGCGAGAGCGGCCGGTGCGGATGCCGCGCTGCTGATCGTGGCGGCACTCGAGCAGGCAGATCTCGTGCGATTGCAGCAACGGGCCTGGGAGTTGGGCCTGGCCGCTCTCGTCGAAGTGCACGACGACGGGGAGTTGAGCCGCGCGATCGACAGCGGTGCGCGAATCATCGGCGTGAACAATCGCAACCTGCGTACGCTGGCCGTCGATGTGGCGGCTTCGCGCAGGCTGGGGGCGCGTATTCCATCGGACGTGATCGGCGTGAGCGAGAGCGGTTTGGCAAGTCGCGCCGATCTCGAGGAGCTTGCGGGCCAGGGCTACCAGGCGTTTCTGATCGGCGAGCGCTTCATGACGGCTCCCGATCCGGCGAAGGCGATCGCAGAACTGTTAGGGAGTCGGGAGTCATTTGATCGGGACAGCGCCGCTCGGACTGGGAGTGTCCTCGACAAATGACTTCCGGCCCCATTCTAAAGATCTGCGGCATCACGCGACTCGCGGACGCGCTGCACGCCGTGCAGCAGGGAGCGACGGCGCTCGGGTTCGTGTTCTGGACGAACAGCCCCAGAAAGATTGCTCCGGAGGACGCGAAGGGCATCATTGCAGCGCTGCCGCCAGAGGTGACGCCGGTGGGAGTGTTCGTGGACGAATCACCGGAGACGCTCCGAGCGGTGTTGAGTGTGACCGGCGTCAAGGCGGTGCAGCTTCACGGTGATGAGAAGCTCGCTGATTTCGAGTTCATCGAGTGCCCGCTGCTGAAGTCCGCGACGCTGGACCACCTCACGGAGACGGCGCGCGCCTGGCCGGCGGAAACCATGTTGCTGCTCGACGCGGCCGATCGCGTGAAGCGCGGCGGCACAGGCGTCGTAGTCGACTGGAACAAGGCGGCCGTGGCGGCGCGGAATCACAAAATCGTGCTTGCCGGGGGCCTGACGCCTCTCAACGTCGAAGAGGCGATTCGCTCGGTGCGGCCTGTTGGTGTGGACGTGGCGTCGGGCGTGGAAGCGTCGCCCGGCATCAAGGACTTTGCAAAGGTGTCGGCGTTTCTGGCGAACGCACGGCGAGCCTTCGCAGCGTTGTGAGTGGGTGACATGAATACGGTCAATGCAGCGGATATCGAGAAGCCCACGTTCGGGAAACGCGATCCGGACGAGCGTGGATACTTCGGCGCCTACGGTGGCCGCTTCGTCCCAGAAACGCTGGTCGCTCCGATTGAGGAGTTGACGACAGGCTACTTCGCGGCGCGCTCCGATGCTGCCTTCTGCGACGAGCTGTCGCACTTGTTGCGTCACTACGTGGGCCGACCGACGCCGCTCTACGAGACGCGGCGGCTGGCCTCGGTGGCACGCGGCGCTCGCACCAACGTTCGCATTCTGCTCAAGCGCGAAGACCTGACGCATACCGGTGCGCACAAGATCAACAACGCACTCGGCCAGGCACTGCTCGCCAAGCGGATGGGGAAGACGAGAGTGGTGGCAGAGACCGGCGCAGGTCAACACGGCGTCGCGACGGCCACCGCATGCGCGCTGCTCGGTCTCGAGTGCCACGTCTACATGGGCGCCGAGGATATGCGTCGCCAGGCACTGAACGTGGTCCGCATGCAGCTGCTCGGCGCCACTGTGCGCCAGGTCGACGCTGGCAGCAAGACACTCAAGGACGCGATCAACGAAGCGATGCGCGACTGGGTGGCCAACGTCGGCGACACCTACTACCTGCTTGGCTCGGCGCTCGGACCGCACCCCTATCCATTGATGGTGCGTGAGTTCCAGTCGGTGATTGGCCGAGAGGCTCGCCGGCAGATGCTCGAACAGGTTGGCCGGCTTCCGGATATCGTCGTGGCGTGCGTGGGTGGCGGCAGCAATGCGATCGGGATCTTCGATGCCTTCGTCAATGACACGTCCGTGCGCCTGATCGGCGTCGAAGCCGGTGGCGAGCGAATCGCGCCCGGACGTCACGCTGCGCGCTTCGCAGGCGGGAGCACAGGCGTGCTGCAAGGCACGCGAACGTTCGTGCTCCAGGACGATGCGGGGAACATCGAGCTGACCCATTCAATCTCGGCCGGCCTTGACTACGCAGCCGTGGGTCCGGAGCACGCGTGGCTTCGCGATCTGGGACGCACCGAGTACGGCTACATCACCGACGCCGATGCGCTCGACGGCTTTCAGGCACTCGCGCGGCTCGAAGGCATTCTGCCCGCTCTCGAGTCTGCCCACGCCGTGGCCTACACAATGCGCCTCGCGAAGGAAGTGCCCGACGACGCAGTGATCCTCGTGAACCTGTCGGGCCGCGGAGACAAGGACGTGCAGAGTGTGGTGGAGGCGCTTCGATGAGTCGTCTCGCATCGACCTTTGCGCGCCTGCGCGAGACGAAGGCGCCTGGGCTCGTGACCTATGTCACAGCTGGCGACCCGACGCTGCCTCGAACTCGCGGCGTGCTCGAGGCACTCGATCGTGCCGGGGCCGACGTTCTGGAGGTCGGCGTTCCGTTCTCGGATCCGCTCGCGGACGGTCCCGTCATCCAGCGCGCGACCGAGCGGGCGCTTGCGTCGCACACGACGCTGAGCGGCGTCCTCGATCTGCTGGGTGAGATGCGAGGGAGCCTTCGTCCCCCGGTTGTGATCTTCAGCTACGCCAACCCGATTCTGCGCCTCGGTGCCGAGCGGTTTGCCGATCGCGCGAAGGAAGCCGGCGTCGACGGCGTGCTGGTACTCGACCTCCCAATCGAGGAGGCCGGCGACTTCCGGAACATGCTGGCCACGCGGGGGATTGATACAATTCTCCTGCTCAGCCCGACGACGACCGATGACCGCCTGAGGAAGGCCGCCGCCCTCGGCAGTGGATTTCTGTATGCGATCTCCCGCCTCGGGGTCACCGGCGCGCGCGATCGAATTGCCGACGGGGCGCGCGAGATGGTCGAACGAATCCGGCGCGCCAGTCCGCTGCCAGTAGCGCTCGGTTTTGGCATCTCCAAGCCTGAGCACGTTCGGGAAGTCGGCCAGTGGGCCGACGCCGCAGTCGTGGGCAGCGCCCTCGTCAGCGTCGTGGCCGAGGCTGGTGTGTCGGACGATCTCGATTCGAAAGTAGAGGAGTACGTGCGTTGGCTGAAGTCCTGAGCATCGAAGAGTTGCGTGACCGGATCGACGTGATCGACGACCAACTCGTGCGGCTGTTGAACGTGCGAGTGGCGTGCGCCGTGGAAGTCGGCCGGCTGAAGCACGAGGCGGCGCTCCCGATCTATCAGCCGGAGCGGGAAGCCGAAGTTCTCAACAAGGTCAGACAGTCGGCGACGGAACTGGCCGGTCCGCTGACGGCAGAGGCCGTCGTGCGGATCTTCGAGCGGGTCATCGATGAAGCGAGGCGGGCCGAGCGCGTCGCCAGCGATCACAGGAACGGTCCTGAATCACGGATGGGAGAGTAGTTATGGTCGTCGTCATGAAGGAGCGGGCCACTGAAGTTCAGATCGATGCGGTGATCGCACGCCTCATCGAGCTGGGCATGGACGTGCACCGGTCGTCGGGAGCGACCCGGACCGTCCTCGGTGTCGTCGGCGCACACAAGGTCGATCCGGAATTGATCGGCATCCTCGACGGTGTTCACGAGGTACTGCGGATCACCGAGCCCTACAAGCGGGCGAGCCGCACGTTCAAGCCGGACGATACGGTCGTCGTTCTCGATGACGTCCGCATAGGCGGCGACGAGGTGATCGTGATGGCCGGGCCGTGTTCGGCGGAGACCGAAGAGCAGGTCATGGCGAGCGCGGCCGCCGTCAAGCGAGCCGGTGCCAAGATCCTGCGCGGCGGCGCGTTCAAGCCGCGCAGCTCGCCGTACAGCTTCCAGGGCCTTGGGGAGAAGGGGCTCCAGATGCTCCGGCGCGCGGGCGATGCGCACAACCTCAAGGTGATCTCCGAGGTGATGGACATCAGCCAGATCGAGCTGATCGGCAAGTACTGTGACATCTACCAGGTCGGCGCGCGGAACATGCAGAATTACACGTTGCTCCGCGAACTGGGCAACGTGCGGAAGCCTGTGCTGCTCAAGCGCGGCATCTCCGCGACGATCGAGGAGTGGCTGCTCTCGGCTGAATACATCCTGGCCGGCGGCAACAACGAAGTGATCCTGTGCGAGCGCGGCATTCGAACCTTCGAAACGGCGACGCGCAACACGTTCGACATTTCCGCAATTCCGGTCATCAAGAAATTGAGCCACCTGCCGATCGTGGCGGATCCGAGTCACGGCGCGGGCCGTCGTGACATGGTCGCGCAGCTGGCGCGTGCCGCAGTCGCCGCGGGTGCCGACGGCTTGATCATCGAAGTCCACAACGATCCCGATCACGCGTTGAGCGACGGTGCGCAGTCGATGTATCCGGCCCAGTTCGATCGCCTGATGGCGGAGCTGCGAATCATCGCTCCGGCAATCGGCCGCAGCATCTGCCTCGAGCCGATGGCGCGACGCGGCTGGGCCAGGTAACGCTGCACAACTCCCAATACCCAACTCCCAACTCCCAAGCTTCCGGGCGATTTGGAAGTTGGGGGTTGGTAGTTGGGAGTTGACGATGTCCCTGGACGAACCTGCGTTTCACAACATAGCGATAGTCGGATTTGGCCTGATCGGCGGTTCGATCGCGCTCGCGATCCGTGAACGCTGGCCGTCTATCCGCATCACGGCTGTCGATCGCCCGGCAGTGCTCGCGCATGCTGCGGGAAGTGGCGCGATCGATCGGGCCGTGCAACGTGTCGCCGACCTCGGCGGCAACGACCTCGTCATCCTCGCCGCACCGGTCGAGCAGAACGTCCGGCTTCTTCCCGAGGCGGTCGCGACCATTAGTGACGGCGGCCTGATTACCGACGTCGGTGGCACCAAGCGAGACATCGTGAACGCGGCGTGCGCGCTGCCCGGCGTGAGGGCAGCGTTCGTCGGAGGTCACCCGATCGGCGGCGCCGAACAGGGAGGCTTCGCGTTCGCGCGTGCCGACCTGTTCCGGGGGCGGCCGTGGATTCTGACGCCAAACGGGACGAGCCCCGCGCCGGCTGTGGATCGATTGGCTGGATTCGTGGAAAGCCTCGGCGCACGGCCCACGATGATGGATGCAGAAGAGCATGATCGACTGATGGCCTTTCTCAGCCATCTGCCACAGCTGACGGTGAGCGCCTTGATGGAGGTCGTTGGGGAGGCAGCGACTCCGAGTGGCCTGCGACTCTCAGGGCGAGGCCTCATGGACTCAACTCGACTTGCGTCGAGTCCAGCGGACGTCTGGCGAGAAGTGTGCGCTTCGAACGCGGGCGACATTGGCCCCGCGCTCGATCAACTGATCGCGCGCTTGCAGCAGCTCAGGGCCGGGCTCACAGATGCCGCGACTGTCGATCGTGTCTTCGAGCGCGCCGCTCACTGGCGATCCGAGCTGATGAAGGGGCGTGAGTAGATGATCTTCCACATCACCTCACGCGCGGCGTGGGATGCTGCGCTCGGGGCAGGCATCTACGAAGCCGACTCGCTGGTAGCCGAGGGCTTCATCCACTGCTCCACGGCCGAACAGTACATCTGGGTGGCGAACCAGCGCTTTCGAGGGCGCACGGATCTGGTTCTCTTGCACATCGACGAGAAGCGCCTCCGCTCCGAGGTTCGCTACGAGAATCTCGAAGGCGGGGAGACCCTCTTCCCCCACGTCTACGGCGCGATTCCAATCGGGGCCGTGCTCAACGTCATACCGCTGCGCCCGCTCGAGGATGGGTCGTTTCACGCCTGATGTCGATCCTGTGACTCCTCGTTCGTCGTGAAGGTAGAGGAGAGCAAAACATGCGATTCATCATCACCGCCCGCCCTGGTCCTGATAGCCCCGAGCCCCCGGATCCGAACGGCCCCTTCGACGAGGCCCTGTTCAGCGCCTACATGAAGTTCAACGAGGAGATGCACAAGGCTGGCGTCCTCGTGGCTGCTGAAGGGCTCAAGCCGGAGGGCAACGTCGCCCGCGTCACGGCGAAGGAAGGGAAGCGCAGCGTGGTGGACGGGCCGTTCACCGAATCCAAGGAACTGGTCGGCGGCTTCTACATCATCGAAGTCGACACCCAGGAGGAAGCAATCGAGTGGGCGCTGCGCTGCCCGACCGGCTTCGGCTTCGACGATGTGCTCGAGATCAGGACATTGACGGGGGAGTCGGACCTCCCGCCGCATCTGCTCGACCTCATATACAAGGCCGCGCCGACGTGGAGCGCGACGTTCTCGAAGAAGCGGTGAGCGTGGCGGCTAACCCGCACGGCCGGTGGCGACGGCTCGAATGTCGTCAACCGCCTGCGGGTTCTCGAGCGATGAGAGATCGCCAGGCGCGTCGCCAAGGTACGCCGAACGAATCAGGCGGCGCATGACCTTGGCATTGCGGGTCTTGGGCAGATCGCGAACGAACTCGATGGCCTTCGGCTTGAGCGGCTTGCCAAGTCGATCGATGACGAGCGTGGTGAGTCGGGTCGTGAGCTCGTTGTCAGGCGCGTGGCCTGGTCTCAAGACAACGAAGCAGACGAGTGCCTGTCCCTTCATCTCGTCGGGCACTCCGATTGCGGCGGCTTCGAGTACGGCCGGATCGTCAACGAGCACGGATTCGACTTCGGCCGGACCGAGTCGCTTGCCGGCGATTTTGATCGTGTCGTCCGAGCGCCCGAGGATGTACCAGAGGCCGTCGTCGTCGATCGCCGCCCAGTCGCCATGCACCCAGATGTCGGGGAATCGCGACCAGTACGTGTCCAGGTATCGTTCGGAGTCGTTCCAGAAGCCACGCGTCATGCCGATCCAAGGCGCACGGACGATCAGTTCACCGACCTGGTTGCGCACCGGCCGACCCTGATCGTCAACGACATCAGCGGCGATTCCCGGCGGAGGACCGGCAAATGCGGCGGGCTTGAGCGGTGTGAGTACGTTGCCGGAGACGAGTCCGCCCGACACTTCCGTCCCTCCCGAATAGTTGATGATGGGCAGGCGCCCGCTACCGACGACATCAAAAAACCATTTCCACGGCTCCGGATTCCACGGCTCGCCGGTGGAGCCGAGAATGCGAAGGGACGTCAGATCGTGCGCGCGAACGGGATCTTCGCCGTGCTTCATCAACGCGCGAATCAGTGTTGGCGAGACGCCCAGGATGTTGACGCGATGTCGTGCGACGAGCGACCACAGTCGATCGGGCGCAGGAAAGTCGAGCGCGCCGTCGTAGAGCACAACGGTGCCCCCGAGCAGCGTCATCCCGAGCACTTCCCACGGGCCCATCATCCAGCCCATGTCGCTGACCCAGTACATCGTCTCGCCGGCGCGGACGTCGAAGCAGTGCACCATGTCCTGCGCGGTCTTGATGGGGAAGCCGCAATGCGAGTGCACGGCGCCCTTGGGCCGTCCCGTCGTTCCCGACGTGTAGATGATCATCAGGGGATCGTCAGCGCCGGTGCGTTCGGTCGCACAGGTGTCCGGGCGATCCGCCAGCAGATCGCTCCACCGCAAATCGAGTGGTCTCATCGAGACATCGATGCCGAGCCGTCGCGCGACGACCACGTGTTCGACGGACGGCGCCGCAGCGACTGCCACGTCGGCCACCTCTTTCATCCGCACCGCCTGCCCGCGGCGCCAGAAGCCGTCCGCCGTAATCAGCACTTTGACGCCGGCATCACGGAGGCGCGTCGTCACTGCGTCTGCGCCATAGCCTGAGAAAAGGGGCAGCACGATGCCACCGATCTTGATCACCGCGAAGAATGCGATCACCAGTTCGGGACACATCGGCATGAACAGCGCAACCCGGTCGCCGGGGGTCACGCCGAGCGCCCGCAGTCCGCCGGCCGCGCGATTCACCTCGCGCAGCAACTCCGCGTAAGTCAGTGAGCGGGTGGTCCCCTCTTCTCCTTCCCAATGCAGCGCCGGGCGATGCTCCGTTGGCGTGCCCATCCACCTCTCCAGGCAGTTGTGGACGATGTTCATGCGACCGCCAACGCACCACGAGGGTCGTGCGATGCCTGGGGAGAGATCGATAACGCGACTGTAAGGCTCGTAGAATTCGATACCGAGGTCGTCGAGAACGGCTCGCCAGAACCATTCGAGGTCGGTCGTCGAACGTGCCATCAGCTCGTTGAAGTTGCTGAGGCCGTGCTTCTTCATGAAGGCAGTGAGACGGCTCTCGGCAATCTGCTCTGACGTCGGCCGCCATGCGATGGCACCGCCAAACTCGAACTGAGTCATGGAGTGGTTATAACACCGCCGGCTACGGGCCACAGGCTGCGCGGAACCGCACCCAGAGGCGCCGTAGCCCGAAGTCTGCGGCCCGAAGACCTAGAATGATCCCATGCTCAAAGAGCCCACAGTCATCCTGAGCGCATGTCGCACAGCCATTGGAGCATTCGGCGGGTCGCTGAAGGACGTCTCCGCTGCGGATCTCGGCGCCGTCGTGATCCGCGAGGCGATCTCCCGCGCTCAGGTCGAGCCTGCGAGTATCGGCGACGTGATCATGGGCTGTGTGCTCCAGGGCGGCGCTGGGATGAACGTGGCGCGGCAGGCAGCGCTCAAGGCCGGAGTTCCGAAAGAGGTGCCGTGCGAGACGGTGAATCGTGTGTGCGGCTCAGGGCTTCAGGCGGTTGTTCATGCGGTCGAGGCGATGCAAGCGGGTTACATCGATCTCGCGGTTGCTGGTGGCACCGAGTCGATGTCGGGTGCACCGTATTACTTGAAAGGGGCTCGCTGGGGCTATCGCATGGGTCACGCGGAAGTGTCCGACTCGGTTCTCGCCGAAGGGCTCACGTGTGCGATCGAGGGCTGTCACATGGGTGTCACCGCAGAGAACATCGCCGAACGGTTTGGCATTTCGCGCGCCGACCAGGACGCGTTCGCCGCTGGGAGCCAGAGTCGCGCCGAGCAGGCCATCGCGAACGGCAGCTTCAAGAATGAGATCGTGGCCGTCGAGATCGCGAAAAAGAAAGGCGAGTTGACACGGTTCGAAACCGACGAACATCCCAGGCGAGGCACAACTGTCCAGACCCTTACCGGCTTGAAGCCTGCGTTCAAGAAGGACGGAAGCGTGACTGCTGGCAATGCGTCAGGGATCAACGATGGCGCCGCCGCGCTCGTTGTCGCGAGCGAGGCGCGCGCCCGCCAACTCGGACGCACGCCGTTGGCGAAGGTCGTCTCGTTCGCATGCACAGGAGTCGATCCGGCCATCATGGGAATGGGTCCGATCACGGCGGTCCGCAAGGCGATCGAGCGGGCGGGCCTTTCGAGCAAGGACATCGATCTCTTCGAGCTGAACGAGGCGTTTGCCGCCCAGGCGCTGGCGGTGGCGAGGGAACTGAGCCTCGACCCAGCCAGGGTCAACACCCGGGGTGGCGCCATCGCACTTGGCCATCCGATCGGCGCCAGCGGCGCCCGGATCCTGACAACCCTTATCCATGCACTCCGTGCTCGAGGCGGCGGAAAAGGGATTGCATCGCTCTGCATCGGAGGCGGTATGGGCATCGCCATGGTCGTGTCTGTGTAGCGTCCGGGAACTTCGCCCAGCGGGGCTCCGTCTGAACCGGCGAGAGAGAGAGGCCGCCGTGACCCGAGGATTTGCCGCGCTCTTCGTGCTTCTGGCCGCATCGCTGGCCTGGGCGCAGGAATCCAACCCATCTTCGAACGACGACTATCGCCGTGGTCCTGCCGAAAGCCGCCAGGAACAGCGCCAGCGTATGCGGGAGGCACGCCAGGAGTTTCGCGAGCGGATGGAGGACTGGCGCGACCAGCGTCGCGAGGCGCGCCGGGAACGCGTGGAGGAGTTTCGCGACCACTTCAGGGGCGACGGCGTCCATCTTCGTTTTCTCCGCAATTACACGCTCGCCGAGGGTGAAACGACGAACGAACCGGTCGTCGTGATCGGTGGCTCCGCTCAGATCGATGGCCGCGCTGTTGACGATGTCGTGGTCGTTGGCGGCAGTCTCCATCTCGGGCCGAAGGCCGTCGTCGAAGGGAACGCTGTTTCCGTTGGCGGAAGTGTGACGCTCGATCCGGGGGCGTCGGTCCGGGGCTCGATCGACGAGAACCGATTTCCGTGGGCTAACATCTCGATCGGACCGGATTGGGCCGGGAGTGGCTCATGGGCCGGATTCGCCTTCTGGGGATCAGTGTTCAGGCTGTCTCTGACGATGGCCGTCGCGCTGATGCTCACCCTCGTCGCGCCTGGATGGATCGCATCGATCTCGGGACGATCACCTGGGGCGTCGATTCTCACCGGTCTCGCAGTTGAAGTGCTCTTCGCCCCTGCGCTCGTCGTTTTGATCGTCGCGCTTGTCGTGTCGATCGTCGGCATCCCGTTGCTCGCCGCCATTCC
>Ga0070670_100004614_pt1 | contig 11559 bp, 13 predicted proteins | sample KBSS63metaG_FD_64665 | JGI IMG/M metagenome (GOLD analysis project Ga0070670, IMG submission 64665) | Switchgrass rhizosphere microbial communities from Kellogg Biological Station, Michigan, USA - KBS S6-3 metaG | ecosystem: Host-associated > Plants > Roots > Rhizosphere > Soil ... | reverse complement strand
ATCATCGGCGGGCTGCTGATGAAGTACAACCCGCTGCAGCTGGTGAAGCACTACGGCGGCACCTTGTGGAAGGTGCGCTACTCGCTCCTCACCATCGTGCTCATGCTCGGGCTCGGCACGCTGACGCGGTATTCGGGCCTCGACACCACGCTCGGCCTGGCGTTCGCGAACACCGGCGTCTTCTACCCGTTCTTCGGCACTTTGATGGGCTGGCTCGGCGTCGCCCTGACCGGCTCGGACACCGCGTCGAACGTTCTCTTCGGCGGCATGCAGCGGGTCGCGGCCGAGCAGCTCGGTCTCAGCCCGAACCTGATGGGCGCAGCCAACAGCGCCGGCGGCGTGATGGGCAAGATGATCGACGCGCAATCGATCGTCGTCGCCTCGACGGCGACCAACTGGATCAACCACGAGGGCGACATCCTGCGCTTCGTCTTCTTCCACTCGCTCGCGCTGGCGGCGCTGGTCGGTCTCTTCGTGACGCTGCAGGCCTACGTGTATCCGTTCACGGCGATGGTCATCCGATGAGACGCGCCAGAGCCAGGCCATGCATCTGAACGCGGTCCGTCCCCGGGCCTCGGGCGCGGCGCGCAGGAACAAGGTCGTCAGCGCAGCCGACGCGGTGCGCCTGATCCACGACGGCGACACGGTCGCGACCGGCGGCTTCGTCGGCATCGGCTTCGCCGAGGGCATCGCGCTGGCGCTCGAGGCGCGCTTCCTCGCAACCGAGGCCGAGACCGGCACCGGCTCGCCACGCGCGCTGACCCTGGTCTATGCCGCCGGCCAGGGCGACGGCAAGGAGCGCGGCCTCAACCATTTCGGCCATCGCGGGCTGGTGAGTCGCGTCGTCGGCGGTCACTGGGGCCTCGTGCCCCGGCTGCAGGCACTGGCGGTGGCGGGCGAGATCGAGGCCTACAACCTGCCGCAGGGCGTGATCACGCACATGTTTCGCGACATCGCCGCCGGCAAGCCGGGCACGCTGAGCCGCATCGGCCTCGGCACCTTCGTCGATCCGCGCTACGGCGGCGGCAAGATCAACTCGGTCACGCAGCAGGACCTGGTGCGCCTGCTGGAGATCGACGGCGAGGAAGTGCTGTTCTACAAGGCCTTTCCGGTGAACGTCGGCATCATTCGCGCGACGACGGCCGATGCCGACGGCAACCTGACGATGGAGCGCGAGGCGCTGACGCTCGAAGCCCTCGCCATCGCCATGGCGGCGCACAACAGCGGCGGCGTGGTCATCGCCCAGGTCGAGCGGCTTGCCGAGCGCGGCTCGCTCAACCCGCGTCAGGTGAAGGTGCCCGGCGTGCTGGTCGACTGCGTCGTCGTGGCGGAGCGGCCGGAGCATCACATGCAGACCTTCGTCACCCCGTACAGCGCGGCGTTCGCGGGCGAGATCCGGGTGCCCCTGACCGACCTCGAACCCCAGCCGATGGGGGTGCGCAAGCTGATCGCGCGCCGCGCCGCGCTCGAGCTGAAGCGCAATGCCGTCGTCAACCTCGGCATCGGCATGCCGGAAGGCGTCGCCGAGATCGCGGCCGAGGAGCAGGTGATCGACCTGCTGACGCTGACCACCGAGCCGGGCGTGATCGGCGGCGTCCCGGCGAGCGGCCTGAACTTCGGCGCCGCCGTCAATACCCAGGCCATCATCGACCAGCCGAGCCAGTTCGACTTCTACGACGGCGGTGGCCTGGATGTCGCGGTGCTCGGCTTGGCCCAGGCCGACGCCGAGGGCAATCTCAACGTGAGCCGGTTCGGCACCCGACTGGCGGGCGCCGGCGGCTTCATCAACATCAGTCAGTCGGCGCGCGCGGTGGTCTTCGTGGGAACCTTTACCGCCGGTGACTTGCAGGTGCGCATCGCCGAAGGCAAGGTGCAGATCCTGAGCGAAGGAACCTGCCGCAAGTTCGTGAAGGCGGTCGAGCACCGCACCTTCAGCGGCGAGCGGGCGCGCCGGCAGGGCCAGCGCGTGCTCTACGTCACCGAGCGCTGCGTCTTTCGCCTGGCCGAGGCGGGGGGGCTCGAGCTGATCGAGATCGCGCCCGGAATCGATCTCGACCGGCAGATCCTCGCCCTGATGGACTTCACCCCGGCCATCAGCCCGGCCCTGCGGCTGATGGAGCGCGGCCTGTTCGAGGACGGGCCGATGAATCTGCGCGAGCGCATGCTGGCCCTGCCGCTCGCCGAGCGCATCGAATACGACGAGCGCAGCAACGTGCTGTTCGTCAACTTCGAGGGCCTCGGCGTCGACAGCGCACGCGACATCGACGAGATCGAGACCTTGGTGACGGGCCACGTCGAGCGGCTCCGCAGGCGCGTCGACGTCGTTGTCAACTACGATCACTTCAGCATCCGGCCCGAGCTTGAGGACGCCTACGCCGCCATGGTGGATCGCCTGAGCGAGCGCTTCTACCGCCGGGTCACGCGCTACGCGGCTAGCGGCTTTCTCAAGGCGCGCCTCGAGCACCGGAGCTGAGGTGGTGGAACCGTGAGCTTTCGCGCCGAAGATGCAAGCCCACCGCAGAAGGAAGACCGATGAGCCAAAGCCTGTTGCAAGCCCTCGAAGGCCACCCTTTCGTCTCCGACTTTTCGCCAGAGGACCGGACTCGCCTGGCCGCGCTCGCCAAGCAAGTTCATTTCGAGCCCGACCAGGTGATCTTTCGCGAGGGCGACGACTATTCGGTGTTCTATCTGCTCGGCAAGGGCATGGTCGCGCTCGAGCTCGAGGTACCCGGCCACGTGCTGCGCGTGCAGACCCTTTACGCCGGCGACGTATTTGACTGGTCGGCACTGCTCCCGCATGCCGGCAAGCACTTCCAGGCGCGGGCCCTCGACGCCGTGACGGCGCTCGCCTTCGAAGGCGATCAGTTGCTCGCGAGCTTCCATGCCGATCCGCAATTCGGCTTGACCTTCATGCTGCGCCTCATGGGCGTGGTCTCGGAGCGGCTGCGCAACACCCGGCTGCAGCTGCTCGACATGTATTCGCCGGTCGCCAAGCGCGCCGGGACCTGAGGTCGTCGCGCGCGAGGTTGCGCCGGCCGCCCCGCCTGCGACCTCGTCAGACAGTCGCTTGCAGGGACCAGGTCTCGTTGGCGTGGCGCAGCAGCGCCGGCTCGCCGCGGCAGCGCTGCACGAAGTCGCGCACCTCCGCCGTCCGCCAGGCGGCGCGATAGGCATGCCAGGCGCCGTGCAGCGAGTCGCGGCGCAGATCGGCAGGGGCGAACGGCAGCGCGTTGAGGAGCTTGACCTTGCCGTTGGGCACGACGAGGAGCATCGCCTGGGGATGGTCCAGCCGGGTCTCGATCTCGGTGACGATGTCCCACGGGTAGATCGACAGCGCCGGACCGCCTCCGCCCGTTGCCGCCCGCTCGCGCAGCGCAGCGACGGCGCGCTGCCACTCGTCGTCGCTGCAGGCCAGCGTGTCCCAGGCCGCGGCGGCGCGACCGATGCGCATCAGCGGGCCGGTGACGAAGGCGCTGCAGCCGAGCGCAGCCGCGAGATCGAAGGCGGCGACGATCTCCGAAATATTCAGTCGCGTCGGCACGAAGACGAATTGCGGCGCGCAACCCCGTGCCACCAGACGCTCGATGGCCCCGACCGCCGCCGCGAAGCTCGACCCGGGGCGCACGCGCTGGTGCGTGGCCGGCGTGGCGCCGTCGACGGAAATCTGCACGCACTCGACGGCGAGCTCCGAAATCCGGTCGGCAGCGGCGGCGTCGATGCGGCTGCCGTCGGTTTCGAGCTTGAGGGCGACGCCGCCTGCCGCGAGCCGCTCGAAGACCTCCCAGCAGTGCGCGACGCCGAGCGGCTCGCCGCCGCCGAAGGCGACGAAGGGGATGCCGAGATCGACGATGGCGCCGGCGAGGCCAAGCGCCTCGTCGCGGCTCAACTCATCGCGCCAAGCCTTGTCGGGCCCGGATTCCTCGCAGCACGCCAGGCAGCGTGCGCTGCAGCGGTTGGTCAGCTGCCAGGCAAGAAAAAGGGGCGCGTCGTAGTCATCGACCGTGCGCCCCCGCATCGCGTTCGGCTGAGGATCAGGTGAAGCGGATGTAGGGCTGGGCCATGACCTGCTCGGAAACGTCCTCGAGCTTGGGAGTTTCCCAAACCGGCTTGTCCAGCGGCGCGGGCGCGACCGTCTTGGGTTGCGGCATGCCCTTCGCGGGTTCGATCGTCTGTTGCTTCGCTTCGCTCATGGATCCTCCGTGATGATCTCGATCCGGCGGCGGGCGCGTGCCTGCCAGCCATTCGCGTCCGCGAGCATCGCCGGCTCGGCGACAACCTGGCGCGCTGCCGAAAGCACTTTATCACTCTGCCACGCGACGCGGTAGGCGTTCCATGCGTCGTCGAGACGATCGTGGCGCAGATCGGCGCAGATCTGCGGCAGCGCCGCCGCGACCTTGACCCAGCCGTTGGGCAGGACGAGCAGAGTCGCCGGTGGGCTCTCGAGGCTCGCCTCCAGGCCAGCGCGGATCTCGAATGGCTCGAAGCAGAGCTCCATCTCGTCGGCCAACCGGCGCGCGGCACGGTCGAGCAGGCCACGAAATTCGTTCCACTCCGCTTCGCTCGGCTCGAGCCGGTCCCAGAGCCGTGCGGCGGTGCCGATGCGCATCAGGCGGCCGGTATTGAAACGGAAGGCGCCGAGCGAACGCGCCCGCTCGATGACCTGCTCGGCCTCGTGCAGGTTGATGCGGGTCGGCGCGAACGTGATCTCGAGCGGCATGCCGGCGGCGCGCACCGCGCGGCAGGCGGCGTGGGCGGCGGCGAGGGACGCGCCGATGCGCTGGCGCGCATAGGTCGCCTCGGTGTCGCCGTCGAGGCTGATCTGCACCGAGCGGATCGGCAAGCGCGCGAGCCGTTCCGCCAGGATCTGGTCGAAGCGCTGGCCGTTGCTCTCAATCTTGAGCCGGATCCCGGCGCCGCCGAGCTTTTCGGCGAGAGCGAGGAAGTGGGGGACGACCAGCGGCTCGCCGCCGCACAGCATGACGTAGGGCACACCGACGCGGATGATCTCGTCGGCGACGCGCATCGCCTCGTCGGCGTCGAGCTCGTCGGGCAGACGCTTGCCCGGGGCCGATTCGGTGCAGCAGTGCAGGCAGCACAGGTCGCAGTCGCGCGTGATCTGCCACGACACCAGCAGAGGTGCCCCGAGCGAGTCGATCTGGTTCATGGGTGCAGCGGCCAGCCGACCTGGACGACGATGCCCGCGGTGAGCAGCAGCACCGCCACCAGGTAGCAGGCGACGATGTTGCGCACCGCCGGAACGAAGGCCCGCGGCGACTCGTAGGTCGAGCGCGCGATGCGGCCGCTTTCGACCAAGAGCGGCAGCGCCAGCAGCGCCGCGAGGCACGGCCACGGAAAGATGCCGGCGACGACTCCGATCGGTACGACCAGCAGCCCCGCGGCCGACAGCGCGAGGTACAGGGAGACCGCGCGGCGCCGCCCGAGCCGCACGACGAGGTTGCGTTTGCCGACGAGGCGGTCCTGGTGGAAGTCGGGGATCGCGTTGACGACCGCGAGTCCCATGATCAGGCATCCCGGCACGAGCGACACCGCCAGTGCCTGCCACGACAGCCGTTGGGTGTGCAGGTAGAGGCTGCCGAGGACCATCCAGGGTCCGTACGACAGGGCGATGACGAGCTCGCCGAGGCCGCGATAGGCCCAGCGGATCGGCGGGGCGACGTAGAAGATCGCGGCCGCACCGCCGAGAAGCGCGAAGGCGAGGATCGGCCAGCCGCGCTCGACCGTCAGGTGGATACCGACGGCTAGCGCGCCCGCGAACGCGGCGATGCCGAGCCAGAGCACGGCGTCGCTCATCGGTGGCAGATCGGCAGGGTTGAAGACCCGGTCGGTGCCCATGCGCGAATCGAAATACTCGTTGAAGGCTTCGACGCCGACGACGGCAAGCACCACGCCGGCGAGGCCGCTGAGGAAGATCGTGCCGTCGAAGGCATCGGCGAGCGCGTAGGCCCAGGCCGCGCCGAGGAGGTAGGGAAGCAGGCCCGCGTAGAGGAAGAAGCGGTAGCGCACCAGCGCGCAGACGCGCAGCAGCCGCCGCCATGCCGAGCGGCCAGGCCCCGGCCGCTCGGTCGGCGCGGGATTCAGAGATAGACCCATTGGTGCAGGGTTCGCGTCTTGCCGGGGTCGGTGGCGAGGTCCTCGATGAACTGCGCAACTCGCGGGTCGCGCCAAGCGCTGCGAAACCGCTTCCAGATCTGGTCGAGGCTGTCCTTGCGGAAGTCGCCGCAGATGAACGGCAGAGCGTTGATGAGCTTGACGAGACCGTTGGGCAGCACGATCAGCAATGCCGCCGGGTGCTGGATGCGATAGTGCAGCTCCTCGAGCAGCCCGGCCTCGTGGAAATAGACCCGCATCTTGCCGCGGTACTGCTCGGTCTTCGCCCGCAGCGCGTCGAAGTACGCGACGTATTGCTCCTCGGCCACCTCGAGATGGCGCCAGGCCTTGACGGCATTGCCGGTGTACATCGTCCGTCCGGTATAGAAGCTGTAGGCGCCGAGCTCGTAGGCGAGGTCGACAACGGCGTCGACCTCGTGCAGGTTGAAGCGAGCCGGCGAGAAGTTGATCTCGATCGGCACCCCCGCGTCGCGCAGGTTGCGAACGCCGTCGAGGACGCGATCGAACTCGCCGCGAACGCGCATCCGTCCGAAGGTCGCGGTCGAGGCACCGTCGAGGCTCACCTGGACCGCCTTGACACCGAGCTCCTTCAAGCGAGCGGCGTTCGCGCGATCGAGATAGTGGGCATTGGTCTCGATCTTGAGCTGCGCGCCGCGCTCGCAAGCGCGCTCGACCATCGCGAAGAAGTGCGGGTGGAGCATCGGCTCGCCGCCCGAGAACGACAGGTACGGGACCTCGCTGTCGAGAAGCTGGTCGAGAATGGCGAAGACCTGGTCGCGATCGAGCTCGTCGGCGAACGCCTTGCCCGGCCCGCTTTCTTCGATGCAGTGCAGGCAGGCGAGGTTGCACTCGTTGGTGATCTGCCAAGCGACGTATAGCGGCGCCGCGAGGTCCTCCGATTCGGCGCCAGCCGATTCGGTCACCGCGTCAACCTTCGACTAGGCCGCGCTGGCGCAGCTCGGCGAGGAAGGCGGAGACCTCGCGCTCGATCGTGTCGCCCTGGTCGAGGAAGCGATCCTTGATCCGGGCCGCGATCGTCGCTTCATCGCCGCTGGCGATCTCGCGGATCACGGCCGTCGCGGTCGGATTGAGGGTGAAGACCTTTTCCGATCGCGTCTCGAATAGCACGCCACCAAACTTCTCCTCCCGAAACTTGACGTATTGGGCCAGTCGCACGCTACCGCTCTCCTTAATTGTCCGTGGTCGCCCTCTGTCTCTCAAATCGTAGCATTGGCGGCCTCATGGTAGTGCCGCAATTCGCCCCTGAGGGCGTGTGCTGGTTCGTCGTCACCGACCTGCAGTGCAGAGGGCGCACAACGCACTTGACTGGCAGCACACGCCTGTTCTGCAAGTCATCGGCTCTCTAAGCGGCCGGCTCGTTGTACGGTTGCGCGCTCTTTCGCCAATGGGAGCTGCTGGGACCTTCGTCGAGGACGTCGGCCGCCGCAACGCGATCGACACCATCGCCGGATGTGGCTGCACGACATCGGCGGCGGCGACAAGATCTTCTACACCACCGGCCGGCTGACGAGCGAGATGGTCATCAAGTCGGCGCAGATGGGCGTGCCGATCGTCGTTTCGCGCAGCGGCATCACGCAGATGGGGCTCGAGCTCGCCGAGCGGCTCGGCCTGGCCCTCTTCGGCCGCGCCACCAACCGGCACTTCATCTGCTACTGCGGCTTCGACCGCTTCGACGCCGAGCCCGAGCCGCCGCGGCCGTGATCGCGTCGCCGAAAATTCCGAGCGGCACGGTCGCGCCGGGCAGATCAGACTAGGGCGTCGAACGGCAGCACGTCGACCTCGTCGCCGGCGGCGACGTCGCCTTGCGCATGGCCGAGGACGACCAGGCCGTTCGCTTCGCTCATGCTGCGCAGGATTCCCGAGCCTTGCGAGCCGGTCGTTCGCACCTGCCAGCGGCCGTCGGCAGCGCGCGTGACGATGCCGCGCTGGTACTCGGTGCGCCCGGCGCGCTTTCTGATCGGCGCGACGCTGGCGGCGCGGACGACGAGCAGCGGCGTCGCCGTCGCTCCGCCCATCGCCAGCAGCGCATCGCGAACCAGGGCGTAGAACGTCACCATCACCGCGACCGGATTGCCGGGCAGGCCGAACAGGATCGCCTCGCGGCCGCCGCTTTCGATCCGGCCGATGGCCATCGGCCGGCCAGGGCGCATGGCGATGCGCCAGAACAGCACGTCACCGAGCTCGGCCATCACCGCCTTGGTGTGGTCGGCCTCGCCGACGCTGACGCCGCCCGACGTGATCACCGCGTCGGCGACGTCGGCGGCGCTGCGAAACGCCGTCGCGAGCGCTGCCGGCTCGTCGCGGACGACGCCGAGGTCGAGCATCTCGACGCCGAGCCGCTGCAGCATCGCCCAGAGGGTGTAGCGGTTGCTGTCGTAGACCGAGCCGGCGTCGAGCGCCTCGCCGGCCGAGCGCAGCTCGTTGCCGGTCGAGAAGAAAGCGACGCGCAGGCGGCGGAAGACCGCGACCTCGGCGCTGCCGAGCGAGGCCAGCAGGCCGAGGTCGGCCGGGCGCAGGACGCGGCCGGCGGCGAGCGCCGTTTCGCCGCGCGCCAGGTCCTCGCCGGCCAGGCGCCGGTTGTCGCCGCGCTTGACGACGCCGGCCGGGACATGGACGACGTCGCCGTCGACACGCACGAACTCCTGCGGCACAACGGTGTCGAGCCCGGCCGGCATCACCGCGCCGGTCATGATGCGAACGCATTCGCGCGCAGCGACGTCGCCTTCGAACCGGCCGCCAGCGAAGCCCGCGCCGGCGACGGCGAAAGCGCACTCGGCCGCGGCATCGAGCTCGTCGCCGCGCAACGCATACCCATCCATTGCCGAGTTGTCGTGCGAGGGCACGTCGATCGCGGAGACGACGTCGCGCGCGAGAACGCGGCCGAGGGCGGAGCGCAGCGCCACCTTCTCGATCGCCTGCACGGGCGAGACGAGGCGGGCGATGAACTCCTGCGCCTGCGCCACCGGCAGCGCCTTCGGGTCGTAACCGGAGACGCACGACGCGATCTCCTCGAGCGTGGCGCGTTCGCTCATCGCTGCAGGTCGCGCAGCTCGGCGAGGGTGTTGGCGTTGACGAACGCCTGCGCGTCGTCGAACTCGACCGCGACCTGGCGCAAGGTCGCGGTCCAGGCGTCGATCTTGCGCCGGCCGCCGGCGGTGAAATCGAGCAGGCTTTCCATCACCGTCGCCTGCATCAGGCAGAACACCGGTTGCAGGCGCAGCTCGCCGTCCTCGCGCGTCGCCGCGATCGCGATCTCGGCATCGTCGGCATCGAGCCGCGCGGCAAGCCGGGCGATCAGGTCCTCGGGAAACAGCGGCGAATCGCACGGCACGGTCGCGAGGTACGGCGTCGCGCAATGCTCGAGGCCGGCGAGAAAGCCCGCCAGCGGACCCGGATAGTCGGGCAGGGCATCGGGCCAGACCGGCGCGCCCATCGATTCGTAGGCGCCGAGGTTGCGGTTGGCGTTGATCATCGTCTCGCCGACCTGCGGCGCCAGGCGCAGCAGCGCATGCATTGCGAGCGGCATGCCGAGATGCGCCTGCAGGCCCTTGTCGACCCCGCCCATGCGGCTGCCGCGGCCGCCGGCGAGGACGAGCCCGGTGATGTGGGTCCTGTCGATCATTGCGGCACCATGGTCGTCGTCGGCCGAGTGTAGGGGCACCGATAATCGCCGCCATCGCCACAAGCCCTCTGGTCGAAGCCCCCGGATGAACAACCCGCGATGAGCGCCGTGGCGGACAGCATCGCGACCGCATTCAGGCTGATCATCGGCGGCGACCCCGCACTGCTGCGCACCGTGGCGCTGTCGTTCGCGGTCAGCGGCACCGCGTGCCTGATCGCCGCCGTGTTCGGCCTGCTGGCAGGCGCCTGGCTCGCGGTCGCGGTCTTTCCCGGCCGGCGCGTCGTGCTGCTGGGCCTCGACACCTTGCTCGCGTTGCCGTCGGTGGTCGCCGGCCTGGTGGTCTATCTCGCGCTCTCGCGCAGCGGCCCGCTCGGCTCGTGGGGGATTCTCTTCACGCCGCCGGCGATGGTGATCGCGCAGACGATCCTGGTCGTGCCGGTGGTGACCGCGCTGGCGCGCCAGGTCGTCGTCGACGCGCTGCGCGACGGTGGCGACCAGCTGCGCTCGATGGGAGCACGTCCGCTCCTCGGCGCCGCGCTGATGCTGGTGCACGAGCGCTGGGCGGTCGTCACGCTGCTGCTGATCGCGTTCGGTCGGGCGGTGTCGGAGGTCGGCGCGGTGATGATCGTCGGCGGCAACATCGACGGCGTGACGCGCGTGATGACGACGGCGATCGCGCTCGAGACCAGCAAGGGCGACCTGCCACTCGCGCTCGCGCTCGGCATCGTCCTGCTCGCCGTCGTTGCGCTCCTCAACGTCGTGATCGCCCTGGTGCCGAGCGGCCGCAGTCGCGCGCCCGCCGAGGTTCGTTGATGACTGCGACATCGCCTCAAGACCGGACCGCGCTCGTCACGCTGCGCGATGCGACGGTGTCGTTCGGCACCGTCCGCGCCGTCCGTGGCGCCAGTCTCGCGATCCACGCCGGCGAGTCGATCGCGGTCGTCGGCGCCAACGGTTCGGGCAAGACCACGTTGCTGCGCCTGCTGCACGGCGTCGTCGACCATTCGGGGATGCGCTTGCTCGCTGCCTCGGCGCCGCGCCAGGCGATGGTCTTCCAGCGGCCGTTCCTGCTGCGCCTCTCGGTTCTGAACAACGTTCGCCTGGCGCTCTGGCTCGGCGATCGCCGCCTGCGTGCCGAGGCGCGCACCGACCGCGCCATGGACGCACTGCGGCGTGTAGGTCTTGCCGGCCTGCGAGACCGGCCGGCGCGATCGCTCTCGGGCGGCGAGCAGCAACGGCTGGCGCTGGCACGCGGCTGGGCAGTCCGGCCCGATATTCTGTTTCTCGACGAGCCGACTGCCAACCTCGATCCGTCGGCCAAGAAGGAGGTCGAGTCGCTGCTCGCCGGCTTCGCTGCCGACGGCATGACGCTCGTGATGAGCACGCACAACCTCGGTCAGGCAAAACGCCTGGCTGGGCGCGTCATCTACATGGACGAAGGCCGGGTCGACCTCGATCTGCTGACCGCGGATTTCTTTTCCGTCCAGGCCAGCAAGCGCGCGGACCTCTTCTTGAAGGGAGATCTGTCATGGTCGAGCGAATGAAGCGTGCCTGTCATGGCCGGCATCGGCTGCGCCGCGGGTAGACGCCAAGGTCAGCTCGTCGCCGCGAGCGGCAGGTTGACGAGCAGGTTCTGCGCTTTCAGTCTGAGAGTTCCCTGCTCCGTCCCCGCCAGGCCGAGGTAGACCGGCTTGCCGGCGAGATCGGCGCGCATCTCCGAGGGATCTGCGAAGTCGAGGCGAAAGAGGCCGATCAGCCGATGCAGTCGTTCCGGCTCCGGCGCATGG
>Ga0070670_100004612_pt1 | contig 11559 bp, 9 predicted proteins | sample KBSS63metaG_FD_64665 | JGI IMG/M metagenome (GOLD analysis project Ga0070670, IMG submission 64665) | Switchgrass rhizosphere microbial communities from Kellogg Biological Station, Michigan, USA - KBS S6-3 metaG | ecosystem: Host-associated > Plants > Roots > Rhizosphere > Soil ... | reverse complement strand
TCAGCGCGCTACCTCGCAGCTTCCCGTCTCCTGGTATTGCAGCCCGGAGATCCATGCCGCCGAGCAAAAGCACCTGTTCGCGCGCGGGCCCTCCTACGTCGGACACGAGCTCATGACGCCGAATCCGGGCGACTACTGCGTGCTCGCGTCGCGCGACAACGCGCAGGCGCTCGTCCGCAACGCCGACGGCATCGAACTCATCTCGAATGTCTGCCGCCATCGCCAGGCGCTCATGCTCACCGGCCGCGGCAGCGTATCCCGAAACATCGTCTGCCCGATCCATCGCTGGACCTACGATCTCAAGGGCCAGCTAGTCGGCGCGCCGCATTTCGCCGACAACCCGTGTCTCAACCTGCGCCGCTCGCCCCTCACCAACTGGCGCGGGCTTCTGTTCGACGGCAAGCGCGACGTCGGGCGCGACCTCGCGAACATCCCGGAGCGCTACCTCGATTTCAACGATCACGTCCTCGACCGGATCGAAATCCACGAGTGCAACTACAACTGGAAGAGCTTCATCGAGGTCTACTTGGAGGACTACCACGTCGAGCCGTTCCACGCCGGTCTCGGCCAGTTCGTGAGCTGCGACGATTTGAAGTGGCAGTTCGGCGACTGGTGCTCGGTGCAGACGGTCGGCGTGAAGAACCGGCTCGCCCGGCCGGGAACGCAGACGTACGCCCGTTGGCACAAGGCGGTCGTCGACTACTACCGCGGCGAGGAGCCTCCCTACGGCGCGATCTGGATGGTCTACTACCCGAACATCATGATCGAGTGGTATCCGCACGTGCTCGTCGTCAGCACGCTGATCCCGCGCGCGGTGAACAAGACGACGAACATCGTCGAGTTCTACTACCCCGAGGAGATCGCGCTGTTCGAGCGCGAGTTCGTCGAAGCGGAGCAGGCGGCGTATCTCGAAACGGCGAAAGAGGACGACGAGATCGCCGAGCGCATGGATGCAGGGCGCAACGCGCTCTACGCGCTGGGCCGCAGCGAAGAGGGGCCTTACCAGTCGCCGCTTGAGGACGGGATGCAGCATTTCCACGAATTCCTCCGCCGGGAAGTCGGGCCGCACCTGCCGGATTGATGCCTCCTCGACGCTGACCCAAGCTCGAAAGACGCGGCCAGTGTTCACGACGCTCATCAGCACGTCGGACGTGGCAGCACGGCTCGGCGATCCATCTTTGATTGTCGTCGACGTGCGGCACGATCTCGCGCAACCCGACGCATGGGGCGAGAACGCGTACGGGCAGGGCCACGTGCCGGGCGCGCGGTTCGCGCATCTCGATCGCGACCTCTCGGCAGCAAAGACGGGCCAGAACGGCCGGCATCCGTTGCCAAATCCGGAAGCGTGTGCACGCGTTTTCGGCCGTCTCGGCATCGACGCCTCGAAGCAGGTCGTCACCTACGACCAGGGGCCGGGTATGTACGCCGCCCGCTTGTGGTGGATGCTGCGCTGGCTCGGTCACGACGCCGTGGCGGTGCTCGACGGCGGCTTCGCGGCCTGGACGCGCGAGGGCCTGCCGGTGACGACGGACGTTCCGCCCGTTGCGCCCGCCACGTTCATCGCGAGGCCCACTGCGGCGACGATGGACGCTGGCGCCATCAACGCAAGTCTGTCGAGCTCGGCGTACCTGCTGCTCGACGCCCGTGCGCGCGAACGGTATCGCGGCGACGTCGAGCCGCTCGATCCGGTTGCGGGCCACATCCCGGGCGCGCTCAACCGTCCGTATTCCGAAAATGTCGACGCCGAGGGGCGTTTCAAGCCCGCGGCCGCGCTCGCCGCTGACTTCGACATGATTCTCTCGGGCCGGTCGCCGCAGGACGTCGTCCACTACTGCGGCTCCGGCGTCACCGCGTGCCACAACCTTCTCGCGATGACGCACGCGGGACTCGGCGGCTCGCGGCTCTACGCGGGGTCGTGGAGCGAATGGTGCTCCGACCCGGAACGGCCGGTGGAAAAAGGCAACTGAGGGCAACTGAGCGCAACCGAGGGCAACCGAGGGAAACTGAAGGAAACTGAGGGCGGATTTCGTCATGCCATCGATCTACCGTCTTAACGACAAGGTCGCGGTCGTCACCGGTGCGGCGCGTGGCATCGGTCTCGCCTGCGCGCAGCGCCTGGCCGCCGAAGGCGCAGCCGTCGTCCTCGCCGATCGCGAAGAGCAAGCCGGGGCGACCGCCGCGGCATCCATACCGCGCGCCGAATTCGTCGCTGGCGACGTCTCCCGCAAGGCCGACGTCGAGACGATCGTCCAGCGGGCGCTCGACCTCCACGGCCGCATCGACGTGCTGGTCAACAACGCTGGCATCACGCATGCGTGCGATTTCCTGGACCTCGACGAAGCCGACTTCGATCGCGTGCTCGCGGTGAACCTGAAATCGATGTTCCTGTGCGGGCAAGCTGTCGCGCGCGCAATGGTGAAGGGTGGCATTCGCGGGTCGATCGTCAACATGTCGTCGGCCAACGCGGTCGTCGCCATCCCTAATCAGGTCCCGTACGTTGTTTCGAAGGGCGGTGTCAATCAATTGACGAAGGTAATGGCAGTGGCGCTCGCGCCGCACGGTATCCGCGTGAATGCCATAGGGCCGGGGACGATTCTGACGGAGCTCGCGAAGCAGGCGGTGCTCACGGACGACGCGGCGCGCCAGAAGATCCTGTCGCGGACGCCGCTCGGCCGCTGTGGAGAGCCGGAGGAAGTGGCATCGGTGGCCGCGTTCCTTGCGAGCGACGACGCATCGTACCTGACCGGGCAGACGATCTATCCCGACGGCGGACGCCTCGCGCTCAACTACACTGTAGCGGTCGACTGACTCGGCACGCGCCACCTCGTACGCGTAGCGTGCGTGCCGCGGCGGCGTCGGGCAACTCTGTTACAACTTTCGTGGTCGAAAACGCTGCGGCGGCGGACTACAATGCCCGCTGAACGAAGCGAGACATGCGCAAGCCTCCTCTTCGATACGTGATGCCCGTACCAATCGCGGCCCTGGCTGCGGCCTGCGCCCTCACGTCCGCGCACGCCGACATCTATACGTGGACCGACGACAGGGGCCGCGTCAACATCAGCAATCTCGAGCCTCCGGCTGGCGTGCGCGTGACGAGCGTGCTGCGCGAAAGCAAGGAGATGAAAGAGGCGAACGCAGCCGCACGCGAGGTCGCGAGAGAGAGAGAAAAGGAGGCGCTGCGCGAGGCCGAAGTGCGGGCGCTCGCCGAGCGGGTGCGTCAGCTCCAGGCGGAGGTCGAGGTCGCGAAGCGTCCGGCGCCCGTCGCCGTCGCGCAGGCTCCGCAATACGTCCCGCATCCCGGCGCTTACTCGGGGGAATGGGCGCCGCCGCCGGTGCAATACAACGTCGTCAACGTGTCGCCGATCCCGGACGGAGTGGCGGGCGCCAATGGCGGCGGATGCTACAGCGGGTGGCCCGATTGCCAGTTCGGCTGGTATCCCGGCTATTACCCCGCGTACTACCCGGTGAGCGTCGTGGTCCCGCGGGACAGGCACTTTCGCCGTGATGCGTTTCCGCGTCCGACGCCACATGTGCGGGGTCCAGTCGCCCCGTGGGCGCCGATGCCCGCGCCAGGCTCCGGACGCGGGCGCTAACCGCGCCGCGCTCTGTGCGCGCAGGTTACCGCACCGCTAATCCGCACTGCCGCCAAGCGGCCACGAGTCTATGGCGACGTAGCGAAGCGCGCCCTGCGCGTGTGTCGACGCGGTAAGCGTCAACCGCGAAACATTCCAGATGATCGGCTCGGGCAGCGCGCCGTCGCCCGTCGAAGCGAGCGCTCGCGTCTGCGCGCGGCGCGCGAGTGTGACGTGTGGACGGAATGGGCGAGCTTCGAGCTCGAACCCGGCGCTCGCCAGTTGCGAGAAGAGCGCGTGGGCGAGCTCCTGCACCGCCTGGTTCACGCGCGAACAGCCGAGCCACGCGATCTCCTGCCTGTGGAACCCGCCCATTCGATCGAGGATGAGCGCGAAGGGAGCTGCCGCCGCCGAAACATTGCTGCCGATCTCCCGCAGCGTGATGACACGGCGTGCATCGACGTTGCCGATAAACGCGAGCGTGACGTGCAGGTTCGCGGGAGCCGGGGCGCGCCCGCCCGTTCGCGCGGCGCAGTCTTTGGCGAGCACCTCGAGCGCCGCGCGCACTACGGGATCCGGCCACACGGCGAAGAACACGCGCTCCGTATCTCGGGCGGGAGACGGCGTATTGCCGCGCGTTGCTTCCGCCGCACGCCCGCGGCGCAACCTAGCCGCCGCCGGGCTGGTTCGCTCCGCGTTGGCGATGGGAATCATGTCGACGAGAATAGCGCCGACAGGTCGTGGCGGCACGCGCTCTGTGCGCTGGCACAAGCAAAACCGCGCCACCCATGCGGATGGCGCGGCCTGAAGCTCTGAACCGGGCAGCTCGCTACGCGTTCGCGGCTTTGCGCTTCGCCTGCTTCTCTTCGAAGAACTGCTCGTCCTCCGTCGAGTGCGCGAGCGCCGTCGTCGACGACTGGCTGCCTTGCACCGTCGTGGTCACGGCATCGAAGTAGCCGGTGCCCACTTCGCGCTGATGCCGCACGGCGGTGAAGCCCTTCTCGGCGGCGGCGAATTCGGCTTCCTGCAACTCGACGAACGCGCTCATGTTGTTGCGCGCATAGCCGTGCGCCAGGTTGAACATCGAGTAATTGAGGCTATGAAAGCCCGCGAGCGTGATGAACTGGAACTTGTAGCCCATGGCGCCCAGCTCGCGCTGGAACCGCGCGATCGTCGAGTCATCCAGGTTCTTCTTCCAGTTGAACGACGGCGAGCAGTTGTAGGCGAGCATCTTGTCGGGGTACTTCGCGCGGATCGCCTCGGCGAAGCGTTTTGCGAAGTCGAGGTCCGGCTTGCCCGTTTCGCACCAGATCAAATCCGCATACTCGGCGTACGCGAGGCCGCGCGACACCGATTGCTCGAACCCGGCGCGGGTCCGGTAGAACCCTTCGGCCGTGCGCTCGCCGGTGCAGAACGGCTTGTCGTTCTCGTCGACGTCGGAAGTAAGTAGATCGGCGGCCTCGGCGTCTGTGCGCGCCAGCACAATCGTCGGCACGCCCATGCAGTCGGCGGCGAGACGCGCGGCGATCAGCTTCTCGACGGCCTCGCGCGTGGGCACCAGCACCTTGCCGCCCATGTGGCCGCACTTTTTCACCGCCGCCAACTGATCCTCGAAATGCACGCCCGCGGCGCCCGCCTCGATCATCGCCTTCATGAGCTCGAACGCGTTCAGCACGCCGCCGAACCCAGCCTCGGCATCGGCGACGATCGGCGCGAAGAAGTCGATGTCGCCCTTGCCTTCCATGTGCTGGATCTGGTCGGCGCGCATGAACGCGTTGTTGATCCGTCGCACCACCATCGGCACCGAATTGACGGGATAGAGCGACTGGTCGGGATACATCTCGCCGCCGATGTTGGCGTCGGCCGCAACCTGCCAGCCCGACAGGTAGATCGCCTTGAGTCCCGCCTTCACCTGCTGGAGCGCCTGGTTGCCGGTGAGCGCGCCGAGCGTGCTCACGAACGGCTCGTCAGCGATCAGTTTCCAGAGCTTTTCCGCGCCGCGGCGCGCGAGCGTGTGCTCGATGTGAACCGAGCCGCGAAGACGCACGACGTCTTCCGCCGCGTAACCGCGCCGGATGCCTTTCCAGCGCGGGTTCTCCGCCCAGTCTTTTTTGAGCCTTGCCGTTTCCAGATCGTAATTCATGACCGTCTCCCATCGAATGCATCGTGGCCAACCGGAGCGCTTATTGACGAAGCGACCCGGAACGTTGGTCCCGCGGACTTCGCCGCCCGAAGGACTGCCGCAGGCTGCAAATTCCGCATCGTGAAACCGGAGGCGGCAAGAGCCGCCCCGAGTTCCACTGCACGGACCGGCGAGGATCGCTCGACCGGTCGGGCGGGCATGGATGGGGTGCCAATAACCAAGCCCTTCATGGCAATCTGCGACCGGCGTCGATCGCGGGCTGCTCGTGACATGGTTGACAACGTAACAAACTTGCACAGCCTTTACAAGGGCTTTATCGCATTGCACCATACAAATTGTGCTCTAAAATCATAATGTTAGAAGTCTGTTCCACAATGCGGAATCACAATGGAAACATTTGCCGGCAATACTGCTGCAACGCGGAACTTGTTACCGCGGCTCCCGTTTGGAACGATGACCGAAAGTTTCATGCAATGCATTGAATACACTGAGCGTTTTGTGACTGGACGACGCCGTGTAAGCCGATGATTTGACGCCGCAGATTTCGGAAACCGCTTCCATTTCAAATGATCGATGCTCCGACGTTGAGTGAACCGTCGAGGCTGAGGGCGTTGACACCGGCCCGACCCGATGCAAACGTTCGTCGACCGCGACGGACGCTCCTGGGCGGAAAGGAACGAACATGCGTGCCATGAACATCAGAACGGACATCCGTGGCATGAATGTCGTCGTCGCCGCGGTCGTCGCGCTCGCGGCGTCGGCGCCAAGCGCCGGACAGCAGACGCGCCCCAATCCCGGACGGTCGTTGGCGGCCACGTGCTCCAACTGCCACGGCACGAACGGAGTGTCGGTCGGCGAAGTGGTTTCGCTCGCCGGACGTCCGAAGGACGACATCGTCCGCAAGATGCAGGACTTCAAGGCAGGCCGTCTGCAGGGGACGATCATGCCGCAGCTCGCGAAAGGCTTCACCGACGAGCAGATCGATGTTGTCGCCGCATGGTTTGCAGCGCAGCCGTCGAAGTGAGGCGAGGCTATGGGCACACCGAGACGCGATTTCCTGAAAGCCCTCGGCGGGGCCTCGGCCCTCGTCAGCTCGCTTGCCAACTCACTCCCTGCCTCGCTCGCCGCATCGATCGCCGCCTCGTTTCCGACCATCGCCGGCTGCGCCACGGTGGCGCCTTCGTCTGCCAAGGTTGTGGTGGTCGGCGGCGGCTACGGCGGTGCGACTGCGGCGCGGTATATCCGCATGTGGAGCGGCGGGCGCGTCGATGTGGCGCTGATCGAGCCCAACATCGACTTCGTTTCGTGCCCCATGTCGAACCTCGTGCTAGGAGGCAGCAGGACGCTCGCCGACATCACGGTCGGCTACGACAATCTCGTTCGGCGCGATGGCGTAAGGCTCATTCGCGACATGGCGACGGCGGTCGATCCGGACAAGCGCGTCGTCAGGCTCGCCCGCGGCGACGACTTGGCTTACGACCGGCTCATTCTGTCGCCAGGCGTCGATTTGATGTGGGATGCAATCCCGGCCCTCGACAATCCCGCTGCGCAGGACGCGATCTTGCACGCGTACAAGGCCGGCCCGCAGACTGCGGCGCTGCGCCGCCAGCTCGAAGCGATGGCGGACGGTGGCGTGTTCGTGCTGTCGATTCCCGTCGCACCGTACCGTTGTCCACCCGCGCCGTACGAGCGGGCCTGTCAGGTCGCGTGGTATTTCAAGCGTGCAAAGCCCAAGTCGAAGGTGCTGATCCTCGACGGCAACGCCGACGTCACGTCGAAGGGGCCGCTCTTCAAGAAGGCCTGGTCCGAGGAATACGCGGGAATCGTCGAATACCGGCCGAACTATGCGCTGACGGACGTAGACGTGACGACGCGCACCGCAAAGTTCGAAGTGCAGGACGATGTGCGCGCTGCGGTGCTCAACGTGATCCCGCCGCAGCGCGCGGGCGCGATCGCGAGATCGGCAGGCGTGGTCACGGCGAACGGCCGCTGGTGCGATGTCGACTTCGTCACGTTCGAATCCGTCAAGGTGAGGAACGTTCATGTGCTGGGCGATGCCATTCAGCCGGCGACCCTCATGCCGAAATCCGGTCACATGGCCAACCAGCACGCGAAGATCTGTGCCGCGGCCGTCGTCGCGCTGCTCACGGGTGAGGCGCCGAATCCGGAGCCCGTACTCACGAACGCGTGCTACAGCTTCATTACGGACAAGGACGCCGTGCACGTCTGCTCGGTCCACCAGTACGACACGGACAAGAAGACGGTGCTGCCGGTGCAAGGGTCGGGCGGCCTCTCCTCCGCGATGAGCGAGCTGGAAGGACGCTATGCGTGGAACTGGGCGAAGAACGTCTGGGCGGACATGCTGGGCAGTGGACTAGCGTGAGGCCATCGTTCCTCGTCGGCTTGTGCGTCGCGCTCGCGGCGACGGACGGGTGGGCGCAACCGGGCGATGATAATGCGATCACGGCATACGCCGGCGGGCGATTCGTGCTGCGCCAGGCGTCGTCGGGCGAATGCGTCGTCGCGCTGCAGGGCACCGTCACCCGCGATGCGACCGCGAGATTCGACGACGCCGTCAAGAAGGCGTACGCGATGCGCTGCAACGAGCCGCTGATGTTCCTGCTCGAGTCACCGGGCGGCCTCGTGCTCGACGCAATCGACCTCGCGCAACGGGTACGGGCGCGCGGCCTTCGCACCATTGCGCGCTATCGATGCGCGTCGGCGTGCGCGCTCATCTTCCTGGGCGGCGTCGAGCGCGTGCTGTGGGGCTCGCGCGCGGCGATCGGCTTGCACCAGGCGCGCGACTACGACTGCGATCGATTCGGGACGAGCCTTGCCACGCACCGGATGAAGGACTATCTGCGCGACGTCGTCCCGGCAACGGCGGATCCCATTTTCGAGATCATCACCGGCACGTCGTGCGAATCCATCGCCTGGATCGTCGGCCAACGGGCGATAGACCTTGGCATCGCGACCAAGCTCAAAGCGCCGGGCGTGGATGTGTTCGGCCCCGAAGCAAGCCGACGTGTGCCGCAATAGCCCGGAGTCCGTGCATCGGCGCTAGTCGGGCCACCAGTAGCGCCGCACGAAGACAGCGGTCACGGTCACGCCGACCACTATCACGATCCAGCGGACGAGCGGCTCCGGTACCACGCGCGCGATGCGGGCACCGACGTAGCCGCCGGTCAACGCGCCCATCAGCAACGCGAGCGTCGGCGGCCACGCGACCATTCCTTTGGCGATGAAGACGATCATTGCCACGACACCCGTCGTGCCCGACAACAGGTTCTTGAGCGCATTCACCGTGCGGAACTCGCTCTTCGGGCCGAGCGAGAGGATTGCGAGCAGCACAATCCCGACGCCGGCGCCGAAATAGCCCGCGTACACCGCCAGCGGCCCAAGCAGGACGAGGCCGATGCGGTCCGCGCGCGCGGAATGGAGCGCCGCGTCTTCGTCGTGACGGATGATCCACCGGCGCACGTTCCCGGAGAACGCGAACAGCGCGGTGGCGGCACCGATCAGCAGGGGCACCAGCTTCTCGAACGACGCGTCGGGCGTCACCATCAGCAGCCAGGCGCCGAGGCCGCTCCCGATCGCGGCGATGGCGATCACGCGAAGGAACGCTGGCCTGAACGGCGGCAGACGGCGGTAATCGGCCCACGCGGCAACGAAGTTGCTCGGCGTCATGGCGACGCAGTTCGACGCCGAAGCAAGCACCGGTGGCACGCCCGCGGCGAGCAGGGCAGGAAACGTCAATAGCGAGGCAGCGCCGACGATCGCCGTCACGACGCCGCCGACGAAGCCGACCGCAGCCAGAAACGCAGCGTTCGCGAAGTCCAAGAAATCGCGTGGGTCAGCGCCGAAAAAGAATCGGGGTCAGAGACGAATTTCCCCGCCATTCCGACCGGGGATTCGTCTCTGACCCCAATTTTTACGCGACGGGCTCGGGCTCTTCCGTCTTCGCGAAGACGAGGCGCACCTTGCCTTCGTCGTCGGCATCGATCGACACGTGCCCGCCGCCCGTCAGGCGCCCGAACAGGAGCTCGTCGGCGAGCGCCTTGCGGATCGTGTCCTGGATGAGGCGCGCCATCGGGCGTGCGCCCATCTGCGGGTCGAAGCCCTTCCGTGCGAGAAAGTCCTTGAGCTTCGGCGTAAACGTCGGCTCGACCTTCTTCTCGTGCAGCTGCGCCTCGAGCTCCAGCAGGAACTTGTCGACGACCTTGAGGATGACGTCGTGGTCGAGCTGCGCGAACGAGATCGTCGCGTCCAGACGGTTGCGGAATTCCGGCGTGAACAGCCGCTTGATCTCCACCATCTCGTCGCCGGCGTCCTTCGCGTTCGTGAAGCCGATGGAGCCCTTCGCAAGCTCCTGCGCGCCCGCGTTGGTGGTCATGATGATCGTGACGTTGCGGAAATCCGCCTTGCGCCCGTTGTTGTCGGTCAGCGTGCCGTGGTCCATTACCTGCAACAGGATGTTGAAGATGTCGGGGTGCGCCTTCTCGATCTCGTCCAGCAGCAGCACGCTGTAGGGATGCTTGGTCACGCCTTCGGTGAGCTGGCCGCCCTGGTCGAAGCCGATGTAGCCCGGGGGCGCGCCGATCATCCGCGACACTGCGTGCCGCTCCATGTACTCGGACATGTCGAAGCGGATCAGCTCGACACCGAGGCAGTACGCGAGCTGGCGCGCGACCTCGGTTTTGCCGACGCCCGTGGGGCCGCTGAACAGGAAGTTGCCGATCGGCTTTTGCGGATTCCCGAGGCCCGAGCGCGCCATGCGAATGGCGGAGACGAGCGCATCGATCGCCTTGTCCTGGCCGAACACGACGTTCTTGAGGTCGCGGTCGAGCGTCTTCAGCGCGTTGCGGTCGTCGGACGTGACGTTCCGCGCGGGGATACGGGCGATCTTCGCCACGATCTCCTCGATCTCGGTTTTGCTGATCACCTTCTTCTGCTTCGACCGCGGCAGGATCTTCTGCGCGGCACCTGCTTCGTCGATGACGTCGATCGCCTTGTCGGGCAGATGCCGGTCGTTGATGAAGCGCGCCGACAGCTCCGCCGCGGTCGTCAGCGCCTCCCTCGCGTATTTCACGCCGTGATGCTGCTCGAACCGGGACTTCAACCCTTTCAGGATCTCCACCGTCTCGGCGACCGACGGCTCCGGCACGTCGACCTTCTGGAAGCGCCGCGAAAGCGCGTGGTCCTTCTCGAAAATTTGCCGGAATTCGCTGTACGTCGTGGCGCCGATGCACTTCATCGCGCCCGTCGACAGCGCCGGCTTGAGCAGGTTCGACGCATCGAGCGTGCCGCCCGACGCGGCGCCGGCGCCGATGATTGTGTGGATCTCGTCGATGAACAGGATCGACTTCGGATTCTCCGCAAGCTGCTTCAGCACCGCCTTGAGGCGCTGCTCGAAATCGCCGCGGTATTTCGTTCCCGCGAGCAGCGCGCCCATGTCGAGCGAGTAGACCTGGTAGTCCTTCAGGAGCTCCGGGATGTCGCCTTCGTTGACGCGGCGGGCAAGCCCTTCGGCGATGGCGGTCTTGCCGACGCCCGCTTCGCCGACCAGCAGCGGATTGTTCTTGCGGCGGCGGCACAGCACCTGGATCACGCGCTCGAGCTCGTGCGCGCGGCCGATCAGCGGATCGGTCTTGCCCTGCTTCGCCATGGTGTTGAGGTTGATCGTGTACGCCTCGAGCGCGCCTTGCGCCTCGCCGCCGTTCTCGCCCTCTTCCTTCGCCTCGGCCTTCTCGTGCTTCTGCTGCGGGTTCTTCGTGATGCCGTGCGAGATGTAGTTGACGACGTCGAGCCTCGTCACGCCGCGCTGGTTGAGGAAATAGACGGCGT
>Ga0070670_100004608_pt1 | contig 11565 bp, 10 predicted proteins | sample KBSS63metaG_FD_64665 | JGI IMG/M metagenome (GOLD analysis project Ga0070670, IMG submission 64665) | Switchgrass rhizosphere microbial communities from Kellogg Biological Station, Michigan, USA - KBS S6-3 metaG | ecosystem: Host-associated > Plants > Roots > Rhizosphere > Soil ... | reverse complement strand
TGTTATCCATTCTATCCGCTTCCGGACCGCTACAGCAACAACTACAGTGTCAGTCGTCAGACCCGCAACCACGAAGGAGACGACCATGAACATCCTGCAAATCAATTCGAGCGCTCGCCGCGAAGCCTCTCACTCGACTCGTCTTGCCAATCGCATTGTCCTGCGCCTGCGCGATGCGGATCCGAAAGCCAGGTTGACGATTCGTAACTTGAACCGCGATCCGCACCCGGTGCTTGATGAAGCCGCGCTGGCGGCGCTTTTTACGCAGGCCGAGCAGCGCACGCGTGCGCAGGCCGCGCGCGTCGCGCTCGACGATGCATTGATCGACGAGATCAAGGCCGCCGACGTGGTCGTGCTCGGCGTGCCGATGTACAACTTCGGCGTGCCTTCGCAGCTCAAGAACTGGATCGACGCCATCTCGCGTGCGGGGGTCACGTTCCGCTACACGGCGAACGGCCCCGAAGGGCTGCTCAAGGGCAAGACGGTGTATGTGGCCCTTACGCGCGGCGGGAGGTACCGGAACACACCGGCGGATACGATGGTGCCGTATCTCGAGATCGTGCTTTCGTTTCTCGGCATGACCGACGTGCACTTCGTCTATGCCGAGGGCCTGGCGATGGGCGCGGCGGCCGAGGAGCGCGCGATCGCGTCGGCTTACGAGCAGATCGAGGACGCGGTTTCGGCCGTGGTCGCGGTCGACGAACCCCTGGCGGCGTAGGCGGAACCCGGTTTGCCGCGGGCTGCCTTTTGGCGCTCGCGATATTTCGAACCACCCCCATATACGGCCGGATGTTCAACGGGCCGCACCGAAGGAGAATGCAATGACGACGACCGCAACCCATCTCAGAGACGAAACCGTGACGCGGCCGCGCACGGTCGAGCGCCTCGTCGCCGGACAGCCCACGTCCGACGGCGCGGGCGTGAACCTGACGCGCGTGCTGACCCAGACGCTGCAGCGCAGGCTCGATCCGTTCCTGATGCTCGACGCGTTCGGCACGGACAATCCGCAGGACTACATCGGCGGATTTCCCGATCACCCGCATCGCGGCTTCGAGACCGTCACGTACATGATCGCGGGCAGCATGCGCCATCGCGACAGCGCGGGCCACGAAGGGCTGCTTTCGAACGGCGGCGTGCAGTGGATGACGGCCGGGCGCGGCGTGATCCACTCCGAGCTTCCCGAGCAGGAGGACGGCCGGATGGAAGGGTTCCAGCTCTGGCTCAACCTGGCCGCGAAGGACAAGATGCGCGCGCCGTGGTATCGCGACATTCAGAGCGCGGAGATCCCGGAGTTCACGACGGCTGAAGACGTGAAGGTGCGGGCGATCGCGGGCCGCACCCACGGCGTCGACGGCGCGATGCAGCGCGAAACGACGGAACCGCTGTATCTCGATCTCGAGTTGCCGACGGGAGCAACCTTTGCGCAGGCGCTGCCGCCGACGCACAACGCGTTCGTCTACGTCTATCGCGGTGCGCTCGAAATCGCCGGCACCGATGTGCCCGCGCAGCGAATGGCGATTCTTGCCAATCGGGGCGAAAGCGACGGCGTCACGCTCCGCGCTGCACAGCCGGCGCGTGCATTGCTGATCGCCGGCAAGCCTCTTGGCGAGCCGATTGCCCAGTACGGCCCGTTCGTGATGAACACGCACGACGAGATCGCCCAGGCGGTCAAGGACTTTCAGTCAGGGCGGTTCGCGACGACAGCGTAAGTCGGCAACGATCGCATGGATCCGAGCGACAGTCGGGTAGCGCACGGCAAGCGACGGCCGTGCGCTTTTTTTCCGGTCCTACGCGGGGAGGCACTGAACGGCAGCACTGCAGATGGTAAGAAATGCTGTCGGAAGCCTTTACACACATGGACGCGACCCGAGGCGCCATTACACCTAAGACACGGAAAACCAAGCGTTTCGCGGATGAGGTACGGCTTATGCTTGTGCGTTGCAGGCTACAGATGGTTGCCTCACGCTCCGCCGGATTCGTTCGTACATGCGCGCCAGCGGCTGCAGAGTCAGCCCGCGTCGTCGAGCAGAACGGAATAATTTCCGTCGGCGGGTGTTATGCCACAGCAGGTCAAACAATCCATAACCGTTAACCGAACAATGCTTGTCGCTGTACGTGTTACTGATGTGCACAAAGTAGCCGAATCGCCCGTCCACTTGGGCCTCCATTGTCAGCAAAACCTCAACTCGTACCAGGGGGTGTCATGCGCCGATTGCCGCTGAATGTATTTCTTGGGTTCGCACTGCTCGTAGTTTCGTTTGTTGCACGCGCCATCATCCTCGACGCCAACCTCAGCATCGGCAACGAGCCCACGCTCGTCGGCCCTTCGCGCAGTGGCTGCGCGCCCGTCACGGATCCGGCCTGCGCACGCCTGACACCCTTCGGGAACGCGCACTTCGTCATGACCGGCTCGGGCGCGTCGCTGCAGATGACCATGGAAGTGGACGTGTTCAATATCGATTTCACGGGCACTCAGACACCCAACGACACCAACGACAATCTCACCGCAGCGCACATCCACGTGTTCGACTTCGGGCAGGTGACACCCACGGCGAGCGTGCGTTGGGGCTTCCTGGGCAGTCCTTTCAACGACACGGTTTCACCCGGGTTGATCGCCCCTGTGAGCAACAATCCTTTCACGCAGATCGGGTGTGGAACTGGAGGCGCGTGCGTCACACCTTTCGCGACCGGTGCCGGGGCACACATCTCAACCGTATGGAACGCGGCCGAGGGCAACGGAGCGGGCTTCAACCTGATCTCGCTGCAGGACGAGATCCTGGCGGGACTGGCGTACATCAACTTCCACACAGTGCAGAATGGCGGTGGCGAAATTCGCGGTACGCTCGTGGTTCCGGAGCCCGCCACGCTCACGCTGCTGGGTTTCGGCCTTGCGGGACTCGGCTTCTCGCGCCGCAAGCAGTAACCGATTCGGCACCACGAGAGCCGCCCTACGGGGCGGTTTTCTTTTCCAGCGATATCGGCCGGTACGTGACGTATTGCGTTCGCCGTCGACGATTCGATGCTGCTCACTTCGGTGGGTCTCGGGCGATGTAAATCCCGAGATTACTGTAGATAGTCGGGGTAATGAACGCCCTGAAGAACGTACCGTTGGGAACGCGCTCGTCGATGCAATAAACGTCGGCCGCGATATCGACCGTATTGACCGGATACGTTGGGAGTCGCGCCCCGGTCGCGTCCTTTATGCACTCGGCGCCATATCCGATAACTTCGGGATTATCGGTGGGCTGCGTCTGCTTCAGGTAGGTGTTGCTGATCTCGAGCACGCCGCCGTTGCAGATGTCGATGGCTCGGGACGCCGGCCCCTCGATCAATCGGCACTTTGTTATCACGTTCTTGGCTGCGCGTGACTTGATGAGGTGACCGATGGAAGTATCCGCGAGGTACGCATTGGTCACGTACAGCTCAGCGCAAGCGCCGACATAGATGGCGTGGCTCTGTCCATCGCCTGGTGTTCCGTTTTCCTTTCCGCTGACATCGTTCAGTTTCACGATGCTGTCCGCTGCATCCCGCGTGAGAATTCCCGTTTCACAACGATCGATCCGGATGCCCGTTGCGGTCAGGTGCCTGCCCTCAAACCGTATGAGCCCGCCGTTGCGGCTCTCGTTGGTGATTCCAACGCCGGCCAGGTTTTGCAGCGTTACGTTTTCCCCGCCCAGCACGAACGCAGCTTTGCCGCCATAGACGGAATCGAATACGGCCTCGGCGCTCGCCCGGATCGTGATATTCGACGCGCGGCTGTATCCGGCTTGCCCAGAGTGCAGGCCCGGCGCGATATCGAGCGTCTGTCCATCTCGCAACGCCGCAAGGGCCTGCGCCAATGTTCGATAGGTAATGTCGCCGACGAGGTAGCGATCCGATGGAGGCGCAGCCTGCGGAGTCGGCTCGGTTGTTTGCGAAACTGCAGTGGTTGACGTCGTTTCGTTCCCACGGCTCCAGCCGGCCGCCGTAACGAAGGCACCAGCGCCCGAAAGAAGAAACGCTCGGCGAGAGGCCATTTAGAGGCGAACTCGGGTCGCGAGGCAGGCAAGACTTCGCAACGCGGTAAGCATTCTTGGCCGAAAGAAAACGGCAGGATTTCGCCGCCGTTCGGCGTTGTAGATGGGGTGGCTGATGGGACTCGAACCCACGACAACCGGAATCACAATCCGGGACTCTACCAGCTGAGCTACAGCCACCATCGAACTGCGGCCGCCACGGGGCCATGCATTGCGCACGGCCTCGAACATGGGCGGGAAGGGAAGCATAGCGTCGCGCACCCCTGCGCGTCAAACCGAGGCGCGCGTTTTTCAGGAGGGTGGCGCGGCAGGAGGGGATCGAACCCCCGACCGCCGGCTTAGAAGGCCGGTGCTCTATCCACTGAGCTACTGCCGCATGGCAAGGACAGGCGCGATTATCGGCGCGGCCCGCGTCGGCCGCAACGCATGGTCGTCCACGCCGCCTCGTTGCCGCCGAGCCGTGGTGTCACGCAGCACCTGTGCCCGCGCTCGCGGGCCTCGCCTTGCGCCAATGGCATAATTCAAGGTTCGGGGTGTAGCGCAGCCCGGTAGCGCGCTTGCTTTGGGAGCAAGATGTCGGAGGTTCAAATCCTCTCACCCCGACCCATTTCCGCACGACAGCAACGTCCTCGCCGCCGCGGGCGATTCCTCCATGTCTTCCCTCGATCACCTGTTTGCCAACAACCGTGCATGGTCGGAGCGGCTGCGCCGCAGCGACCCTGAGTTCTTTCCGCGCCTCTCGCGGCAGCAGCGGCCGCAGTACCTGTGGATCGGCTGCGCGGACAGCCGCGTGCCCGCGAACGAGATCGTGGGTCTACTGCCCGGCGAGCTCTTCGTCCATCGCAACGTCGCGAACGTCGTCGTGCACAGCGACTTGAACTGCCTTTCGGTGATGCAGTTCGCCGTCGACGTGCTGAACGTGCGGCACATCATCGTCTGCGGACACTACGGCTGCAGCGGCGTTTCGGCGGCGCTGCTCGATCAGCGCGTCGGCCTGGCCGACAACTGGCTGCGCCACGTGAAAGACGTCCATGCGAAGCACGACGCTCGTGTCGACGCCATCGCCGAGTTGCCGAAGCGCCTCGACCATCTGTGCGAGCTCAACGTGATCGAGCAGGTCGCGAACGTCGGACAGACGACGATCGTGCGGGACGCATGGAGCCGCGGGCACCAGCTTTCCATCCACGGCTGGATCTACGGCCTCGCCGACGGCCTCGTGCGCGATCTTTCGACGACCGTGTCGAGTTCTACCGAGACCGCAGCCATCTATCGCGCCGCGTTGACGGCACTGTAATCCTTCGCGCGCGGCTGACGCCGTTGCACCGCGATCACCGCGCGGTCGCTTCGAACCCTGCAGCTTCAATTGCCGCGACGATCGCCGCAGGGGCGACCGCAGCCGAGTCGAACTCGACCGTCGCGGCCTTCTTCTCCAGCGATACTTCGACATTCCTGACGCCGGACACGCGCGAGACGGCGCGGGTGACGCTCTGCACGCAGCCACCGCAGTGCATTCCGGCGACGGAGAATTCGTGCTTGATGATATCGCTCATGTTCTTTTCTCCTTGACGATTGCTGCGCTGGTGTTCAATCCGCGGGGCGGCGCGGATTGCGAAACGGCAACCGGTGCGCGCCATCGCTTGAGCAGCAGTGCGTTGGCGACCACTGTCACGGAGCTCGCTGCCATCGCCGCTCCCGCGATCACCGGCGAAAGAAGGCCGAATGCCGCGAGGGGAATGCCGAGCGCGTTGAAAAAGAATGCGAAGAAAAGATTCTGCCGGATCTTCCTGAGCGTCGCCCGCGAAAGGTCCACCGCGGCCGCCACCGCCGAGAGATCGTTGCGCAGCAGCGTCACGTCGGCTGCAGAGAGAGCGGTTCCCGCACCCGCGCCCATCGCGAACGAGACATCAGCCTGGGCCAGCGCCGGCGCATCGTTGATTCCATCGCCGACCATGCCGACGGTGTGCCCCTCGCCTTGCATCGCGACGATTGCCGCGCGCTTGCCTTCCGGCGACTGCTCGGCGCGCCAGTGAGCAATGCCAGCCGTCTTCGCGACGGCCGCAGCGGGCGCTGAACGGTCGCCCGTCAGCATCGTCACCGTGACGCCCACACGCTGCAGCGCTGCAACGGCGTCCGCCGCTCCGGGACGCAAGTCGTCGACGAGGACGATCCAACCGACGAGCCTCGCGTCCCGAGCGACGCCGACGATGGTCCGACCCGCAGCCTCGACGCGCGCAAGCTCGGCGGCGTCGATCGTCACTCCGGATTCAGCCACGAACGTGGGCGAGCCCAGCACCAGCCGATGCCCCTCGTCGTCGCCACTGACGCCGCGCCCCGGATGCACCCGAACGTCGGCAATAGGCCGCGCAGCGACGCCGAGTTCCGCGGCACGCGCGGTGATCGCCCGAGCCAATGGATGCACGGCGCCCTGCTCGAGGCTCGCGGCCAGCTGCATGACATCGCGATCCGCATGCCCCTGCGCCGGGTGTATGCCGACGACGGTGGGCGCCCCGTTCGTGAGCGTGCCGGTCTTGTCGACGACGAGCGCGTCGATTCGTTCGGCGCGCTCCAGCGCCTCCGCGTTCTTGATGAGGATGCCTGCCTGCGCGCCCAGGCCGACACCGACCATCAGCGCCGTCGGCGTCGCGAGCCCCAGCGCACAAGGACATGCGATCACGAGCACGGCCGTTGCGCGCATCAGCGCGGTTATCCAATCGCTTGTGACAAGGCCGTTGCCGACGAAAGTCGACGCGGCGATGACGAGCACCGCCGGAACGAACCACGCCGAGACGCGGTCCGCGAGCCGCTGCACCGGCGCTTTCGAGCCTTGTGCTGCGGCCACCTGACGAACGATGGCCGCGAGCAGCGTCGAGCTCCCAACGGCGGTCGCCTCGCATCGCAGCGGCGCTGCTTCGTTGACCGTTCCGGCGAGGACCTGGTCACCGCGGACTTTCGCGACGGGCGTGCTTTCGCCCGTCAGCATCGCTTCGTTGACCGACGACTCGCCGCTCACCACGCGACCGTCCACCGCGATGCTGTCGCCGGCGCGCACGACGAAGAGGTCACCCACCTGCAGCGAGGCAATCGGCACTTCGCGCGTCTCGCCGTCGCGCTCCCGCAGAACGGTCGCAGGCTGTAATCGGAGCAGATCGCGAATCGCATCCGCCGTCCGGGCACGCGCGCGGCGCTCGAGGAGCTTGCCGAGAAGCACGAGCGTGATCACGACCGCGGCCGCCTCGAAGTACACGTGTTGTCCCGGCAGCACGAAGAGCCACACGGCGACGCTGTACGCGAACGCGGCCGTCGTACCGAGCGCGATCAGCACATCCATGTTCGCGGCGCCGCCGCGCAGCGCCTTCCACGCACCGGCGTAGAAGCGCGCGCCCGCCCAGAATTGCACCGGCGTCGCCAGCGCGACCTGAAGCGGGACGGGCAATTCGGCATGACCGCCGATAGCCATGGTCAGCATCTGCACGATGAAAGGCGCCGTCAGCACCGCAGACACGATGAACACCCGAAGCTCGCGGCGGTACCGCTCGCCTTCCGCCTTCGCTTCGGCGTCAGGCTGGGTGAAGGGATCGACTGCGGGCGCAGCGTCGTAGCCGGCATTGCGCACCGCCTCGATCAGCGCATCGGTCGTCGCCTTGGCCCGGTCGAATTGGACGTGAGCGGTCTCGTTCGCGAAATTGACGTCGGCGTGGACGCCCTCGACGCGATTCAGCACCTTTTCGATCCGCGCGGCGCAGGCAGCGCAGGTCATTCCGGCAAGCTTGAGATCGACGGCCTGGGTGTCCATGTCGCGCAGTTGGACCCGATGATCGGGGATTGCAAGGCCGGCGCCGGGATTCGCCCGGGCTGGCGGCCGAACGGGTGCTCGCGGTAACGCTGGTCAGCGCCGCTTTGCGAAAAACCGGTCGACGGAGGCGATCGCGGCATCGACATCCGCCCGTGATACATCGAGATGCGTGCACCACCGCTGTTTCGTCGTGCCATATGGGCGGACGCCGTCCGCCGTGAGATGCGCGGTGAACGGCCCGGCGATCGCCTCGGGGACGACAACGAAGACCATGTTCGTCTGGGTCGGGGCGACCTGGAGATTGGGGTGCTTGGAGAGGCCGGCGTTGAGCCGAGCAGCGTTCTCGTGGTCGTCGGCGAGGCGCTCGACGTTGTTCGCGAGCGCGTAGCGGCACGCCGCCGCGAGTATCCCCGCCTGCCGCATGCCGCCACCCAGCATCTTGCGCCAGCGGCGCGCATCGCTGATGAAGTCGCGGCTGCCGCACAGCACCGATCCGACGGGAGCTCCGAGGCCCTTCGACAGGCATACCGACACGGAATCGAAGCCTTTTGCGATCGTGCGCGGCGGCACGGCCTGCTTCACCGCGGCGTTCCACAGTCGCGCGCCGTCGAGATGCATCGCCAGACGATGCTTGTTGGCGACTTCGCGCGCCGCCGCCGTGTAACCCGCAGGCAGCACCTTGCCGCCGATCGTATTCTCGAGGGCAAGAAGACGGCTCTTCGCGAAGTGCGAATCGTTCGGCTTGACCGCCGCCTCGATTGCCCGCAGCGGAATGGTGCCGTCGGGCGCGTTGTCGAGGGGCTGCGGCTGGACGCTGCCGAGCACCGCGGCGCCGCCCGCCTCGTAGCGATACGTGTGCGCTTCCTGCCCGACGATGTACTCGTCGCCGCGCGCACAATGCGTCATCACACCGACCAGGTTCGATTGTGTGCCCGACGGCACGAACACGGCCGCCTCGAAGCCCAGAAGCTCGGCAACCTCGGCTTCGAGCGCGATGACGGTCGGATCGTCGCCGAGCACGTCGTCGCCGACCTCGGCGGCCGCCATCGCCTTGCGCATCCCATCGCTCGGCCTCGTCACGGTGTCGCTGCGGAAATCGGTCGCCATTGGAATCTCCCTCGAAGCCATGCGGCGCAGTGCGGGGCGGCGGGCCCTTGGCCCCAGCGCTAACCCTCGCGCTTCAACTGCGGAAACAGGATCACGTCACGAATCGACGGCGCGTCGGTCAACAGCATCACCAGCCGATCGATGCCGATCCCTTCGCCCGCCGTCGGCGGCAGACCGTACTCCATCGCGCGGATGTAGTCGGCGTCGTAGTACATCGCTTCTTCGTCGCCCGCCTCGCGTGCTGCCACCTGCACGCGAAAGCGGGCCGCCTGGTCTTCGGGGTCGTTCAACTCCGAGAACCCGTTGGCGATCTCGCGACCGGTGATGAAGAGCTCGAAGCGATCGGTGACCGTGGGATCGGCATCGTTGGCGCGAGCAAGTGGCGACACGTCCGTCGGGTGGGCGACGATGAACGTCGGCTGCACGAGCTTGTCCTCGGTCGTCGCCTCGAACAGCTTGAGCTGCAGGAGACCGATGCCGTCGGTGGGAAACACTTCGACGTCGAGCGGCGCCAGCGCGACCTTCACATACTCGGGCTTCGACAATTCGGCGAGCGAGTACTTCGGGTTGTACTGGTGGACCGCTTCGGCCATCGTCAGCCGGTCGAAGCGCTTCGAAAGGTCGATCGTGACACCCTGGTAGGTGAGGCTCAGTGTGCCGAGAACCTTCTGCGCCACTTCCCGTATCAGCGTCTCGGTGAGGTCCATCAGGTAGTGGTAATCCTGATAAGCCTCGTAGAACTCGAGCATCGTGAACTCGGGGTTGTGCCGCGTCGAGATCCCTTCGTTGCGGAAGTTCCGGTTGATCTCGAACACCTTTTCCATGCCACCGACGACGAGCTTCTTGAGGTAGAGCTCGGGCGCGATCCGGAGAAAGAGCTCCATGTCGAGCGCGTTGTGGTGCGTGCGGAACGGGCGTGCCGCGGCGCCGCCGGGGATCGAATGCATCATCGGCGTCTCGACTTCGAGATAGCCGCGGCCGACGAAGAACTCGCGGATCGCCTGCACGATCTGCGAGCGCCGCTTGAACACTTCCCGTGATGCCGGATTGGTGATGAGGTCGACGTAGCGCTGGCGATAGCGCTGCTCCTGGTCGGAGAGTCCGTGGAATTTCTCGGGCAGCGGCCGCAGTGCCTTTGCGAGCAACCGCAGCGACGTCACCTTGAGCGAGAGCTCCCCGGTCCTGGTCTTGAACACCTTGCCGGTCGCGCCGACGAGATCGCCCAGGTCCCAGTGCTTGAACGCGTCGTAGGTCTCGGCGCCGACCGCGTCGGCGGTGACGTAGAGCTGGATGCGATCGCTCATGTCCTGGATGGTCGCGAAGCTCGCTTTCCCCATCAGCCGCTTGAGCAGGATCCGGCCGGCGACCGTTGACTCGATCCCCAGTGGCTCCAGCTCCTCGTTCGTGCTCGCGCCGTGGCGCGCGTGCAGATCGGCCGCCAGCGAATCGCGGCGAAAGTCGTTGGGGAACGGGTTGCCGCGAGCGCGCAGCGCCGCGAGCTTGCCGCGACGCTCGGCGATTATCTGGTTCTCATCGATGGGCGGTTGCGGCGCTTCTGGAGTCTTGTTCATGGTTGTCAGGCGGCCCTCGCGAGACGCTCAGCCGAGAAGATGCGCCGCCAGCGCTCGCGCGTCCAGCGTCGTGAAGTCCTGCGCCCGGGCGACGACGTGCGCCGGCGCTCCCAGCTCATCCGCGGGAACGGTCGAGGCGATGGCGACCGCGCGCATCCCCGCGCGGCGCGCCGCTTCGATGCCGAGCGGAGCGTCCTCGAAGACGAGGCATTCCGACGGTTGGGCGCCCACACGCTTCGCGGCGAGAAGAAAGAGGTCCGGCGCCGGCTTGCCGCGAGCGACGTCGTGCGCGCCCACGGCGGCGTCGAAGAACGCTTCCATCTCGAGGCCGCCGAGCGCGAACGCGATGTTGTCGGGGTCGCCGGCCGTTGCGCACGCGAGCCGCACGCCGGCGGACTTCGCCGCGCTCGCGAACGCCTTGAAGCCTTCGATCTCGCGGAAGTCAGGCCGGAAGAGATCGCGATAGATGCCTTCCTTCTCGCGGACGAACGCGTGCGCATCGGCGTCCGACAGCGGCCCGAAAAGCTCGCGCATGACTTCGACGCCGGTGCGACCCGCCGTCCGGCGAAAGAAATCCTCGCCGACGGTGTCTACGCCGCGCCGCGTGAGGAAGACGTCCCACGAACGCTCGTGATAGCGCATCGAGTCGATGATCGTGCCGTCGATGTCGAAGATGAACGCGGTCATGTGCGCGCGAGCTTCTGGGCTTGGCCTAGACGCCCTGCTTCAGGCTCGCGGCGATGAAGTCGTCGAGATCGCCGTCGAGCACCGCCTGCGTATTGCCCACTTCGTAGTTGGTGCGCAGGTCCTTGATCCGCGACTGGTCGAGGACGTACGAGCGGATCTGATGGCCCCAGCCGATGTCCGTCTTCGAGTCCTCGAGCTTCTGCTGCTCTTCCTGGCGCTTGCGGATCTCGAGCTCGTAGAGCTTGGACTTGAGCATCGCCATCGCTTCCGCGCGATTGCGGTGCTGCGAGCGGTCGTTCTGGCACTGGACGACGATGTTCGTCGGCAGGTGCGTGATCCGCACGGCGGAGTCGGTCTTGTTGATGTGCTGGCCGCCGGCGCCCGACGCGCG
>Ga0070670_100004605_pt1 | contig 11569 bp, 9 predicted proteins | sample KBSS63metaG_FD_64665 | JGI IMG/M metagenome (GOLD analysis project Ga0070670, IMG submission 64665) | Switchgrass rhizosphere microbial communities from Kellogg Biological Station, Michigan, USA - KBS S6-3 metaG | ecosystem: Host-associated > Plants > Roots > Rhizosphere > Soil ... | reverse complement strand
ATGCATGAAACGGCACCCAATGGAGCTTCCCGCGTTTCTGAAGCGAGCGTTACAGCTATGACACAGCGCCTAACGCGGATGACGGTGATCCTAGCGGCCGTCACATTCTCCGGGTCCGTGTCGGCGCAGCAGCCCGCGCCGGACACATCAGCGCAGCCGGCCGCCGCGGACAGCGCGCGTTCGCCGTGGCTCCTCGTGCCCGTGTTCTCGTCGAGTCCCAAGCTCGGCACGGCGTTCGGCGGACTGGGCGCCTACATGCACCGCTTCGATGACAGTAGCCGCGTGTCGCTGTTCGGCCTGGCGTACCAGTACACGTCCACGAGCTCACAGATCGCCACCGGGTTTGCCCGGACATCGTTCGGCCGCGATCACCATCGCATCGTGCTGCTTGCCGCGTTGGGGAAGATCAAGAACGACTACGACGACTATCTCGGGACCGGCCAGCCGCTGAAGACCGACGATGACCTGAAGGCGCTGGCGGCGCGGTATCTGTGGCGTGCGAAAGGAGACTGGTTCGTTGGCGCCCAGGGCAGTGCCGCAAATTTTCAGGTGCTGGGCGCGTCCGCGGAAGACGATCTCGTGCTCGAGACACTGGGCGTGCGCGGCTTCAAGTCGGCGGGGGTGGGTGTCAACCTGATGCACGATTCGCGCGACAACGAAGACATGCCGACGACAGGCTGGTTCGCGAATCTCAACAACGTCGCCTATCGTGAGGCGCTCGGCGGCGACGACTCGTTCGACGCGTACCGCCTGGACCTGCGCGCGTTCTGGAAGCACGGCGGCGGTCACGTGCTGGCCGTACGGCAGTACAACTGGTTGACCAGCGATGCCCCGTCCGGCGCGCAGGCGACGGTGATCCTTCGCGGTTACAAGCAGGGGCAGTACCTCTCGCCGTACATGTCCTCCCTCGAAGTCGAAGAGCGCTGGGCGTTCAACGAGCGATGGGGCGCCACGCTGTTCGCCGGTGTGGCGGAGTTGTACGGCGACGCCCCAGTCGAGCTCGATCGCACCACGTATCCCACCATCGGGGCGGGCGTGCACTTCGTGCTCAAACCCGTGGAGCGCATGATCGTGAATCTCGAGTACGCCCAGGGCGTCGGCGACAGCCGGGGAGTCTACCTGAAACTTGGCCACGCATGGTGAGTTGTCGAAGTCGACATGCGATCGTAATCGCCGGCGATGATGTGTGCTGACAATTCTGGAAGGAGCCCGCTAGGCGCGGATTCACGTTGCCGAACGGCGTAGCTCCTTGTGAGTCGTTAGGTAACGGGCCGAACGGTCGAGACCCGTTTACGGCCTGCCTGTGCGTAGCGAGTCCTGCTGCTTCCCCGAGTCCGTAGCGAACTTCTCCTTTGAGACGTGGTTGCCGCGAATGGTCGTGACCGTGCTGCTGTCGGACTTGGGAGGCGTTAGGGTCAGATCGCTGGGCAGCGGCGAGGCTGACGGCGGTGCGGTCTCGCGCCGGACCGGGGTCGTTCGCCGAAGCTCCGTCCGTGACGGCTCCGTCGAGACGGTTGCCGCCCGGTTCAACCCCTGAACGATCTGTGCCGTCGTGGCGCCGCTTGTCTTCGCGCTGTTCGGGTCGCCGTAGCCGCGTAGCATCAGCTGGATCTGCCCCTGCGTGGTCACGAGCGCGATTTGCTCGCCTTCATCCGGAGTGGCCTCCACGGTGGCAACCGTGGCGTTCATGGGCCGCCCGTCCTCCGTCGGCTGTGGGGCCGACCCGATGGCCAGGATGCGCATGTTCTGCAGGAACACCTTGGCCAGGCGGCCCTTGTCCGCCGCGCCGTCCATGACGACCACGATGTCGACGCGGCTGTTGGGCCGAATGAGGCCAGCAATACCAGACACGTCGTTGATCCGGAACGACACCGCCCGCTTCCCTTGCGCGATCTTGACCTCGAGGCCCGGACCTGTGCCGTCCGGGGCGAGTCGTCCCGGCACGAGCGGGTCTCCTGTAAAGAGGGTCACGCGGGCGACGCGTCCGACCACGGAGTCGATGGACGTGAACGCCCCGACCGGGATGGTGGCGACGGGCCACTGGACGACGGCAACCGCCATCCGATCGATGGCCGCGCCTTCCGCCATGTCCTTCTGGGCGATGACGACTGGACCGGTCACGATGCGCGCGCTCTCCTTTGCTGTTTCCAATACGCGGTATACACCGAACGTCGAGACGAGCGCAACGATGACAGCGGCGTAGAAGATGAACGAGTAGCGCTTGGCAGCCATGGGTCGCCCGGTTTGAGGAACGTGTTCAGGAGCCGCACTATAGCGCCGTGCACCGCGTTGGACACTAGGGGAACTACGAAATGTGGCGCCTAACGCGGTTAGAATGGGCGCGTTGCGTTAGATATTCGTATGCTGCATGACAACTAACCGCCGCCCGCGTGCCTAACGCAGCGCCGTTGCGCCGGTCGGCCGTCGCCGTTCGCGGTCGCCCACCGGAGCGCCTGGATGCATTCGGGAGCGTTCGGACGGGGTGGACCCGCAGGGCCTGTCGTCACGTTATGGACCTGAGCGAGTCGCTACGGTGTGCCGCGTCTCAGCGATCTACCAGCTGCGCGCGAGCGACAACGATGGGCGCGCCTCAGCCCTCGCGCCCTTCGCTCGCCTCCGACAACGCGGGTTTCGACAAGCGCGGTGTCGACATTCTGGTGCCGCTTCCGGAGCTTGCCCGCGATGCGATCGAGGCCATTCTGAACATCAACCTCGCGGGCGGCGACTTCCATCCGTACCGTATGGTCCGGCCGATCAACCGACTTCTGGTCCGCCTGATGGACGGTTTTCGGTTCATCTTCTCGTTGCTATCGTTGGCGCGCGCTCCGATTTCGGTCCTGCGGTCGGGCGATTCGGCGCCACCGGCCCACCCATCCCCCGCCCGCAGATGCCCAGCAGACGCGACTTCCTGAAGACCTCGGCCGCCGTGGGCGGCTCCGTGCTCGTCGGCGCCGCCGCGCCCGGCCTCCTCGCTGCCGCCGCGCCCGAACGCGCGCGCGCGCCCATGCGCGTTCTGATCCTCGGAGGGACGGGGTTCATTGGGCCCCACCTCGTCAAGCACGCCGTCGCGCGCGGCCACAAAGTTTCCATCTTCACCCGCGGCCGCCGCGACGCCAGCATGCTGCCGGACGACGTCGAGCGCCTCGTCGGCGACCGCAACGGCCAGCTCGGCGCGCTCGAGGGGAAGAAGTGGGACGCCGTCTTCGACGACTCGGCCACCAACCCCGACTGGGTGCGCCAGTCCACGGCGCTGCTCAAGGGAAATGTCGGTCAGTATCTCTTCATTTCGTCCACCGGCGTCTACTACCCGTACCTCAAGAAGGGCCTCGACGAGTCGACGCCGCCGCTGGTCGAGGGGGACCAGAAGGACGGCTCGGCGGCGTATGGCACGGCGAAGGCGCAGAGCGAGAAGATCACGCTCGACACCTTCGGCGAAGGTGGCATCGTCGTGCGGCCGTCGTACATCGTGGGCCCCGGCGACACGACGGACCGCTTCCCGTACTGGCCGGTGCGCCTCGCGCGCGGCGGCGAGGTGCTGGTGCCCGGCAAGCGCGACGACTCGGCCCAGTTCATCGACGTGCGCGACCTCGTCGAGTTCATGGTGAAGGTGGTGGAGGACAAGCGCTCCGGCCCCTTCAATGTCGCCGGCCCCCGGGACCCGATCACCATTCGCGCGTTCGTGGAGGAGGCGGCGCGCGCGCTCTCCGCCAAGGTCACGTTCACGCAGGTGGACGACTACGACTTCCTCGCCGAGCACAAGGTCTTCAGCATGGTGCCGTGGGTGCTGCCGACGGGGAACAACTTCGGCCATACGGCGATCAGCAACGCGCGCGCGAAGGCCGCGGGGCTCGGCTTCCGTCCGCTCGCCACGACGGTTCGCGACACGCTTGCGTGGTGGCCCACCGAGCCGGAGGCGCGCCGCAACGCCCCGCGCTTCGCGCTCACGCCCGAGCAGGAGGCGACGGTGCTGGCGGCCTGGAAAGCGAGAAAGGGATGAGCGCCACCTTCGTCACGCACCACTTCGCGCCGCACGCGCGCGGAATTCGCCATCGGCATCGTGGAGGCGGGGCAACGGCCACCACGTAACGCAACGCAGGACCCCGGCGCGCAGGTTGGGGACGGCGACGTGTCGATGGCGTACTTCCCCTTGCTGCGCGACGGCGATGGACTGCCGACGGACAGCTAGCTCGGCCGTGCCGTACTATCCGACGAGCAGCGAGCCTCGAGGCGGGGAGCTTCGTGGTCCCCGGAGTCCATCGAGCGGCGCACGTGCGCCGCGTGGGACCGCGCGTCGTTAGGCGAGCTGCGGCACACCATCGACGGCGGCGCGAACTGGTCCGCTGACGCAGCAGGGAACAACTAATCATGGGGTGGCCGGCCGCTCGCACGCCCCTCGCCGCGCTACGAGAAAACGGCTGTACTCTGCGTCCCGCATCCGGTCCTCGAACGCCTAAGGGGTTCAGCGCATCGCTGCGCCACGACGGCGCAGCGATGGTGCGGCCTCGTCGTGATACATGGACCGCCGGCGAGCGCGACCTCGAGTGCTCGAGGCGGCGATTCTCAGTTATCGGGAGGCGCTGGCGCGGCCGCGATCACGATCCGCCCGTGCCACTGTCCACCGCGTACCGGTCGCCGTGTACGGCCCCGCCGGTCGCCGTGAGCCGAATTCTTCAGGCGCTGCGCGTTCCCGTATGGCGGCGCGTGGCCACACCGGCCTGGCAGCCGCCGTACGCGTCCCCCACCAGCAGGTGCCGCATATATGACTCGCCCTCCACGCACGCCCCGGTCCCGCTTCGCCCGTAGTGTACGGGCGACAGTGTACTGCCCGACTTTCACGCTGGCGTTCCTCGCCGGCTGCGCAGACGGACCACAGTCCGCGCCCACTGCGCCTGGTACGCCGCAGACTTCCGGCTCGGCCGCGGTGGACCGGGCGGCCTCAACGCGGCCGATTCAGGGTCGCTGTGAGTCCGTGCTCGAGCCGTTCCCCGAACCGCTCCCCCTCCGGCTGCCGCAGCGCGTCACCGGGACGTGCCAACTCGCGCACCTCGGTAGGGTCACGTACGACTTCGTCCACGTGATCGACTTCACGGCGTCGCCCATCACGTTCACCACGGCGACGCTCACGTTCACCGCGGCGAACGGCGACGTGCTCCGTGCGCCCGGCGTCGGCTTCGCGTTCCCGAACGCAGCCGGATTCGCCATTGCCGGCACCTACACGTTCGCCGGGGGCACGGGCCGGTTCACGAACGCGACGGGGTACGTGAACTTCGTCGGGCAGGCCGCCGTGCCGGCGTTCACCGCCACGCTCTCGCTCGATGGTGAAATCGCCTATGACGCTTCGGACCGGAGCGGCCGCTAGTCGCAACTCACCGCCTCAGTGCCCCCGCAACAGCCGTCGTGGTCACCGCGCTCTAACGCAAAGCTGAGAAATGTGAAACGCCCCGCTGTTATGCGGGGCGCTTCACGAATGGGCTCACGCGTTCGACCCCGCTACTGGGCGGACCTCGATACCACCTTGAACTTCGAGTCGATGAGGGCGTACGGCTGGTAGTGATTGGCCGGTGTGGGCGACATTGCGATGTACACGGTTCCAACGTTGACCGCGTAGATCTTTATCGGAAGCGGAGACACGCCCGGGAGGGTCGTATTAAACACCGTGAGGATTTTCTGGCACGTCTGCGTTTGCTGGATTCCGTGGTCGGCGATCACCGCGTCGTTAGGCCTACATTGACTCGTTCCGCGACCAGCGCCGGCAAATGCGTGATGACGTTGAGCTGACCGCTTGGCGCGTGTGCTGACGGTTGCCACAGCAACACTCGGCGGCCCGGTGCAACGTCCCATCCGGTTCCCCACGTGTCCCACGTCGTGGCCAGCCCGTCGTGCTGGAAGAGGAAACGCGGCTCGGCGCTTTCGATGGACCCGCCACGGGTCTGTACGTCAACGGCGAAGAGTCGTCGGCCATCATGATAGAGAATGCGCCGGCCGTCCGGGGTCCAGCGTGCGGCGGCTGTCGCCCCGGGCGCCACCTTCACGATACTCGCCGTCGAGTCCAACGTTGCACGCGTGACGGAGAGCCCATCACGACCGGTAAACGCCACCCATCTCCCATCCGGCGAGAACGTGCAGTCGCCTACCTTGACCTTTCCGAGGATCCTGGGTTCCACGGCGTCGTCCATGCGGCGAAGGAGGGCCACGTCGATCCCGGGTCCGGCGCCGCCAAGTTCTGCTGACGCACAGCGAAGCGCGCCGTCGGGCGATTCGTCGAAAACGACGTCGAGACGATACGGCTTGCCTACAGTCGACGGGCGGAGCTCGAAGGACCTGGTGTCGAGCTCATGGCCGACGAAGCAGCAGGCCCGACCAGGCGCCGTGTCCGGCACGAGATAGCCGAGGAGCCGACGCGCGTCGGCCGACCACGACGTGACGCCGAACTCTCCGTTGGCGCGCACGCGTTCTTCGACCCCCCGGCGCGTCAGATCGACGATTCGCGTTTCCGCGGTGCTGTTGGGCAGGCGATCGACGACCGCCAGCTTGCGCCCATCGCGCGACAGCCGGAACCAGAGCAGATGCGACCGCGGCAGTGGCAGCGTGTCGCCTAACGTCCCGCGCTCATTCGACCAGACCAGGCGTCCGAGGCTGCCATCGAGCCCTGGTACGTAGACGAGCGTCCCTTCGTCACTCAGCGCAAACTGCGCCTCGCCAGGTCCGCCTTCGCTGCGGATGGCCGTCACCACCGGAGTCGGCTTTCCCGTCGCACGTGCCCGCTTCGGGTCGAAGGGGACGGCCATGAGCGACGAACCGGACGCGTACACGAGATACCCGGTCGAGAGATAGCGCGGATTATTCCCGCGAAGTGCGCGGCCGAAAACACCGTGATCTGTGTCGGAGGCATTGCCGGTGGTGATCAGCCGGAGCGCGCCAGTCGAGCGTGAGATGGTCGCAAGCTCACCGAACGCCGTCGTGCCTAACAACTCCTTGTCGCCCGGGAGCAGTTGCGTGTGGACGACGGACATCGCACGGAAGTGCGGTCCGAGTGGCTCGAACTGCCCTCCAGCCGACGGTACCCTGCCGGGGCCGATTGCGCTCTGGCTGACGAGCAATTCCTCATCGGAGAGCCAGAACAAACCAATCGGCGCTTCGAGCTGAGCCAGCCGTACGACGTCGCCACCATTGACCGGGACCTTTCGCAGTTCCCCATCGGCGACAAAGGCCAGCCAGCGCCCATCCGGACTGAAGACGGGGAGTCGGGCGCGATCGGTACCATCGATTGCCGTTGATGCGCCGGTTGCCGGCTGAACGAGGTACAGCGCCGTGGTCGACCCGCGCATGCCGACGTAGGCGATGTGTGCCGCATCCGGCGAGATGGCTACACCCAGCCGCCGGGCAGCGGATGCGTCGGTGGTCGGCGAAAAGCGCGCCGAGTCGGGAAGCGGAACGGCCCAGTGCCTAACGGAAGCGACCGTGGCCGCAGGGCTCGCCTCGGATGGCCAGACCGCGCGGCCGGCGAAGACACCGGCCGCAAAGGTGGCCAGCGCGACCGCCACGATCACCGCGGTCGAGTAACGACCGGTGCCGCGCCTGACCGGCCGCGTGGTTGCGCTCGAAGCCGGCTGCGCGAGCGCGGCCGCGAACTCGGCGGCGCTGCCCCAACGATCGGCCGGGAGCTTCTCGAGTGCTCGGTGTATCGCTGCCTCGACCGCCGGAGGAACGGATTTCCGGAGGGACGACAGCGGCCGTGGCTCTTCCGTTAAGAGTTTGGCAAGAACACCGTGCGTGGTGGGCGCCGAGAACGGCGGCTCGCCCGCGAGCATCTCGTAGCACACCGCACCTAACGAGTAGATATCGCTGCGGCCATCCGGCGTGCGGTCGGCGCCGGCCTGCTCGGGACTCATGTAGTGCGGCGTTCCGAACGACAGCCCGGTCTGCGTGAGGCGCGCGCCCCCCGCGTTCGTGGCGGCGAGCGCGATGCCGAAGTCGGCCACGAGTGCATGACCGTCCTTGAGCAGGATATTCGCCGGCTTGATGTCCCGGTGGACGACGCCTTGCCGGTGTGCGTATTCGAGCGCGTCGGCGACGTCGATCGCAATCTTTACCGCGGTGTCGACGGCGAGCGGCCCCTCGCGAGTCAGGCGATCGCGCAGCGACTCGCCCGCCACGTGCGGCATCACGTAGTACACGACGCCGTCAACCGTTCCCGAATCGAACAGGGGCAGGATGTTCGGGTGCTGGAGCGTGGCCGTCGTCCTGATTTCGGCGAGGAACCGCTCGTTTCCCAGGACGGCCGCCAGTTCCGGATGCAGGACCTTGAGCGCGACGTGCCGCCCGTGCCGGAGGTCGCGGGCGAGATAGACGGTCGCCATCCCGCCGCGCCCGAGCTCGTGCTCCAACTCGTACCGGCTCGCGAGTGCCGCCGAGAGCGCAGCCGACTGAGCGGCGGCGACGTCTGCCTCACCGGCGGCGCCGGCCGTATCCAACGACCGTAACATGCCTTCGCTGGGTGCGTGGCTCGCGTAGTCGCTCGCAGCCGCGGCGATGACCCCCGCTATCAGAGGCGATGCGACCAAGCCGTCCGAGCCCTCGCCCGTGTCGGGGCCTGTTAGCAGCGAGTCGACTTCGGCTCGAAGCTCGGTGTCATCTCCGCACGCCTCGGCAACGAACGCGGGGCGTGCGGCCACACGGCGTGCCACCGCCGCCTGGACGATGGCTTTCACCAGGCGCCAGCGCGCCGGCGTCATCGGCGCTGACCGGCCGGCTTCTTCGGCGTCGTGTGGACGGCTCACGTCACGCGGCCGGCGAGCCGCATCACGGGGCGGCTTCACTCCAGCGCCGCACCGGGGCGCCGCACCGAGCTAACTCGCGCCGGAGCCAGCGGCGCGCCACAGTCCACTCACGCGAAACGGTCGCGGGCGAGACGCCGAGCGTGGCCGCAGTGTCAACGAGGGTCAGCCCGCCGAAGTAACGCAGTTCCACGAGCCGGGCCTGGCCCGGGTCCAGCGCGGCGAGTCGTACCAGCGCCTCCTCGAGCGCGAGCACTTCGACGCCGGCGTTCTCGACCCCTGCCGAGGGCCCCGCGGCCACTCCGTCCGCGTCGTCGAGCGTGACCGTGTGGGCACCACGCCCGCGCTTGGCCGCGCGCCGCGTACGCGCGGCGTCAACGAGCACCTGCCGCATGCACCGGGCGGCGACGCCAAAGAAGTGCGCGCGGCTCTGCCACTGAATCGGCCGTCGCTCGATGAGCCGGAGGTAAGCCTCGTGCACGAGTGCGGTGGGTTGGAGCGTGTGCCCCGCAGCCTCGCGGCGGAGCGCACGCCGGGCCTGGCGGCGTAGCTCGGCGTAGACGACCCGCAGCAGCGCGTCGAGTGCGGCGCGGTCACCCCCGTTCCAGGCGATGAGGAGCCCGGTCACGTCGGCATCATCGGCAGCGGCGCCGGCCGACGCGGGGGTCGCCGCCGGACCGAGCGCTGACTGTGCGTGCGGAGGCGACGAGGTGAACAGCTCCCAGGGAGGCATCGGCATGCCCTCCATATCCGGACTGGGAAACGCGCGAGGCGACCAGTAGCTATGCGCGACGATAGGCCGGCCGGGGCGTCCGGTCAAGCGCCGCCGCACGGCGTGCGTGACGGGGCCGGGTCGCTCAGCGGCCGTCGAAGCCGAACCGGCGGCCTCCCTCACCTTACGACGCCTGAGGGAGTTTTCTCGCCCTTTCCGCACTCCCGAGTGGCGGGGTGCCCGAGCGGAGGTGCGCCGCCGGCCGGCGGGCACTGCGGCCCGCACCAGACGTCTCCGCCCTGCACCCTGTCTCGGAGGTCTTAACTATGCGGCACCGCATCGCATTCCCGTCCGCGCTCGTCTTTGTACTCGCCGCGTGCGACGAGCCTACCTCGCCATACGCGGCCGTGCCTAACGCGCCGACTCGCGCCAACCTCGCGACCGCCGTTGACAACTTCAAATTTGATGTCGAGTTCACGATTCCCGCTGGTACCTGCGGGCTGACCTCGACGGTTACGGGCACCGGCGTCTACCACGTGGTGAATCGGGTGTCCGAGACCCGATCGGGCGGGTTGCGCGTCGCCTTCAGCGAGAGCGCGCACGGCACGGCCACCGGCGCCGACGGGTCGCAGTACCGGTTCAACTACGTGGCCAACTCTAAGGTGATCGACGTCGACGACCCCACCACGTTGCCGATCGTGCTCGACCTCGTCGATCACTTCAACCTGCTCGGACAGGGACAGACGCCGGACGTCAAGGTGTACCTGCGCGGCCAGTTTCTGTACGACGGCACCCTTCCGGTCACCCCGATCGGAGACCCAGTCATCCGGGGCGACGGCCTCAACTGCGACCCCATCTGACCCGGATGGTCGGCGGCCGCAGGGCGGTCTCGTGACGCACCTGCGGCCCACCCGACGCTTGCCTAACGCCCCGGGGCGATCGATGGTCGGGCCCCGAGGGCACACCAACACCAGGAGGCGCCGATGCACAGGAACGCGTGGACGGTACTCGCGGTCACGACGATGCTCCCCGTGCTCGGCGCGTGTACCGACCACGGCGAGCCCGAGCGCATCACCGCCGCGCCGGCATTCTCGGCTGCGGCGGCGGGCGGACTGGATGCGGAGCTGCGCTCGCAGCTGGCACAACTCGGGTTCACGGGGCGCATCGGCGAAACGCTCGAGGCGCGGCTCGGGCGCCGCATCGATCACCAGCTTGCCGACATCGGACGCATGCTGTGGTTCGACCCGATCGGTGGGCTCAACGACGACAACACCTGCGGCGGCTGCCACTCGCCGACGAATGGCTTCGGTGACACGCAGTCGATCGCGATCGGGATAGACAACAACGGCATTGTCGGGCCAGGGCGCACGGGCCCGCGCAATCAGCGCCGATCGCCGATGGTGATCAACGCGGTGTTCTATCCGACGCTCATGTGGAACTCGCGCTTCAACGCGCGCTCGGGTAACCCGTTCGATAACGGTCCCGGTTTCGTCTTTCCCGACCCGGAAGGGCTGTCACTGTCGTACCAGCCGCACCTGCTCACGGCGCAGGCGTTCATCCCGCCGACCGAGCGCGTCGAGGTCGCCGGTTTCGCCTTTCCGGGCGGTAACGATGACCTTCGAAACGAGGTCCTGCGTCGTCTCAACGGCACCGAGAACTACCGCCAACTGTTCGCGCGCGTGTTCCCCGACGTGAAGGCCGGCGGAGCGATAACGTTCGATCACTTCGCTCGCGCCGTCGCGGAGTTCGAGTTCACGCAAGTTTACGCGGACGCGCCGATCGACCGGTACGCGCGGGGAATCCGTGGCGCTCTGAGCGGGCAGCAGAAGCAGGGCGCGGTCCTGTTCTTTGGCGCCGCCGGGTGTGTGCAGTGTCACGCCGTCTCCGGACAGTCGAATGAGATGTTCAGCGACTTCGCGCAGCACGTCGCAGGCATCCCTCAGGTGGCACCGTCGTTAGGCAACGTGACGTTCGACGGCCCCGGGCGCGATGAGGATTTCGGGCTCGAGCAGATCAGCGGGCATCCGGCGGATCGGTACGCGTTCCGCACGTCGCCGCTCCGGAACGTGGCGCTGCAGCC
>Ga0070670_100004597_pt1 | contig 11582 bp, 10 predicted proteins | sample KBSS63metaG_FD_64665 | JGI IMG/M metagenome (GOLD analysis project Ga0070670, IMG submission 64665) | Switchgrass rhizosphere microbial communities from Kellogg Biological Station, Michigan, USA - KBS S6-3 metaG | ecosystem: Host-associated > Plants > Roots > Rhizosphere > Soil ... | reverse complement strand
CTCCATGTTGTCGACGGCGCCCGCAGCCCGGTTACACGCGCTCCTCCTCGGCAACCAGACGAGATCCGCCGGCCTGTCGTAGTCCAACTGGTCCACTTTCCTTTCAGGTTGCCCGGTCCGGCCTGCAGCTGCCAGGCCGATCGGCGCGAGTGAGCGTGCAGGGGGGTCCAGGGGGCAAAGCCCCCCGGATGAACATGAACTTTGACGTCATTGTCATCGGCGGCGGCCACAACGGCCTGGTCAGCGCGGCGTATCTCGCCCGCGCGGGCCGCAAGGTGCTCGTGCTGGAGCGCCGGCACGTGCTGGGCGGCGCCGCGGTCACCGAGGAGATCAACCCCGGATTCAAGTACTCGGTCTGCTCGTACGTCGTCTCGCTGCTGCGGCCGGAGATCATCCGCGATCTCGATTTACCGCGCCACGGCCTCGAGATCCTTCCGCTCGACGGCACGTTCACGCCCATGCCGAATGGCGACTACCTGTGGCGCGTGAACGATCACGCCAAGACGCGGCGGGAGATCGCGCGTCACTCGAGAGTGGACGCCGAGGCCTACGAGGAATACGGCAAGGCGATGGTCGAGATGGGCCGCTTCGTCAAACCCATCCTGAACATGACCCCGCCGGATCCGACCTCCCTCGATCCACGTGGGTTGATGGATCTGCTGTTTCTCGGCCGGCGCTTCCGGGCCCTGCCCGACCAGGACCGCTATAACCAGATCCAGCTCATGACGATGAGCGCGGTGGATTTTCTCGACCAGTGGTTCGAGACCGACGTGCTGAAGGCGACGATGTCGGCGTCGGGCATCATCGGCACATTCCTTGGCGTGCGATCGCCCGGGACGGCCTACGTCCTGCTCCACCACTACATGGGGGAAATCGACGGCGCGTTCCGGTCGTGGGGGCTGTCACGTGGAGGCACCGGCGCCATCTCCAATGCCATCGCCTCAGCGGCGCGGGAAGCCGGCGTCGACATCCGAACGGAGACGGCGGTGTCACGCATTCTCGTGAAGGATGGCGCCGCGGCCGGCGTCGTGCTCGAGAATGGCGACTACTTCACGGCGAATGTGGTCGCGTCGAGCCTGGATCCGCGGCAGACGTTCACGAAACTGGTGGGCGAAGAGAATCTGCCTGCCGAGTTTGCCGAAGACGTGCGGCGCTACAAGTACCGCGGGTCTTCAGGGAAGGTCAACCTCTCACTGGACGCGTTGCCCGATTTCACCTGCCTGCCCGGACCGGGCCCGCATCTGCGCGGCGCCGTTTCCATTTCACCGAGCGTGGACTACATGGAGCGCGCGTATGACGACGCGAAATACGGGCACTACTCGCGGCGGCCGTACATCGACATGGTGATCCCGAGCCTGACCGACCCTTCGGTAGCGCCGCCGGGAAAACACGTCATGTCCTGCTTCGTGCAGTACGCGCCGTATCACCTGAAGGAAGAAGGGGGCTGGGACGCGCATCGCGAAGCGTTCGGCGACACGGTGATCGACACCATCGCGCAGTACGCGCCCAACATCAAGGACATCATCCTGCACCGCCAGGTTCTCACGCCGCTCGACATCGAACGAGATTTCGGGCTGTCGGAGGGCAACATCTTTCAGGGAGAGCTGACGCTCGAGCAGCTTTTCTTTCTGCGTCCCGCGCCCGGTTGGGCGCAGTACAAGACGCCGGTCCGCAATCTGTACATGTGCGGCTCCGCGACACATCCGGGCGGCGGCATCATGGGCGCGCCCGGCCGCAATGCGGCGCTGCGCATCCTCAAGGAAACGGGGAAGAAGTAATGCCGCACGATGTGGTGATCATCGGCGGCGGCCACAACGCGCTCACGGCAGCGTTCTATCTGGCCAAAGCCGGACGAAAGCCGCTCGTGCTCGAGCGGAGGCCTGTGATCGGCGGATCCGCGACCAGCGAGGAGTTCGCTCCCGGCTATCGCTCGGCGACCCTTGCGCACACGCTCGGACCGCTACGCCCCGCGATCGTTCGTGACATGCAGCTCGAGCGCCGGGGCGTGAAGTTCGTGCACCCGAATCCACGAGTCGTGGCGCTCGGCTCGGACGGCCGGCCGCTGGTGTTTTCGACCGACGCGGCACGCACCGCCGAAGCGATCCGGCCCTTCTCTGCCAAAGACGCCGCGCGCTATCCCGAGTTCTGTCAGGCCATGGGACGTATCGGTGATTTCCTGTCGGATCTGATTGACATGACGCCGCCGTCGATCGACGCGCCGTCCGCCGCCGAGCTGTGGGAGCTGTTGAAGACGGGGCGCAAGTTCCGCGCCCTGGGCCGCAAAGAGTCGTTCGCGCTCCTTCGCTACGGCCCCATGGCCGTCGCGGATCTTGTCGCGGAGTGGTTCGAGACCGATCTCCTGCAGGCGGCGATCGCGGCGCGGGCCATTCATGGATCTGCGGTTGGGCCTTGGTCGGCCGGCACGGGTGCTCTCCTGCTGCTCGCCGCCGCGATCGATCCGCTGCCGGCCGGGAGCAGCATTTCGGCGGTCGGGGGGCCAGGCGCCGTGACGCGCGTGATGGCTGATGCGGTGCGTGAAGCGGGCGGCGAGATTCGGACGGGTGCCACGGTCACCCAGATCTCGATCAAAGACGGCGCGGTCAGCGGTGTCGTCCTTGCCGACGGCACCATCGTCGCCGCGACGCTGGTGGTCTCCAGCGCGGATCCCAAGCGCACGTTCCTGCGGCTGATCGATCCGATCGAGCTCGAACCGGGATTCACGACGCGTATTCGCAACTACCGCATGCCCGGCGTCGTCGCCAAGCTCAACTTTGGCTTGCGCGGTCTGCCTGCGTTTCGTGGCCTGCAAGGAGATCCGGCGCAGGCGCTGCGCGGCCGCGTACATCTCGGTCCGGGGATCGACTATCTGGAGCGCGCATTCGACGCGTCGAAGTACGGCACCGCGTCCGCCGAGCCCTACCTCGACATCGCGTTTCCATCGATTTCCGATCCGACCATGGCGCCAGCCGGCCGGCATGTCATGTCCGTGCACATGCAGTACGCGCCGTACGCGCGCCGCGCGGGAAGCTGGTACGGGCAGGAATCCGCGCTGTCGAGTACCGTTCTCAGCGCGCTCGAGCCGCACGCGCCGGGCATCACGGGCCTCATCGAGCACCAGCAGGTGATCACACCGTTGGCGCTGGAAGAGACCTACGGCCTCACGGGCGGCCACATCTATCACGGCGAACTGGCGCTCGATCAGTTGTTCACTATGCGGCCCACGCTCGGGTGGGCAGACTATGGGACGCCCATCGCCGGACTGTATCTCTGCGGATCCGGAACCCACCCCGGCAACGGCCTCACCGGCGCCTCCGGGCGCAACGCCGCCCGACGGATCCTGAACTAGACTGAACGGCGATGAAGGCGCTCACCGCCCTCGCCGCCGTTCTGCTGCTCGCCGGGCAGGATCCGCAGCAACCAAAAACGACATTCCGGTCCGCCGTGGATCTCGTCCCGGTCGACGTCAACGTCCTGGACAAGAACGGCCGCCCCGTTGAAGACCTCAAGGCGGACGACTTCACGCTTACGGTCGACGGCAAGTCGCGGCGTATCGCTTCCGCGGAATTCATTTCCGTGACACGGGCCATCGAATCCGAGCCGCCCAAACCTTACGAGTACAGCTCGAACACGGGCGCCGCGGCGGGCCGGCTCGTGATGATCGTCATCGATTCCGGCAACATCGCCATCGGCCGCGGCAGGCCGGCAGTACAAGCGGCGCAGCGATTCGTCGGCGGGCTGAACCGTGCCGATCGCATCGCGCTGGTGGCCAGTCCGGGATCGGGTCCGCAGATCGAATTCACGTCCAACCACGCTCTCGTTCAGACGCTCATGAACGGAATCGTCGGCCAGGCGACGGGCCGGCCCGGCCCGCAACGCGTCGGACTTGCCGAAGCCTTGGCGATCAAGCGAGGCGACCAGTCGACGATCGAAGACGTCATGAACCGCGAGTGTGGCGCAGACCCGACGACGGCGACGCGTGATTCCTGCCTGCAGCAGCTGAACAACGATTCGGATCTGCTGATCTCGCTATGGCGCGAGCGCACCAGAAACTCGATGATCGCGCTTCGTTACATCGTCGATCGTGTCGCCACGAACGAGACGCCGAAGACGATCGTGTTCATCTCGGAAGGCCTGCTGCTCGATCGCGAGCAGAGCGACATCGCCTGGCTGGGACCTCGCGCCGCGGCCGCGCACGTGACTCTCTACGTTCTGCAGCTGGATTCACCAGAGATCGAAGCCAACACGCGCACCACGTCGCCATCCCGCGGCGATGATCGCAACGTGCTGCGCGACGGTCTCGATCGCCTCGCCGGCATGGCCAAGGGGGACGTCTTCCGCATTGTGGCGAACCCCGACTTCGCGTTCCAGCGCCTCGCGTTGGAGCTGTCCGGGTACTACCTTTTGAGTTTCGAACCGGATCCGGCGGATCGCGACGGCAAACCGCACAAGATCCGCATCGACGTGCGTCGCAAGGATCTTCAGCTCCGCGCGCGGCGCGAGTTCACCGTTGGTCCGGCGCTCGCGCGCACGGCCGCCGACACGTTGATCGAGTCACTGCGCGCGCCTCTGCTCGCCGCGGACGTTCCGCTCAAGCTCACCACGTATACGTTCCAGGATCCGGAATCGAATCGCCTGAAAATCATTCTGGTCTCGGATATCGATCGCTCACTGAATCCGGACGGACGGCTGGCGCTGGGTTACACAGTCGTCGATGACAAGGGCAACGTGGTTGTCAGCCAGATCGAACAGGCCTTGACCGCCGCCGTGAATCCAAAAACGCGAGTCCAGAAGTACGTCGGCGCGGCAGTCGTCCCTCCGGGTACGTATACGCTGCGGCTCGCCGTCGTCGATGATCTCGGCAAGCGCGGCAGTGTCGAACGGACATTCGCCGCGAAGATCACGGCGTTTGGTCAGCTGCACGTCACCGACCTGCTGATCGCGGACGACTCCGCTCCTGGCCTGCCGCCGGCAGCGGCGACGGACTTCGCGGGCGGCGAGCTGCATGCCTACGTGGAGCTGTTCTCGGACGTCCCCGAGCGGCTGCGCAGTGCGACGGTCACCATGGAAGTCGCGCAACACGAGACCGGGCGCGCGCTCGACAGCGTTCCGGCGCGGTTCCAGAACGTCGCGACACCGAACCGGCGCGCCGCGGAAGCGGGCATTCCGATCGCGCTGCTGCCAGGAGGCGAGTATGTCGCGCGTGCCGTCATCTCGGACGGTGGACGCACGATCGGTCAGGTCACTCGACCGTTTCGCATCACGCGGAGTGGAACCACGGTGACAACGCCGGGCAGCAGTGCGGCGGTAGCCGCGACAGCGGTGATTCCGTTCACGTCCCGCTCCGAGGTGTTCGACAAGGCATCCGTGCTGACACCGCCGGTGATGGGGTTCTTCCTCGATCGCATGAGCGCGACGGCCGCGGCCTCGTCTGCCGCGGTGCGGCCCGCGATGGTCAGCCTTCGCGCGGGACGCTTTGACGAGGCGGCGAAGGTTCTCGACGCGGCGCCTCCGGACCAGCTCGCGGCGACCTTCATGAAGGGCCTGGTGCTCTTTCAGCGGGGCGACGCGACCGGCGCCGCGGCGCGTTTTACCGAAGCCCTGCGCGCCGATTCACAGTTCTACTCGGCGGCGTTCTATCTCGGCGCCACGCATGCGGCGGCCGGGAACGACCGCGAGGCCTCGTCCGTCTGGCAGCGATCGCTGATCACCGATCCAAGCGCGCCGTTCGTCTATACGCTGCTTGCGGATGCGTTCATGCGGCTGAAGGACATCGATCGCGCGCTCGACGTGCTGACGGAGGCCCAGGCGCTTTGGCCGACCGACGATCAGGTCACGGCCCGCTTCGCATCGGCGCTCGTGACCGCCAACAAGCCCGCGGAAGCGCTGAAAGTGCTCGACCCCTACCTGGCGGTCCATCCGGGGGACCACGAACGGTTGCTGCTCGCGTTGCGCGCCTTGTACGAAGCGCGCAGCGCCGGCCGCGCGATTACGAATCCGGAAGCGGACCGCGCGTTGTTTCAGAAATACGCCGACGCCTATACGGCCGCCCATGGCCCCGAGCGGGCTCTGGTCGACCAGTGGCGGAGGTTTATCGAAAGATAGCTGGTTTAACCCTCGCGGTCCTCCACTTGTCTAACCAGGTCATGAGGTCGATATTTCGCGGGGTGGCCACACTGGCCTTCACTGCCACGCTCACGGCCTCCGGGCCCGGCTCGGCGGTTCCTTCCAAGCCCGACGATGCCGCAATTCTGCACGTCCTCGGGCGCGCCGGGTTCGGCGCACGTCCCGGAGACCTGGACCAGGTTCGTCAGCTCGGCCTCGACAAGTACATCGATCAGCAACTTCATCCGGAACGCATTTCCGACACCCAGATGCACGCACGCCTGGCCGGACTGGTCACCCTGAACATGAGCTCGCGGGCGCTCGCCGACGAGTATTACGAGCCGGCGATCAAAGCGCGCCAGGAGGCCAAGAAACAGGCGGCGGCCGAGCCGTCCATGACGGAATCGACGCCCAGGCGGACGCCCGAGCAAGCGGAAGCGGCACGAAAGGCGCGCGTCGTCGTCATGGATCTGTCGGCGCAGAAGATTCTCCGCGCGGCATACAGCGACCGCCAGCTCGAAGAAGTGATGACCGACTTCTGGTTCAACCACTTCAACGTCTTCGCGGGCAAAGGCGCCACGCAACAGTACCTGACGGAATATGAGCGGGACACTATCCGTCCTCACGTGCTCGGCAGGTTCCGCGATCTGCTGGAAGCCACCGCGAAGAGTCCGGCCATGCTGTTCTATCTGGACAACTGGCAGAGCGCCGATCCGGACGTCGAAGCGCGGCGCGAACAGATGCGCACCCGTTTTGGCGCGCGGTTCCCCGGACGCATGCCGCCGCCGCAGCAGCAGCAAGCCAATCAGCAGCGCCAGCGCCGTGGCCTGAACGAGAACTACGGCCGTGAGCTGATGGAACTCCACACGCTCGGCGTGGACGGCGGCTACACGCAGCAGGACGTGATCAACGTGGCCCGCGCGTTCACCGGCTGGACGATCGATCGGCCGCGCCAGGGCGGCGGATTCCGTTTCGAGCCGCGGCTGCACGACGACAAGGAGAAGGTCGTCCTCGGCCACAAGATCAAGGGCGGTGGAGGACAGTCTGACGGCGAGCAGGTTCTCGACATCCTGGCAAAACATCCTGCGACCGCGAAGTTCATCGCCACCAAGCTGGCGCGCCGTTTCGTCTCGGACGATCCGCCGCCGGCGCTGATCGATCGCGCCGCCGCACGGTTCCGCGAGACGAACGGAGACATCCGCGAAGTCGTGCGCCTCATTCTCACGTCGCCGGAGTTCTTCGCGCCGGATGCCTACCGCGCAAAGGTGAAGACGCCATTCGAGTTCGTGGTGTCGTCGCTCCGGGCCACGGGAGCCGACGTGCAGACGGCCGATGCCCTCGTGCAGGCCGTCCGCCAGCTCGGCATGCCGCTCTACATGTGCCAGCCGCCAACCGGTTACGCCGATCGCGCCGATGCGTGGATCAATACGGGCGCGCTATTGAATCGGATGAACTTCGCCCTCCAGCTGGTGAATGGCAGGATGCGTGGCGTTCAGCCCGGTGCAGCGCCGCTTGGACCGCAGCTGGTCGGCCAGCTCTCTGCGTCGACGGCGGCGACGGTCGCCAAGGCTACGGATGCGCGTCAGGTCGCCGCCCTGACGCTCGGGTCGCCAGAGTTCCAGAGGAGATAGCGATGTTTTCTCGACGCGTCTTCATGAAGAACGGGGGGATGGCCCTCCTGAGCCTCGGATTCGCGCCGGCCTTTCTCGCGCGGACGGTCGAGGCGTCGATGAACACGCGGCGCAAGGTGCTCATCGCCATCTTCCAGCGCGGCGCCGTAGACGGGCTCAACATGATCGTGCCGTTCGGCGAGCGCGAGTACTACGCGGCGCGCCCGAGCATCGCCGTCCCGCGGCCTGGCGCCCCCGGCAGCAACGAAGGGGCTGTCGATCTCGACGGGTTCTTCGGGTTGCATCCGCGCCTGGCGCCGCTCAAGCCGCTGTGGGATGCGCAACAGCTCGCCATCGTGCACGCCTCGGGCTCGCCCGATGGTACGCGCTCGCACTTCGACGCGCAGGACTACATGGAAACCGCCACGCCAGGTGTGAAGAGCACGCAGGACGGCTGGCTCAATCGGTATCTGCACGCCCGTGAGCACGCCGAGGCGACGCCGTTCCGCGCCGTCGCCCTGGCCGGACAGCTGCCCCGCTCGCTGCAGGGCACGGCGCCGGCGGTGGCGATGAACCAGATCGGGCAGTTCGGCATCCGCGCCGGCCAGGCGACCGACATGGTGCAGGCGTCGTTCGAGTCGGAGTACGCGGCCGTTGCCGACTCCGTGCTCAAACGGACGGGCGGCCAGGCATTCGACGCGGTGAAGATGCTGAAATCGGCGGACCCCGCGCGCTATCAGCCGGAGAACGGCGCCGAGTATCCGCGGTCCGGATACGGCGAAGCGCTTCGACAAATCGCACAGCTGGTGAAGGCTGACGTCGGCCTCGAGGTCGCGTTCGCAGAAGCCGGCGGATGGGACACGCACGTCAATCAGGGCTCTTCCGCGGGCCAGCTCGCCGCGCGCCTCGATGACTTCGGCCGCGGCATCGCTGCGCTTGCCCGCGACCTCGGCGATCGCATGGGTGACATCGTCATCCTGACCATGAGCGAGTTCGGACGCGCGGTCGCGGAGAACGGCAACCGTGGCACCGATCATGGGCACGGCAACGCGATGATGATCATCGGCGGCCAGAACGTCCGCGGCGGCAAGGTTTACGGTCGCTGGCCCGGGCTGGCGCGTGAACAGCGCTACGACGGCCGCGATCTCGCCGTGACGACCGATTTCCGCAGCGTCTTCGCCGAAGTGGTCCGGGGCCATCTTAAGCTGACGGACACGTCGTCCATTTTCCCGGGATTCAAAGACACGCAGCGGCTGGGCTTCATCGGGTAATCTGGTCGGGTGCGGTCCGACCCGGTCGCCGCGGTCGTCTGGCTCCTCATTGTTCTAGCCTTCGTCGTCGCGATCGTGAACGCGACGTTCCGAAAGCGCCGCGTCGGAGGAGGCGGCAGTACCACCGGGGCCGCCGCCGCCGGGGCGATCTACGATCTCCTCAACCAGGACAAGCGCAACGCGATCGAGCTGATCGTCGAGGATAAAGCGGCGGCGCGCGACCCTGAATCTGCTGATGGCAAACTACATCCCTGACATCCCCACGCCGGCCGTCCTCGTGGACGCGCCCAAACTCGAACGCAATCTGTCGACCATGCAGGCCGCCGCCAACGCGAGCGGACTTCGGCTGCGACCGCACGCCAAGACGCACAAGTCACCGCACATCGCGCGCATGCAGATCGAGCGCGGCGCCGTCGGCATCTGCTGCGCGAAACTCGGTGAGGCCGAGGTCTTCGCGGACGCCGGAGTAACGGACATCCGCCTGCCGTATCCGCTGAACCCGGTCGACGCCGACCGCGTGTTCGCGCTCGCCGAGCGGGTGCGCCTGTCGTTCATCGTCGATGATCCTGCGATCGCGCAGGCATGGTCGGACCTGGCGGAACGCCGTGGCAGACAGCTGGAGATCCTGATCAAGGTAGATGTCGGGTTCCACCGTTGCGGGATCGACCCGCACTCTCCGTCCGCGCCAGGCACGGTACGCGCGATCGCGGCGATGAAGGGACTTCGTTTCCGTGGCCTCCTGAGCCACGCCGGTCACGGATACGGCGCGGTATCGGCGTCACAGCTCGAGGCCATCGCCGCAGAGGAAGCGCTGCTGCTGCACGACGTCGCTGCCAGGGCCGAGGTCACGTGCGACGAGTTCAGCGTCGGCGCCACGCCGACGGTGCGCTTCTCCGTCACGCAGGAGGGCCTCACCGAGATCCGGCCGGGGAACTACGCCTACTTCGATCGAACGCAGGTTGCACACGAGGCGGCGACCTGGGACGACTGCGCGCTGACCGTGCTGGCGCGAGTCGTCAGCCGGCCGGCGCGCGAGCGCGTGATTCTCGACAGCGGCAGCAAGACGCTGACGAACGACGGCGCGCGTGGGTTCGTCGGCACGCCCGGATATGGCGCGGTCATGCGCGGCCTGCACGTTGCGGATCCGGATCCCTTGCTGATCGTCGAACGCCTTTCAGAGGAACATGCGAACGTCCGCGTCGTCGAAGGCGAGACGGCGTTGAAGACCGGGGACCTCGTCCGCATCGTCCCGAATCATTCGTGCGTGGTCTCGAATCTCGTCGACGCGGTGTGGCTCGTGGACGGCGAGCGCGTGATCGAGCGGCTGCCGGTGGCGGCGCGCGGTCGGATCACGTAGAATCGACGTTCCATGGCAAAGGACCTGCCCGGCGAAGCGCTCGGCCTCGTGGAAACGCGCGGCCTGGTCGGCATGATTGAAGCGGCGGACGCGATGGTGAAGACCGCGAACGTCGTCTTCGTCGGCTGGCAGAAGGTGGATGCCGGGCTCGTGACCGCCATCGTCCGCGGAGACGTGGCGTCTGTGAAGGCCGCGACGGACGCCGGTGCGGCCGCGGCGCGCCGTGTAGGTGAGCTCGTCGGCGTGCACGTCATCGCGCGTCCCGCCGACGGGCTCGACAAGATCTTTCCTATTTCCTGATCGGCGCTTTCTTCTTCTTCCGTCCCTTCCTGGCCGCCCGTGCGCTGAGCTCGCGCAGGCCGTGAACATCGGCAAGCATCAGCAGCGGCTGGAGCGGATCGCGCAGCAGGTTGAAGAGATCGCCGCGCGAGGTCCGCGCGTAGACGTCGTGGCCGTCAGTCAGCAGCGTCACCGGGCCGCCGCCACCGATCGTCTCGAACAGCCGTACTCCGAACTGATCGCGCAGGGTTTCGAGCAGGCGCCGCAGTTGCCCGACCGACAGACCCTGGCGCAGCAGTTCCGCGAGCACGAGGAGCTCGAGCAGATCGACCGGCGTGTAGCGGCGCTCGGTGTAGCCGCCGCGCGCGGTTTTCTTCGGCGCGATGTGCGACGCGAAGACGCGCGTGGCGTCCCACCATTGCAGCTGGCGCGCCGTCAGCCCCGTCATCGCCGCGACCTCGCGCGACGTGTACGTGTTCTTGAGCTCTGTCATTTCTTGGACGGGGCCCCCTGCGCTCCGCCTGGCTCACTTCGTTGCGCTACACCAAGGCGTCGACCGCGCGTGCGCCGTCGAAGTCCTTCTGCGTCAGCCCGCCCTCACTGTGCGTCGAAAAGATCAGCGTGACGCGCTTGAAGTTGATCGTGATGTCGGGATGATGGTCCGCCGCTTGCGCGTCGAACGCGAGGCGCGTGACGAACGCGATCGCGTCCGGAAAGCCGCCGAGCGTGTACTGTTTGAGAATCGCGTCTCCGTCGCGGACCCAGCCGTCCAGCTGGCCCAGCTGGTCCGCGATTTGCCCTTCCGATAAGCGCTTCGCCATTCCCGGAGCATACAGAAAACCGGGACAGTCCCGGTTTTCGGGACGAAACCGGGACGGTCCCGGTTTCGGGAACCGGGCGTTCTGGCGGGACGTCTAACAGTGTTAGACTAGTAAACAGTGTTCAGCGCGGCGCTACCTGCCT
>Ga0070670_100004595_pt1 | contig 11584 bp, 6 predicted proteins | sample KBSS63metaG_FD_64665 | JGI IMG/M metagenome (GOLD analysis project Ga0070670, IMG submission 64665) | Switchgrass rhizosphere microbial communities from Kellogg Biological Station, Michigan, USA - KBS S6-3 metaG | ecosystem: Host-associated > Plants > Roots > Rhizosphere > Soil ... | reverse complement strand
GCGACATGGCGCGTCGCCGAGCGATCGAGCTTCGCGTCGACGAGTGGTTCCTGGTTCCGGCGACGGGTGAAGAGATCGCGGGCCGCGTTCGCTCGGCGCTCTCCCGCGTGGCTCCGGCCGCAGCGGCGCTCGCGGACCGAGTCGAGCGCTTCGAGTACGAGCAGATGCTCTACGACCATCTCACCGGCCTCCCTACGCTGCCGGTGATGATCGAACGGTCGCGCGCGCTCATCAAGGAGCGCGGCGAGATGATCGTGCTGTACTTCAACTTCGTGCGCTACTCGAAGATCGAGGAGATCTACGGGTGGGAAAAGCTCGACGCGGTGTTGGAGACGACGGCGCAGGCGGTCCGGGAATTTCTGGACGCGAGCGTTCTCCGCTCGTCTCGGGTGATGGTGAGCTTCACCAACGACGACGACTTCGTCTTCTTCCACGTGCCGGCACCTAACGTTGCCGCCGTGACGGATGCGGAGATCACGGATCTCGTACCGAAGCTGCAGGAATTCGTCGGCGGACGCATCGAGACGACGCATGGCGAGGAGATCGCGTCCCTGTTCGAGATCTACGTCGGCCGGGCGCACGTGTATTACAACCCGAAGATCCGGCTGCAACGGCTGATCTATCGGGGTATTCGTGAGGCGGCGAACGCGGCCAAGGGGATCGAGCAGCGCGAGCGCGGACGCCGCGTGGACGATCTCAAACGGAGCCTGCGCGAACGCGCGGTCTACGTCGATCTGCATCCGATCCTGCTCGCGGAATCGCGTCAGGTCTACGGGTATGAGGCGCTCGCGCGCGGGACGCTCCGCACGCTGCGAAGCCCGGAGATCATGTTCGACGTCGCCGCCGAGGCGGATCTCTTGTGGGAGCTCGGTCGGCTGTGTCGGAGCCGCGCCATCGAGGCGATGAAGACGCGCCTAACGCGCGGTGAGTTCCTGTTCCTGAACGTCGATCCGCACGACTTCGCCGACCCGCAGTTCAGCCAGCTCGACCAGGAAGTGCCGGACCCGAGCCGTGTCGTCATCGAGATCACGGAGCGAACGGCGATCAAGGACTATCCGAAGTTCCGCGAGCGTCTGAGCGCCCTCCGCGAACGCGGCTACCGCTTCGCGGTAGACGACGCCGGGAGTGGCTACGCCGGTCTCGGCTCGATCGCGAACCTCGAGCCCGATTTCATCAAGCTCGACATCTCGCTGATCAACTGCATCGACACGAACTTCATCAAGCAGAATCTCGTGGAGACGATGGTGCGGTTCGCGAACGATCAGGGCGCGAAGGTGATCGCCGAGGGTGTGGAGCGCGCGGAGGAGTACGAGACGGTGAAGCAGCTTGGCGTGCACATGGTCCAGGGGTTCTTCCTGCATCGTCCGTCGGAGAACGCGGTGGCGCGCACAGGAGAGCACGCCGCGAGCCGCCCGTCGGATACCATCGCGCACGTCGGCGGAAAGACCTGACCGTCGTCCCGAGCATTCGCGAAGGATCATCTGTGATGCAATCATGGCCGCGGCTGGCCACGGTCATACTCGAGCATCCCTCGCCGACGCTCGGATGAGAACCACATAAAGAACGGCCGACAGGATTGCCAGGATTGGCAGGATTGAAGAGATGTCTCAGGGACGGCGCGATCCGCCTGCCGGCAATCCTGTCAATCCTGCAATCCTGTCTCTTGTGTTGTTTGCTTTTCCTGTCGGCTCAGCGATTACGTCTGGTTACGGGACTTCCGTGAGGCCATCGTAGCCAGTCCGGCCACGATGACGGTCGAGAAGATCCCTCGCTGACGCTACGCGGGACGCTCGGGATGACAGCGCTGACGCTCGGGATGACAACGAATCCGATCGCCTAACGCGATGTCCCGCCAAGAAGCTCGGAGACGATCTCCCACGACCGCTCCGCCGCGCCCAGTCCGCCCTCGACGAGATCGCGCGCGGCGCGTCCTGTCTCCGCCCGCAGGCCATCATCGGAGAGCCAATCCGTCAACCGTGTCTCGATCGCCGCTGCGCTGTCGGCCGTCGCGCCGCCACCCGCGGTGATGAGCAGCTCCGCGTCGCGACTGTTCGTGAAGCGCGGCCCGAACAACACCGGCACGCCGAACGCGGCCGGTTCGAGTACCGAGTGTAGTCCCGCCGAGTGGAAGCCGCCGCCAACGTAGGCGACGCTCGCCAGTGCATACAGATCCCCGAGCACGCCGACGCGGTCGACGATCACGACGTCCGCGGCAGCCGCGTCAGGCGCCCCGAGACGCGCGCCGCGCAATCCCGCATCGATCGCCCATCGTTCGACCGGTCGCACGTGCGCGTCCGTCGGCTCGTGAGGCGCGATGATGAGTCGAGCGTCAGGGAGTGCCGCCATGACCCGGGCCCACGCCGCCAGGAGCGGTCGCTCGTCCGCTGGCCACGTCGACCCCGCAACGAGCGTCGGGCGGTCAGACGCGAGTGCGGCGACAAATCCCGTCGCGCGATCGACCGCTCGTACACGTGCCCACACCTGGTCGTACCGGGTGTCGCCGGTAACGGTGATGCGATCGTGCCGCACGCCCAGCTCGACGAGCCGTTCGGCATCGCGCGCGTCGATCGCCCCAACAACGTTCAGCCGGGCGTACGCGTCGGTCAGCAATCGCGCCGCGACACCGCGTCGCCGCGATGAGCCTTCAGCCAGCGTTGCACTGACGAGCCCCAGGGGGACGCCGCGCTCGGCCGCGACGCGGGCGAGGTTCGGCCACACATCGAGTTTGCTGAACACCAGTGCATGTGGGTGGAGCGCGTTCAACGCCGATCGTGCCTCACCCTCTGTGTCGAACGGCAGGTAGTCCGCGAAGTCGACGTCCAGGCCGCGCGCGAACGCCGCCGCGCTCGGCGAGAAGAACGTATAGGCCAGCTGCGCGTCGGGTCGCTTCGCGCGCGCGATCTGAAGCACGGGGCGCGCCTGCAATCCTTCGCCAACGGAGGGCGCGTGCATCCACAGCAGGGGTCGCGTGCCGTCGCGATGGGTCGCGCCCCAGTGTGCATAACGCGTACGAATGTCGCGACGGCCGCGCAGGGCCCGGAGAATCTTTGCGTCGCCGTTCGGTGCGAATGCCGCGAGCATGCGCGCGAGCTGTCCTGCCGCGTCGTAGCCGATCCGGAGTACGGCGTCCACGGCGCGCAGCGGTCGCGAGCCGAGTGCGGCTACTTCGTGCCGGCGGTGGCCAGCGCGGCGTCGAGGACCTTCCTCAGGTCCGCCGGCATCTGTACGCCTTCGAGGAGTTGGTTGCCGATGAAGAACGACGGCGTCGCGCGGACACCGGCCCGCGTGGCTTTCTCGTGATCGGCCTGGATCAGCGGCAGCATCTTGTGCAACGACACGCACGATCGGAGTGCCGTGGGCTCGGCACCGACGGACAGGGCGAGCGAATCGAGGATGGGACCGGGTTTCGGAAGCGGCACCCATTTATCCTGCGCCGCGAACAGCGCGTCATGCATCTCCCAGAACTTGTTCTGCGCGGCGGCGCACATGGCGTACTCGGCCGCTGGAATCGCGTTCTGATGAGTACCGATCGGGTAGTTGATGAACGCAAGACGAACTTTGCCGTTGTCGATGTACTCGCGGCGGATTGTCATGTCCGCCGAGTCGTGCCACATCTTACAATACGGGCATTGGAAGTCGCTGGAGAGAATCATCCAGACTTTTGCGTTCGGATTCCCTCGAATGCGTGCGCTGTCCGCGCGAGCGACCAACGGGTCGACCGGCGAGCCGGTAGTCGATGGTGTCGAAGCCGATGACGCATCGCTCGCGGGCGCCTGCGCGCTTGCGGACGCGGCCGCTGCAGGTGTAGCGCTCTCGACAGTGGCAGGAGCGGATTTCGCGGTGGCGTCACCAGCACCTTTGCAGGCGGAGAGGAGAGCGATCGCGATGATGCGAAGGGAGATTGTCATCGATGAGTGTCGGAACGAGTCGGCGCGTCTCGGAAGGCCACGAACGGCTGATCGGCGCGGCGACTGCAGAGGCGCCGTAAAGATATCGCCAGTGGGACCTAAGTCGCTACGTGTGCGTTTCATCACCGATCTGTACAGGGCATACCTCTTGCACCCCGGCTCGCTGGAACTAGCGAACGCGATGCCGGCGATTCGAGGTGGAAAACGACGAAGCACTCGATAGTATCGGTGCTGTCGTGGTGAGTAGTCGCTCGCGGTTCGTGCTGGCGCGCGCTTCGCGAACTATGCCGGTTCGCTTCACTAGCTCGGGAGGGCTCATGCGCAAACCGCCGCGGGGCGTAACGTGGTCGTTGGTCGCGTGCGCGGCTGTCGCCATGGCGTCCGTAGCCAGTGCGCAGCAAGTGGAGCCGTATGGCCAGACGATGCAATTCGGTGCCGGCTACATCAACACGCCTGCCGCGTGGGTCTCGCGACGGTCCGCGGATTCGTGGCTCACGCTTTCCGCGAAGGACTTGCCCTCGTCCGGCGACGGCAGTCAGGGCAGTCTCGCGACTCGGCTCAACTCCAATCTCGCACTCGATACGCATTGGGGCGGACGCGTCTCGATCGGAGCTTCGCTCTATAGCCAGAACCCGGAGTGGGGCATCTTCGGACAGGCGCTCGTGCTGCGCGACGGCGACCTGGGTTTTCTTCCGGATTTCGCCATCGGTGCGCGGAACATCGGCCGCTTCAAGCACGAGGATCGCTTCCTGATCGGTCACGACGTCGTGCTCGACAGCACCGGCAAGTACGACGACGTCGTCGTCGCGCGGTATGCGGGCTTCAAGACGGCTCCCACGCTGTATGCGGTGCTGACGAAGAACGTGCCGCTCGCCGAGTACTCGGAGCGAGGCCAGAAGTCGATGTCGTTCAGTCTTGGTTACGGCAACGGCCTGTTTCGGGACGATGGCGGTCTCGGCGACCAGTACAACAACAGCGGTACGATCGCCCGAGGCCTGTTCCTCGGCAGCCGACTCGTTATGCACCCGTGGGAGGGCGGTGCCCTGACCGTGCTCGCGGAGAACGATGGCTGGGATTGGAACGCCGGCGTCGTGGCCGAGTGGCGCGGCGTGACGTTCGGGTTGTACGGGACGGAGCTCGAGGCCGGAGGTCGGAAGGGCGAGAGCGAAGGCTTCAACGTGTACAACTACACGAAGGTCAACTTTGCTATCGGCTACAGCGGCAATGTTCGCGACATCTCGCACGGCGTCGTTCTCCGCTCGCACATCACCGAGATGACGCGCGAATCGCAGCGCCTCCGCTACGAGATCTCGTCACGAGAACGTCGCATCCAGAAGCTCGAGGTCGAACTCGCCAGCGCACGTCAGGGCGAGCTCGCCCAGCTCGAGAGGCGCCGGCAGCAGTTGGAGATCGACCTGCAAGCGGAGCGAGAGGCCATCAAGCGTGCGAACGACCGCCTGAAAGAGCTGGAGCAGAGCGGTGTACGACCGCCGGCGACGAAGCCTCCTCCGAATCCACCGGCCAATCCGCCGACGACGCAACCGCCGGCGGGGAGGCAACCGTGACGATCATCCGTTCGCTCCGTCACCTGGCCATCGCGGCCTCGGCGCTAGGCATCGTGCCTGGCGCCGTGCGCGCGCAGCAGGACTTCCCGCAGACGCTTTACTGGGGCTCCGGGCTGATCGACATCCCCGTGGCGTGGGTGTCGCCGCTCACTGGCGACTTCTCGTTTGGCTATTCGGGTAAGGGGTTCCGGGTGGACCCGGTCGCGACGAAGCTCAACTACGACGACCGTCTCAATTCGCAGCTGACGCTCTCGACGTCACTGCTCGGCCGGCTCGAAGGCGGGGTCGCGTTCTTCTCGAGCAACCCGGAGTACGGTTTCTTCGTGCGCGGCCTGCTCGTTAGGCAGGAAGACCTCGAAGCACGCGGCGGAGCGCTCCGATGGTTCCCCGCGGTGGCGGTAGGCATGCGAAACCTCGGCAAGTACGAACACATCGATCGCTTCGGCGTCGGGTACGCGCTACTGCCGCCGACGGCGGACACCCCGGACGCGCGTCACGAGCCGGACTCCCTGCATCTGAACTTCGACACGGCGCCGACGTTGTACGCCGTGGCCACGAAGAGCCTGACGCTGAACCAGATCCGCGACACCTGGCCGAATCTCGGGGTGAGCCTCACGCTGGGCTTCGGCAACGGCTTGTTCCGTGACGACGGTGATCTCGGCGCCTCCTACGCGAAGAACGCGACCGGCGGGCTGTTCTACGGTGCGACCGTGGACCTTCCCGTGTCGCCGGACCTCCGCTTCACCCTGCTGGCCGAGAACAACGCGTGGGACTTCAACGTGGGCGCGACTGCCGCGTACCGCGGGCTCCATGCTGGCCTGTACGTCACCGAGTTAGGCGCCGGGTCGAGCTCGTCGTCGACTCCGTTCTACAACTACCGAAAAGTCGCGTTCAGCCTCGGCTGGCAGAGCAACATCCTCGCGCTACTGCACGGGGATTTCTTGCAGAAACGAGCGGACCTCCTGGCGCGTGAGCGCGAGCAGCTCCTCAACGACATCAGCGAGCGCCAACGCCGCGTGGCGGCACTGCAGCTCGAGCTCGATCGGTACGAGGCACAGAATCTGCTCGAGCTGGAGCAGCGCCGCGCGGCTGCCGAGCTACAGCTGCGAACGGAGCGGGATGCACTGCGCCGTCTCGAGGACCGGCTGAAGCGCGTGGAGCAGCAACGGGGCACGATTCCGCCGCCGCCTCCACAACCGTAGCCGATGTCGATGCATCGATTCTCAAACGGCGGGAAGCCTCCCATGATCAGACGCGTACTGTTCGCCGTAGCGGCGGCGGCGCTCGCACTGCCGAGCGCCGCAACGCGCACGGCGCTCGCGCAGACGGACGCGACGTACAAAGCGAAGCGCGACCAGCTCTCGAAGGAGCTCGCGGAGACGGAGAAGGCGCTCGCGGATGCGAAGGGGCAGCGCGTGCAGCTTCAGGCACGGCTCGAGAGTCTCATCGCGCAGGCCATGCAGGAGCGTGCGCAGACGCTGCTGCTGAGCAACGAGCAGACGGCGCTCCAGCAACTCGACGCGCTATTGGCGACGTCGCAGACGAATCTGCAGGCGCAGCGTGATCGCTTCGTGACGCTGTCGGATGCCGTCGGCGCGCGCACCGGGGCCACACTCGTCGTGCTGCTTCGCGCCGATTCTTCGCAGGCGCAGACGGTGCAGTCCGCGATCGTCACGATCGACAGCGTTGCCGCGCCGCCGCGCACGTATTCCGGGCCGGCGTCAGGCGCGCTGTCGCGCGGCGCCGTGGATGAGCTCTTCCGCTCGTTCGTCGTTCCCACGGATCACTCGATCGCCGTCCAGATCACCGTCGATGGCCGGACGCTCACCGGCACGACGAGAGTTCCGGCGGCACGCCAGGCTGTCACGTACGTGCAATTCGCGGTGAGAAATGGTCAGGTGACCTCCTCCACATGGACGGGTCGCGGAACCGGGCCGTTCTGATGCGTGCCGTGCCGTTCACACTGCGTGTGACGTTAGGCGCGGTCCTTGGCGCTTCGGCCGCGCATCTCACCGCACCCGTCGTGAGTGCGCAGTCGACGCGCCGGGATACCGCGCGCACGGTGATCATCGACTCCGTGACCAAGACGTATGGAGATCCGCAGGCCGGTGTCCCGCGGACCACGATGAGTGGCGCGCCGGATCTGGCGCGAACGATCGACGCGGAAGTCCGGGTCGCGATGTTCGAGCTTGCGTCGGGCGAGGAGTTGCCCGCGCTCGCCCGTCTGGAACGCCTCTCGGCGCTCGTCCGCCAGGACTCGTCGGGTGCCGCGGGTCCGGAGCGCGCGGCGCTCCACTTCCTGCTGGCGCAGAGCTACTACCGACTCGGGATGATGGCGCCGTTCCGACGCGAGGCCGAAGCGTCGCTCGCGGCTGCCCCCGCGCGTTATGCAACGCTGCTTCGCCCGCAACTCGTCATCGAGGCGTATCGCACCGGCGACTACGCCCGGGCGGCAACGCTCGCACGCGACCTTCCTGCGGCAGAACAGAGTGGGCTGGGCGCGCTCGTCGCGGGACTGGCGGCGTATCAGTCGGGCGATGTGAACGGCGCGCGAGCGTCGTTCCAGCGCGCTGCCAGTAGCGGTGGTCAGTTCGCCACCTATGCGAAGTACATGGACGCCATCGCGCAGTTGCGCGCCGATACAGCGCGCGCTGGCAACGGCGTCGCGTCGCTCGAGTCGGTCGCCAGCAGCGCAACCGGACCATTCGCCGACCAGGTGCGGCTCACCGCCGCCCAGGTCGCGTACGAAGGCGAGCACTACGCGGATGCCGTACGCCTGGCCTCAGCCGTGAGTGACAGTAGTCAGGTCGCTGCGCCGGCACTGCTGACGCGCGCCTGGGCGCTCTACAAGCTCGAACGCGTGGAGGACGCACAGCGCGCCTTCAGCGAATTCGCTACGCGGTACGCGAGCCGGCCGGAGCGCGACGAAGCACAGCTCATGGCGGCGCAGGCACAGCTGGAGCTGGGCCGGTCCAGTGAGGCCGAGGCGACGTTTCAGCGTGTCGCGGATTCGTCGGCGGTGGACGTGACCGCGTTACAGGCGCAGACCAACGCCGCCATCGCCGACCTCGCGCGCGCGCTCGTCACGGATCGCGCGGCTGACCTGCTCGTCGTTGGTGATCCGAGCAACGCCAAGGCGCTCGTGTTGCGGGATTCGTCGGATGCGCTGGCGGTACTTGCGGCCGTTACTGGATCCGGCAATCCGACCTCTGTCGTCACGAGTCAGCCGACCGTCGTGGCCGCGTCCGCGGCCGCGCGACTCGACTCGATTGCCGGTCGTGCGACGCCAGCCGTTAGGCGCGTATTGTTCGCGCCGGTCTCGGCGACGCGGCAGCCGGGCGAGCTCGCCGTGCGGTCGCAGAATCTCGCGAGCGCGGATGCGGCGGTTGCCGTCGCCCGTCAGCAGCTCGCCGCCCAGTTGGAAGCGCAGCAGCGCGAGCTCGCGCTGCTGTCGCAGCTCTCAGGATCCCTCGCCGCCGACAGCATGGTCATCGGAGGGCTGGCTGCCCAGCATCAGGTCGTCGTGGACTCGATGGCCCGACTCGATCAGGTGCTGTCAGCCGCCGAAGCGCGTCTCCGTCAGTTGTTCGGCCGCGAAGTGGAGGCGACGCGAATACAGGCGGCGGAGAACGCTCGTACTGCGGACAGCCTGCGGACGGCGCTCGCCGCCGGCGCGGACCCCGAGGGTAAGGCGGCGATCGAGGCCGAAGTCGCAACCGCGGCGGCGTACGCGCGCATTGCCGACATGGCAGCGAGTGGACTGGACAAGGCCATTGCGCATCACCCCGCGTTCGTCCTGCGGGATTCGTTGCGCGCCCACGATGCGCACGCGAAGGTGCTGCTCGTGGAGTTGCAGGGTTCCTACACCGGCTCGCGTCGGGAGATCGACGCCGCAGTCGCTGCATTGCGCAGCGGTGACGGTCCGGCGGCTCGGGCGGCGCGTCAGGCTTTGACCGACGCCGAGGCTCGACGCACGACGGTCGAAAACGAGGCGATCGCGGCAGTGACGGCGGAGCTTTCCGCACGCGCCACCGAGATGATCACAGGGCTTCAGCGCAACGGCGAGGCGGCGCAGTTCGGCGTCGCGAGCGCCGCCTTCTTCCGCGCCATCGACGCGACACGCGCCGTGGGCGGCGCCGGGTCGGGTGGTCGAGTGGGCACACCTGCCGATGCGTCGCCAGCGTCGCGCAACAGGGCTCCCGAGCGGAGGCGTTAGGTGACCATGATGCGATCGACCATGCGATCGGCGCGTCGCGTCGCTACCGTCGCCTTCGGAGTCACCGCCATTGCGGCGGCTGCCAGTGCGCAGCAGCAGGACACCGCGCGCACGCGTCGCCCGGCAACGACGAATGTGGCGTCCAGTGCCGAGGTCGCGCGGTCCGCATACAACGTCCCGGTGGGCGACACGGCTATCTCGCGACTCGAGCGCTTCGTAACGCAGTATCCGCAGAGCACGCTCCGCCCGCGTGCGCTCCTACAGCTTGGTGAGCTGCTCGTTCGGCGAGCGGACGAGCGCTTTGCCGCCAGTCAGCGGTCGGGCACGTCCGCGGACACGACGTCGCGACCCGACTACAGCGCCGCGATCGCTCGCTACGACGAACTGCTCACGGCGTATCCGAAGTTCGACCGCCGCGATGCCGTCGCGTACACGCTGGGCACACTGTACGCGCAGCAGCAGCGTTATGCAGACGCCGTCCGCGCATTCGAATCGGTTGCGAACGACAGTTCGTCATTCCGGAGCGAAGCGTTGTTCCGCCTTGGCGACGCCTACTTCGAACTGGCTGCCGCCGAGCGGGGCGAGCCGCGTCGCGCCGGATTCGCGCGTGCCGCGGCGGCGTATGAGCGAGCCACGGCGACCGCCCCGCGCGATGGTGACATCTACTTCCTCTCGCTCTACAAGCTCGGCTGGTCGTATTACAACCAGGCGACGCAGACGTCACAGGCCGAGTACACGAAGGCGGTCGAAGTGTTCGGCCGGCTCATCGACGCGTACGACAAGCTGAACCCCGAGCAGCAAGCGCGACTCGGGCTCCGCGGCGAGGCCGTCGAGTACATGGCGGTGGCGTTCACGCAGGTCGGCGGGGCGGAGGCGGCGAATCGCTACTTCACGGCGCACTCGACGACGGCGTATCGACTGCCAGTCATGCGGCGCGTCGCGTACAGCCTGCAAGAGCAGGGCGATTTCACTCGCGCCGTCGACGCGTATCAGGCGCTGATCAAACAGGCGCCCAATGACACGACAGCGGTCATCGCGCAGCGAGAAATCATCGATATCTATCAGAACCGCATGTTGGAGCCGGAGCGCGCCCAGCAGGCGCGCCTCGATCTCGTGACGCGATTCGGTCCCGACTCGCCGTGGATGAAGGCGAACGCGGCGAATACCGCGGTCGTCGATAGCGCCGCGGCGATTCGTGAGGTCGTGCTCCGGCAGGCAGCACAGTATGCGCTCGCGCAAGCGCAGCAGGGCAATGACCGCCAGAAGTACACGGCCGCCGCTGCACTGTATGAACGCTACCTGCGCGAGTTCGCGAACTCCGACAGCGCGCAGGCGGCAAACGCGCTCCTCGCGGAAGCCCTGTTCAACACTGGCGACTACGTGCGTGCCGGCACCGAGTACTCGCGTGCGGCATACGCGTACCCGAAGGACTCGACCGGCGCGTTCGCCGAGCAGGCGGGCAGAAACGCGATCGTCGCATTCGACTCCGCGCTCGCGAAGAATCCACGCGACGTCACGGCGCAGGACTCTCTGTTCGCGACGGTTGATCGGTTCGTCGCGCGGTTCCCGAACAGTCCGGTCGCGCGGACGGCACTCATGCAGAAGGGGCGTCGCGCCTCAGAGGCGCAGCGATGGGACGTCATGGCGGCGACATTCCGGACGTACGCGGAACGCTACCCAACCGATTCCCTGACGCCTAACGCGCAGAAGCTCGTCGGCGATGCGCTGTATCGCTCGGGCAAGTACGCCGAGGCGCAGGCCCAGTGGGTGCTCGCCCAGAATGCGGCGCGCCAGCGCGGGCGCTCGGCACTCGTCGACTCCATCGGGTCCGTCCGGAGTGCGGCGGCGATGTCGTTCGCCGACACGCTGATTCGCGGCGGTAACTACGACCGCGC
>Ga0070670_100004593_pt1 | contig 11591 bp, 8 predicted proteins | sample KBSS63metaG_FD_64665 | JGI IMG/M metagenome (GOLD analysis project Ga0070670, IMG submission 64665) | Switchgrass rhizosphere microbial communities from Kellogg Biological Station, Michigan, USA - KBS S6-3 metaG | ecosystem: Host-associated > Plants > Roots > Rhizosphere > Soil ... | reverse complement strand
TGCTGGTGTTCCGCTACACCGGCAACGGCTTCGTGCCGTCGGTGATCCGCCCCTCGCTGCTCAAGGACGTCAACGCGATCACGTTCTTCGGCAACCAGGTTGTCGAGAAGTATCCAGTGCTCAAGACCTGGGCGGCGGGATCCCCGGCCGACGTGCCGATCGAGTCGCTCTTCCAGCCGAAGCGGCGCTACAGTCCGCTGAAACGGCTGCGTCTCGAATCGATCTATCCGGTCGTGCAGGGATACAAGAACGACGTTGGTTACGGCGGCCACGTTCGCTTCTCCGATCCGGTGGGGCTGAACCTGGCCACCGTGACGGCGTCGTACTCGCCGTCCGCCGACCTGCGGCAGAGCGAGCGCCCGCACCTCCGTGCGGATTATCAGCGCTACGACTGGACCGGGTACGCGGCGCTGAACGCCGCCGACTTCTACGATCTCTTCGGTCCGACGAAGACGAGCCGGCGCGGCTACCAGCTGGGGCTCGGTCACGTCAACACGCTGATCTTCGACGAGCCGCGCCGCCTGACGCTGAAGATCGACGGCCGCTTCGCGGGCAACCTCGATCAGCTTCCCGAATACCAGAACGTCCCGGTCAACGTGACGCGACTGGCCACGATCGTGGGCGACTTGTCGTACACGAACCTGCGATCCTCGCTCGGCAAGGTGGACGACGAAAAGGGACAGCGCTGGTCGCTCGCGATCCGCGAAGACGCGGTGGCATCGACCCTCTTCACCAAGGTGCGCGGGCGCTACGATGTCGGGGTGCCGCTGCCGATGGGCCATTCGTCGATCTGGATCCGCAATGCCGCCGGGTTTTCCCCGCAGGCTCGCGACGAGCCGTTTGCCAACTTCTACTTCGGCGGGTTCGGCAACAACTACGTCGATCACCTGGACGAGCAGCGCTACCGTGAGTACTCGGCGCTGCCGGGCGCGCAGCTCAACGAGATCGGCGGCCGCAACTTCGCGAAGTCGATCGTCGAGTGGACGGTGGCGCCGCTGCGGTTCAGCCGCGCCGGCACGCCGGGGTTCTATCTCACCTGGGTGCGACCGGCGGTGTTTGCCAGCGCCCTGGTGACCAACCTCGATACGTCGGCGGCGCGGCGCACGGTGACCAACGCCGGCGGGCAGCTCGATTTCCGGCTCAGCGCGCTCTCGACGCTCGACCTCACGCTATCGGTCGGCGGCGCGGTGGCGTTCGAGGACGGCTCCCGTCCGCGGCGAGAGGCGATGATCTCGCTGCGCGTCCTTCGGTAGGGAATGATCCTCAACATCATCGCGGCGTTCGTGCCGGTGACGGTGTTCCTGCTGCTGCTCGTCCTGATGGACAGCTTCAAGCTGGCGCGGCCGAGCGCGATCGCGAAGGCAATCGGCTGGGGCGTCGTGGCGGCGCTCGTCTGTGACGGGCTCTACCGCGTGCTGGCCCCGGCGCTGCCGCTCTCGGCCGCGGCGTTCAGCCGCTACGTCGCTCCGCTGACGGAGGAAACCGCCAAGGCGGCGTTCATCGTCTACCTGATTCGCCGCCGCCGCATCGGATTCGCCGTGGACGCGGCGCAGCTCGGGTTTGCCGTCGGCACCGGCTTCGCGCTGGTCGAAAACGTGCAGTACCTCCGCGTGCTCGGCGACGCCGGGATCGTGCTGTGGCTGGTGCGCGGTCTGGGCACGGCGATGCTCCACGGCGCCACCACGGCGATTTTCGCGATGCTGTCGCAGACGGCGTCGGACAAGCATCCCAGTGAGGTCGTGCGCGTCTTCGCGCCGGGGTGGCTGGCGGCGGTGGCGATCCATTCCGGCTTCAACCACGTGCCGCTGCCGCCGGTCGCAATGGCCGGGCTGCTCATGCTGGCGCTGCCCGCTCTCGTCCTGTTCGTCTTCCAGCGCAGCGAGGCAGCGACGCGCGACTGGGTCAGCGCCGGCCTCGATCTCGATCTCGTGATGCTCGACGTGTTCTCGTCGCAGGGATTCACCCACACGCGGTTCGGCCGCTATCTCGAGCAGCTGCGGGATCGATTCCCTGGGCCGGTGGTCGCCGACATGCTCTGCCTGCTGCGCGTCGAGCTGGAGCTCTCCGTGCAGGCCAAGGCGGCGGTGATGGTGCGCGAGGCCGGCGTCATCCTGCCCGTGCACGACGACGCCCGGCACGCGCTCGAGGAGGTGCAGTACCTCCGGGCGTCGATCGGGCGCACCGGCATCCTGGCGCTCCAGCCTTTCGGCGTCACGTCCCATCGCGACGACTGGCACCGGTATCTGCTCGCCGGCCCCGACTCCCGGCGCCGCTGAGGGGTTTGGGCCGGTTTCCGGCCACTATTCGCGCACTGCATATGCACTATGCCGCTTGAATCCCTCGGGAGTTCATGCGACTCTCGCCGCTGGCCGAGCCATGTACCCAGGACGAGTCGGGTTCTTCGGGATCGCCGCCGTGTTCGCCCTCCTGTGTGGCGCGACCGCGAGCGCCCAGCCGGCGGCCGCCTCCGCCGGCGCGCAGCGCGCGCTGCTCGACAAGTACTGCGTCAGCTGTCACAGCGACCGCCTGAAGACGGCCAACCTGTCGCTGCAGAACGCGGATCTGACGCAGGTGCCGGCGCACGCCGATGTCTGGGAGAAGGTCATTCGCAAGCTGCGCGCGGGCGTCATGCCGCCGCCGGACGTGCCGCGACCGGCGCTGGCCGAGTACGAGGGGCTGCGCGACTGACTCGAAGCGGAAGTCGATCGAGCGGCGGGCAAGGTCAGTCCGGGTTCGGTGGTGCTGCACCGCTTGAACCGTACCGAGTACGCCAACGCCATTCGCGATCTGCTCGACCTCCGGGTTGACGTCAGCACGCTCCTGCCGCCGGACGATTCCGCCAACGGGTTCGACAACATCGCCGGCTCGCTCACCATCTCGCCGACGCTGATCGAGTCGTACGCCACCGCCGCCGCCCGCATCTCGCGCATGGCGATCGGCTACTGGAAGTCGCCGGCGGAGGCCACCTATCTGGCGTCGAGCGACGCCTCGCAGAACCAGCGGCTCGAGGGCATGCCGTTCGGCACTCGCGGCGGCATCGTCGCGCGGCACGACTTCCCGGCCGACGGCGAGTACAAGTTCTCGATCCAGAACTTCGGCATCGGCAGCTACATTCCGGGCGAGCAGCTGGCGCTGATCATCGACGGCGAGCGTGCGCATGTCTGGCCGTATAAAGGCGTCGGCGTCAACGTCGGCATGACGGCCGACGCCGACGGGACGCTCGAGGTGACGGTGCCGGTGCGCGCCGGCGCGCGGCTCGTGGGCGCCACGTTCCTCGCCACCAACTACCGGCCCAGTCTCGACATCATCCGGCATTACGACCGGAAGTCGCTCGAGAACAACACCATCCCGCAGCTGCAGAACTATCCGGCGATCGGCTTCGTCCGCATCCAGGGCCCGTTCAATCCCGAGCGTCCCACCGACTCGGCGAGTCGCCGGAAGATTCTGACCTGCGCTCCGACTTCGCGCCCCGCGCTTCGGCGCGACAAGCCCGCGGTCTCGGTCGAAGAAGCAGCCTGTGCGCGGCGGATCCTGACGACGCTGGCGCGTCGCGCGTATCGCCGTCCGCCGACCGCGCCCGAAGTCGCCAAGCTGATGGCGTTCTACGACGAGGGGCGGAAGGCGGGGACTTTCGACGACGGCATCGAGCTGTCGCTCCGGCTGCTGCTCGCCAGCCCGCAGTTCCTGGTGCGCGCCGAGCGTGAGCCGTCGAGTGTGGCCGCGGGTCAGAGCTACCGCATCACCGACCTGGAGCTCGCGTCGCGGCTCTCGTTCTTCCTGTGGAGCAGCATCCCCGACGACACGCTGATCCGGCTGGCCACGCAGGGGCAGCTCGCACAGCCGCGGGTGCTCGAACAGCAGGTGCGCCGGATGCTCGCCGATCCGCGCGCCGACGCACTGGTCTCGAACTTCGCCCAGCAGCTGCTGTATCTGCGGAACCTGCCGGCGACGTCGCCCGACGGCGTCTTCTATCCGAACTGGGACGACGAGCTGCGTCAGAGCCTCAAGCGCGAATCGGAGCTCTTCTTCGAGAGCGTCGTGCGCGAAGACCGCAACATCGTCGATCTGCTCACCGCCGACTACACGTTCGTCAACGAGCGGCTGGCCCGGCACTACGGGATTCCCAACGTCTACGGCTCGCGCTTTCGCCGCGTGACGCTGCCGCCCGAGATGGACTACCGGCGCGGCCTGCTCGGAAAGGGCAGCTTCCTGGCCGTGACCTGGACGCAGAATTTCCGCTCGTCGCCGGTGAAGCGTGGCGTGTGGGTGCTGGAAAACATTCTCGGCACGCCGCCGCCGGAACCGCCGCCCAACGTGCCGGCGCTCGAGGACACCAAGGGTGAGAGCGGGAAGGTGCTCACGCTGCGCGAGCAGATGACGCTGCACCGGGCCAGCCCGGCCTGCGCCGGCTGCCACAAGATCATGGACCCGATCGGGTTCGCGCTCGAGCCCTTCGACGCCGACGCCAGTTTCCGCACCCGGCAGGGGGGCAACGGCGGCGCGCCGATCGACGCCAAGGTGAAGCTGTTCGACGGGCAGGAGATCGACGGCCCGGCGGGGCTCCGGCAGGCGCTGCTGCGCTACTCGCCGCAGTTCGTGCGGATGTTCATCGAGAAGACGATGACCTATGCGCTTGGCCGCGGCCTCGAGTACACGGACATGCCGACGGTGCGGGCCATCGCGCGCGAGGCGGCCAGGGACGACAACCGGTTGTCGGCCATCGTGCTCGGCGTCGTGCGCAGCTCGCAGTTCCAGATGCGCGTGAAGGCAGTGGAGGGTTCGTGATGTTCCTGACCAAGAAGCATCTCCCGCGTCGGACGTTTCTGCGCGGCGCCGGTGTGACGCTGGCGCTGCCGCTGCTCGAGTCGATGGTGCCGGCCCTGACGCCGGCGCGGCTGACGGCGGCCGCCCCGGTGCGGCGCTTCGTCGGCGTCTGGCATCCGCACGGCGCCTCGCCCGGCTACTGGAGCCCGCTGCAGGAGGGGAAGAACTTCGAGTTCTCGTTCATCACCAAGCCGCTCGAGCCCTACCGGAGCCGCGTGGTGCTCATCTCCGGACTCGACATGCCGGAGGCGATGGCCACCACCGAGGAGCCGGGTGGCGATCACGCCCGCGGCGCCGTGCTGCTGTCGGGCGCGCGGCCGCGGCGCAACGCCGTCAGCCCCTTCCTCGGCACCACCATCGACCAGCACATCGCGCGCAAGTACGGACAGGACACCATCCTGTCGTCGCTGCAGCTCGGCGTCGAGGACACCGGCAACTTCGGCAACTGCAACTGGGGCTACAGCTGCGCCTACACGAATTCAATCTCGTGGTCGTCGCCCACCGAGCCGCTGCCGACGCAGATCAACCCGCGCGTGGTGTTCGAGCGGCTGTTCGGTGACGGCACCAGCGCCGAGGAGCGCCGGCGCGACCGCCAGCGCAACGCCAGCGTGCTGGACGCGGTGGTCGATCAGCTCGGGTCGTTCAAGACCAATCTCGGCACCGGCGACAAGGTGCGTATCGACACCTACGTGGACAACATCCGCGAGCTCGAACGGCGCATCAAGATCGCGATGGACAACTCGGTCAAGGAGCCGTCGGCCGACATTCCGTTCGGACTCCCCGAGAGCAGGCACCTCCACTTCCGGCTGATGTACGACCTGATGGCGCTGGCGTTCGAGGGCGACATCACCCGCTCGATCACCTTCATGCTCGGACGCGATTTGAGCGGCGCCAGCTTTCCCGAGTCGGGGTTCACCGGCGGATGGCACGGCACCTCGCACCACGGCGACAAGCCGGAAAACATCGCCAACTACGCCAAGGTCAATCGCTACCACGTGCAGAACCTGGCCTACTTCTGCGAGAAGCTCAAGGCCATTCCCGACGGTGACGGCTCGGTGCTCGATCACGTGTTGATCTACAAGGGCAGCAACATGGGCAACTCGCACCGGCACGCGCACGAAAAGGTGCCGGTGATTCTGGTGGGCGGCATCGACGGCACGTTCCAGGGCAACCGGCACCTGGTGTTCCCGGACAACACGCAGCGCACGTCGAACATGCTGCTCAGCCTGCTGCATCTCTACGGCGTCGACATGGACAAGATTGGAACCAGCACGGGCCGCCTGCAGCCGCTCGAGATGGTCTAGGGAATGGGGTACAGGGGATGAGGGGTTCGCCCGCGCGGGCCGCGATGATGATCGGCGCCGTGGTGTTGGCCTCGGCGGCGACCCTGTCGGCGCAGCTCGCCGGCCGGGCCACCCGCCCGCAGGTCGTGCCGCCGCAAGGGGCCGCGCGGAAGGTGATCTTCACCTACTGCACGAGCTGCCACGGCATCGACGATTACGCCTACAACGCGCTCGATCGCGCTGGATGGGATGCGCACCTGACCGCGAAGCATCGCGGCGTGGAGGTGCCGCTCCCCGCCGAGCAGCGCGCGGTCCTGCTCGACTGGCTGGTGATGCGGTTTGGGCCAGGCACCAAACCGTTTCCGCGCGCGTACGTCGCCCGCGAGGTCAGCACGTTCTTCTCCGACGCCGAAGGCGAGGCGGTGCTGACGCGCGCGTGCACCTCGTGTCACGGCATCGAGCGCGTGAACAACGCCCGGTTCGCCCCCGATCGCTGGCGCGTGGTCACCGTGGACATGCGGGAGCGCGGTGCCAGGCTGGACGACGAGGAGCTCGAGCGGCTGGTGGAATGGCTTGGACGGGTCAAGGGAACCAACGACAGTGATCGGCAGTAGACGTGAAGGCTCCCGGCTCCCGGCTTTAGGTTTCCGGCTCCCGGCTCTCGGCTTGGTGCGAGTCGCTGCGGTACTGGCACTCGCGTGGCCATTCGCGGCAAGCGTCGCGTCGGGCGAAGAGGCGGTGCTCACTCTGCACGCGACGGTCAACGGGCCGTCCAGCGGCAACGGTCTGACGATTACGCTCTTCCGGTGGTCGACCGACGCCGAGCGCGCGCCGGTCGTGGGAGCGCTCGCCGCGCCCGCTCCGCCACCCGCGGCAGCGGCGGGCGGCGCCGGGCGCGCCGGCCGCGCGGGACGCGCCGGGGGGCGAGGCGCGCCGCCGGCGAGCCCGGTCGCGCGTCTGTCGGCGGCGGTCAAGGCAGCGCCGACGCTCGGCTACGTCTGGGGCGACGGCGTCACCGGCTACTCGATCAAGTACGCCTGGCGCACGCCGGGAACAGGGCCGGCGGATCGTGTGGTGCTCGTGACCGAGCGGCGCCTGGGGGCGCACGCGCCCGAATGGGCGTTGCCGGCCGGTCCGGCCCCCGACGCCGAGTACACGCTGATCGAGCTGCACCTCGACGCCAAGGGGCTCGGCGAGGGGAAGACGTCGCTGAGCGCGAACGTCGCGGCCGATGTGGCGGCGAAAACCCTGGCGCTCGACGGCTATGCGGCGGCGCCGGCGCTGCTGAGGATCTCACGATGAGGCGGGCTCCGAAGACCCGCAACTACGAGCGACTGATGACGCGACTCGTCTCTTGCTGTATCGCCGCGCTGCTCCTGGGCGCCACCGCTGTCCGCGCCGCCACCCCCGAGGTTGCCGATGCCGCGATGCGCGGCGATCGCGAGGCCGTGCGCGCCGCGCTCGCCCGCCGGGCCGACGTCAACCTGCCGCAGGTCGATGGCACCTCGGCGCTGCACTGGGCGGTGGAACGCGACGACCTCGACATGGCCGACGCGCTGATTCGCGCCGGCGCCCGCGTCGCCGCGCGCACGCGCGAGGGGGTGCTGCCGCTGCAGCTGGCCGCCATCAACGGCAGCGCGCCGATGATCGATCGCCTGCTGAAGGCCGGCGCCGAGCCGGACACGCCGCTGACGCCGGCGGGCGACACCGCCGTGATGATGGCCGCACGGACGGGCGCGAGCGCCGCCATCCGCCTGCTCGTGGAGGCCGGCGCCAACGTCAACGCCAGGGAAACCTGGGGCGGCACCACCGCGCTGATGTGGGCCGTGTCGGAAGGGCATCTCGAGGCCGCGAAGCTGCTGCTGGCCGCCGGCGCCGACGTCAACGCGCGCTCGAACTACGTGGCAGCCGCCAATGGCCGCGGGTTCGAGGGCCGCACGCCGGTGGGCAACCGCGCCGATCCGAAGGTCGAGGAGTTTGCCAGCGGCTGGCTGACACCGCTGATGCTTGCGGCGCGCGAAGGGCACGTCGATCTGGGGCGCGTCCTGCTCGACGCCGGCGCCGAGGTCGACGCCGCCGCGGGCGACGGGAAGACGGCGCTGTCGCTGGCGATCTTCAACGGCAACTACGACGTGGCGTCGCTGCTGGTGGACCGCAAGGCCGACGTGAACAAGGCCGACGCGCAGCGGTTCACGCCGCTCTTCTGGGCCGTCGATCGCCGCAACATGGAAACGGCACCGAACTTTCCCTGGATGGTCACGGTGGATCCGCTACCGCTCATCCGCAAACTGCTCGACGCCGGCGCCAACCCCAATGCCCTGGTCAACAACACGCCGCGGGCCCGTATGCGCGAAGGGTCGCCGCGCATCGTCTTCGCCACCGCGCTGATGCGCGCGGCGTTCGCCGCCGACCTGGAGCTCGTGAAGCTGCTGCTCGATCGCGGCGCCGACCCGGCGATCGTCTCGCGCGACGGCGAGACCATGGTATCGGCCGCCGCCGGTCTGGCGTTCATTCACGGCTATCACCGCGGCAAGACACCGGCCGAGCGCCTGCAGGTGGTGAAGCTGTTCGTCGGGCTCGGCAACGACGTCAACCAGGCCGACGACTACGGCATCACGCCGCTGATGGCGGCCGCCAACGGCGGCGACGTCGCGCTCATCCAGTATCTGATCGACGTGGGCGCCGACCTGGGCGCGCACGACCTGGGGAAGAAGAACGACGGGCAGTTCGGGTCGAGCGTGGAGCCGCTGATGCCGATCGACTACGCGATCGGCGTCGGCACGTTCGTGCCCAACAACGCCGTCATCATTCACGAAGACGCGGTGGCGTTGATGGCCAAGCTCATGAAGGAGCGCGGCATCACCCACACCACCTCGGAGTGCACGCTGCGCGGGTTCACCTGTGCCCAGGCCAAGGTGGATCCCAAGGTCGCCACGCCGGCCGAAATCATGCGGGCGCGCAAGGCGGCCATCGGCCATCAGATCGAAGGCGTCACCGGAGGGCTCGAGGCAAAATAGCCGGGTGGCGAAGAAGAAGAAAGCGGTTCGGCGCAAGAAGCAGGCGGCCGGTTCCAAGGGGCTCTCGCCGGCGGAGACGCGCACCGCGAGCGGAGCGGCCGACGCGCTGGCGCCGCTCGTCGAGCGCGACGGTGGCGCGGTGCTGGGCACCTACCGTGATCCGTTCGGTGGCAGACCGGTGCTGATCGTGTCCTTGCCGATCGACAAGGTCGAGCCCACACCCTTTCAGCGCGATCCGTCCGATCCCCACGTCAAGCGGCTGATGACGGTGATCGAGACGCTCGACCGCTTTCTGGATCCGATCATCGTGGTCCGCCGCGACGACCTCTATTGGACGCCCAACGGCAACCACCGGCTGCAGGCGATGAAGCGGCTGGGTGCGAAGGCCGTGGTGGCGCTGCTCATCCCGGAAGCCGAGGTCGCTTACCAGATCCTCGCGCTCAACACGGAGAAGGCGCACAACCTGCGCGAGAAGTCGCTGGAGACGATCCGCATGGCGCGGGCGCTGGCGGAGGAGTCGCGCGACCCGGAAGCGGCGTTCGCGTTTGAATTCGAGCAGCCGTCGTACCTCACGCTTGGCGCCGCCTACGAAGCCAGGCCGCGGCTGAGCGGTGCGGTCTATCAGTCGGTGCTGCGCCGAATCGACGACTTCCTCGACACGCCGCTGCCCAAGGCCGTGGCCGAGCGCGAACGCCGGGCGAAGGTGGTCCTCGGAATCGACGACCGCGTCACCGCGATCGTGGAGAAGCTGAAGGCGCGCGGCCTCACCAGCCCCTACCTGCGCCCCTTCGTCGTCGCCCGCGTGAACCCGATCCGCTTCTCCAAGGCGGCCAGCTTCGACTTCGACGAGGTGATGGAGAAAATGTCCGCCGCCGCCGGCAAGTTCAACCTCGACAAGGTAAAACCGGAAGAAGTGACCCGGGCCTCCGGACCAGCCGACGAAGAGTGAAGCCTTTAGCCTCTTGGCTTTGGCCTCTGGTTGAGGCGAAAGGCTCAAGGCCAGAGGCTGGCGGCCGACCTATCAAGACGTGCCGTGGAGTGTCGCGACGGGGTTCCTGGGAGTGCTGGCGTCGGGCCTGGCGGGTGCCGCCTGGACCGCGCATCGGCGCTTGAGGCATGCCGAAGCGTCGCGCCGGGATCTCGAACGTTCGCTCAAGGTGATGGAGGAGGAGCGGGGCGTCCTCGAGCTGATTGCCAGCGGCGCCACGTTGCAGGAGGTGCTCGAGCGCCTCACGCTCTCGGTCGAAGCCATCGTCCCTGAGGCCACGTGCTCGGTGCTGCTGGTCGATCGTGACGGCGGCTGCCTGCGTCAGGGGGCTGCGCCGCATCTGCCGCCGGCGTACTGGCAGGCGTGCGAGGGGCTGCCGATCGGCGACTATGGGTGTTGCCCCTCCGCGGTGCTGCACAACAAGATCTCCATCAGCGAGGACCTGCTGATCGACGAGAAGTGGGCGTCGGCCCGCGACACCGTCGCTCAGCTCGGCATGCGGTCCTGCTGGTCGGTGCCCGTCCAGGATTCGCATACGCGCGAGGTGATCGGCACCTTCGCGATGTATCGCGCCGTGCCGGCCAGCCCGACGCCCGAGGATCTCCGGGTGGTCACCGCCGCGGCGCAGCTGGCGGGCAACGCCATCGAGCGTCTGCGTTGGGCGCAGCGGGCGCGTGATTTCGAAGAGCGCTTCGTGCTGGCCGAGCGCGCAGCGGCGTTCGGGATCTGGGAGTGGGATCCGAGGACGGACGTGTTCGTGCTGTCGGAAGGGTCCGCTCGCGCGATGGGTGACGGTTTGAAGGCCGGCCACATCAGCGCGGATCAGCTGTATCAAACCGTGCATCCCGACGATCGCGAGGCGGCGGCGCGTGCGCGTGATGCCGGGCTCCAGCACGGCGGCAGCTACGAACAGGAGTTCCGGCGCGTCTCTCCCGTGGACGGCTCGGTCCGGTGGTTCCGCAACAGCGCCAAGGTGGAGCTCGCCGACGGCAAGGCGGTGAAGGTGATCGGCGCCATCATGGACGTCACCCGGCAGAAGGAGCTGATGCTCAGCCTGGAGCAGGCCAGGGTGATGGCCGAAGCCGGCGCCCAGGCCAAAAGCGAGTTCCTGGCCAACATGAGCCACGAGATCCGCACGCCGATGAACGGCGTCATCGGCATGACCGGCCTGCTGCTCGAGAGCGACCTCACCTCCGAGCAGCGCGACTTCGTGGAGACCATCCGCAGCTCGGGCGAGGCGCTGCTGACGATCATCAACGACATCCTCGACTTCTCGAAGATCGAGGCGGGCAAGCTGGCGCTCGAAAGCTATCCCTTCGAGCTGGACCGGCTGCTCGAGGAAGTGGTCGAGATGCTGGCGACGACCGCCGGTGAAAGGGGCATCGACCTGGTGCTCAACTACCCGCCATCGAGCCCGCGGAAGTTCCAGGGCGACGCCGATCGCATCCGGCAGCTGGTGGTCAACCTGGCGGCCAACGC
>Ga0070670_100004590_pt1 | contig 11594 bp, 8 predicted proteins | sample KBSS63metaG_FD_64665 | JGI IMG/M metagenome (GOLD analysis project Ga0070670, IMG submission 64665) | Switchgrass rhizosphere microbial communities from Kellogg Biological Station, Michigan, USA - KBS S6-3 metaG | ecosystem: Host-associated > Plants > Roots > Rhizosphere > Soil ... | reverse complement strand
CGACTGGGATTGGCTCGCTCGAGGACGGATTCATCAACCCGATTTCACCTCGCCGGATTTCGCCCGGCCCCGTCTCGCCGAGCAACAGGCCTGAAATGAACGACGAGAAATGCGCGTCATTGGCCTGTACGGTGCGGGACGCCGATTCAGTAGCGCCCGCGACCACGGTAAAGAGGTCCTCTGCCGGCGAGTTCATCATCACCGTTGCGCCGGTGGCATCGGTGACGATGATCGGATCGGCAACCGAGTCGATGATGAGGTTGAGTCGATCGCGTTCGGCGCGCACCGCCGCTTCGGCGACGCGAAGCTTCTGGTAGTTCTCCTCGATCTGCTCGGTTGCGCGCCGCAGGTCGGTGATGTTGCGCAGCACGGAGACGATGCCGGTACCTTCGCGCGGATCTTCGACGGCGGTGGAGAGCACCTCGAACAGCAAATCCGATCCGTCGCTCGGATCGACGAGCAGCAGCTCGCGAGCTTCGGGATTGCCTTCGACGGCCGACCGCGAGAGCGCCGCCGAAAAGAGCATGTTGTTCAATTCAACGGCGCGCCGCCGCCCTTCACTTTCTTCTTCGCTCGCCGCAAACAGTTTTTCCGCGCGGGCGTTGGCGACAATCAGCCGGCCTTCGGTATCGGTCAGCATGATCGGGTCGGTGACCGCGTTGATGATCGTGAAAAAGAGAGTGCGCTCGCGCCGCAGCTTGCGGGCTTCCTCGGCGAGGCTGCCGCGTCCGCGCACCTGATCGATCTTCTGGCCCAGCACCATGACGAGCCAGTTGATGTCGGCGGTGATGGCCGGCGCGCGCAGCAGCAGCAGTCCCGGCGCCAGATCGTCGCGCTCGCCGACGTTGCCGCCGCGCAAGCCGAGTGGAATCGCCGTGAACGGTCCGCGGCCGAGCGGCGTTGGCGCGGCATGCCCATTCGGTCGATACGAGCGAAACTGGACGGGACGGGACGCCTGCAAGGCACCGATCAGCGGATCGTAGGTATCCGACAGCGGCCAGGAGAAGAGCTCGATGTCATCGCCCGCGATGCCATGGGCGGCGATCCCCACCAGCATGTTCGATTCGGCATCCGCCGCGAGGCACGCGGACTGTTTGACGCCGGCATAACGCGCGAGCCACTCCAGACTCAAGTGCGCGCACCGCAGAATGTCTTCGTGGTGCGCGAGGTAATTTTCGAGCAGCTCGAGGCGTGCGGCGTGGCTGGCGCCGCTGCCAATGGGTCGAGTGAAACTCCGCGCCTGAAGCGAGCTCATGTCCTACCTGTGGTCCGTGCCATAGGGCGCCGCTCCGCGGCGCCCGACCGTTATTGGCGAGTGCGCCGGCGAGGGCCGGCCGGTGTTCGCGTTGCGGGTGACGGCGCTCCTTCCAGCTGCGCGCGCAGCGAGACGTTTTCCGCGGCGATCTCATCGTACGGTCGCGGAGGTTCAATCGTCGGACGGGCCGCCGATGCCGCCGCACCAATCGCGTCGGAGTACTTCAAGTAGGTATCGATCGAGGCGACGACGACACGCGCTTCGACGGTGATGAGGTCGATCCCGACGAGCGACACACGGACCCACGCATCGATGACGATTCCTTTGTCGAGAACGCGGTCAAGAACGTCGATCAGACTTGTTCCGCCAGCAGCACGTTCGACGGCCATCGTGAAGACTCCTTAATCGGGTATCAGTCCTTTGCCGGTGGCGCGCCCGCGCCGGCCGGAGGCGCGCGTCAGTGACGCGACTCGCCGTTCGAGCAGCTGAAGCTGCTCGCGAAGTTCAAGATTTTCCTGCAGCAGCTGCTCGCGTCCCGGCGAGAGATGACGGTCGTACTTCCACCAGTCGAGACCGATCTCCTCTGCCTTGTCGATCGAGCAGATCATCAAACGGATGCGAATCGTCAGGAGCTCGACTTCGGCCAGCGACACCTTGATGTCGCCTGCGACCACCAAGCCCTTGTCGAGCACACGATCGAGAATGTCCACCAGCCCGGCATTGCCGCGGTTCGGACTCCCTGTCAGGTCGGTCGGCATGCGGATCGTGTGATGGGCTGGCCTCTTGTCGCGCGATTGCAGGCAGAATGCCCGGCACGAAGCTCACGCGAACCGCCGAAGTATATCCGCGAAAGTACAACGCACCAAGAGAGTTGTCGCAACTGACTCAGCTGTAGCATCGCCGCCAAGCCGGAGCGAATACGTACCGAAAGAGTCCCCGGAAGCCACGCCATTCTCAAATTCGTTGACAATGGAGCGCGCATGCGCTGGCGGCTGATCAGTTTCGCGTTTGTCGTCGTCCTTGTGCCTGCGCTGCGTGCGTCCGCACAAGGTCCGCAGGATCTCAAACGCCTGTCGATCGAGCAGTTAATGCAGATCGACGTCACACTCGCCACTCGAACACCGGAGCCTCTCGCAACGGCTCCGACCGCAATCTCCATCGTGACCGGCGAAGACATCCGACGCGCCGGGGTGAGCACTCTTGCCGACGCCGTGGCACTCGCCGACAACGTGGACGTCGCTCGCTTTAACAACGGAACGTGGTCGGTGACCGCGCGCGGCTTCGCCGCCGTGGCCGCGAACAAGATGCTCGTGATGATCGACGGGCGAACGGTGTACAGCCCGCTCTTTACTGGGGTGTTCTGGAACGCACTCGATTACGAGCTCGAGGACATCGACCGCATCGAAGTGATCCGCGGGCCGGGCGCGACCTTGTGGGGCGCCAACGCCGTCAATGGGGTCGTCAACATCGTGACGAAGAACAGCCGCGACAGCCAGGGGCTGTTCATGCAGGTCGGCACCGGCAACGAGGATCCCGCCGACGCGGAAGTCCGGTACGGCGGTCGCGCGGGTGACGCGACCTATCGCGCCTATGCGAAATTCGTGGACCGTGCCAGCCAGCGGTATTCGACGGGGATCGCAGCGGACGATCGCCGCAGACGCGGACAGGTGGGCGCACGTGTCGATGGTGGCGATCAACGCCGCGGCGCATGGATGGTGAAAGGAGATTTGTTTCACAGTGCTGACGCGCTACCCGACCGGCCAAGCGGTGAGTTCACGCTGGGCGACCTGCAGGCGGTGTGGTCGCGAGCGATCACGTCACGATCGCAGCTTCAGGTGGCGAGCTACCTCAACCATGAGCGCCGCAGGATTCCGCAGCAGCTGACGCATCGCCTGACGACCGTTGATCTCGATGCGCAGCAATCGATGACGCTGCCACGGCACGTTCTCGTGTGGGGCGGCGGAGCGACGGTGAACCGGGATCGCACGGAGGGATCGGCGCTGATCGCATTCGATCCACCCAACCGCACCTACCGCGTGAACAACCTTTACGTGCAGGACGAAATGGCCCTGCGGCCGCAGCGCGTCTACCTTACCGGTGGCGTCAAGTATGAACACAACGCGTTTAGCGGGGGCGAATGGCAACCGAATGTGAGAGCGCGCTGGGTCTCTCAGCGCCAAACGGTCTGGGGATCGGTGGCGCGCGCTGTTCGGCGACCGACGCGTTTTGAAGACGACATCGTCGTCCGCCTTCCGACGGGCGCGGTGGCGGTGCGCGGTAATGACGACTTCAGGGCCGAACGCGTCATCGCGTCCGAAGTCGGGTATCGCGTACAGCCGTCGACGATCGTGGCGTTCGATGCAACGGTGTTCAATCATGCCTACGATCGTCTGCGCAGTCAGGAGGCGCCGTCCGGTCCAATACCGATCCCGATTCTGGTGGGCAACTCGCTCGACGGCCGCTCCCGCGGAGTGGAGGTGGCGGCCAACCTGCAGCCAATGGCCGCCTGGCGAACGCACGTCAGCTATACATTTCTCGACGTCTCGGTGACCAGGGACCGCGACAGCCGCGATGTCGGCGGCATCGCGACGGAGGCCAACGATCCGCGTCATCTGTTGGCGTTGCGCACAGCGCTCGACCTGCCCCGACGGATGGAAGTCGATTTCCGCTGGCGAACAGTCGGTACGCTTCCACATCCACATGTCCCTGGATACTCAGAGGCCGCGGCGCGGATAGGGTGGCGTGCAACGCAGCATCTGGACGTCGCCCTCATCGGTGAAGACCTGCTGCATGCACAGCATCCGGAATTCAACCCCGTCGCGGCCGGCTTCGAAGAATTCCAGCGAAGCGTCAGGGTCGCGCTCACGGCGCGCTTTTGATGCGGCCCGTATTCCGTCACGCGCTCATTGCGTTTTCGATCTCAGTCACGGTGGCCGCCGCACAGGCACCGGAACAGTCGCTCGAATATCAGGTTCAGGCAGCGTATCTCTACAACTTCGTCAAGTTCGTGGAATGGCCTTCCGGGACACTCGGCTCCGCCATCACGATTTGCACCGCGGGCAGTACTCCGGTCGCCACGGCGCTCGAACAAATCATCCGCGATGAGGTGATCAGCGGCCACAGGCTCGCGGTCAGGACGATTGATTCGCCACAACCCGCGTGTAACGTCCTGTTCGTTCCGCGCGACGTGGGCGCCGGTGAGTACTTGAAGCCGGTACGCACCGCACCGGTCTTGACCGTCGGCGAGTCGCCTGACTTCATTGCGCAGGGCGGCATCATCAATTTCGTGCGCGATGCGGGAATGATGCGGTTCGAAATCGACCAGGAGGCGGCAAGACGGGCACGGCTGCAAATCAGTTCGCGCCTGCTGCGGCTGGCGCGAACGCCGGTACGGGCGGTCCAGCGATGACACGCTTTCGGGACCTGCCCATCCGACGGAAGCTGCTGTTGCTGACGCTGGCGTCGAGCGCCACGGCGCTTGCGCTGGCCAGCAGCGGGTTCCTCGCCTGGGATATCGCGCAGTTCCGCCGAGACCTCGTCCAGGATATCGACGCGCAGGCGGCGATCGTCGCCGACAACAGCGCGGCCCCGCTGGCGTTTCGCGACGCGCGTGCGGCAACCGAAACATTGGCGGTGATGCGCCTGCGCCCGCGGGTGTCGGTCGCGTGCCTGTTCGACGCACAGGGCCAACCCTTCGCGTCCTACGGGCGCACACCGAATGAACGCTGTCCGACGTTTCCCCCCGCGCAGGACAGCATCGGATGGTCCCGGTACACCGTCGTTCGCAACGTGACGCTGGGCCGCGATCTGGTTGGGACGCTGTTCATCGAACGCGATTTCGCCGATTTGTACGATCGACTGCGTGCCGCCGGCATCGCCGCGGCAGTGCTCCTGCTCATTGCCGTCGGCGCCGCGCTTCTGGTTGCGCGCCGCATCGAGCACACCATCGCTGCGCCGTTGCTCGTGCTCGCCGATACGGCGCGTGCGGTATCAACCGGGCATGATGACTCGCGGGTCCGCGCACCCGCGGCCGCCGGCGACGAAATCGGCACGGTGGTCGACGCATTCAACGCCATGCTCGATCGCATTGACGACCGCAGCCGGCAGCTGTCGAAGACCAACGCGGAGCTCGAGCGCGAGGTCGTCGAACGCCGCCGCGTCGAGGCGGAGCGGACAGCCGCTCTGCAACGCGAGCGCGACGCAAACCGGCTGAAGGACGAATTCCTCGCGACGCTCTCGCATGAGCTGCGAACCCCGCTCGGCGCCGTGCTCGGCTGGGCGCGCGTACTGCGAACCACGCGCGTCAACGACGAGACGCGTCAACGGGCGCTCGAAGTCATCGAACGAAACGCGCGCGCCCAGGCACACCTCATCGAAGATCTCCTGGAAATCTCGCGAATCGTGGCTGGCAAGCCCACCCTCCGCGTCCGGCCTGTCGATCTCGCCGAGATCGTCGACAATGCCGTGGAGGTCGTGCGACCTGCGGCCACGGCCAAGAACATCGAACTGCTGACTGATGTTTCCGTCCGCCCGGCGGTGACGTCCGGCGACCCCGATCGGCTCCAGCAGATTGTCTGGAACCTGGTCTCGAACGCCGTGAAATTCACGTCTCCGAACGGTGCCGCCACCATCCGCCTGACGAAAAAGGACGGGTTCCGCGTCGAGGTGTCGGACACCGGACAAGGCATCGATCCTGCCTTTCTGCCGCACGTGTTCGACGCGTTCCGCCAGGCAGACGGCACGACGACTCGCGAGCATGGAGGTCTCGGGCTTGGGCTGACGATCGCACGCCAGCTCGCCGAGCTGCACGGCGGCACCATCACAGCTTCATCGCCAGGAACGGGCCGCGGCAGCACGTTCGCGCTGACGTTACCTTCCGTCGTTCGCGAGCCCCCGCGCGGCCCAGAACCAATGGTCATCGGGGGCGATGATGACGAGGGAGCAGACCTGTTGCGCGACGTTCGCATTCTGGTCGTCGACGATCAGGAGGACGCACGCGATCTGCTGCGCACGATGCTTTCTCAATATGGTGCGTTGGTCACGACAGCGGACAGCGCGCGCGCGGCGCTCGAGGAAATCGACCAGCGCCCCCCTGATGTTGTCCTGAGCGATGTCGGCATGCCGCGCGAAGACGGTTACGACCTGATCCGACAGCTGCGGCTGCGCCCATCACATCGCGGCGGCCGCATCCCAGCGATCGCCGTCACGGCGTATGCATCGGTCGCCGATCGCGCCGCTGCGCTGGAGTCCGGCTTTCAGGCGCACATCGCCAAGCCATTCGATCCCGCGCAGCTCGCGCGAACGGTTGCATCCGTCCGTCGCGAACGTCTCTCCGCATCATAACGAACGCGATACTCTGCGCTACCATTGTGGCGCATGGCGACGCAATGTTCGTTCGACGTCACCTCGAACGTCGATCTGCAGGAGGTAGATAACGCGCTCAACCAGGCGCGAAAGGAAGTTGCGCAGCGATACGATTTCAAGGGCGCCAAGGCCTCCGTTGACTTCGACCAGAAGGAATCGAAGCTGGTGCTCGTGGCCGACGACGAGTTCAAGTTGAACGCGCTCTGGGAAATTGTGTCCACCCGTCTGGTTCGCCGCAATGTGCCGGTGAAGAACCTGACGCGGGGGGCGGCGCAGCCGGCCGCCAACAGCACGGTCCGTCAGGAAGTGGCGCTGCAGCAAGGCATCCCGACGGAAAAGGCGCGGGACATCATCAAGTTCATCAAGGATTCAAAGCTCAAGAAGGTCCAGGCGTCGATTCAGGGCGACCAACTGCGCGTCAGTTCGGGGTCGAAAGACGATCTGCAGGAAGTGATGCGATTGCTGCGGGAACAGGACTTCGGCGTCGCGCTGCAGTTTGGCAACTATCGGGGGTAGCGGCCGACCTTGCAGGTCGGCCGCTACCGTTTCGACTTTTTCTCATCCCACGCCACTTCGGTATCGCCGTTCTTGCCCATCGCGAGAATCGCGTTCGCGATGCGATCGGTACGCGTATGGAGCGGGAGCTCCGAGTCGTACACGATCTCCTTTTGACCGACCGAACGAAGCTCGAACTTGACGTGGTAGCGCCGGAGGATTCCTTCGATGTCAGTCCGCAGGGCTGGCGGATCCGGTGTCGACACTTTGAGCTCGAAATGCTTGGTGAGCTCGGGCTCGATCGATTCGACGGCCCATAGAACCCCGAGCAGGAACACGGTCGCAAAGAGCGCCAGGCCGTACAACTCGACGCCGCAGCACAGCCCGATGCTCAATGTCGACAGCATGACGACCGCGTCTTTCGGGTCATCGATCTTCGCTCGATAGCGAATCAGGTTCGCTGCGCCGACGATGCCGAAGGCACGAGCGAGACTCGACCCGACGACCAGCATGACTGTCGCACCAACGACCGCGAGCACGATCTGCGTTTCGATGACCGGCGCCGAGCGGGGCGGTGTGCCGCGGCGACGCGGCCGGAACGCCAGCGCTGCGCCGAGCGCGGTTGCGACCGGCAGCGCCAGCACGGCGCGCTCCACCATGTCGAAATGCGACTCGAGTATCTGCGGCAGCGATTGCGCGAACTCGGGAGGTGGGGGTTGCATGTCGGTAGGGTCGGATGAAGCGGGTCAGCGTGTCGCCTGATCGATGGGTCTTGCCCGAAGCGCAACCGCGTCGTCAATCTTCTCCTTGAGCCTGTTGATGAATCGCTGTGCATCAGCATCCGAGTAATTGGCTGCGCGGAATGCGTCGTGCCACTGCTTGTCGGTCAGGCGCTTCATTCGCTCGCCAGCCCACCGCACGTCAGCGGGCCGGATCATCGAAATCAACTCCTGATGCCGCCCGACGTAATCGAATTCGATCCTGTCGCCGTTGACCGCAGTGATGAACCCGTGGCGCTCGAAACATTCGAGACAATTGCGCTTCGGATAGAGCTTCCCCGTTTCGCCGAGTGCGGCGCCGAGATCGCGGACCACAAACCACCGCGTCGCGCCTTCGACCGGCTCCTTGAAGGTGTAGAGGCTATTGTTGTCGTTCTTCAGATCCGTGCTGTTGAACATCAGCAGGACGACGAGGAGGCCGCTCAATTCGCGGGTGCCGACGAACGGATTCTGCTGCCACCACCAGTACTCATCGAGGCGCTCGAATTCCTTCAGCTTCGGCCGGAACCGCGCCTCGCTGATCGTCGATTTGATCCCGTTCTCTTCCATCGTCCACGAGGGCAGGTAGTAAATCGGCTGCTGGTGGAATCCAAGTCCCCAGAGGATGCGCGAGAGCACGACCTCCGTCTGCGCCTCGGGCCCCACTTTCGCGTTCCACTCGGTACCCTGAGCGTCCTTGACGACGTACTTCGTGCTGAACCCGACGGCGTCGCGCTCTTTCAACGGATAGACGGCGTCCGGTTTGGGTGCGTATTTCTGGCCGCCGATTCCCCAGAACAGGTCGCGCGGTTCTCTCCCTGGATCGACCCACAGCTGTTTGATTGCGTCCGCAGTTGGCGGTTGAGCAGGCGGTTGAATGGTGATGGCGCCGCCGCACGCTGCCGTACCGATGACGGTCGCAACTACGGCTGAGATCAGGCGCGTACGCACACGACCTCGTCAGCAAGCCGTGTTCCAACACCTGCGCTGGCATTCCGTTTGGTTTAGTACCTCTGCCAAATGTTTCCCCCCTCCGTCCCGGCCGCCACCTACCGACTGCAATTCAACAGGACCTTCACCTTCGACGACGCCACGAACATCGTGGAATACCTCGATCGGCTGGGCATTTCTCATTGTTATGCGTCGAGCTACTTCAAGGCGGTGCCGGGAAGCATGCACGGCTACGACGTCGCCGATCCGACGCAGCTGAACCCGGAGATTGGTGATCGAGGGACCTACAACCGCTGGATTGAAACACTGCGCCAACATGCGATGGGTCACATCGCGGACCTGGTGCCGAACCACATGGGAATCGCGAAGTCGGCCAATCCGTGGTGGCAGGACGTCCTCGAGAACGGCTCCAGCTCCCAATACGCGTCCTTTTTCGACATCGACTGGCATCCGCTCAAGCCGGAACTCGAAAACAAAGTGCTGCTCCCAATCCTGGGCGACTCCTATGGCGCCGTGCTCGAACGTCAGCAGATCACCGTGCAATATGTCGCCGGAGCCTTCCGCGCCCGCTACTTCGACACCGTGCTGCCGATTGCGCCGGGTACTTACGACCGCATCCTCGGCATTGATATCGACCAACTCCTCGCCGACATTGAAGGGAGCGATGCCGGGATGGAGTTTCTCAGCATTCTGACCGCGATCCGGCATCTCCCCGGCCGCGAGGCACAGACAGCGGAGTTGCGCCAGGAGCGGAACCGCGAGAAGGAAGTCATCAAGCGTCGTCTGGCACGTCTCACGACCGAGTCGCCGGCGGTGCTGGCGCATATCGAACGCGCCGTGACGACCCTGAATGGCCAGCCACACAACCCGCGAAGCTTCGATCGTCTCGACGCGCTGCTCTCGGCGCAGCCGTACCGACTGGCTTATTGGCGCGTGGCCGCAGAAGAGATCAATTACCGGCGGTTCTTCGATATCAACGAACTCGCGGCAGTGCGCATGGAAGATGCAGACGTGTTCGAACAGACGCACGCGTTTGCGTTCGAGCTGCTGCGCGAAGGATGCATCGACGGGATGCGGATTGATCACGTCGATGGCCTGTACGATCCCGGCGACTACCTCGAACGTCTGCAGTCGCGGGCGCAACAGGTGCGACCCGATTTGTTTTCAGGCGATCGCCGCCTCTACCTGGTCGTGGAGAAAATCCTCGGTTCGGACGAATGGCTGCCCTCCTGGCCCGTTGAAGGAACGACAGGCTATGAATTTCTGGTTCGCGTGAACGGCCTGTTCGTCAACCCGGCGAACGAGCGTGCGGTCAACGAAGCGTTCGAGCGGTTCACGCGTCTGCGGGCGCCGTTCCGGGAGTTCGCGTACCGGAGCAAGCAGTTGATTTTGCGCATGAGCATGGCGAGCGAGCTGCAGGTGCTGGCGCACGATCTGACGCGGTTTTCGGAGCGCAATCGCCACTTCCGCGACTTCACGCTGAATCTGCTGCTCCACGCGATGCGGGAGATCATCGCGTCGTTTCCCGTCTACCGCACCTATGTCAATGGTCGCGAGTCAGACGTCACGGCGCACGATCGCCGCTATATCGACCACGCTGTCAACGAAGCGAAGCGACGCAACCCGCAGTATCCGGCCGTGGTGTTCGAGTTCGTTCGTGGACTGCTGCTCAAGAAGGCGGACTACATCCCCGAAGAGGAACGTGGCGAGCACATCAAGTTTGTCGGTAAGTTCCAGCAGGTCACCAGCCCGGTGACCGCCAAAGGGATTGAGGACACCGCGCTATATCTCTACAACCGGCTGGTGTCGCTCAACGAGGTCGGAGGCGAGCCGGACAAGTTCGGCGTTGCACCTGACGCGCTGCATGCGTGGCTGGCCGACCGGGCCGCCAACTGGCCGCACGCTTTATCCGCTTCTTCGACGCATGACACCAAACGGAGCGAAGACGTTCGCGCGCGCATCAACGTGCTGTCGGAGTTGCCCGGCGAGTGGCGTCCGGCCACCCAGCGCTGGGCGCGCATGAACCGAAAGGCGCGTTCGTTGATTAACGGCGAATCGTACCCGAGCCGCAACGAAGAGTACCTGCTCTATCAGACCCTGGTGGGAACCTGGCCCCTGGCGCCGATGACGCCAGACCAGGAACGTGAGTACGCCCAACGAATCCACGACTACATGTTGAAGACCATGCGGGAGGCCAAGGTCTTCACGAGCTGGCTGAACCCGAGCGAACCGCACGAGAACGCGATGGCGCGATTCGTCGCGATGGCCCTCTCGCCTGGCAACGTCGCATTCCGCGACGATTTCAGTCAATTTGCTCGTCGGGTGACGAGGTTCGGCATCTACAATTCGCTGGCACAGCTCGCCATCAAAATTGGGGCGCCCGGTGTACCGGACTTTTACCAAGGCACCGAACTGTGGGACTTCAGCCTCGTTGACCCCGATAACCGAAGACCTGTGGACTACGGCAAACGGCGCGAACTGCTCGACGCGGTCGAAGGCTCACTCGGAGCGCGGGCGACACTCGCCTCGGAACTGCTTCAGCGTGTCGAAGACGACCGCCTGAAGCTGTTTGCCACGACAACGATGCTGCGGGCGCGACGCGCGGCCGACGAGGTGTTCCGCTGCGGTCGCTACGAGCCGCTGGCAGTCGAAGGCTCGGCACGGCAGCACGTGTTCGCCTTCGGGCGTGTCCTCGGGCAGCGGCAGGTCCTCGTGTGCGTGCCGCGTCTGGTCGCCACGCTCGCGCCCGACGGCAACCCGCCGATCGGTGC
>Ga0070670_100004584_pt1 | contig 11600 bp, 7 predicted proteins | sample KBSS63metaG_FD_64665 | JGI IMG/M metagenome (GOLD analysis project Ga0070670, IMG submission 64665) | Switchgrass rhizosphere microbial communities from Kellogg Biological Station, Michigan, USA - KBS S6-3 metaG | ecosystem: Host-associated > Plants > Roots > Rhizosphere > Soil ... | reverse complement strand
GGTACGCGGCTGCGGGCCGCTGGCTGGGCGTCCGCGTCTTCTCGAAGGAGGGCACCGTACACGTCGAAATTGCCGATCGCAGCGAAGGAATTCCACCCGCGGATCTCCCGCGCCTGTTCGAGAAATTCTACCGTCGCAAAGGAGCGCGGCAGCGCGGCGCCGGCCTGGGCCTTGCGATCGTCCGCCGCATTGTCGAGGATCACCAGGGCCGGGTCACGATCTCCAGCGTCGTCGGTCACGGCACGACCGTGAACGTCGAATTGCCGATCCGGGCGGGGGCTTGAGAAACACGCTGCATGAAAAAACGCATTCTCATCGTCGAAGACGACGCCGCGCTGGCGAGAGTCCTTGCCGACAACCTGACGTTCTCGGGTTTCGAGGTCGACACCATCGACGACGGAGCGGAGGTGCTGCGACGGATGCGCGCGTTCGCGCCGGATCTGGTCCTGCTCGACGTGATGTTGCCCGGCATTGACGGCTTCGAGCTGTGCGGCCTGGTCCGCCAGGGCGGCCGCACGCCCGTGATCATGCTGACGGCCCGCGATCAGAAACGCGACAAGCTGCGCGGACTGGAACTCGGCGCCGACGATTACGTGACCAAGCCTTTCGACTTCGAGGAACTGCAGGCGCGAATTCGGGCGGTGCTGCGCCGGGCGCGGCAGATGGTCGTTCGCATCAGGCTCGGCGAGACGCTGATCGACTTCCGGGCGTTCAAGGCGATGCGGGGGCGGCGCGAGTTGCGGCTGTCGCGACGCGAATTCGACTTGCTGTCGTATCTGGCCGAGCGCGAAGGATCGGTGGTGCCGCGCAGCGAACTGCTGCGCGAGGTGTGGGGGTTCCCCGACGAGCCATCGACCCGGGCGGTCGACTACGCCATCCGGCGACTGCGCCGGAAGATCGAACGGGATCCACATAATCCCCAGCACATCCACACCGTTCATGGCGACGGGTACTGCCTGACATCTTCCGGCCAATAGATAACCCGACAAGTCTGTCGATCCATGTTTCGGGATCGGTGGCGAAACCAGCGGTACTGCCACAATTTGCCACTTTTTAGCGGCGCCGAGTCGGCTACGCTCCTCAGCCAGCCGCTCCGTCGGCGGAACTACCCCGGTTCGTTGCCCTTACGTTGGAGGATCACAGAATGAGGACATTCCTCGGCTCGATCATGTGCGCCGTGGTTGCGACAGCGCTACTTGTGAGCGCGCCAACCGCAGCATCTGCGCAATCCGCCCAGGGCGGGTTGCGGGGCACCGTGAAAGACGCGCAAAGCCCGATTCCCGGCGTCACCGTCACCCTGGTGAACGAGACCAATGGCGTGACGCGCGACACGGCGACCAACGGGGTCGGCGAGTATTCCTTCCCGGCCCTCGAGCCCGGTTCGTATGTGGTGCGTGTGGGGCTGCAAGGCTTCAAGACGTTCGAGCGGAAAGGCGTGGTCATCAACACGCAGTCGTTCATGGAGCTGGACGTCACGCTCGAAATCGGGACGCTCGAGGAGAGCATCACGGTCACCGGGCAATCGCCGCTCATCGAGACCACCAACGCGTCAACCGGCGGCGTGATCGATGCGCAGGCGCTCGAGACCATTCCGACCCCAGGCCGCAGCGTCTACCTGATGGCCAACCTCGAGCCGACGGTGCAGACCAGCTCGAACGCGCACTGGAACCGCATGCAGGATCAGATCGGCAATTCCGCGATCTCGATGGGTGGCGGCGGCGTGCGCTCGAACAACTTCCTGATTGATGGATTTCCGGTGACCGACCTGTCCAACCGCGCCTCGACCAATCCGAGCATCGAAGCGGTGCAGGAAATGAAAGTGCAGCTGCACACCTACGACGCGGAGATGGGCCGCACCGGCGGCGGCGTGATGAACATGGCGGCAAAGTCGGGTGCCAACCAGTTCCACGGATCGGCCTACACCGTCATTCGTCCGACCAAGTTCGTCGGGCAGTTGCTGATCCCGAAGCTGCTGGGACAAGCGAATATCCCTGAGTACTGGCGGAACGGCGGCGGCGGTGGCGGCGGTCCGATTGTGAAGAACAAGACCTTCTTCTGGTTCGCCGCCGAGAAGTACGTCGACAAGCAGCCGCAATCGAGCTCGTTTGCGCTGCCGACCGACGCCGAGAAGCGCGGCGACTTTTCCGGGCTGACGCGCGGCGGGGCGCCGTTCTACATCAAGGATCCGACGTCGACCCTGCCGTGCAGCAGTACCACCGGCGGCGCAGGATGCTTCCCGGGCAATCAGATCCAGCCCAGTCGCTTCAGCGCGGTCGGGCAGAAGCTGCTCAACTACCTGCAGTCGCCCGACTCACAGGTTGACAACGGCAGCCCGAACTTCAGCATGCTCGATTCGGTTCCAAGCCGCGCCTATCAGTTCAGCACCAAGATCGACCATCACTTCAACAACGCGATCGCGCTCAATGGATTCATGCTGCGGCAGGTTACGCACGAAGCCAATACCAACTACAACCGGACCAACGATTTCGTCGGCGGCAGCTACCAGCTCGATCGCGTCATCCAGACGTTCGTGGTGAATAACACCTACGTGATGAATGCCTCGACGGTGCTGACACTGCGGGGCGGCTACAACCACTTCGACGACAACTACAACCTGAACGATCGAAGCGGCAATCCGCTCAACTTCGATGTGTCGCAGCTCGGATGGCCGACTGCTCTGACCAGCCAGATGGCCGACACGCATCGCTTCCCGTCGTTGACGCTCACCGGTTATCGCGGCACCGGCTGGACGAATCGTCAGGCGAACGGCTTCTATCAGTACGGCGCCAACGGCACGCTGAGCAAGCTCGCCGGCACCCACAACGTCAAAGCGGGCGGCGACTACCGCCAGATCGGCGTCAAGGGGCTGAACTACGGCGCATCGACGGGCACGTTCACGTTCAGCGGCACCTATACCGGCAATGCGATTGCCGACCTGCTGCTGGGTTATCCGCAGAGCGGCAACGTGCCGTTGTCGAAGGAGCTGGACGGGTTCGTGAACTACTACTCCGGTTATGTGCAGGACGACTGGCGGGTGGGCGACAAGCTGACGCTCAACTACGGCCTGCGGCTCGAGCGGGAAACCGGCCTGGCCGAGCGCGACGACCAGATCACCGTCAACTTCGATCAGACGGCGGTGAGCCCGCTGAACAACAAGGTCAACCTGATCGATCCGATTACCGGACAGCGCCGGACCATCAGCGGCGGGCTGATTTTTGCCGGACAGAACGGGGCGCCGAAAGTGCAAGGCAATCAACCGGCGATCAATCCGGCTCCGCGGGTCGGTGCCGTCTACAGCTTCAACGACAAGACGGTGCTGCGCGGCGGCTACGGGCTCTTCTACGCGCCGTGGAACTATCCGTCCGTCGGCACCACCAACTGGGGCCAGATCGGCTACGCGTCGACGACCAACCTCGCGCAGGCCGTAGGTGTGCCGACGCTGTCGATCGACAACCCGTTCCCGTCCGGGCTGATTCAACCGAGTGGCAACTCGCAGGGCCTGCTGAGCGGAGCCGGCGGCGACATCTTTTTCATCGACCCCAACAAGGGCGCGTCGAAGGCGCAGCAGTATTCGGTCGATTTGCAGCGCGAACTGCCGATGGGCCTGAGCCTGGCGCTCGGCTACACGGGTTTGACCGGCAGCAATCTGAGCTGGGGCGGCACGACTGATACGAGCATCAACATCAACCAGATTGATCCGAAATATCAGACGCTCACGCAGGCGCAAATGTCAGCGCTTGTGCCCAATCCGTTCTTCGGGATTCCCGAAGCCGGATCGCTGGCGAGCCGCGCCACCATCGAAACCGGCCAATTGCTCCGTCCATTTCCGCAGTTCCTGAACGTCAACATGAACCAGAGCACCGGCGCGCATTCGCAATACCACGCCGCGATCGTCCAGCTGCGGAAGCGCGCGACGGGCGTCTGGGGCGGCGACTTCAGCTATACCTACAGCCGGTTGAACGACAACCAGTTCGGCCAGGGCAACTACTATTCGAGCTCGCCCGGCCTGACCAACAACTACGAGGTGGTGCCGGGATCGCCGTACTACAACCCGGATCTCGAGTACGGCCGGAGCCTGCTCGACTCCCCGCACAAGATCGTCATCCGGCCGATCGTCAATCTGCCGTTCGGCCAGGGGAAGAAGTTCCTGTCGGGCAGCCGCGTCGGCAGCGCGATTCTCGGCGGCTGGATGGTGTCGCCGGTGGTGACGGTCCAGAGCGGATTCCCGATCGGCGTCAGCCAGAACACGACCGGAACCATCTTCCTCTATGGCGGCACGGCTCGGCCCAACGTCGTACCCAACACTCCGTTCCTGGTGGACGGCGACCTCACCGATCGGATTCGCCACAACACCAACGACAATCTGTATCTGAACCCGAAAGCGTTCTCGACATCGGCCGCGAATACGTTTGGCAATGCGCCGCGCATTCTGCCAGGCGTCTTGTCGCCGCGCCGGAACAACGTGGACCTCTCGGTGGCCAAAAACGTGCGTACCGGCGGGTCGACGCAGCTTTCGCTTCGGCTCGAAGTGCTTAACCTCTTCGATCTCGTCCAGTGGGCGGCGCCGGCCAGCGCGGCGTTTGGCAACTCGTCGTTCGGCCAGATCACGTCGCAAGCCAACAACTCGCGTTTCGTTCAGTTCACCGTCCGGTACGGGTTCTAACAGCAGGCGATACGGGAGGGACCAGGGATCAGGGTTGCGAGTTTACGCTCGCAGCCTTACCCTAGTCCCTGGCCTCTGAACCCTGTCTCTGTGCGTTCCCGCTTCGCTCCCGCCCCCACCGGTTTTCTCCACCTCGGTCACGTCGTCAACGCCATCTACGTGTGGGGCGTGACAAAATCGCTTGGCGGTCGCGTTCTGCTCCGGATCGAGGATCACGATCGCCAGCGAAGCCGTCCCGAGTTCGAGCGGGCGATTCTCGACGATCTCGATTGGCTTGGCTTCGCGCCCGACCAACCCCCGACCGACGCGTTTCGCGCCGGGCCGTGCGCCGGCCGCCAGAGCAATCGCCACGCCGTTTACCAGGCGGCGCTGGAGCGATTGCGAGCGCAGGGGCTGCTGTATGCGTGCGAGTGTTCCCGCAGCGAGATCGGCGCCGCGGCATCGCCGGACGGCGAGCTTCGGTATCCAGGAACCTGCGCGGCGAAGGGTCTCGCGGAAACACCCGGCCGCGGTCTGCGCGTTCGCCTGGCCGCATCGGTCGAGCGCTTCGCCGACTGGCGCCATGGTCTGCTGGAGCAGCGGCCGTTCGAGCAGTGCGGCGATCTCCTGATTCGTGATCGTGAAGGCAACTGGACCTATCAGTTCGCCGTCGCCGTGGATGATGTCGATCAGGGCGTCACGCTGGTGATCCGAGGCGACGACTTGCTGACATCGACCGGGCGGCAGATCCAGCTCGCGCGGTTGCTCGGGCGAACGACGCCGCCGCAGTTCTTGCATCATCCGCTGGTCATGAAAACCGCCACGCAGAAGTTGAGCAAGGCCGATGGCGACACCAGCGTCCGCGATCTGCGTGCTGCCGGACTGTCGCCGGCGCAAGTGATCGGCCGCGCCGCCGCGCTCGTGGGTTTGACCACGACGCCGGCTCCGATCAGCGCCGACGCGGTGAAGGACGTCGTCCCCTCGGTCGGGAAGTCTCCGATATAATCCGCCCGCCGGCTTCCGTTGTCTCTCACTCCTGGCGAACGTCTGGGTCCCTACACCATCGTCGCGCCGCTCGGCGCGGGCGGTATGGGCGAGGTGTATCGCGCGCGCGATGCGCGATTGAATCGTGACGTCGCGATCAAGGTCGTTCCCCCGGCCGTCGCCGGAAACGCGGAGGCGCTGGCGCGATTCGAGCGCGAATCACACGCGATTGCGGCGCTATCGCACCCCAACATCCTGACCATTTTCGACGTCGGGCACAGCGACGGCCATCCTTACGCGGTGATGGAACTGCTGCAGGGCGAAACGCTGCGGGCGCGCCTCGAGAGCGGTCCGCTGCCGGTTCGAAAGGCTGTCGACATTGCCGCTCAGATCGCACGCGGCCTCGCCGCGGCCCACGACACGAAGATCGCGCATCGCGATCTGAAACCCGAGAATGTGTTTCTCACGCCGACCGGCGGCGTGAAGATTCTGGACTTTGGTCTGGCTCGCAACATCAGCGAGCAAGGTGAACTGACGCGACTCGACTCTCCCACGATGTCGCCCGCCACGACGCCGGGGACAGTGCTGGGAACGGTCGGCTACATGTCGCCGGAGCAGGTGCGCGGCGAGCCCAGCGATCACCGGTCGGACATTTTTTCGCTTGGCTGCGTGCTGTACGAGATGCTCACCGGCAAGCGCGCCTACAAACGCGACAGCGCCGCCGAAACCATGACGGCGATCCTGCGCGAGGATCCGCCCGATCCGGCGGCGCTGAACGTAGCGGTGCCACCGGCCGTCTTGCGTGCGCTGCGCCGATGCCTCGAAAAACGTCCGCAGGAGCGCTTCGAGTCGGCGCGCGATCTGGCGTTTGCGCTGGAATCATCCGTCGACAGCAGCAGCGCCTCGAGCGGGACGGCCTTGCCGCCGGTCCGCGATCGCCGATGGCTGATCGCCGCAGCGGCGACGCTGATCATCGGCACGCTGATTGGCTATGCGCTGGCGAGAGTCAGCGGCCGCTTCACGACTGTCGCGGCAAATCTCCAGCCGCAGTTTCGACGGTTGACTTTTGACAAGGGAACCATTCGCGACGGCCGGTTCACGCCCGATGGCCAGTCGATCATCTACGGCGCGGCCTGGAACGGTCGGCCCTTGAAAGTGTTCATGGCACGCGTCGACAGCCCGGAGTCGGCGCCGCTCACGATGCCGGACGCGCGGCTGCTGTCCATTTCGAAAACCGGTGAACTCGCCATTTCACTCGGCCATACCTACGAAGGGTGGATGGGCGAGGGCACGCTCGCGCGGTCGTCGGTGCTCGGAAGTGCGCCGCGCGTGATGATCGAGCACGTTCGCGAAGCGGAATGGGCTCCCGACGGGAGTGAACTCGCCATTGTCCGGCGAGTCGGCGGACTCGAACGGCTTGAATTTCCGGTCGGGACGATTCTCTATGAGACCGGCGGATACATCAGCGACATTCGCATCTCCCCGGACGGCGATCGGATAGCGTTTGCCGATCATCCGGTGTTTGCCGACGACGCCGGATCCGTCGCCATCGTCGATAAGCAGAAGCGGCGTTCGGTGCTATCCGATGGGTGGATCTCGGTGCACGGCCTGGCCTGGACGAAAGACGGTTCGGAAATCTGGTTTGGCGGCACGAAGGGCTCCGCCGTCAGCGGCGACGGCATCTACAGCGTGACACCGGAAGGACATCAGCGCGCGGTGCTGGTCGGTCCAACGCGGTACAAGATCCTCGATATCGCGTCGGACGGCCGAGTCCTGCTCAGTTACGATCACGAAGACAAGCTTGTGGAAGCGTTGATGGCTGGCAGCTCGACGCCCGTCGATGTCACGCTGCGCGCACAGTCGTCGGCGACCTGGATCGCCGACGACGGCAGCGTGACGCTGATTGCCGATCAATCCTCCGCGTCGTATGAGACCTACTTGTTGAAAGCCGGCGGCAGTCCCATTCACCTCGGCACCGGTCAGCCGGCCTCGCTGTCGCCGGACGGAAAGTGGGCCGTCTCTACACCGGTCGATGGCTACCCGCTATTCGTCCATCCCACTGGACCGGGATCGTCGCGGGAACTGCCCGACCCCGACAAGATTCTGTTCAAGCTGGCCGGCTGGCTGGACAACAACCACGTCATCGCGTTTGGGCAGAAAGCCGGCGATCGATCGCAGGGCTTCGTTCAGGACGTCAACAACGGCCCACCGCGACGGTTTACGCCCGAAGGATCAACCGTCTCGACCGAGCGCTGGTGGAGCCTCCCGGTTTCTCCCGATCACACTCGTGTCGTCGCCGCGGACGAGCATGAAGGCACCATGATCTATTCGGTCAACGGCGGCAGCGTCGAGCCTGTAAAGAATCTGAAACCTGACGACGTGGTCGTGCAATGGACGTCGGACGGCCGCGCCCTCCTCGTCGCACACGGCAACGGGCTGCCGTGGGTTGTCGAACGCCTGGATCTGGCATCCGGGGAACGGACGCCCGCCGCGACAATTCGGGCTCACGACCCGGCCGGGCTGCGGCTGAGCGTGATCGGGATCTCTCCGGACGCGAAGTACTGGGTCCACACCTATTCTCGAGTGCTGTCGGATCTCTATGTCGTGGAAGGGCTGAAGTAGGCGCTGCGAACGGCTTTAGGCTTTAGACTTTAGGCTTTCGGCGTGGTTGAGGGGATTGAAGCGATGTCAAAAGAGCAATCGGTCGATCGTCGTGGGTTCCTCGCGGCTGGAGCGGGCCTCGCCGCCATCGCCGCGTTTGCGCGTCCGGCCGACGCGGCCGAGATGACGGCGGATGAAAAAGCGAACGTGAAGATCGTCAACGATTTCTGCGCGGCCTGGCCGAGCCGCGATCTCTCGAAGGTGATGGCGTTCTTTCCCGACAACGGTGCCTATCGCATGACCGAAACGACGGAGCCGGCGAAAGGGAAAGACGCGGTGACGGCGCGCGTGAAGAGCATCATCGATCGCGTGGTCAAGTTCGAGGTGCTCGACACCTGGGCGCGTGGGCCGATGGTGATCAACGAGCGCATCGATTCGTTCTCGGGCGGGCCGCTCAAAGCCTGGCACGGCGTCGGCGTGTTCTTTGTGAAGGACGGAAAGATCGTGGAATGGTACGACTACACGATTACGATGGATCGGGGATAGGTGCACAGGGTGCGCAGCGGAGGTTTGTTATGAAGCGACTGATGACCTTTCTGGTCGCGGCAATGCTGATCGCGCCGGCGGCGCGCGCGCAAACAACCATCGTGGCTGATGTCCGTGCGGCGATTGCCAAAAAAGATTTGAAAGGAGCGGACGCGCTGCTCGCCACATTCCGTCAGGCGAACGGCACGACGCCCGAGGCGCTCGAAGCGTTGTCATGGCTTGGCCGCGGCGCGCTGGCTGCGGAGGACAACGACGGCGCCGTGCGCTACTCGCAGGAAACACGCCAGCTCGTCGTCGCGATGCTGCCGACCCGTCCCCTCGCCTCGGATCCTCACCTCCAGACCGCGCTCGGCGCGGCCATCGAGACCGAAGGCAAAGCGATGGCGGCGGTTGGTCTGCGCGCCGGCGCCATTCTCTTCCTCCGGCAGCAGCGTGATCGCTATCGAAATTCACCGATCAGTGGACGCATCCAGAAGAACATCAATCTGCTCGGCCTCGAAGGGCAACCGGCGCCGCCGCTGCAGGCGAAGGAGTATCTCGGCGCGCCGATGCCGAAGACCCAGGGACATCCCGTCATCCTGTTCTTCTGGGCGCATTGGTGCCCGGACTGCAAGGCCGAAGCGCCCATCATCGCTGAACTCCTGGACAAGTATCGCGATCGCGGATTGCTGGTCATCGGACCGACCCGCCACTACGGCTACGCCGAGAAGGGCGTCGATGCGACGCCGGCCCAGGAACTGGCGCACATCGAGAAGATCCGGCAGCAGTACTACGGAATGATCAAGGACATGGCGGTGCCGGTCAGCGACGAGGATGCGCTCGAGTACGGGATGGACGCGACGCCCACGCTCGTTCTCGTCGACCGTGCCGGCAAGGTCGCGCTGTTCCATCCCGGTCAGATGACGCGTGCGGAGCTCGAGCCGCTGGTCGCGAAGCTCGTTGGGCAGTGACGCCTGAATTGAGTAATTGAGTAATTGGGTAATTGGGTAATTGGGTAATTGGTAATTGGTAATTGAAAAACCGCTGGCCCCCGAAGACGAGTGCTTTTCCAAATTACTCAATTACTAGATTAACCAACTATCAGATTCCAGGATTTTCTCGATGAATCGGCGCGATTTCGTGAGGGTGGTCGGCGGAACCGCGGCGGCGGTCGGTTTGTCCGGTGTCGGTGCGGCGGTCGTGGACGCGCAGCAAAACCGCGCGCCGGGACCGGATGCGGTCGAGCGCGATCTCGCACTGGCCGCGCTCGATGCGGCGCGATCCGCGGGAGCACTCTATGCGGATGTTCGCCTGATCCGTGCACGGTCCGAGTCGCTCGGCACGCGCGAGCGTCAGATCACCAACGTCGCCAAGACCGAATCGTACGGGATCGGCATTCGCGCCTTCGTCGGCGGCTCCTGGGGATTTGCCGCGACACGGAACGTGACGCGCGACGCCGTCGTGCGGGCCGCGCGCGAAGCGGTGACCATTGCCGCGGCCAACGATCGGATCGCTCCGAGCCGCATCACCCTGGCCCCGGTCGCCAAGGTGCCGGACGGACGCTGGATCACCCCTCACCTCGTCGATCCGTTCTCGGTCTCCCTCGAATCGAAAGCGGAACTGCTGTTTCGGATCAACGAAGAGGCGCTCAAGGTGAAGGGCGTGCGCTTCGTCACGTCGAGCGCCACGTCATTGAAGGAAGGCCGGCTGCTCGCGACGACCGACGGCTCGATCATCCAGCAGACGTTCATCCGGGTCAGCCCCAATGTCAACGTCACCGCCGTGGCCTCCGACAACGCCGACTCGCAGACGCGCAACGGCGCCGTCGGACCGGCCGGCATGGGATGGGAATATGTCACGAACCTGACGCTCCCCGAGCGCGTGATTCGCTACGCCAACGAAGCGGTGGCCAAGCTCTCCGCGGAACCAGTCGAAGCCGGCACCTGGGATTTGGTGCTCCATCCCTCTCACCTGTGGTTGACGATCCACGAGTCGATTGCCCACCCGAGCGAACTCGATCGCGCGCTCGGGTACGAAGCGAACTATGCCGGCACGACGTTTCTCGCGCCTCCCGATCAGGTGCTTGGCAAGTTCCGCCTCGGTCAGGAACTGATGACGTTCGTTGCCAATCGGACCGAGCGTGGCGGCTGCGCCACCGTCGGCTGGGACGACGAGGGGATTGCCGCCTCGTCGTACCCAATCGTGGACAAGGGGCTGTTCGTCAGCTACCAGAGCGCGACACGCGAAATGATTGATGTGGTGTCGTCGATGAGCACCTTGAAACGCGCGCCGGGCCATTCGTATGGTCAGGACTGGTCATCGATACCCTTCCCGCGAATGCCCAACGTCAGCCTGCAGCCGGCAGCGCGCAATATCAGCGAAGAAGAGGTCCTCGCCTCGACCAATCACGGCATCTACATCGAAGGCGACGGTTCCTATTCGATCGATCAGCAGCGCTACAACTTCCAGTTCGGCGGTCAGACGTTCTGGGAAATTCGCAACGGCAGGAAAATCCGCCAACTGCGCGACGTGGCTTACGTGGCTCGCACGCCTGATTTCTGGAAGGCGATGGCCATGATCGGCGGCCGTCAGACCTACGAGCTGGGCGGGGCGCTTTCCGACGCCAAAGGGCAGCCCGGGCAGTTGAATTCGGTCTCGCACGGGTGTCCGATGGCGCTCTTTCGCAACATCAACGTCATTCGTACCGCGTGAGCCTGATCGTGAGCCAGGGTCCTTCGGCTTCGCCCTCGTTGCCCGCCCCGAAAGGCCTCTCGCGCGACGAGATGAAAGCGCTGGCCGACCGCGTCCTGTCGTTCGCGAGAGTCGATCAGGCGCGGGTGAACATCAC
>Ga0070670_100004583_pt1 | contig 11601 bp, 9 predicted proteins | sample KBSS63metaG_FD_64665 | JGI IMG/M metagenome (GOLD analysis project Ga0070670, IMG submission 64665) | Switchgrass rhizosphere microbial communities from Kellogg Biological Station, Michigan, USA - KBS S6-3 metaG | ecosystem: Host-associated > Plants > Roots > Rhizosphere > Soil ... | reverse complement strand
CGGCCTGCTGACGCAACGCTACGGCGCGCGTCGGGTGGCCATGATCGCCGTTCCCTTGACCGCCGCGTGCTTCGCCGCGATCGCCCTGACCGGCCCCGCGCTCTGGACATACTACGCCGCCTTCGCGATCTACGCGATCATACAGGTGGCGATCGGTCCGGTGCTCTGGGCCTCGGCGGTGACCAGCACCTTCAAGGTCAGCCGGGGGCTCGCCCTGGGGATAGGCCTGTCCGGCACCGGCTTCTCGTCGATCATCTATCCGCAGGCCGCGCTCTGGCTCACGGAACACTACGGGTGGCAGGGCGTCTTCTGCGGCCTGGCGCTGGTGGCCTTCAGCCTGCTGATGCCGCTGGTGTTGTTCGCCTTCAGGCCGCTTCACACCGGCCAGCCCAAGGCGGCGGCCGGCGCGCCGCCACAAATCGCCGCCGGCTTGACCTTCCGCGAGGCGATCCGGACAAGCCTGTACTGGCGCGTGATCCTCGTGCTCACCACGGCGGCGGTGACCATCTCCACGGTCAAGGTCCATCTCGTCCCCTTGCTGACCGACAAGGGCGTATCGACGGCGACGGCGGCGTCGATCGTCGGCGTCCTCGGGATCTCCACCCTGGCCGGTCGCTGGGTCGGCGGCTTCCTCCTCGACCGCCTGTCGGCGCGCACGATCGCCATCCCCTTCTTCCTGCTGCCGGCGGCCGGCTGCCTGTTGCTGGCCAACTTCAACGGCAGCGTCGAACACGCCCTCCTGGCCGCGGCGCTGATCGGCGTCTCCTATGGTGTGGAGGGAGACATGCTGCCCTTCCTGGTCTCGCGCTATTTCGGCCAGCGGGACTACTCCAAGGTGTTCGGCCTCAGCATGAGCTTCTTCGGATTGGGCTACGCCGTGGCCCCGCCGCTGGCGGGGTTCCTGTTCGACAGGATCGGCTCCTACACCGTGTTCCTGATCGTGCTCGCGGGCCTGCTGGTGATGGCGGCCGGGGTGGCGACGACCTTCGGGCGCTACCCGAACGAAGCAGAAGCTTCTTGACGTAAGCGCCCGAGATGACCGCCGCCCTTGGCGGCCCCATGCCTGCGCGACCCGCACATGCTCATATATGATATATTTTATAGCGAGACGTCCTGAGAGATAGTTAAATCTCTTCAAATTGTCCTTATCACGGCGATAATCGTAGGCATACGCATCGTAAAAAGTATTCATATTGTCAAATTCTGGCTCGCACGGCATATTGCACTCGACTCCGTGGGCGCAGCGCCGGTGCGCATCCGCCTGAACGAGTCGCGCACGAAATTTCCGTCCTGTCGGCCTCACGTCGAGCCGGCCACGTCATCGAACGCGGAGCAAACCATGGTGGGCCTCAGAGAGCCTTTCCCCGCCGATCATGCCTTCCTGCCGAAGGACACCTTCAAGGACGACGTGATCTTCATCACAGGGGGCGGCACGGGCTTGGGCAAGTCGTTCGCGGCGATGTTCGCCCGCATGGGCGGGCGGGTGGTGATCGCCAGCCGCAACGAGCCCCACCGCGCCGCCGGCGTCGCCGCGGTCGAGGCCGTGGGCGGCAAGGCTATCGGCGTGACCGTGGACGTGCGCCATCCGGACCAGATCGAGGCCGCCTTCGACCAGGCCGAGCGTGAGCTTGGGCCGGTCACCATCCTGATCAACAACGCCGCCGGCCGCTTCATGGCCCCGGCCGAGGACACCTCGCCCAACGGCTGGCGAGCGGTCACCCAGATCGTGCTGGACGGCGCCTTCTTCTGCTCCAAGGAGCTGCACAGGCGCTGCGTCGCCCGGGCGCGCGGCGGCGCCATCCTCAATATCGGCGCCACCTATGCCTGGACCGGCGGCCCAGGCTCGGCCCACTCCGCCGCGGCCAAGGCGGGGGTCGACAGCCTCACCCAGACGCTCGCCGTGGAATGGGCGGTGGACGACGTGCGCATCAACACCCTGGCGCCCGGTCTCTTCCCGCACGAGGACCGCGCCAATCACATGAAGGGCGCGTGGGAAGACGACCGCTCCAGGCAGATGCCGGCCATGCGCGTCGGCCGCATGCAGGAGCTGGCCTGGACGGCGGCCTTCCTCTGCTCGCCGTTCGCCTCCTACGTCACCGGCCACGTGATGGTCTGCGACGGCGGCAACTGGCTCCGCCGCCATGCGTCCGGCGCGACTGATTTCGTGCCCGTCCGGGAGTGGGCTCGCGAGAAGCTCGGCGAACGCTACCAGCCAAGCGGGGCCTGAGGGGCGCCCAGGATTGGCCGCGGGAACAGGCCTCCAGCCGAGCCTCAGGCCACGATTCCGTCCGCCCGCAGGCTCTCGATCCGTTCGCCGAAGCCGAACTCCGCCAGGATCGCGTCGGTGTGCTGGCCGGCCAGCACGGCGGGCTTGGCCTGGGTTGCGGAGCGGGACAGGCGCACCAAAGGCGCCTGGCGCGGGGTGAGCTCCCAGGTTGGATCCTCCACGTCGACGACGTAGCCGCTGTCGCGCCCGAACGGCGTGTCCAGCAGCCGGGTTTCCATGGTGGTGGTCGTGACCTCGACGCAGCCGACGTCCTTAGCGAGGAGTTGGGTTTCCCAGTCCTGCGCCGGCCGCGTGGCGAAGACCTTCTCCAGCGCGGCGACGAGCTCGCGGTCGTTGCGCCGCCGCGCCTCGCGGCTTCCAAAGCGGGGGTCGTGGGGAAGCTCGCCGCCGAGGGCTTGGGCGAGCCGCGCCCAGTCCCGATCGGACGGGGCGGCCAGGAAGACGTAGCCTTCGGCGCAATCGTAGATCCGGTAGAGCGCATCGAAGCCGCGCATCTCCGCATCGACCCTCGGCGGCTCGGGCGCTCCGGGCCAGGTCACGTCATAGGCGGACATCATGTGGGCGCCGGAATTCAGCATCGAGGTGAACAGCTCCTGCCCGCCCGCGCCGCGATCCCGGGCGTAGATCCCGAATGCGATCGCCGTGGCCACGGAGATGGCGGCGACGCCGTCCGCCTGGGCGGTGGCGTGGGTGCTCGCCGCGCTCAGCCGCCGGGCGGTGCTCTGGATCTCGGCCATCGACGGCCGGCCGGCCTCGGTTTCGAGGGCGCCGAGGTTGGTGAGCGCGAAGCCGGCGGCGGCGCCGATGCTGGGCGCATAGGCGGGACGGTGGCCGTACGGGCCGTCGACGCCGTAGCCCGGCGCGTTGACATAGATGACCTCCGGATTGAGCGCCCGCACCGACTCGTAATCGAGGCGGAGGCGGTGAACGGCGCCCGCCCGGAACCCCTGCAGCACGACGTCGGCCTTGGACGCCAGGGTGCGCGCAATCTCCCGCGCCTCGGGCTTGGACAGGTCGAGGCAGATGCTCTCCTTGCCCTGCATCACCCGCGTGCCGCCGGTTTCGGGAATGGTGATCACGTTGCGGATGGAATCGCCCTCCGGCGGCTCCACCTTGATGACCCGCGCCCCCAGCTCGGTCAGCAGGGCCGGGCCCTGGGGAGCCGCGAACATCGAGGCGAACTCGAGGATCGTCACACCCTCCAACGGCAGCCGCGAGGGGGCCGCCGCGGCCGGCACGGGGCGCGGCAGCGCCGGCTCTGTCCAGCCCCGTCCCAGGACCTCCGCGCGGTGCTGATCGAGGCGCGGCGCGGAGCTGAGCCGCGCAGGCGTGGCGCCCGCCTTGACCAGCGATCCGGGCTGGCGGACCGGTCCGCGCTCGGCGTCCTGCACCGTCACGCTCATCTCGTCGTGCACCAGCTGCGGATGGTCGAGGATCGCCGCGCCGGCGCGGAACCGCTCGGCGAACACGTTGGGGTCCTCGTCAAAGATGCGGTCCCAGTCGGCGCCGGACTTTTCCCCCGCCGCAGCCAGCATGCGCGTCCAGAGCTCCATCCCCTTGTCGGGATCCTCGAACGCCGGAACGCCTTCCCACGCCGGGTCGCTGAACATCCAGTCGAGGCCAAGCGCGCGCATTTTCGCGGCGAACAGGCGCGGCGCGGTGGCGGCGAACTGCATCCAGTCGCCGTCGGAGGTGAGACACACCAGCAGCCGGAACGTCAGGTGACTGCGTGGACGGCCCTGTTCGTCGAAATTGGGCGACGGCTTGAGCGCATCCGGCCAGCGCTGGGCCAGGACGTGCTCGATCCAGGCCCAGGTGTCGAGCCCCAGGAACGACAGCGCCAGGCTCGAATCCACCTTCTGGCCCACGCCGCTCTTCTCGCGCTCGTGCAGGGCGGCGAAGATGCCCTGCGACGCCACCTGGCTCGCCGCATAGCTGGCGAACGGCGTCGTCACGAACGCCGGGCGCTCCGGCGTGTTGCTCATGTGCTGGAAGGACCTGAACACGCCGAGCTTGGCCATCACCAGGCCTTCGTAGCCCTGCGCGGCGGCGTAGGGGCCCTGGTCGCCGAAGCCGGTGATCGCGCAGTAGACCAGGCCAGGATTGTCGCGGCGCAGCGCCTCGTAGCCCAGCCCCAGGGCCTCGAGGGCGCCCGGCCGAAAGCTCTCGATCAGCACGTCGGCGCCGCTCGCCAGCCCGGCGACGGCGTCGCGGTCCTGCGGCGCATGGAGGTCGAGCACCACGCTCTTCTTGCCCCGCGCCCAGAAGGGAAAGGCGGCTTCCTCGCGCATAGGCGAACCACCCGGCGGCTCTACGAGAATGACGTCGGCTCCGAAGTCCGCGAGCACCTGGCTGGTCTGCGCGCCCACCTTCGAGCGGCTGAGGTCCAGCACCCGCAATCCACGAAACGGTTCCATTCATTCCTCCCGTGCGGCCGCGGCCGCGACGCGTCCTAACCGCCAGATCGCAAACTCACAATGGACGTCCCGCCGCGGATCGAGCCGCCGACGGAGCGATCTGCGGAATGAGCCTTCGCGGCGGACAGACATCGTCCTCAAGGCGACATAGACTGCAGCCGCCGGAGCGCCGCCTTCGACGCCGCGGGCGTGAAGTCGAGCCAAGACTCCGGGCGACGGGAGGTCAGGTACGGCGATGAGCGGTCAGGACACGGACCTCAGCAAGCTGGAGCGCGGGCTTGCGACCATCGAGAAGCTCGTCGGCAAGCGCTATCGCGCGGCCTACGAAGCCCGCATTGCCGCGGGCGGGCTCGACGCCGACCTTGCAAGCCTGGCCGTGGAGTTCGCCTTCTCCGACGCCTGGGCGCGCCCCGGGCTCGGCCTGCGCGAACGCAGCCTGGTGGTGATCTCATTGATGATCGCCACGCGCCAGACGGCAGAGCTGAAGAGCCACTTTCACCTGGGCCTCAAGAACGGGCTGACGCCCGAGGAACTGGGCGAGGTGCTGATCCAAGTGGTGCCATACATCGGCCTGGCGCCCATGCACCACGCGTACGACACGCTGAAGGAAGTGCTGGCCGAGCGGGGGCCGGCCACGCCGTCGCCGCCCGCGCACAGTGAGGGTTGAACAAGATCATGACTACAGGGACGACGCCCATGGATGACCTCCTGCCGCCCGGTTTTCTCACCCTCGAAGGCCCGGTGGACGACGGCGACGGCGGGATCGTCTTTTCCGACGTGCCTGGCGGCGGCATCCACCACCTGGACAAGGACGGCAGGCTGTCGGTCGTGGTTCCCAAGCGTCGCGGCTCCGGCGGGGTCTGTCCGCACGCCGACGGCGGCTATGTGGTCACGGGCCGGGACGTGTCGCACGTGAAGGCCGGCCAGACGCGGATCCTGCTGACGCGCGAGGACCTGCCGTCATCGCCCAGCGCGCGCGTCGGCGGCTTCAACGACATCCGCTGCCTCCGCGACGGCACGATCCTGGTGGGCGCGGTGCGCCAGGACGAGGCTGGAGAGCGGGCCTCCGGCGACCTGGTGCACATCACCGCGGCGGGGGAGGCGACGATCGTCTACGCCGGCCTGAGCCTGCCCAACGGCCTCGGGCTCTCGCCCGACGGAACGCGGCTTTATCACTCCGACACGTACAACAATCAGATCATCGTGTCGGCGGTCGAGCAGAACAGGCCTGCGAAGATCGGCGCTTTCTCGACCGCGGCCACGCCCGGCCATCCGGACGGCATGGCGATGGACAAGGCCGGGAACCTGTGGATCGCCTTCCACCACGGCGGCTGCGTCGCCGAATACAGCCCCGAGGGGCGGGAGCTCAGCCGGATCGCGTTTCCCGTCGAAAACACGCTGAGCGTCTGTTTCGGCGGCCGGGACCGGACAACGATGTTCGTCGTCACCGGGTCAGAGCCCGAGGACGCGCGTAACGCACGGATCTTCCGCCTGCCGGCGAAAACGCCGGGTCTGCGCATCGAGCCCTGTCGTCTCTGACAGCCTAGATCTCGAAGCGGAACACCTCGCCGTCACGGATCACCTGCCCCGCCGACGGCGCCATGAAATGGCTGCCGATGAAGAGAACCCCGGCGTCGGCGCACTCGCCGAAGATCCGCCGCCGGGTCGCGACGGAATCGTCGGGCTTGAAATCGGAGTGGTTGAACCACTGCGGATGGGCGAACTGGCAGGGGTGATGGACCATGTCGCCGGTGATGAAGGCGCCCTCGCCTTTCGAGGCGATGCGTACGCTGACGTGGCCGGCCGTATGGCCGGGCGTCGGCACGAACCATACCTCGTCGCAGATCCGGTGATCGACTTCGACGAGGTCGACCAGGCCAGCGTCGAACACCGGCCGCACGGAATCCTCGAAGATCAACCCGTGGTCGCCCTCCTTGTCCTCGCGCGCATGTTCGAATTCCGCGCGGCCCATCAGGTAGCGGGCGTTGGGAAAGGTCGGCGTCCAGCGTCCGTCGACCAGCATGGTGTTCCAGCCGACATGGTCGTAGTGCAGGTGCGTGCAGAGGACGGCGTCGATGCTCTCGCGCTTGAACCCCGCGGCCTCGAAGCGCTCTAGGAAGTCGGTCTTGAGCATGTGGGCGTTGGTGGCGCGTTCCTTGTCGTTGCCCATGCAGGTGTCGACCACGATCCGCCGGTCGGGCGTCTCCACCACGAAGCAGTGAATGGAGAAGTTCATGCGCCCCTTCTCGTCCACGAAGGGCGCCTCGAGCCACGGGATGGCGTCGAACGCTTCCTGTGTCGCGCCGCTGAACATCCGGTGAGCCCGTACGAGTTCGAGCTTTTCCACGATGCAGGTGATCTTCACGTCGCCGATCTTCCAGTTCAGCATCGCGTCTCTCCCGGTCTGATGGGCCACATTAGATCTGCAGTTGCCGACGCCGATAAATGGCGTCCTCGGCGGCGATGGCGACGTCCAGCGGCGCGCCGTCGTTACGGCGCATCACGTCGAGCTGCAGCCGCACCGAGCTTTCGTCGCAGGCCTGCATCGCCATGGCCAGCTCCAGGCAGCGCGGCAGCAAGCGCTCCGGGCTCGTCAGCTCGTTGACCAGTCCCCACTCGTAGGCGGTCTGCGCGTCGATCATTTCGCCGGTCAACGACATCTGGCGCGCCCGGCGCGGGCCCACGACACGCGGCAACAGCGCGCTCAGCCCCCAGCCCGGAAAGCGGCCGATCTTCGCGTGGGTGTCGGCGAAGCGCGCGCGGTCCGTGGCGATCACGAAGCTGCAGCTCAGCGCCAGCTCCAGGCCGCCCGTCAGGCAAAAGCCGTCGACGGCGGCAATGATCGGCTTGCCCAAGGCGCGCGTGGCCTCACCCGGATGGGGACGGAACATCGGCCGGCCCGGATTGGCGCGCATGTCCTTCAGGTCGACGCCGGCGCTGAACTGGCCCGCGGCGCCGGTGACGATCACCACCTTCACCTCGGTGTCGACCTCCGCCGCCGTCAGCGCTTCGGCATAGGCGCGCCGAAAGTCGTAGGACATGGCGTTGCGAACCTGCGGGCGATTGATGATCAGCAGCCGGACGCCGGAGTCTGTCGCAATGACCAGGGGATCGTCGGTCCTGCCGGCCAGGCTTTCGACGTCTAGAATGCTCATGTTCGCTCCCTCATTCTTCCATTGGCTCGTTCGCGGCGCACATTCATCTGAGCGGCGAACAGGCAGTCGGCAGCAGGATCTCCGAGGTCATCCGCCGAAGGTGGGGATAGACCGTGGCGATGTAGGCCTTCCAGTCCGCGTCGGCGAAGGCCGCCGTCCTCGCCCGCATCCGATCGGCGACGTCTTCGTAGGCCCAGAAGTGCAGCACCTGATCCGGGTCTTCGTCCACGGGCGTCCACACGCCGATGTTGCGGGAGTGACGCTCCCGGATGGGCAGGGCCGGCAACATCTTCTGCAGGTAGGTGTCGCGGTCCCCCGCGGCGATCGAGTAGGTCCGGAACTCCACGACATGAGCGGCCACGTCCGTGAACAGCGGCCGCTCCAGTCGCAGGACCCGCCGCTGGAATTCCACCTGGCCCGGAAGCTCGGGCGCGCGGGTCGTCGAAGCGGCGCCCGGCGAGATCCGCGACAGCGTGAGCAGGCGGTTGAGCAGGCCGAACTCGCAAGTCCAGGCCGCCACCAGCGATCGTCCGTCGGCGACCCCGGCCTCGCCGGCGCCGAACGTGGCCACGAGGCCCGGCAAGGCGCCCGGCGCGGCGCGATAGACGTCGAGCTCGAACAGGTCTCCCACGTCGTCACGGTTCATGATGATGCAATCGTTTGCCTGATGCTGCACGGTGACGATACCGGCCAATCGGGGGAAAGGTCACTAGTCCGTGGAAGTTTGGCCCTGCCGGTTGGCCATTCCAGGGTCGACGCGGCCCACCGCAAGGGGCCATCGTGCGGGCAACCGCCTGGACAGGAGACCTGAATGACGACCCAAGACACCGCCGACGTGACCGGCATTCACGACCTGCTGGGCGGGTCGCAGGAGCTCCTGGTGGTGGCGACGCGCGGCCCCGTGCGCTTCCTCATCTTCAATCGGCCGGACGCGCGCAACGCCATGTCGCGGACGATGCGCCAGGAGTACGCCCGCCAGATGCAGGCGGCCGACGCGGACCCCGCCGTCGACGTCGTGGTCGTCACCGGGGCGCACGGCTATTTCAGCTCGGGCGTGGACCTGAAGGAAAATCCCTCGGGGACGATCATCCCCATGGTGCGGCCCCACCCCGTCGAGGTCACCCGGGCCATGGCCAAGCCGGTGCTGGCGATGGTGGACGGCCCCTGCGTGACCGGCGGCCTGGAGGTGGCGCTGAGCTGCGGCTTCATCATCGCCTCCGACCGCTCGCGCTTCGTGGACACCCACATCAAGATCGGCAAGTTCCCCGGCTGGGGCCTGATTTCGCTGCTGTCATCGGTGATCGGCGCACGGCGCGCCCAGCAGATGCAGATCACCGGAGAGTTCGTGAGCGCCCAGAAGGCCTACGAGTGGGGCATCGTCAACGAACTCACCACGCCCGAGACCCTGCTGTCGCGCTGCCTGGAGATCGCGGCGGCCATCAGCGCCTGCAACGCGGGCGCGGTGGGGCGCTACATCGCCCTCAGCCGCCGGATCGACGGCACGCCTGTGGAAACCGCCCTTGCCGCCGAGCTCGTGGAGGTCGAGCGTTTTCGCGCAGGAATTTGAGGGACATCAATCGCCCAGCGTCGAGGCGACGCTGATCACGGCGGCCAGGTCCTCGTCCGCGCCCCCGCCCAGCATGCCGATCAGGATCGCCTGCTTGAGGTAGAAGTGCGGCAGGTAGTCGTAGGTCTGGCCGTACCCGCCGAAGAGCTGCATGGCGGCCGTGGCGTTGTCGTAGGCCACGCGCGCCGCCACGACGCGGGCCGCCGCCGCCTGGAAATCCGGTTGTTCTTTCTCGTCGCGCACGCAGACGGCGGCGAACTGCAGCATCGAGACCGCCTCCTCGCAACCCAGGGCCATCCTGGCGCAGGCGTGCGAGATCGCCTGGAACGCGCCGATCGGCTTGCCGTATTGGACGCGGACCTTGGCGTACTCCGTCGAAAGATCCCGCGTGGCCTCGGCGCCGCCCACCAGGAACGCCGCGGCGAGCAGGCGGGCGCGGCGCACCAGATCCGCGGGCGCCCATCGGATGTCGCCGGCGGCCGGCGCGTCGGCGCTCAAGGCCTGCAGGCTCAGATCGATGCAGCGGACAGGACGGCGGCCGGGAAAGGCCGTCAGGTCGGCCAGGCCGACGCCGCTCGTGTCCCAGGCGAGCACCAGGTCGGCGTGCACCACGTCCAGCAACCGGTAGCCGCCGTCGCGGGCGTCCACCAGGCCGAAGGCCGCGCGGCGCGCGCCGCTGGCCAGATCGGCCACCAGGACCGTATCTCCGAGGGCCGCGGCGGCCGAGGCGGCCAGGGCCGTGGCCAGGACGGACAGCGGGCCGGCCTGTCGCCCCACCTCGCGCAGGACGAGCGCCTCTTCGACCACCGAAAGGCCCAGGCCGCCCTTGTCCTCCGCCACGCCCATGGCGAACCAGCCCATGGCGGCCAGGCTTCGCCAGGCCCCGACGCCGACGCCGGCGTCGCCCGCCGTAGGCAGGCGGTCGGCGGGCAGCTCGCCCTTCATGTAGGACGCCGCCGCCTCGATGATCTGTTCCTGGTCCGATGTCGGATAGAGGTCCACGTCAGCCTCAATAGCTCTTCGGCAAGCCGAGCACGCGTTGCGCGATGATGTTCATCTGGATCTCGTTGGTGCCGCCGCCGACGCTGCGCTGGAACGTCCGCAGGTAGAGGGCGGTGTCGTCGTTCATGGTCGCGAAGTCGGCGCCCAGCAGCTCCATGGAGATGCGCTGGGACTCCTGCCGAAGCTGGGCGAGCAGCAGCTTGACCAGCGAGCCGTCCGGACCCGGCTGGTCGCGGCGCATGTTGCGGCTGACGGAGGCGTAGGTCATCGCCCGCAAGGCGGCCACGTCGGCGCGCAGGCGGGCCAGCTTCTTCGCCATCGCCGGATCGTCCAGCCAGGTCTTCCCCGAGCGGTCCCGCGGCCGCGCCGCTCGCTTCACCATCTCGTCGACGAACTGGGCCAGTTCGATCTGAGCCTGGGTGAAGCCGGTTCCCCGTTCGAAGGAAAGCGTCGACATCGCCACGCTCCACCCCTCGCCGATCTCGCCCACCACGTTGGCGATCGGCACGCGCACCTCGTCGTAGAATACCTGGTTGAAGTGGTGCTCGCCGTTGATGAATTGGATCGGCCGGATGGTGATGCCCGGCGTGCGCATGTCGCAGATCATCCAGGTCAGGCCGCTCTGACGGCGGCTGTCCGGGTCGGTGCGCACCAACAATTCCTGGTAGTCCGACAGGTGCGCGTAGCTGGTCCAGATCTTGGATCCGGTCACGACGATGTGGTCGCCGTCGACGACCCCGCGCGTGGTGAGGCTCGCAAGGTCGGAGCCCGCGCCCGGCTCCGAGAAACCCTGGCTCCAGACCACGTCGCCCTTGAGGATCTTGGGCAGGTGGAACGCCTTCTGCTCGGGCGTGCCGCGCGCGATCAGCGTGGGTCCGCCGTGGCTCAGGCCGACCAGGGCCACGCCCAGTTCGGGGCCGCCGGCCTTGGCCAGTTCCTCATACCAGATCAGTTGCTGAGCCACCGGCAGGCCACGGCCGCCATACTCTTTCGGCCAGGCGATGCCCGCCCAGCCGCCGTCGTACTGACGCCGCTGCCAGGCCATGTCGAAGTCCCGCATCTCCCGACCGTCCTCGGGACGCCGCTCCCGGGGCACGTTGTCCCGCAGCCAGCTTCTGGCTTCTGCGCGGAACGCTTCGTCCGCGGCGCTGAAGTCAAGGTTCATGGCCGCCT
>Ga0070670_100004581_pt1 | contig 11603 bp, 11 predicted proteins | sample KBSS63metaG_FD_64665 | JGI IMG/M metagenome (GOLD analysis project Ga0070670, IMG submission 64665) | Switchgrass rhizosphere microbial communities from Kellogg Biological Station, Michigan, USA - KBS S6-3 metaG | ecosystem: Host-associated > Plants > Roots > Rhizosphere > Soil ... | reverse complement strand
GCACCGATTAGGGTGGCGCATTATCACCGGTGAAATGTACAATCCTGTATATGGCAGTTCCACCAATAATGGTTTAATTCTTACCAGACCACGTACTACTTCAAATTAAAAAAAAAATGAAAAGAACATTTTGTTTGTTGATGTTCCTCGCGGGCATCTCGGTAAATCTTTGTGCTCAATCCGGCGATAAAGCATTTGAAGTTCCCGACTATATCATCTTTAACCGCAAGTTCTCCATCAACCTTGATAATAAAAACAAACTTGAGATCAGGTTAAGTGATATCAGTGACCTGGACAGGCTGGCTAACCTTGATTCGTTGCTCGAGGTATTTTTGAGAGATTTAGCGCCACTGAAAGATTCGCTTACCGATGAACTCAGTGCAAAACGCATTGATTATGTTGGCGACGCACAAAACAGGAAGAAAATCCGCTTGCTTCAATATTCTGTCAAAGGATCCAGTTTTCTTGTGGATCATAATGGTCTTGCTTCTTTAAGAACTACCCAGGACACGATCAACATTATAGGGATCCTGGTGAACCCACCAAAGCCCGTGGATAAAACGAACCCAAAGCACCCGCGATATTATTATTTGAGTTTTTACCTGAACGACTGGACGGAAATTAATAATTATATGAATGGGGAACTCAACACAAAAATTCAAAGTTTGCAAACCAACATAAATGGTAAATGGCCATTGGTCAAGGGCTCGGGTTCACATTACTTACAAAACGACAATTCGATTTCGGCTAACCGTCCGCGTGGCCATGCTGCCCCGGACGATTTTTTATCCGGTTACATTACAATTAATGCACAGAATTATAAAAATCTTTTTGTTCCATCATTCAGCATTGGCGTTCGTGCCACGATCACTAACAAAGACCGATCCTTTAAATGGGTGCCGGCTTTGTTATGGGAACCTCATTTCTTTTTTTCAAAAGATGCACAAGGTGTGTTACAAACCTATCGCAACGACTTTATTACACTGATGTATGCACAAGGAGGTACAAAGGATCATGATCCGCGAAAAGAATTTTCTTTTAGTACACATTTTTCCTTTGGTTACCTGGCCCATAGCAGCGGAGAATATTTTGAAGAGAACAGTTTTCGTTTGGGTGCAGGCGAGGTACAGATTTTAAAAACAATTATTGAACCTGCTATTTACTTTCATGATTTTTTTAAAGGGGTCACACCGTCAATTAAAATCAGTCAGAGCTTTTGAATTACAGTGAGAATAACAGCTAAGCATCAATTAGTTTAGTGATTAAAAAAGTTGACCAAAATTTATTCAGGGCAAATAAGGTTTTCCCACAACCAACCTGTCACTGCCAAGATCTACTTCAAACAAACGAGGTGTGCGCAGGTAACGCCCATTGATATTTTTATGGCTGTGAATTGCCATCAACAATTTACCATCTAAAGTTTTAAACAACATACCATGGCCATAATTGGGTGGAGTAATAGGATCTCTTTCCTGGACCCATGGGCCATCAAGCGTACCGGTTTGCGAATAAGCTACGCCCTGTGTATACACGTCATACACCCAACTGGTCCACATCATGCCAAGGCGGCCCGTTGACGTGCGGAACAGGTAAGGTCCATCAGTGACTTTGTTTGGCCTGTCATTTCCATTTTCATCTTTCTCACGGCTCCAGGGGGAATCGCTGGCACGGAACAAAACTTTTCCTTCGCCAATTGTTCCACTTAAATCGGGTTTTAGTTCTATTTTTTCAATTGTACCATTCCAATTCTGCAGCCATTCGTAGCAATATACCATATAAGGCTTTCCATCTTTATCAATCCACAGAGTTGCATCCAATGTCGGTTTATCGGCTGGCAAATAAATGGAATCCTTCATCGGTAAATACGGACCATCAGGTTTGTCACTAACCAGCACATGACAGGCCCGTCGTTCAATAGCATTTCCTTTTACCGTATCAATCTTTACTGCCCTGTTGGTGAAGGTGGCGAAATAATAATACCTATCCTTGTAATAATGAATTTCAGCCGCCCATATCATTGGCCTCGGTCCCATCCAGGAAGTGGAATCTGTTTGAGCCACCCTGTAAGGACCTTCCCAAAATTCCAGGTCTTTACTTTTCCATAACAAGCCCCCGGTTCCGGTCATGTAATACGTGTTGGATTTACTATCTGCCAAAATGAAAGGATCGCTTAGCTGTATGGAGTCCAGTGGAATGTTTTTCCTTATCGTGAAAACCTGTTGTCCATAAACAGCAGATGCCTGGAAAAAGAAAAGACAAATTAATATTGAAGATTGCCGTTTTTTCAAAACATTCCTGGTATTGTAAAAAAATAATTTGCCATTTTTTGCCGCAATTAGCTATTACCGCCTACTACCGAAGAAACTGACAGTAAATTAAAATGCCGTAAAAAGAAAGCAACACAAGTACTGCGGGCGAATCAGGCGACAAGTTGTTTTTCCAATACTTTGGCTGCAGCCGAAGCCAGTAGTTCCGTGCCTTTTATTTCTTCATCGGAAGGTTTTCTTTGGTTGCGGAAATAAGTGCCAAATGTTCCCAATACTTTATTTTCATTTGTTTTGATAGGCATGCTCCACGCTCCTACAAAACCAAGTGATGTTGGTAAATGCCGTAGCTCCGACCATTTATTATCCGCGTAAAAACTGGGCGTGAACACAACTTTACCGGTGGCAGCTGCAGCAGCGCAGGTACCCACATTGGCATCTGGTTTTAATCCGTCGATAGCCTGCAGGTAATCGGAAGGTAATTGAGGCGAAGCGCCGTTTCGAAGTAATCCGAATTTATCTAATAATAAAATAGAAACAGCGGCGTCAGGGCCCGCAGCTTTTTCAGCTGCTGACGCCAGGAATGCTAATATTTCTTCCTTGTCAACTTTAGACGCAATCATTTGTAAAGCTTCCTGGTAGGCTATTGTATAGATCGAAAAAAGCATGCGATGAAAATACGGAATTATTAAAATTTTGAAAGGTCGGTATTACAATTTGTTCTACCTTCTATAGTGCATTGAAAATGTCAGCACGAATGTGCAATAGCAGTTTTAAGGAGTGGGCATCATTGCAACTTCAAATCGATTTCCAATTTTATCCAATGCAATTCTTAATCCCTTTGCCATTGCCAGTCGTCAAATTCTTTTCAATTCTTTCGTGACTTATAGTGTACTTATAAAAACTTAAAACTGTTTTCCGGATCTGCTTCAATTAATCTTTTCTTAACTTAATATCAATAAGAAATTAAACTTGGAACAAAACCAAAATACCAATCAACAATCAGAGTCGCAGGAAACACCGCCGCCAGAATTAAAAGAAACTGAAGATAAGACCAATCAGGAAAAATCAATTACAACTTCTGAGGTAAAAGAAGAAATACAGCCGGCATCACAACAGGAAATTCAAGATTTAAAACCAGAAACTGATTCCATGGAAGTACACAAACATCCGCATCATATGATGCATAAAAAGAAATGGAATGAATACATTCTTGAATTTTTCATGATCTTCTTCGCTGTCTTTTTAGGATTTTTAGCAGAAAATACTAGGGAACACATCATCGAGAACCGCCGTGAAAAAGAATACATCAAGTCTTTTTACGAAGACCTTGCTTCGGACGACAATGATTTTCAGGTGAACATAAACTTTTTAAGAGGCCAGATGAAAGAAGCTGATTCACTGCAAAAATTAATGCCGGGCATCAGCACTTCACAGCCAGCCAATCGTATCTACATGTATTTAAGAAGTATTACCCGCAGTTCTGCTGGCCTGGTTTATCCTAATGATCGAACAATTGTACAATTACGAAATGCAGGGGGTATGCGGTTAATAAAAAATAAAAGTGTTTCAGATAGCATGGTAAGTTATTACAGAACCATCGAAATCGTGCAGTTTTTGAACCAGGACGGCCTGGTTAACAAATCCTCTCTTCGTGAAAAATCTATTTCACTAATGAATGCTTTTGATTTTTCAAAGATTGTTGACAGTACCAGCACGGTCGTAAATCCTGGTGAAAATATTTATTTGCGAACGGCGGACTCCGACATTATCAACAGCTGTCTCATTGAAGTCAACAGGATCAAGGCCCTTAACAGTACGCTTGTCAAAAGAATTCAGGCCTTACAGGAAAAAGCCAAACGAATCAGGGCTTTTATCAACAGAGAATATAACGTGGAAAATAATTGAACATTTTTTCGACCTAACGCAAGCTTCTTGTATGTTATAAGAAATCGGAGAGTTGCCTGTTATCCAGAAGAAGTTTTGCATGTGTTTAATATTCAGTATTTGTATGGATCAAAAAAACACAGACACCCCGGAATTGCACAACTGAAACATTTGCTGATGCACACAAAACCAGAATAAGTTTACGAGGTCAATTAAACTATGGCGGCTATAGCTGTTTCCTTTGCTTTCTTTCTTAAATTCAATCGCTTTCCATACGTGAGTTGTCTCCATATCCATTCAACCGGACCATAATCAAAATACCTGAACCACCAGTTACTATACATCACCTGCAAACTATAAATGCCAAGTGCAATGGGCCAGAATACAACCGGGCCAATACCACCACCCAGGCCAAACCCCACTCCATAAAAAATGATGATGCAAAGAATTGTTTGCATTAAATAATTAGTAAGCGCCATTCTTCCAACAGGTGCTAATAGTTTCCAATTATTGTTTCCTTTTGTTCGCACCCAAAATAGGCAAATGGAAGCTACATAAGCAAGGCTTAATGGCACAACCCCAACTGCATAAAAAAAAGTATCCAGTAAACCCCAGGCATTTGGTATATGTTTATTATCGATTTCAAACCATGCTATCGCCAAATTAGCTGGAATACCAATGATGAATCCCCATTTACGGATAGTTTTGAATAAGCGTACATAGTCAGCTGGCTTTGCATAGATCATTTTTCTTCCGGCCCAAAATCCAATAAGGAACATGCCCAGTACCTTCGGTAAGCGGTTGCTTTCAATGAGATAAGCATACCGGTAAAGAAAGCCAGCCTTCTGCCAGTTACGCCATTCATTCCATCCCGCATGATCCGAATACAGGTATTGGGTGGATGTATCATCAAGTGGAACACCGTTTTGTTTGTCCATGGAATGTGCAATTGATTGTAAAAACGATCCTGTTCTTATATTCAACAACACTTTTACAACATCAATGAGCAACGGAGAAACAAGTAAAGCACCAGCCCATAGTAATAAAGTTCTGTCTGAGCATTTTCGGAATAGCGGTAATAAAAATCCGAGCAAGGCATAGAGCAATAGAATATCACCATCCCACAAAAAATAGATATGAAAGGCACCTATTAATAGCAGCACCGTTAACCGCCGATAAAATAATTTAATTGCATTGACACCTCTTTGTTCATTACGGAGAAGAATTATAGAAAAACCAATCCCAAATAAAAGAGAAAACAGGCTATAGAATTTACCTTTCACAAAAGCCAGTTCCGCTAAGCCAACTACTCCGTCAGCCGGCCAGGTTGGGATTGCTTCACGTTGCGACGCCGTCATAAATCCCCAACCGGTAAATCCAAAAATATTATCAAGCAGAATTCCAAGAAGCGCAAAACCGCGAAGTACATCCAACAACTGTACACGATCCTGTTTTGAAACGGGTAATACATGCATATAGTTGGTTTTGGTTGTTTGAGGCTGTATCTAAAAATAACCATTATTTATCAACGGCAGATATGTGCGTCAAAATCATCCGGTTTGATATTCCAGCAACATGTCTTCCATGCCAAAAGAATCAAATTACCACAGACAGTAATGCCGGGGATAATGCTATTATAAGCAAAATGATTACAATCAAAAGAATTAGGTCCATAACAATGTCAATAATTTTGAAACCATTTCGTTTTGCTCTTTTATCTGCAACAGGCGGTGCGCAATAGCGTTGGTATAGTGATAAACAACACTGTTTCTCTTAATGAAATCAATGGGCTTTGTCATCTACATATTCTAAAATGTCGCCCGGCTGGCATTGCAACACTTTGCAAATTGTTTCAAGAGTGCTGAAACGTACCGCTTTGGCTTTACCTGTTTTTAAGATGGAAAGGTTGGCCAATGTAAGTCCTACTTTTTCAGAGAGTTCATTCAATGACATTTTTCGTTTGGCCATCATTACGTCAAGGTTCACAATAATGGGCATAGGTTATACGGTTAATTCGTTTTCTGTTTGTATTTCGATTCCCTTCTTAAATACCAGTGATATTATAAAAATGATTCCCGCAAAAAACAAAAATGCAGCACCACTGTCAACAAATTCTGTCAACCCGTTAAGCTCTACACCTTTTTTGCTTAGCCATTGGCCGTACTGCGTTGCCATCATTGCCAATGCTCCAGTAGCAAGGGCCACATAACTGATTCTTTTTATCAGCAAAGCCACATCGGTACTGAATGGGTTCATTAAATTCAATTTCAGAAAGATCCGGATCACCAGGTAAATCATGTACGCCTTTAATGCCGTCAAAAAAATTAGCAGTAAAATAATGGCTGAATAATGGAGATTACTGAATTGCTTAAGGTTGGATAAATTCAAACCTAGATACAGGTTTTTTGAAGCGATTGGATTAATGAACTCACTCACAAAGAATGTAATTGCCAGTGCACCGGTTTTAATACAAAGTCCAAAAAATGCGATCCAGGAAAGGACCTTCATAATAATAAGCAGTTCGTGTGTTTTCTTTTTCATACATATTTATTTATTGATGCATAGACACCAAAGTTAAGGAGTATTTATTGATAAACAATAAATATTTATCAAGAAGGGAAAAAAATGTATTGAGTTACTGAATAAATTTTACTGATCAATTCATTATACATTTAGCATTTGGTTTGATGTGGCTGCACCCAGGCTGTTCACAAAGAAGCCTTTATACTTCCCGTAATTTATTGAAGTAAATTGCCTGCGCTAACAAAATTTCCGCTACAAGGCTTCGTGAAATTACTTTGTCCGCCCAATTGATCCTTCGTATCTTACCCTCCACACAAGCACATATATGCGTGCCTATCCTTTGATTACCACCTTTTGGCTGCTTCCCTGCATCCTTTTTTCCCAAACTAATATTGGAGGGATTGTAAACACCTATCACAAAGTAACTGGCGTTAATTACACGCAATCTGGGGTAAAGCTGGATAATGTAAATGGCATCTCGGTAAATGACCGGGTAATGATCGTTCAAATGAAAGGTGCTACAGTCAATACAACCAATACAAATAGCTTTGGGTCGGTTTCGTCTTTGAACGAGGCCGGTAATTATGAATTAGCCACCGTTTGTGATGTACGTAACGATTCGGTTTTTTTATTACAACAATTATTGAACGTCTATACGGTACAGCATAAAGTTCAATTAATCAAAATACCAGTATATGTGGCTGCAACAGTAACATCCCCACTCGAGCCTGCTGTTTGGGACAGCGCCGCTGGCAAAGGAGGTGTTCTCGCTATCATTGTTTCTGAAACACTTACATTGAATTCACCTGTTTCTGCCTCCGGCAAGGGTTTTAAAGGAGGAGCATTTTATAAGGACGCAGGAGGCTGCGGCTCTAACGTATTTACAAATTTTTCATACAATCCTACCCCAACTACTTATTTGTTTTCTCCTAACGTGCAGTTTGGAGCTTATAAAGGAGAATCTGTTTCAGATCTTCCCTTAATATTCGATGGTGGCAAGGGAGCCTGTGCTAATGGCGGTGGTGGTGGCAATAACCATAACAATGGTGGTGGCGGCGGAAGTAACCTGGCATTGGCGGGCAAGGGCGGCGATAATTTGAGTACTGCGGGTTGCACCGGCCAGCACGCAGGCATAGGTGGATATGCATTAAACAGCAACACAGGCTCAAAAATATTTTTTGGTGGAGGTGGTGGCGCTGGCCATGCCAATAATACTACTACATCAGCGGGCGGTGGTTATGGCGGCGGAATAATTTTTATACAAGCCCAGAACCTGGTAAGTAATGGCTACACTATTTCAGCAAACGGTTCTGCCGGTGGTAATACAACAGGCGATGGAGCCTCGGGCGGTGGCGGTGGCGGTACAATCATTTTAAATGTTGCTAATTATACAGATGCAGCATCCATTGAAAACAGGGGCGGAAACGGTGGACAGGTAGATGATGAACTGCTTTCCGGACGATGCTATGGCGAAGGTGGTGGTGGCAGTGGTGGCGTTGTTTATTTTTCTGGTCTGCAGCCTGTCGGAACAATAAATATAACTGGTGGAGCTAAAGGTGCTAAAATTAATTCTACCTGTGCTTCCAATACTGGTTCCAATGGTGCCGTCGGTAGCCAGGTTCTCAATTATGATTTTGTGGAGTCGCCTTCACTGTCCACGTGTAGTGGTTTGGTGTTAGATGTAGACTGGCTTTATTTCAATGTCAACACTTCTGCTAATACCGCTTTATTGCAATGGGCAGTTACAAACGCTGGCAACGATTCATACTTTTTAGTAGAACGGCGAACAGGAGAACAATGGCTTCAGCTTGCACAAATTTCTCTCAGCCCAAATAAAACGCAATATTCATTTCGTGATCCTTACCTGGCAGGTGGAACCTACCAATACCGGTTGAAGTTGATCACCAATCAAAATATCAGCTATTCGGCCATTAGGCAGGTAACAATTAAAGGTAGAGAACAAGCAATAACTTACAATCCCCTGACCCAACAGGTTTTTGTAAAAGGAGGATTTGATAAGGACGAGATATTCCACATTTTTGATGCTTCTGGTAAATGTGTTTATCAAAAACGATTTTTAAGCTACCAGCAAGGATGGCAGTTAAATGCTTCTTTTTTAAAAAATGGAACATATATAGCCCGATCAGCAACAACTGCCACAAAATTTATCGTAGCTGGCAGGTAAACCTTGCTCACTAAAAAAGTGCTGGCATAACCACATTGCCTGGATAATAAAATTGGAAAATAAGACTACGTTTCAACAAGTCGATTGTGAAAATAGAAAAAAAGCAGGTAAAATTTTATCTGCTTTTCTCAATGTATTTGCTATCTGGATACAAATGAAATTGTTATCCTAAGCAGCTATACGTTTTTTTGTTTTTGAAGACCTGGCCTGCTTCAATTCAATTTCTATATTCTTGCTTATGCGTGCGAGCGAAACTGGCTTATCCATGATCTTTCCATTGATGAGCAAAACAGGAATTTCCCGGATACCCAACTCAATTCCAGCTCTCAGGTCGTCCTGAACATTCCACCCGAAATCACTGTTCATCAATTGTTCCAGGAACTTTTTATTGACAACACCTACTTCCCTGGCGTGGGACTTTAATGAGGTAATACCCAGTGAATGTGGGCGGTCCATCAATAATTGATGCATCTCCCAAAACTTACCCTCCTGTCCTGCTGCGATGGCGGCTTCGGCGGCTTTATGTGCTCTCTGATGCACCTGTGTCATAGGAAAATGTCGGAAGATCAGTTTAACCTTGCCTTCAAAATTCTCCATAACATCGTTCAATATTTCATTCAGCTGTCGTGTTTCGTTAGACTCATAATCACCAAATAGAACTAACTCCACTGGTGCTGTTGCTTCACCCTTGTACATGTCGGTTGAAGGTATAACCGGCACCACTTCTTTTTTATGCATAGTAAATCCTTTATTAAAACGTGGGAAGATACAAAAACAATGCAAATATTATTTTAGTACTGAAGTCGTCAGCTTTACCATTGCGCTGCTGTCTCGTTGGCACATAAACGGCAGGAATGACTTACCCACTAAGATTGATCAATATTTCCCATTCGGGAAAAATAACGGCGAAAGCTAAGTGATAAAATCCACTTTGAAAGGTTAAATATTTTGTTAACGTCATTTTTTATACTGAGCATTTGCCAACTTTCCTTATACAATTTTCAAAAACAATCTCTTAAAGAGCATCTTACTGTGGAGGTGGTTAACCCTTAATGATGCAATTTGCTTGTTTGGGTGTGCTTACCAGCATTGTCTGGTTGATTCCTAAAATCAGGCAGCTTTTATTACCTTTCTTACTAAATCCTGCTCCTCGCTAACGTCAACACAAAAAATTCATCATGTATTTTGTGACCAATAGCAAGTACTCTTTGAGGTTTATCAAAAAAATGGAACTGTGAAACAGTTGTTTATGGATGAACAGAAACGTGCGAATAAATATGCCGGGAAAAAAAGAACAGCATACAGCCTGAACACTTTAGATAAAATATTTACATCCGCGCAAAGACGCTCATATGGTAAATTATTTGTTCATTTACTATGCCCGCTCATTTGCCTCACCTCAGCCGCACAAATCCAGGTCACTGATTCAGGTGCATCACAAAAAAAGATCTTTGGATTTAGCGCTGGAGTTAATAGTGGATTTGTAATTGTTCATAGTAAAGATGTTGCTTTTACCAAAGGATCAAGGCCCCTGGGAATTGAATTGGGTGCAAGTTGGCAACGCAACGATTCGCAATCGGTGAACATTTGCAATTGTTATCCAAAAAAAGGTGTCGTTATTAATTATTATAACATGGGTAACGAACATCTTGGGAAACTTTTAAGTGCTGCCTATTTTTTAGAACCGGTCTATAAGATCAATCGCAATTTGTTGTTTTCATTCAAAGCGGTCATTGGAATGGTTTACGGTACCAACCCTTACGATTCCGTCAAAAACCCAATTAACCACGCATATAGTTTGCCGGTTAGCGTCTATTTAATGTTAGGAACAGGACTCTATTTCCGCATTAACGATCACTTGTCAATAAATGGATCGCTCAATTTCAACCATGCGTCAAACGGAGGAATGAAACTTCCTAACAAAGGCATTGACTGGCCAACAGCAGGACTAACAATACACTATCAAAAACAGGCGGCAAATTATTATTCAGGAAAGCGAACAAAATCGAAAGACTGGAAATATAACTCCGTAAGATGGGATGCTGCTTTATTTGGAATAGTTAATAAACAGCTTGACGAAAATCACGACGATCGTTTCTTCCCTCTTGTTGGCGTTGAATTTTCAGGTAGTAAACAAATAGGAAATTTAAACGCATTAAACCTGGGCACCGAAATTTTTTATGACCCGGGACATGCAATGGAGGTCAAGGTAAATCAATCCGTAATTGCCAGCCCCCTAAGAGCCGGCCTTCTGCTTGGTCACGAATTTTTGTTAGGAAAATTCATCTTTAGCCAACGCCTGGGTTATTACTATTTCAGTGAAATGCCATATGAACGATTTTATCATCGCTGGGGTCTTAATTACCGGATCAATAAGCATTGGGGAGTTGGCTTTAGTTTATTAGCGCACAAACAGGTAGCAGATTTCTTCAACGTGAAACTATCGTACTCCTGGCAGAAAAGAAACATTTCCAACAGTAACTGACAGTTACCTGAACCCGGAAACAATAACCATTAAAAAAAGCCCATGTTAGTACAGCTTACCAACATGGGTTATCTAAACATTAAAAATTGATAAAACCTATTCTATCCCCCATTTAAAATGCAAAAGCAAATCCCACGTTTACCGTAAAATAGGTTTGAGCACTGAGATCATCGTTTTCAAAATTCGCATAGTATTTCACACCTGCTGTTAACCCAGACACGTCTGATAATTTGTAAAGCAAGCCTGCTTCAGGTCGTAC
>Ga0070670_100004580_pt1 | contig 11603 bp, 9 predicted proteins | sample KBSS63metaG_FD_64665 | JGI IMG/M metagenome (GOLD analysis project Ga0070670, IMG submission 64665) | Switchgrass rhizosphere microbial communities from Kellogg Biological Station, Michigan, USA - KBS S6-3 metaG | ecosystem: Host-associated > Plants > Roots > Rhizosphere > Soil ... | reverse complement strand
GAGACGCGCATCGTCCGCTTCGCGGATATAATGGCCGTTGAGGTTCTCGATCTTCTTGAAGTCGAAACGCGACGGCGACTTGCCGACCTGCGGAAGGTCGAACCATTCGATCGCCTGGTTGCGGCTAATGATCTCATCGTCGCCATGGCCCCAGCCGAGCCGAAGCAGGTAATTGCCGACGGCCTCGGGAAGCAGGCCGAGCTCGTCCCGATAGGCGTCCACGCCCATCGCTCCGTGCCGCTTGCTGAGTTTGGACCCATCCGGACCGTGGATCAGCGGCACATGCGCATATGTCGGCTCCGGCCAGCCCATCGCACGAATGATTTCCAGCTGCCGGAAGGCGTTGTTGAGATGGTCGTCCCCGCGGATGACGTGGGTCACCCCCATGTCGTGATCGTCGACGACGACGGCGAGCATGTAGGTCGGCGTCCCGTCGGAACGCAGCAGGATGAAGTCGTCGATCTCCGCATTCTGAACCGTCACCCGGCCCTGCACCTGATCGTCGATGACCGTCTCGCCTTCGGAAGGTGCCTTCAGGCGGATGACGTAGGGTTTGTCGCCCTGGTCTTCCGCGATGTCACGCCAGGGGCTGCTGATCCTGAACGGCTTGCGTTCCGCGCGGGCCTTCTCTCGCTGCGCCGCCAGTTCCTCCTGAGTCATGTAGCAACGATAGGCGGCGCCGCGCTCCAGCAGGCGATGCGCGATCTCCGCATGCCGAGCCCAGAATTGCGACTGATAATATTCGTGTCCGTCCCAATCGAGGCCGAGCCACCGCATGCCGTCGAGGATTGCGTCGATCGCTTCCTTGGTCGAGCGCGCGCGATCCGTATCTTCGATGCGGAGCAGGAACTTGCCGCCGGTGTGGCGGGCATAGAGCCAGTTGAACAATGCCGTCCGCGCCCCGCCGATGTGGAGGTAGCCCGTGGGGGAGGGCGCAAAGCGGGTGACCACCGGCCGCGACGAATGACTTGCGCTCAAGCGCGCTTTCCTCTTCTCTCTATGCTGCAATGCAACGGACGAGCGCCCCTAACATAGGGGAAGCGCCTCTTCCACAGCGTGCTCGGAGCTATTGGAAGACGCGGTTTTCCGCGCTTCTCGAGGGGCTGGAGAAGCTCCTCGAGACCGAGCGCGCACAACTTCCACCCTGGCTCGTGGTCGGCTTCGGCACCGGCATTGCCTCATGGTTCACGCTCAATACGCGGATCGAGTGGCAGGCGTTCCTTTGCCTGGCGGCTGCTGCGTCGCTCATCGGCTTCGGCCTCGGGCAGGGAAGGGCAGGCCGCGCTCTGGGATGGTTCTCGCTCGCGGCCGCGCTTGGCTGCGCCCTGGTCTGGGCGCGGTCGGAGCTTGCGGCCCAACCGCGCCTGGAGCGCCCCAAAGTCGTGACCTTCCAATCCAAGGTGGAAACGGTCGATCATCTGGCGGCGCGCGCGACCATCCGCCTGTTGCTGCGACCATCCGATCCCAGCCTGCCTCCGCGCGTCCGCGTGTCGATCGATCAGGACAAGCTGCCCGGCCGTGTCGCAACCGGCGCGGCCGTTCAGCTGCGCGCCCGTCTCGCACCTCCGCCGCCGATGGCGCTCCCCGGCACCTACGATTTTGCCCGGGACGCCTGGTTCAAGGGCATTGGCGCCGTCGGCAAGGCGCTTGGCCCCGTGACAGTGCTGCAAAGGTCGGAACCCCACGGCCTGGACCGGATCCGCCAGCACTTGAGAGATCATGTCGCAAGTCGCCTGCCGGAACGATCGGCAGGGATCGCGATCGCTCTTGCGACCGGGGACCAGAATCAGGTGAGTGAAGACGATGCTGATGCGATGCGGAGGAGCGGTCTCACTCACTTGCTGTCGGTCAGCGGTCTCCACATTGCCGCCGTGGTCGCCTTTGCGATGTTGCTGACATTGAGGCTGCTGGCGCTCAGCGAACGATTGGCGCTTCGTCTGAACCTCGTGCTGGTCGCTGCGGGCGTCGCGGCCGCCGCCGGCGTTAGCTACACGCTTCTCACCGGTGCCCAGGTGCCGACCGTCCGCAGTTGCGTTGCGGCCGTTCTCATTCTCGGCGGGATCGCGCTCGGCCGCGACGCCATCAGCATTCGCCTGATCGCCACCGGCGCATTGGTCGTGCTCATCTTTCGCCCGGAAGTCCTGGCCGGGCCCAGCTTCCAGATGAGCTTCGCGGCGGTGACGGCGATCGTCGCACTTTATTCGACGAGCTGGGCGCGCCGTTTATTGCAGCGCAGGGACGAGGGCCTGCTCGCGCGAGCCGGCCGAGCACTTATCGGGACGGTCATTACGGGCTTGGTCGTGGAGATCGCGTTGATGCCGCTGGCGCTTTACCACTTCCACCGTTCGGGCCTCTATGGCGTCGGTGCCAACATCATTGCCATCCCGCTGACCACATTCGTGATCATGCCGCTCGAGGCCGGCGCGCTCGTGTTGGATGCAGTGGGCCTTGGGAAGCCGCTCTGGTTGCTCAGCGGGGCGGCGATCGATGTTCTTCTGCGGCTCGCGCATATGGTGGCCTCGGCCCGCGGAGCCGTGGCCCTGATGCCGTCGATGCCCACCTGGGCATTCGCGGCGATGGTGGTGGGAGGGATCTGGCTTTGCCTGTGGAACTCGCGTCTCCGGCTGCTTGGGCTGGCGCCGATCGCCATTGGCGCTCTCGGCGCATCGGTCGCCCCGTCGCCCGATCTCCTCATCACCGGCGACGGTCGGCATCTCGCGGTCGTCAAGGACGGGAATCCCATGATCTTGCGCGACCGGGCCGGCGATTACGTCCGGAGCCTTCTCGCCGAAGCATCTGGCTTCGATGGCGACCCCGACATCCTGGAGGGGCAGCTATTGAGCGACTGTTCGCGCGACGCTTGCACCGCCTCCTTGCGCAAAGGCAATTCGGAATGGCGTCTACTGGCCACGCGGTCTTCGACCCGGATCGATTGGGAGGCGATCACCGCTGCTTGCGCATCGGCAGACATCGTCGTCTCGGATCGCCGCCTTCCGCGCGGGTGCGCGCCCCGTTGGCTGAAGCTCGACGCGACGGGCCTGCGTCAAACAGGCGGCCTCGCGATCTATCTCGAAACCACTCCCAGGGTGGACGCAGTCACCGATCGGGTCGGCGCTCATCCCTGGGCCGAGTTCGCCCGTTAGTAGCGGCGGATCAGGCCGGCCAGGCGGCCCTGGATGCGAACGCGGCTTTCGTCGTAGCGCTGCGGCTCGTAGCGGCTGTTCGCCGGATCGAGGCGGATCATCCGGCCTTCGCGCCGGAAGGTCTTCAAGGTCGCTTCCTCATTGTCGATCAGCGCGACCACGATCTCGCCGTCCCGGGCGTCGTCGACCTTGCGGATGAGCGCGAAATCGCCGTCGAGAATGCCCTCGTCGACCATGGAGTCGCCCGACACCTCGAGCGCATAATGTTCGCCGCTGCCGAGTAGCGCCGCGGGAACTGCGAAGCTCTCCGTCCCTTGCAGCGCCTCGATCGGTGTGCCGGCGGCAATCCTGCCGTGCAGCGGGATCTCCATCGTGTCGTTTGCAGGTGCGACTGCGACGGGTCGGATGGGCGTAACCGTCGCTGCCGGCCTGCTCTCCGGAAGCTTGAGCACCTCGAGCGCCCGCGCGCGGTTGGGCAGGCGGCGGATGAACCCGCGCTCCTCGAGCGCCGAGATCAGGCGGTGCACGCCGGACTTCGACTTGAGGTCGAGCGCTTCGCGCATTTCATCGAAGCTGGGGCTAATTCCGCTCTCATTGAGGCGGTTGTCGATGAAGAGCAGCAATTCGCGCTGCTTGGCGGTGAGCATCGGACGTCACTCCCCAGAAAGAACGAACGGGGAACTTTTAGGCAACAAAATGAGTGGCGTCAAGCGGGCGTCAACTTCCGCCGGTCAGCAGCCTCGCACGGAAGGCTTCGATGGCATTCTGGTTCCGCTTCGCCTTCATCTCGCGCTTCATGTCGGCGAGGAATTGGTCGGCATAATCCTGCGACGCGGCCTGGCTCAGCTCGCCCTGAACCTGGCCGATTAGCCCAGGCGAGATCAGGGCATTGCCCGGCGTGACCTTGTTCGTCTTGACCACGAAGAAGCCGCCGCCCTGAGGATTGGGCGCCATGCGGGCCTTGCCCGCGCTGATCGTGAAGAGAATCTTCAGCGCGGGCGGGACATTGCCCTGCGCATCGGCAATCTGGATACGCCGCGCCTGGACGGTCCGAGCCGGCGGCAAGGCGACGCCAACGCCCTTCATCGCCTCGGCAATCGTGACGTTTCCGGTCGCCTTGGCCGCGATCTGCTTGGCAGCCGCCTCGGCCCGCCTCGTCGCCTGGTCGTTGACCCAGTCGTTCGCCACCTGCGCAGCAATGCTCGCGAGCGGCGCCGGAGAAGCCGGCACGACCTGCTCGGGCGAAATCACCGCATAGCCTGAATCGCCCTGCAGGGAGATGATCTCCGGAGGATCGTTGGGCGCAATCTCGAAGCCCGTCTTGAGCACTGGCGCGAGTTCCGCAGGGAGCTTGTAAGCAGCGTCGGTCCGCGACGTTCCCTGCGCGTTGATCAGCGGCGTCGAGGTCACGGGCAGCTTCGCCGCGTTAACCGCTTCCCCGAAGTTGCTGCCGTCGTCGAGCGCCGTCTGAACCTTGTCGACGAGGTCCTCGATCCCGCTCTTGCGCTTGTCGGCGTTGAGCTTCGCTGCGATCTCGGCGCGCGCCTGCTCGAGCGTCTTGCCGCTGCCGGCTTTCACCGACTCAATCTTCACCACCGCCCAACCGAAATCGGACTTCAGTGGCCCGACCACGGCGCCGGAAGGGGCAGCGAAGACCGCTTCGGCGGCCTTGTCGCCCGCAACGCCGGCATAAGCCCCGCGGCTCTGGTTCGGTAGGCTGCTGACCGCGGCATTGGCGCCGACCGGCGCTGCCGCGGCGGCAAGGGACTGGCCGGCCTTGGCGCGCTGGGCGATCGCGTCGGCCGTCGACTGGTCCTGCACCACGACCTGGCTCAGTGAGCGCGTGTCGCTCGGCGCATAAGTCGCCTTGTTTTGGTTGTAATAAGCCGTGATTTCCTGGTCCGAAGCGCTAAGTCCCGCGACCTGCTCCGGCCCAATCCGCGCGATCCGCAGCACCCGCTGCTCGGGGATCATGTAGCGTGCGCGGTTCGCGGTGTAGAATTGCTGAACCTCTGCATCGGTGGGCTTCAGGCCGGCCTTGAACGCATCGACCGGGACGATCGCAGCTTCACCTTCGCGCTGCTCGAGCAGCATCGAGGCATAAGGCGTGGCCATCCCGACCGGAACCCGGGCATTCGTCGCGACCGGCGTGAGGAGCAGCCGCTGCAACAGGCCGCCGGCGATGATCTCGCGGACCTGCGCGTCGCCGAGACGCTGTTGCTGCAGGAACTGCTGATACATCTGCTCGCTGAACTGGCCGTTCAGCCCCTTCGTGCCTGGCAGCTGGGCGATTTCGGCGTCGATGAGGCGCTTCGAAAGGGGGAAGCCATATTTGTCGGCGAAGGCGATCAGCGTCTTTTGCTCAAGCAGAGCTTCGAAGACCGGATTGAGGTCGCTGATGATCGTCGCATAGTCGGCTTCAGGCCGCTGCTGGCGCGCTTCCTGGAGCCGGCGCTGCATCGCGTCGCTGACGTCCCGCTCGTTGACCTGCTGGTCGCCGACCTTGGCGAGCGTCCCGCTTCCCATGCCGAAGTTGATCTGGCCCGAACCGAAGTTGGTCAGGTCGGCGACGGCAAAGCCGGCAAGGATGGCGACGAGCACGAGGGCCATGATGCCGGTGCCGATCTTGGACTTGGAAACGCGACGGAAAAAGGAGAGCATCGGGGTCCCGGTGCGAATTGAAGAAGACAGCCGCTTTAGGGGGCGGGCTGGCGCGCATCAAGCGGCGCCGCTACGGGGCGCCGACAACCGGGGAGCAAAGGGAATCATGGCGCTCAGGAAGCTCGTGGCTGGGAATTGGAAGATGCACGGACTGTCGTCGGATCTCGAAGAGATTCGGGCGATCGCGGCCGCGGCTGAAGGCTTTTCCACGGTCGACGTCGCGCTCTGTGTTCCATCGATTCTGATTGAGCGGGCGGCACGCGCGGTGCCGGGTTTCTCGATCGGCGGACAGGATGTCCACCATGCGGAGAAGGGCGCGCACACGGGCTGCACGTCCGCGCTCATGCTTCTCGACGCCGGCGCGAGCCTCACCATCGTTGGCCATAGCGAACGGCGCGACGCGCAGCGCGAATGCGACGCCGAAGTGCGGGCAAAGGCGGAGGCGGCCTTGTCGGTCGGCCTGAACGTCATTCTGTGCATTGGCGAGAGCCTCGAAGTGAGGGAATCGGGGCAGGCCGTCGGGACGGTGCTAAAGCAGCTTGAAGGCTCGCTTCCGCAAAGCCTCGAAGGCGAGGCGGAACTGGCGATCGCGTATGAGCCGATCTGGGCGATCGGCACTGGAAAGATCCCGACCAACCCGGAGATCGCGGAGATGCATGCGGCGATTCGTGGCAAGCTGGTCGATCGCTTCGGCGAGGAAGGCCGTCAGGTCCGCATTCTCTATGGCGGTTCGGTCAAGCCCTCGAACGCCGGCGAGATATTCTCCATCGCGGATGTCGACGGGGCGCTCGTTGGCGGCGCTAGCCTGAAGGCGTCCGACTTCGTCCCCATCGTCGCGGCCGCGTCGGCCGATTGACGGGGCTATTCAGTTTCGACTCACAATTGATAATGCAGACCCAATCTCCAACCAGGAAGGAACATATGCGACTGATTCTCGGTACTTTTGCTGCTCTCGGTATCGCCCTTGCCGCCCCCGCGGCCGCTCAGAGCGTCGGCATGCAGATTGTCGACACTGCCGGCGCGCCGGTGGGAACCGTCACGGCCATCCAGGGCGACAATCTCCAAGTCAAAACCGACAAGCATGAAGTGCTTGTGCCGAAGGCCAGCTTCACCCTGAATGGCGGCAAGCTGCTGTTCGGCCTGACCCAGGCCCAGTTCAACGCCAAGATCGAAGAGAGCGCCGCTGCCTCGGCCAAGGCGATTGCCGCTGGCGCCACCGTGAATGGAACGGCCGGGTCCGCCGTCGGCAAGATAGAGGCCGTCGAGGGCGCCAACGTTACCGTTTCGCTCACGTCCGGAAAGAGGATCCAGCTGGCGGCGACCGCGCTTCGCGGCAACGCCGACGGCACCGTTACGATCGGCTACACCGCCGAGCAGCTTGAAGCACTGGTCAACGGTAGCGCCGCGAACGCCACCGGCGGCAAGTAAGCGCTGTTGAAAGGATGCGCGGCGCGGACTAAGTCGCGCCGCGCACACTTCTTTTTCGAAAGTCCGACATGTTCGCCTTCCTTTTGATCGTCCAGACCCTGATCGCGCTTTCGCTCGTCGGTGTTATCCTGATGCAGCGCTCCGAAGGCGGCGGGCTCGGCGTCGGTGGGAGCTCGTCGGGGTTCATGACCGCGCGCGGCGCTGCCGACTTCCTGACGCGCTCGACCGCCATCCTCGGCGGCATGTTCATCATTCTGTCGATCGTCATGGCCGCGATCGCCGGCGCAACCCGCGAGCCGGTCAAGATCGATACGTCGCTCGCAGGGAAGACGGCTCCTGCTCAGCAAACCCAGCCTGCGCAGCCGACGCCGGTGCAGCGCGCGGATCCCAACCAGAACCAGCCGGCCCCGGCGGTCCCGCTCGCCCAATAGCCGCCTTTCGCTGAAATATTTTCGCGTCGTGGGTTGCGTCCCCGGCGCTTGTCCCCCTAAGCCTCGAATCCCATGGCGCGGTTCATTTTTGTCACCGGCGGCGTGGTTTCATCGCTTGGGAAAGGTCTTCTTTCAGCGTCCCTCGGGGCGCTTCTCCAGGCGCGTGGCTACAAGGTCCGAATCCGGAAATTCGATCCCTATCTGAACGTCGATCCGGGGACGATGTCCCCGTATCAGCATGGCGAGGTGTACGTCACCGACGACGGTGCCGAGACCGATCTCGACCTTGGCCATTACGAGCGCTTCACCGGCGTTTCGTCGCGCCAGTCGGACAATATCACCACCGGCCGCATCTATCGCGACATCATCGCGAAGGAACGGCGGGGCGATTATCTCGGAGCCACGGTGCAGGTGATCCCGCACGTGACCAACGCCATCAAGGAATTCGCAGTCGCGGACACCGACAGCTGCGACTTCGTCATCTGCGAGATCGGCGGAACCGTCGGCGACATTGAAAGCCTGCCGTTCATCGAATCGATCCGTCAGCTTCGGAACGACCTCGGCCGCGAACAGACGGTGAGCGTGCATACGACCCTGGTGCCGTGGATTGCTGCAGCCGGGGAGCTCAAGACCAAGCCGACGCAGCAGTCGGTGCGCGAGCTATCGAGCCTGGGCGTGCAGCCCGAAGTGCTGCTCTGCCGCAGCGACCGCCCGCTTCCCGAGGCCGAGCGCGAGAAGATCGCATTGTTCTGCAACGTCAGGAAGTCCGCGGTCATTCCCGCGCTCGACGCCAGGAACATCTACGACGTGCCGCTTCAATATCACCAGGCCGGCCTCGACGACGAAGTCCTGCACGCTTTCGGAATCAAGGATGCGCCGCGTCCCGATGTCGCTCGCTGGAACGAGATCATGGACCGCATCGATCATTATGACAGCGAGGTCACGATCGGCGTCGTTGGCAAATATGTCGGGCTCCCGGACGCCTACAAGAGCCTTCGGGAGGCGCTCGTCCACGGCGGCATCGCCAATCGCGCCAAGGTCAGGATCGAATGGATCGACGCCGAGATCTTCGAGCATCCCGACGCCGAGATCGCCGCCGAACTGGAGCCGCTGCATGGCATCCTCGTGCCTGGCGGTTTCGGGGAACGTGGCAGCGAGGGCAAGATCGCGTCCGTAAAATTCGCCCGCGAGCGCGAGATTCCTTTCTTCGGCATCTGCCTCGGCATGCAGATGGCCTGCATCGAGGCGGCCCGGAACCAGGCTGGAATCAAGGAGGCATCCACCACTGAATTCGGCGAGACCGCCGAGCCGGTGGTTGGCATGATCACGGAATGGATGAGCGACGAAGGCCTGCAGAAGCGCGCCGCCGGTGGCGATCTCGGAGGAACGATGCGACTCGGCGCCTATCCCGCGGCACTGGCGGGCAACAGCGTTGTTCGCTCACTTTACGGCTCCGACACGATCAGCGAGCGCCATCGCCACCGTTACGAGGTCAACGTCCATTACCGGGATGCGCTGGAGGGCGCGGGACTGATTTTCTCCGGAATGTCGCCGGACGGGCAGCTTCCCGAGATCGTTGAGCGGCCCGACCATCCCTGGTTCATTGGCGTCCAGTTCCATCCCGAGCTGAAAAGCCGCCCGTTTGAGCCTCACCCGCTCTTCGCAGGCTTCATCGAAGCCGCCGTCAAGCAATCGAGGCTGGTATGATCTGCCATTGGAACGCGCCTCCGGCTTGACCGTTACGCAGGCGATACCAAGGAGGGACTTTCCATGCTTCTGACGATCGCGATCATCATCCTCATCCTCTGGGCTCTCGGCTTCTTCGCCTTCCACGTCGCCGGCAGCCTTATCCACCTCCTGCTCGTGATCGGCGTCATCGTCCTTATCTGGAACTTCGTCGCGGGCCGCCGAACCGTTTGAGGGCATCATGCTGAAATCGTTTCAGCATCCTTTCCGGAGGCCGCTCAGGCGATCTAGAAGATGGACTCTGAAACAAGTTCAGGGTGACGTCACGTCCATTGCGAATGACCGATACCGTTCGTAAATGCTTGGCATGACGAACAGCATTTCGACCCGCTTGGCCGTGCTTGGATCTGGCCCAGCTGGTTATACCGCCGCGATCTATGCGGCCCGCGCTGGCCTGAATCCCGTGGTGATCCAGGGCATCCAGCCCGGCGGTCAGCTCACCACCACGACCGATGTCGAAAACTACCCCGGCTTTCGTGACGTCATCCAGGGCCCATGGCTCATGGAGGAGATGCAGGCGCAAGCCGAGCATGTCGGCACCAAGGTCGTTTGGGACCATGTCAGCGAGGTCGACCTTTCCCGCCGTCCGTTCCGCCTCACCGGCGACAGCGGCGCGCAATTTTTCGCCGATGCGCTGGTGATCGCCACCGGCGCCCAGGCCAAATGGCTCAATCTTCCTTCCGAAGAGCATATGAAGGGCAGGGGTGCCTCGGCCTGCGCGACCTGCGACGGTTTCTTCTACCGCGGTAAGAAGGTGGCAGTGATCGGCGGCGGCAATACGGCGGTCGAGGAGGCCCTCTACCTCACCAACCACAGCCATGACGTCACGCTGATTCATCGCCGCGATTCGTTGCGCGCCGAGAAGATCCTGCAGGACCGGCTGTTTGCCAATCCGAACATCAAGATCGTCTGGGACAGCGAGGTCGTCGACTTCGTCGGCGGCGGAGAACCCGAGGCGCTCGTCGGCCTCGATATTCGCAACAAGCGGAGCGGGGAGATCAGCCGCGTGGACGTCGAAGGGGCGTTCGTTGCCATCGGCCACCAGCCCGCGACAGAGCTTTTCAAGGGCCAGCTGAAGCTCGACGAGGAAGGCTATATCATCGTCGAGCCCGGCACGACGCGGACCAATGTTCCGGGCGTCTTCGCCTGCGGTGACGTGATGGACAAGATCTACCGTCAGGCGGTCACTGCCGCCGGAACGGGTTGCATGGCGGCCCTGGATGCGGAGAAGTATCTCGCGGCCCAGGAATATGAGGCGATAGCCGCCGAATAGGCGCAAAACGGGGGAGGGGGGATCGCCAGTGAAACCGGTTGGACCGACCCCGCCTCATTTCTCCGCCGATGAGAGCGGACGCCTGACGATCGGGGGCTATTCGTGCGACGAGCTTATCGCCGAAGCCGGCGGCACTCCGCTGTTCGTTTACGACAATAATATCGTGGGCGCGCAGGTCGCCCGCTTCAAAGGCGCGATGGCCGACGGCATAGGGCTATATTATTCCGTAACTGCAAATCCCTATGAGCCATTGCTCGAATTCCTTGGCAGATATGTCGACGGCTTTCGCATCGTCTCCCGGGGGGAGCTGGCTAGGCTGCAGGATGCCAAGCTGGATGGCATTCCGATCAATTTTGCCGGTCCCGGCAAGCTCGATGTCGAACTGGAGGCCGCCGTTCGCGCGGGCGCGACGATCAGTGTCGAAAGCGAGGGCGAGGCCTGTCGGGCCATCCGGGCTGGCGGGGCCGTCGGCGTCCGGCCCAGGATTGCCGTGCGAGTGACGCCCCCCTTCGCGATCGAAGGCGGCGCTGTCAGCATCGGCAGCCGTCCGAGCCCGTTCGGCGTCGACGCGGAGCGTGTCCCCTTGGTGGTCCACGGCCTGCTTGAGGCCGACGTCGACTGGCGGGGCCTGCATATGTTTGCCGGGTCCCAGTGCCTCGACGCCGAAGCGCTCGCCGAGGTTCACCGCATTACCGTCGCGCAGGCGGGAGATATCGCCGAGGCCGTTGGCCTGCCTATTCCCGAGCTCAATCTTGGCAGCGGCTTCGACATCGCCTGCCGCCCAGGCGACGAGCCTCTCGACATCGACCACGTCGCACACGCGCTAAATCACACGCTCTGCAACGCGCCGTCGCTGCTGGCCACTACCCGTTTCACCATCGAGCTCGGACGCTGGCTGGTGGGCGAGAGCGGCGTCTATCT
>Ga0070670_100004576_pt1 | contig 11605 bp, 9 predicted proteins | sample KBSS63metaG_FD_64665 | JGI IMG/M metagenome (GOLD analysis project Ga0070670, IMG submission 64665) | Switchgrass rhizosphere microbial communities from Kellogg Biological Station, Michigan, USA - KBS S6-3 metaG | ecosystem: Host-associated > Plants > Roots > Rhizosphere > Soil ... | reverse complement strand
GTCAGCTGCAGGTATGGGTAGTTCTTGTCGTCCCGGAGCAGGATGTTGTATTTCGGGGCGCGCTGCTTGATGAGGTGGTTTTCGAGCGCCAGCGCTTCGACCACGGAATCGGTGACGATGAATTCGAGCCGGGACGCCTCTTCCAGAAGCGCGTCGTGGCGCGGACTCATCCCCTGGGCGCCCAGATAGCTGCGAACCCGATCCCGGAGGACTTTCGCCTTCCCGACATAGAGAGTGTCGCCGGCGGCGTTGTAATAGAGGTAGACCCCGGGCTGCTCGGGCAGGCGCGCGATGCGGCTCTTGAGGTCTTGAATCGGCATGGATTACACTGGTCGTTTTCGCGGTGTTTCGAACCTTAAATTATAGCAGCTGAATGACCTTCACCGGCCTCATCGGGAAGATCTGCATGTTTCCACTGCGCGCGATCATCGACGCGTGCGTGGCGCTGCGCATCCACCCCAACATCCTGACGTTCGTCGGCTTGCTCATCAATACCTGGGCCGCCGTGCACCTGGCGCGCGGCGAGTTCCTGAAGGCGGGGTTCATCGTGATCGTCGCCAACATCTTCGATTTCATCGACGGCAAAGTCGCCACCGAAAGCGGGCTCATCAGCGAGTTCGGCGGGTTCTGGGACTCGGTGATCGACCGGGTCTCGGACATCGCGCTTTTCATCGGTCTGATCTACCTCTACTCGAGCATGGCGCGCACCGACTACGCGCTGATCGCGTCGCTGGCCATGATGTTCGCGCTGATGACGAGCTACACCCGCGCGCGCGCCGAGTCGCTGATTGCCAAGTGCAAGGTCGGATTCATGGAGCGCCCCGAGCGCATCGTGCTGTTCATGATCGGCGCCTTCACCAATCGCATGGCTGGCGTGATGTGGGTGATCCTGGTGCTGTCGGTCTTCTCCGTCGCCGACCGCGTGATCCTGACCTACCGCGTGCTCGAGAAGCTCCCCGAACGTCCGCCGATCGTGACCCGCTCCCCGCTGCCGGTCCGCATGCTGTGGAATGCCTTCTTCTGGACACTCGAGCGCGCCACCTGGCAGTACGACCTCATGGTCATCGCCATTCTCGCGTTCGTGTGGCTCACACCCCCCGACTGGATCGGCGATCCCATGGCGCACGGACTGGGACCGCTCGGGTTCTTACGCTGAAGCTAGGCTTTGGGCTTTGGGCTTTGGGCTTTGGGCTTTAGGCTTTAGGAAGGACCTCGGACTTAAACATCGTCCCGCTCGTCGTGTAGCCCCAGATCGAGCGACTTACCCGTAAAGTGAATGTCGTGCGCGGCGATCTTGTCGCGCAGCACGCGCCTGGCCTCGCCGTAGAGCGGCTGCGGCACCAGCAGCCGGCGCGCGAAGGTCCGCCAGCGATACAGAATGACGAGCGTCGGCGCCTCTCCTTCACGCCACGTCAGCCCGCCGATTTTCTGATACGGGATGAAGCCGCTGTCGGACCAGATGCCATCCTCGTACATCCCGCGCCGGATCTTCAGGCTGAGCGGCATCGCGTAGACGTAGTAGACCAGCATCATCGTCTCGCCGAACACGAACCTGGGATGCAGTCTGAGCACCGCCAGCTTGTAGTAGACGACGATGGCGAGCACGGCGCCGACCCAGAGAAAGAGCCGGTACAACGGCGGCCGCGGCGGCGGCCACGTCAACAACGCCGCGCGCTGCATGCGGCGATTCCGAAAGTACTGAAAAAAGAGGTAGAGGTTGAAGATCAGGAAACCGGCGCCAATGACGTAGAGCAGCGTCGTCAGCAGCGTGGGACTCGGGCCAATCATCGATCAGCTATCCGCCAATTACGATCTGCATCCGCCAATCACGATCGGCATTCGGCAATCACGATCGGCATTCGGCAACCACAATCGGCACCCGGCAATCGACAATTACGATCGGCATTCGACAATCGCCCATCGGCAATGCTCTTACTGGCCTAATCGCGGGTCGAAGCAGTGGCGGCAGCGCGCTTCGTAAGTCCCCGAGGCGCCGACGAGCACCCGTTCGCTGCTCGCCACCAGGCGCTGCGTGTGATTGGCCGGTGCGCCGCACACCATGCAGATGGCCAGCGTCTTGGTGATGTACTCGGCGATGGCGAGCAGCTGCGGCATGGGCTCGAATGGTTTGCCCAGGTAGTCCTGGTCGAGCCCGGCCACGATGACGCGCTTGCCCTGATCAGCCAGCGTGGTGACGGCGGCGGGCAGCTCCGGATCGAAGAACTGCCCCTCGTCGATGCCCACGACCTCCGTGTCGGGGCGCACCTTTTCCAGCATCTCGCGCGACGAGGAGACGCTCTCCGCTTCGATTTGCATGGCGCTGTGCGACGTGATGTGACTCTTGCTGTAGCGGGTGTCGATGTGCGGCTTGAAGATCTGGACCTTGCGCTTGGCGATCTGGGCGCGGCGCAGGCGCCGGATCAGTTCCTCGCTCTTGCCGCTGAACATGCTGCCGACGATCACTTCGACCCAGCCGGCCCCCGCCCTGTGCGCTACGTCCATAGGATTCTCTTCCGCCTGAAGGCGGAACGCCACTCTAGGCTTTCTTCAGATACTCGCCGTCGGCGGTGCCGACCCGGATGACGTCGCCGATGTTGACGTGCGCGGGCACGTTCACGACCAGACCGGTTTCCAGCTTCGCCGGCTTCACTTGCGCGCTGGCGGTGGCGCGATTGATGCCCGGCGTGGTGTCCACCACTTTCAGGTCGACGGTGACCGGCAGCTCGATGCCGACCGGCTCCTCACCGTAAAACTCCATGGTGATGACCATTTCGGGCAGGATGTAGCTGGCGTTGTCGCCCAGCACCTCGGCGTCGAGGTGAATCTGCTCGTAGGTGCTCGTGTCCATGAAGTGAAACGCGTCGCCGTCACGGTAGAGGTACTGCATCTGCCGCTCGTCGAGAATGGCGCGTTCGACGTCTTCTTCGGCGCGGAACTTGTTGTCGCCCTGCTGGCCGGTGCGGATGTTCCGCATCTTGGCCTGCACGAACCCGCGCTTGTTGCCTGGCGTGAAGTGCTGGAGATCGAGAACCCGGAACAGATCGTTCTCGAGCTTGATCAGCATGCCGCGCTTCAACCGTGTCGCCTGAATTGAACCCATACTCTCTCTACTCGTCCGCTCGTGTCACAAACCTTGAAAGGTTAGCACAGGGTGTAAAATCGGGGCATGCCCTGTGACCCGTTGAGCGATCTTCGCGCCTGGCAGCAGCGGCTCGAACGGCTGGCGGCGCAGCACGGGAGCGGCTGGGATCCGCCCATCGACGTTTATGAAACCGAGGATCGCTACGTCGTGGCGGCCGAGGTGCCCGGCCTGGCGCGCGAGCAGATCGACGTCGCCGTTCATGACAACCGCCTGATGATCAAGGGGATTCGCTCCGCCGAAAGTCCCGAGAGCTCCACGCGCCATTACCACCAGATCGAACGCGGCCACGGCTCCTTCGAGCGCACGTTCCAGTTTGCCGACCCGGTCGAGCAGGATCAGATTACTGCCGATCTGCGTGACGGCGTGCTGACCATCACGCTGCCGAAGACCGCGGCACCGCCGCGCCGGATCCAGGTGTCATGATTCGCCGCCTGTTGCTCGGCACGATTTTCGTGACCACCGGGTTCTTCGCCGGCATGGTCCTGACCGGCCGTATGAAGAGCGCCGACGAAGCCGTCGCGGTGCCGCGCACCGCGCAGCAGTCGCAACCGGCGACACCCGCGCCATCTGCCGGCTTCGCCGGTCTGCCCGACCTCTCGAGCGTCGCCAGCAAGGCGATCCCGAGCGTGATGAACATCACGTCGCTGAATGTGGTGCGGCAGCAGAACTCGCCGTTCGCGTCCGACCCGCTGTTCCGGTATTTTTTCGGTGACGACGTCTCGCCGCGGAGCCGCGTGTCGCAGAGCCTCGGCTCCGGCGTTGTCGTCTCGAGCGACGGCTACATCCTGACCAACAATCACGTCGTCGGCAGCGTGAACGCACAAGTGTCGATCGTGATGCGGGACAAGCGTGAAGTCCGGGCCAAGATCATCGGTGTCGACGAGTGGACCGACATTGCCCTGCTGAAGATCGAGGAGCGCGGGCTTCCCGTCCTGCCGTGGGGCGACTCCTCGAAGCTCAAGGTGGCCGAGTGGGTCCTGGCCATCGGGAATCCGTTTCAGCTGAATCAGACCGTGACGCTCGGGATCGTCAGCGCGCTCGGACGCAATATCGGCGCGAACCTGTACGAGGACTTCATTCAGACTGACGCCGCAATCAATCCGGGCAACTCAGGCGGCGCGCTGATCAACGCGCGCGGCGAGTTGATCGGGATCAACACGGCCATCTTCAGCGAAACCGGCGGCTACCAGGGGATCGGCTTCGCCGTGCCCAGCAACCTGGCGCGGCACGTGATGGACGACCTCTTGAAATACGGAGAAGTCCAGCGCGGTACGATTCCCGGCATCCAGATCGCGAATCTGACGACGCAGATCGCCGAAGAGCTCGGCGCGCCAAACACACGCGGGGCGCTCATCAATCAGATCGCGCCGCGGTCCGACGCCTACGCCTCGGGCCTGCGTCCCGGAGACATCATCACCAGCTTCAACGGCCGCACCGTCGAGGACGCCTCGGCTTTGATGCGGATGCTTGCCGATTCAAAGGTGGGCACCGCCGGCCGGCTCGAGATCCTGCGAGAGAGCCGCCGGCTCGAAGTCACGGTCCCGATCAGCCGGTCGCTGTCGACGCGCCGCGGCCGGTAACTACGGCTTCCAGCGGCGCTTCAGCTCCGTAATCAGGGCCAGCCGCACGTCACGCAGCTCGGTCACGTCGGTGATCCCGGGGTTCTGCCGCGTCAGAAATCCAAGGTTCGCCTCCCCGCCCGTGAGCAGAAAGTCGGTGAGAGCGATGGTGTAGCGGGCCTCCGGATCGATGACCGGGGGGAGGCCCACACTCTGAAGATAGCCGCCCGTTCCCTTGTTCTGTTCACCGATCAGCAGCATGTGCGCGAGCACGGCGCCCGCGAACGTGGCCTTGAGTACCTTGCCGCCGAAGGGCAGCACCCGGATGACGTCGTACTGCGTCACCGGTCCCGGCGGCACGACGTCGTCGATGCGAATCGATCCGCTGTTGAAGACGGCGATATCAGTGCCGGCTTCGCGACGCATCGCCTCGCAAATGAGCTGCGTGAGATCGGTGGGCCCGTTGCGGACCGCGGCTTCGCGGCCGTAGAGCGTCACGTCGATGCGCGCGACGACATCGGTAGGGTCGAAACCCTCGCGGCGGAAGGCTTCGAAACCGAGGTCCGTCCACTTGCGCACCTCGGCGGCCGCTTTGGGACCCTCGGGCACCGTGTCGTCAATGCGTTCGAGCGTCGAGGTCACGACGGGGCGCGCGCCCTTCTTCGGAAAGCTCAGGGTCACCAGTGCGACGGAGCGCACATTCGAGTCCGCTTTGACGATCGGCGTGAAGCGAGGACCGCGCTCGATCATCCAGTTTTCGTGTTCGTGTCCGCCGAGGATGACGTCGATGTCGGGGACCTGCTCCGCGAGTTCACGATCGTCCTGCAGGGCCAGATGGGTCAGGGCGACGATGGCATCGCACTTTCCTTTCAAATCAGCCACCGCGGCCTTCGCCGCGTCAAGTGCGGGGGCGTAACGAACCCACGGCTGCTTGTTCGAATCGATCGTCAGGCCGAAGAGCCCGAGGCGGACGGTTCCCGTCGAGGTTTTTACTGGCACGATGGCCGTCTTCACGGTGCCGGGAAACAGCGCCCCGTTGGCGTCCGTCACGTTGCTCGTCACAATGCGGAACTTCGATTCGGCCAGGCGCGCGCGAAGGGAGGCCTCGGAAATGTCGAATTCATGGTTGCCGAACGTCGCCCAGTCGACACCGACAGCATTGAGGACAGCAACCATCTGACGGCCGGCGAGCCGCTCGCCGTTCACTCGCGCCGTACCGAGCGCGGACGGTGACACGTAGTCGCCGCCGAGCGTCGTGATCAGGTTGGGCACGCGCGCCTTGAGCCGCGCGCGCAGATTGGAGACCCGCGCCAGCCCGCCGGCCTTCCCTCCCTCGATGGGCGTGATCTCGTACACGTCATTGAAATGAAGGATGGTTACCGTCGCGAGGCCGGCCGCGGGCGTGGGACGAGAGGCCTGGGCACTGGCCGGACTAACGAGGGTAAGAACAAGACAGAGAAGAGCCGCCGCCGTACGCATGAGTCGACTATATCGCCCTCCGGTATCCCGGAGGTTCGGCTCCGAACTCCGGCCCAGCATCAGCCATCCCAATCGTTTCGCGGCGCGATATCGCGGACTTTCCAACGGTACGGTACCTGCTGTGCCCACCTTTCCCGTCATCGCATCAGGGAGGGGCCATGTCGCGTCCGACCGACACCAGAATCACCCGCCGGGACGTTCTCCGACTCTCATTTGGTGGTGGCGCCGGCCTGGCCGTAGGCGGCTTGATGGATTGGACCGCTGTGCGCGCGGCGGCGAAGGACCTGAAGCTCGCCGACATTCACGAGTTCACGACGTCCTGCAACTTCTGCTCGTGCGGTTGCGGCATGGTGGCCTCGGTTCGCGACGGCAAGTTGATCGCGATGGAAGGGGACTTCGACCACATCGTGAACCGCGGCGCGCTCTGCGTCAAAGGCATTTCGATGTTCGCGACGCACGCCTCGCCACAGCGGCTCACCACGCCTCGCTACCGTGCGCCGGGCAGCGACCACTGGCAGGACATCTCCTGGGACGACGCGATCGCGCGGATTGCGCAGAAGATCCGGAAAACGCGCGACGAGACGTGGATTGCTACCGAGAAGCTCAGTGTGGATGACCTGTCGGCCGACCGCGCTTCGAGCGAGCGGCTCGAGAGCGTCCCGCGGTTCATCCCTCACGCCGGCCCCAGAGACGTGCCCGTCAATCGGACCGACGCCATCGGCTTCATGGGCGGCGCGCAGAACACCAACGAGGAGTGTTACCTCTTTCAGAAGGCGGCCCGCCTGCTCGGCATGCCATATGTCGAGCACCAGGCCCGGCTTTGACATAGCCCGACGGTCCCCGGTCTGGGGGCCACATTCGGACGGGGTGCGATGACCAACCACTGGGTCGATTTGCAGAACTGCAAAACGATCCTCGTGGAAGGCAGCAACGTGGCCGAAAACCACCCGATGGCCTACAAGTGGATCCGGAAGGCCCAGGAGAACGGCGCGAAGCTCATTCACGTCGATCCGCGATACACCCGGACCTCCGCTGGGGCGGACATGTACGCGCGCATCCGGCCGGGCACCGACGCGGCGTTCCAGAACACGATGATCAACCACATCATCGTGAACAAGCTGTACGACGAGGACTACGTCGTCACGCACACCAACGCGCTTTACCTGGGCGACCAGGCATTCGACTTCAAGGATGGCGTCTTCAGCGGCTACGACGAGGCCACTCATTCCTACGACACCAAGACCTGGGGATACCAGCTCGATGGCAAGGGCTATCCCCGCATCGCCAAGAGCCTCGACGATCCGACCTGTGTCTTCTCGCGGCTGAAAACCTTCGTCTCGCGCTACACGCTGGAGATGGGCGAGAAGATCACCGGCATTCCGGCCGATCAGATCAAGTTGATCGCCGAGACGATGGCAAAGAACCGCCCGGGCTCGATCCTCTACGCGCTCGGCATGACCCAGCACACCACCGGCGTGCAGGGGATTCGGTCGTTCACGATTCTCCAGCTCCTGCTCGGCAACATCGGCAAGCCCGGCGGCGGCGTCAACGCGCTGCGCGGCGAGCCGAACGTGCAGGGTGCCTGCGATATGGCGGTGCTCTACAACTACTATCCGGGCTATCTCAACTCCCCGACCAACGGCGAGCCGACGATCTACCACTACGTACGCAAGAACGGGACGGCGGACGGCAAGTATCTCGTCAACACGCTCAAGGCGTTTTTCGGAGACGCCGCCACCTTTGAGAACGACTATGGCTACGAGTGGCTGCCCAAGCGCGACGCCACCAAAGACTACGGCACGATGCCGATGTTCGAGGACGCCCTCGCTGGCAAGCTGAAGATGCTCTGGGTCGTCGGGCAGAATCCCGCGGTCACCCTCCCGAACCTCGCGCTGATGTTCGACGCGATGGCGAAGCTCGAAACGCTCGTCGTTCAGGAGATCTGGGAGACGGAGACCGCGGCGTTCTGGAAGCGGCCGGGCGTAGACCCCAAGAGCATCAACACCGAAGTCATCCTCCTGCCCGCCGCATTCTTCATGGAGAAGAACGGGACGATCAGCAACTCGGGCGGTATGGTGCAGTGGCGTCACGGCGCAGTGAAGCCGCCGGGTCAGGCCAAGCCCGACGGCGAGATCGTCGACCTGGTGTTCCGCAAGGTGCGCGACCTGGTGAAGGACTCGAAGGAACCGCGAGACCAGATCATCCAGAAGGCGTTCTGGACCTACACCACGGCCGAGGACGTGCTGCGCGAGATCAACGGCTACGCGTTGCGCGACAACCCGGAGACCGGGCTCAAGAAGGGGGACCTGGTTCGCAAGGTCAGCGATCTGAAGTCCGACGGCTCCACGTCATCCGGCTGCTGGATCTACGCGGGCGTCTTCGCCGGCGGCGAGAATCTTTCGAAGCGCCGCGACTCGCGAACGGATCCGGGAGGCCTCGGCCTCTATCCAGGGTTCGGATGGACCTGGCCGAACAACATGCGCATCCTCTACAACCGCGCATCGTGCGACGAGGAGGGCAAGCCGTACCCGGATTCGAAACCGATCGTCTGGTGGGACAAGGAAGCGAAGCGCTGGACGGGACACGACGTGCCGGACGTCCCCGTCGCCACCGACGGCCCCGACACACCGAACGGCCAGCGGGCCTTTCACCTCAGCGCGGAGGGCGTCGGGCGACTGTTCGCGGCGATCTACAAGGACCCGAACCCGAAGTTCACGGATTACTGGCGCGATGTCGCCTACGTGCCGAAAGACGGTCCGCTGCCGGAAATGTACGAGCCCGTCGAGAGCCCGGTGGAGAACCTCCTTCATCCGCGCGTGAAGAGCAACCCCACGCTCAAGTATCCACGCGTCGCATCGCATCAACCGATCGGCACCGTCGACAAGTTCCCCTACGTGCTGATGACGTCGACGGTCGCCGAGCACTGGTGCGCCGGCTCGACGACGCGGAACATCCCCTGGCTCAACGAGCTCGTCCCCGAGCCGATGGTGGAAATTCCGGTCGCCCTCGCGCAGAAGCTCCAGATCGAATCGGGGGACTGGGTCAAGGTGTCGTCGGCGCGCGGTGAGCTCGAAGTCAAGGCCCTCGTCACGCCGCGCATGAAGGCCCTGAAAATCGGCGACAAGGAAGTCACCGTTGTCTGGATGCCGTACAACTGGGGCTTCCAGGGGCTGTCGACGGGCCCAAGCGTCAACCACCTCACGATCGACGCCACGGATCCTGGAGCGGGAACCCAGGAGACCAAGGCGTGCCTCGTCAACGTCGTCAAGACCGGCCGCTCAGCCACGCGTAGATCCGGATCTCCGAGGGGACGCACATGAGTGATACCGCCGTCGCCACGGGCCAGGTCAGGACGACGCTGATCGATATCGCCAACTGCATCGGCTGCCGGGCTTGCCAGGTCGCCTGCAAGCAGTGGAACGATCGCGAGGGGGAGGATACCGAGTTGGAGGCCGACCTCGGCTTCCAGAACCCGGCGGTGCTCAGCGCAAGAACCTACACCCTCATTGCATTCCACGAGATGGAGAACCCGGCGAAGCCGGGAGGGCTGGATTCCGCTTACGTGATGCAGCGGTGCCTGCACTGCCTGGAGCCGGCCTGCGTCTCCGCCTGCCCGACGACGGCGCTCGAGCGACAGCCCGACGGCCCGGTGAGATACGACGCCAACGAGTGCATCGGCTGCCGCTATTGCATGCTGGCCTGCCCGTGGGACGTGCCGACCGCGGACTGGAACACTCGCGCCCCGAAGATCTCGAAGTGCACGCACTGCGCCGATCGCATCGCGCAGCCGGTGCCGATCGGGTTCAACGGACAAGCGGCGCCTGCCGCGGAGGGCAAGCGGTTCGCCGACACCATCGCGGTTCCCGCGTGCGTCAAGGCGTGCCCCGCCGACGCCCTGCGCTATGGGACACGGGAGGAGATGCTGGCGCTCGCGCACAAGCGCATCGCCGACCGGCCCGACAAGTACGTCAACCACGTCTACGGAGAGAAGGAGCTTGGCGGGACGACCGTGCTGTACCTGTCGAGAGTGCCGTTCGAGAAACTCGGCTTCCCGACGTACGGGGAGAAGCCGTTTCCAGCCTTCACCAAGACAGCGCTTGGCGCCGTCCCCCCTGCGGTGATCGCCGTCGGCGCCCTGCTCGGTGCCTCGTACGCGTTCTTCCGCAAGCGGGTCCAGGCGGTGGCTGACAGCCACGGCCACGTCGAATTCGAGCTTCTCCGTGAAAAGCTCATGACCCCGTTCAACTGGGTCCTCGTCCTGCTCATGGCGTTCGGCGCCGTCACGTTCGTGGCGCGCTTTGCGCTGGGTCTCGGCGGCAGCACGAACCTCTCGGACACCTACCCGTGGGGCCTGTGGATCCTCTTTGACCTGGTGTGGATTGCCGTGGCCGCGGGCGCGTTCGCGATGGCCGGCATCATCTACGTCTTTCAGCGGAAGGACCTCTACGCGCTGGGGCGGAGCGCTGTCTTGATGGGCCTCCTGAGCTACTCCTTCGTGATGGTGACGCTGCTCGCCGACCTCGGCCTGCCGTGGAACTCCTACCAGCTCGCCCTGCAGGCTCCGCACCATTCGGCGATGTTCGAAGTGTCGTGGTGCGTCGGCCTCTACGTCACGATCCTCCTGCTCGAATTCCTGCCAGTGCCTTTCGGCTACTTTGGATACCCGCGGGCCGCGGATGCACTGCGGAAATGGAACGGCGCCTACGTAGCGGCGGCGGTCACGCTGTTTGTCTACCTGATGTCGCGCAGCCTCCTCTATGCACTCGCGACGGCCGTGGTCTTCGGTGCGCTGGCCTGGGTGTTCCGCGCGCGGGACCACAAGGCTGAGCCGATCATGCTCGCGATCGCCGCCGTCACGCTATCGACCATGCACCAGAGCTCGCTTGGCTCCCTCTATCTGCTGATGCCGAACATGCTCGCCCCCCAGTGGTGGTCTCCGGTGATGCCCGTCTCCTTCTTCCTGTCGGCGATCGCGGCCGGCACCGCCCTGGTGATCCTCATCGAGATGTGGATCGCGAAGGGGTGGCGGCGCCGGCTCGACATCACCCGGCTTGCCGCGGTGGGACAGATCGCCTTCTGGGCGCTTCTCGTCTACCTCCTCTTTCGCCTCGGGGACATGGCGGTCCGCAACCAGTTCCCCGGCGCCTTCTCCGGGCCGCTCGGCATGGTATTCGCGGGCGAGATCCTCCTCGGCGGCGTGCTGCCGCTCGTATTGCTGGCTCGCCGATCGCTTCGGCAGCGTGCCGACGTGCTCTTCGCCGCCTCCCTCCTCACGGTCATCGGCGTGGCGTACAACCGCATGAACGTCGTGCTTTTTGCGATGACCTTCCGCGGCCGGATGCCGTGGGGCGCATCGGAGAGCTACTCGCCGTCGGTGGTCGAGTGGGGCGTCTCGATCGGACTGATCGCGGCGACGATTTTCCTG
>Ga0070670_100004574_pt1 | contig 11606 bp, 9 predicted proteins | sample KBSS63metaG_FD_64665 | JGI IMG/M metagenome (GOLD analysis project Ga0070670, IMG submission 64665) | Switchgrass rhizosphere microbial communities from Kellogg Biological Station, Michigan, USA - KBS S6-3 metaG | ecosystem: Host-associated > Plants > Roots > Rhizosphere > Soil ... | reverse complement strand
CCTCATCATGGTACGACAACACATTGAACTTTGTTCCCAAAACTCTAACCTGGTCTTTATCAGATATTCGAACAATAAAAGGGTGCTGCGTATCTTTTGCCACATCAAAAAATGCTTCTCCGCTTAGCTCCACAATTCTTTCACTGCCTGTAAATTGTTCAGGAAATTTTAAGGTACTAAGGGCATTCATCCAAACCTTTGTTCCGTCGGAAAGTGAAAGTATATACTGGCCGCCTCTGGGTATGTCTATCTGGTTAAAGGCAGCTTGCCTGCCTTCACTTAATTTTTCGTACATAATTGCTCCGTCTCCTGTTTTTTCAATTTTAATTCCGCTCTCGTTTCTGATCAGTCCATTACTTCTTTTTTCCAGGTCAATAACAGTGCCGTTGGCTAAAGTCAATCTTGCTTTGTTTCCTCCTGGTTGTACATGACTTTTAGCAACCTGCTTGGTAGTGATGGAAGGAGCTGTTTGAGCTGGTCGAAAAACATACACACCAATAAGGACTGCCAGCAAACACGCGGCTGCAATAAAAGGCCATGCAATTCTTCTTTTGATTTTTGTAGGATCTGTAAACTGTAGCTGACGACTTGTTTTTTTCAGTGCGGTTTCGGTTTGAACGTTCTCCATCCAGGCCAGGTTGGCTTCAATATTTTTTTCATCGGTCAGTTCTTCAAACAAAAGCATGTTTTCATCCGATGCTTCTATCCATTGGTCCAGCTCATCATGCTCCGCTTCCGTAAGTGTTTTACGGATAAACCCAGCAACCAGGTAGGCAATGCGGTACGCGTTCTGATCACTATGGCCGGCCGGGTTTTCTTTCATAATAGTAAGTTAGAACATCCTTCCAAGTAATATGGCAATTTGTTTATATAATCCAACAAGGATATTGGCAGACTACAAGCTTCTCGATTTTTTTTAAAATTTCAATAATAATTTGAACAATAAACCTGTGTTCCATTTGGTCAAGAAAAATTGCCACCTAAAGAGTTTCGTAAAACGATTCCTTACAGCAGCCGAATTACATCCCAGTTATCATCGAATAGAAAACGGAACGGGCTTCCTTCATAATGCTCTTCCCTCCCGAGTCTCACTGCGCGGCCTTATGTGGAGCGGACTCGGGAAAATAAAGAACGTGCTATCAATTAACAGAATCAATTTTAGAATTATCCCGGCAAGTCAGTACAGAAATATTTTTTCCTGTTTTATGAAGTATCGAATTTGAATGAGAGGTGACTGTAAGAAGAGCCCTTACTTGGAAAATGGGTGGTTGGTTTGTTCACAAATTTTCAATCGCCACCGCAATGGCATTCAAAAGATCAGCATTGATTTTTGCATCAATATTTGCCATATCAATGATCGCCCTCCAGTTCTTTTCCTCATCCCGTTCAAATGAAACTATTGTTCCATTAATGTCAACTTCAATTTTATATGTGTATCCAAACGGAATCAAACGGGCAGGAAATAACAGGTCCTGGCCATTGTAATTAATTGGCAACTCAAAACTTTCATCCATTAAACAGTACTTTATAAAGCTGTATCCGCTTCTCACGCAAAATTACCCTTAAGCTGCAGGTTTAAACCATTCTGATAGCTCTTATAATAAGCAGTATGATAACAACTACGGAAACAACATAGAAGACCCGTACGACTATTTTAGCTTTGGGATAGCGTTTGTAATGGTCCTTATCGTAGTTCCTTATAAAGTTGTCGAGTAATGACATCATTTACAAGTTAGTGATCTTATTATTCAGTCTTAAGCTAAATAGGGAAACATTTTAAACAACTGAAAGAGTAAGTACTATGATCAATACTATCGGCTTTATTGTTTTACGCAACGCAGTCAGTCCCCTTGTTTTCTGTGTCTTAATTGTGCTGGGTGATAAATTCAATTCCTTTGCAGCTTCCTGTATACTCTTTCCTTCCACGTATAAAAGGTGAAACACCTTGCTGCACTCGGCTGGTAAGTCTTTAATAGCTCGCAAAAGCTCCCGCAATGTTTCTGCCCTTACAAGGTTGTCGAAATGATCTTTTTCCTGGTCATTTCCGAATAAATAAATCATCTCTTTATTTCTCTCGGTTTTCCGCTTTTCTTTGGCTAAATGTTTTAATGCATCATTGCGAACAACGCGGTAGAGATAATTTTTAATGGAGTCGGCATCACTAAACCGCTCATGCTTATCCCATATTTTAATAAAAGCATTGGAAACAATTTCCTCGCTGGCTTCTTTATCAGCGGTTATTTTAAAGGAGTAAAAAGTAAGGGCAGGATAGAGTTGGCCGAAGAAATAAGTGAAGCCGGCTTCTTGTCCTTGTTGGAAAAGGTGCGAATAATTTTCATTAGACTTCATTTGATTCATAAACACTTTCCTATAGGTGATTGTCTTAGGTACCAGTTAGATCAATCTTTACACTTTCCTATAAGGAAGTGAAAACAAAGATTGACCAATATGTGATAGACAGGGTTAAAGAAAAACGGATTGAACGCAACCTGTCACAAGCTGATTTGGCTTATGAATTAGATATGTCAGTTGGCTTTATTGGAAAAGTTGAAAGTGTCAAATATCCAACCCACTATAATGTAAAGCATCTAAATGATCTGGCTAAAATTTTAAAATGTAGTCCCCAGGATTTTTTACCAAGAAAGCCTTTTTAATCAATTCCTCTAAATGCAAATTACAATTATTTCAAATACTCACCTATAGGTGATTACACCGTTTATCCTAAAAATGCAGGCTCATATTGAAAGTCGCAAATTTTATTACAAAAAAAACAATGCAGGACACATAACTGGATTAGCAAGACTTTTTAAATGTTGCCCAAAAGATTTTATGCCTGAAAAACTTTTTGTAGTTGATAATTTACTGGCTTCTAAGCAATGGGGCACCGGTTTTAATCCAGTCCGGATCACCATTAATAGCCTGAAACATAATCCCAGCAAGCGTTTCAGGCTTTTTTGTTTTTATCAGTTGCCCGCTTGAGTTGTCCGTTCATTTTTGAAAGAAGAGGCTAATCTTCAAAGTCAAAGGTTCGTCCTTTTATAAAATTATCAGTAAAATTTTTAAACGCCTTAGTGCCAATATTGTAAATTTTTTCTTCCAATTCAATTCTGTTTTCCGATTGTTTTAAGTCTGGTTCAATATTGCTAACATAATTAACCATAGATAAGTGAAGTTTATCTCTTTGAGCCAAACAATGCCCCAAAAAACTATTCTTATAGTTTTCTAATCCTGGTAATATTTGGTCAACATCTTGTGGTTGGCACTCGTTATAGGTTTTATCAACAAAGTCTTGAAACTCTTTTAAAATTTGTTCGTCCGACTTCATAAGCTGTTTTTATTTTAGGGCTCCCAAAATAGTAAACATTTCCAAATTGTCTCTGACTAAAACAGGGTAGCTTTCATAAACCAATTACTCATCGTAGCCCACACCCACAGCCTTTACAAAGAAGTCTAACATAAACCGGTCAGTAAACATGTTTTTTGCGTTAGGACACCATTGCCAGCCGGTATTGTATTTTATTAGTTGCCCGTAGCTGTATTTGTATAATGTAAGATGCCAAACATTTTCATTTCCCTTTGTTTTCGGTCCACCCGGGGTCTTCACGTGTCTTGTGCAAAGAGAGACCCCGGGAGTTTACAACTAAGAGCAACATTCAACTTTCATGTTTTTTATACTCTTCATAACACCAACCTTTCCAATTTGAGGTGAATCGTTGAGATATATTTAAGCACACATTCACATTCGAAGAGTTCTATGCGAAGAGTCTTTTTACTTCAGAAGTAATTCGGAAACTCTTCGGCAAAGACAAATGCCATTGACGCCGTAACAATTGAAAATTACGAACATTAATAGTTTAAAGATCAAGGTTTACCTTTTGAACCTTACGGCATATATTTACGTGTTAGCGGTAACCCAATTGGACACACCCAAATAATTGAAGTGAAAATATTTTAGGCACAGGTTTTACTCCATGGACAAAGACACCTTTCTACTGGCAGACAAAGTTAAACTCATAGAATCTTCTTTTATTAAAGATGGGTGGGTAACAGTCTATGAAAGTTTTCATCCAGACAATGATGACCAAACCCTTATCTACTGCTGCTTAGTTGATAGTAAGAGAATAAAAGCATATAAGCTTGACAGGGATTGGGTTATCCAAAATGGAAGTGAAGGCAAACCTTCAATTTGGGAAACGTATAAAAATGGGAAATCCGTAACAACTTATCAAACTTATTCTGAGAAAGGGATAGAGCCTTTTATTTTTTCAAAACATTTTAATTTTAGTGATGGACATGACGCTTATGTAGATATTTCAGAGGAATTTGTTTTGTATTTTAAGCTTTATGAAAAGATTACTACAAAACAAAACCGAGTATTTTACTACATTGACGACGCAGGAGACCTTGATGAAGTAATAGTGATTGAACCTAAAAAGATAAAAATAAAACTTAAGTACTTAAAAGAATACATATCAATTAGGAAGATGTATTTTTCTATATGCTTCGATTTTATGCGGTTGGCAAAGAACAATCTTTCAGAGTTAAATATTCAACTCATAGATAAAGACTTTCAATCAGAGAACTATTTCTATAATCACTACATCAGACCATTAGACTTTGTAGAAGCTGGTAAAAATCAAAGTTGGATTCATGGGAAAGTTATAATATCACCGGATAAGAATAAATCAAAATCTTATCATTTTGACTACCAAAACTCACGTTATGCTGAATTTATTACAGGATACGATGATGGCAATGGCAATGAAATTCTACAAAGTTGTAAAAAAGAAGACGGCAAACATTTTATTCTTACGTACTTTAAAAAGGAAGTTCTAAATAAATATTACAATGACCCTAATAAATATGAGGTCGATGGATTCCACGTAAAATCAAAGTTTTTCATTCTGAAAATTGACAATAATGTTGAGAATTATGTTCCTGTATTTTTGATTGAGTTGGGAATGATTCCATATAAAAAACAATTACATTGGAAGCAATACAATATTGTCCCTCAAAAAGGAATGAGTAGCAGTTATTATAAAACAATGATTGAAGGAAATTGGGCCCAACATCCTGAAACTCCAGACCTTTTTTTTAAGTATAAATACAATGAGTTTAATGAAAAATGGCATAAAAAGTTTGGGTGGAAATTTTACAAGCCTTTATCCAAGCAAGATGAATATTTGTTTACAGCCTTACATATACCTACGTCAAATAACATAAAATCATTTTGCGAACAAATTTTAACTATCGTTAAGCTCACTATTGACAGATTAAATGAAGCAGAATTTGCAAAAAACATAATCCTCGACAAAAACGACAGAGGCATAACTAAATTGGAAAAGTTTTTATCAAGTCATGATATGGAGATACCCGATTTGATTACTTTTTTGAGAAAGCTTTGGGACTTACGTTCTGGACTACTTTCACACAGCTTTAGCAACTCTAATAAAGATTGCAAAAAAGCTATTGAATTTTTCCAGATTAAGGATGACAATTATTTAGAAGTTGCAAAAGAAATATTTATTAAGTCAGTCTATACGCTTAACACTTTAGAAAAGCGTTTCCTGACATAACGAAAATGGGTATACCGCTAATCGAGTAGGCGGCCTCACCGCTTGTAAGCGATGAGGTGCGCCTCTCACACCACTGTACGTACGGGCCTCGTATACAGCGGTTCATTAAGTGTGGGATTTACTCCTAAGAAATAATCGAGCATGGATTGATAACCTCGTTTTCTAGTTCTAACCGTGTCTCCGCAAGGGACACGGCGAAACATAATCGAAACCAACAGCATTCAAAAGCTACAGGCAAAACCCTTTGTTAAGAACTCAAGAGAGTAAAAATTTTGACTTGTTATGTTTCAAATACAATGTCCACAGACCTGTCTTTAGGTGTTTCAGCATGGTACGCTCCAAAGTTTCATAGAAATCATACCAGTATTTTATTAGCTGTTCTTTCTTTTAATTTCTCAAAGACTTTTTCACTTTCCTGGTCCTGGTAGGTTTGTGCCCAAAGCACGTACCTGTAAAATTCTTTTCCATTTACTGAGTGACCACTGATCTTTCTTACCAGCTGTTCCGGCATTCCCAAACAAAGCATGGTGGTAATAGCTGTCCTTCTCATGGTATGCGTACTGGCAACATCGCAAAAACGATAGGGCACCCCATTATTAAACTGCCTTACCATCACTCCCCTTTTCTCCCTTGTCAGTTGTACTTCATGGGTAAATCCTGCCCTCTCCAGTAACCGCTTGATATAACCATTTAAATTGCTTGGATTAAAATGCGGCAGCAGTCTTCGCTTTTGTTTTTGATACCTCAAAATAATATCTACTGCATAAGGTGGCAGTTTCACCAATGAATCAGTGGACGTTTTTATCGAACGTACAGCCAGATAGTACTGATCATTGATGATACGCAAATTCGATTTGTTTAACGCTATCAAATCGGAAACCCTCAGCGCAACCGTACAGCCAAACACAAAAAAATCTTTGGCTTCTTGTAGTCGTTTGGACAGGCACTCTTCAAACGCTTTATTGTAAACAAGCTGGTTCAATTCCTCTGGCATTAAAGGAAATATGGGTATTTCTTCTTTTCTTACATAAAACAGCTTATGATAATCCCCGGTAACCAGCAAAAGCTCTTTATTCAGGTATCCAAAAAACACCTTGATGTTTTTAAAGCATTGCCCTGCATAATTATCATAGCAATGCAGGTCATCATATAAGTAATCAGAGAATTTTTTATAGAACCTCTTCCAGTAAATCTTTTCCGACTCCATTTCCCTTGCCCTAAGCTTGCGTGTATTTTTTATTCTTAAAGTAAATACCTTACTCTCTGAAAAATCTTTGAGTAATTTCAGGGTACTGGAGTAATTAACAACAGTTCCTTTTGAAATTCTTTTTCCATTCGGTTGTAAGCGTCTACCCTTTTTGCAATCCTGGATGAATTTTTCAAATAAACTGATAAAGCAAAATTCTTTTTTTGATAACATTCTCATGGCAGTTGATTTTGGTAAAACTTTTGAATAAATCAGGTTCGAAAACTGTCGCAAAACAAACAAATTGTGCACAAATTTGAAATGCAAAGTTCTTTGAAAAGTGAGCCTGGCTTTTAATATACCAAGTATAACAATTATCCCTTTGGGATGATGATGCCGGAGAGAAAATATTCGCTTTCAAATAGCTATAGGTATGGGTTTAATGGAAAAGAGAATGATAGTGAGGTGAAAGGGGAGGGAAATTGGCTTGATTATGGAATGAGGGTGGAAGATCCACGGCTGATGAGATTCTTTTCCGTTGATCCTTTGACAAGGAAATATCCAATGCTTACACCATACCAATTTTCTTCTAATAGCCCTATCGCTAATATTGATTTAGATGGGCTTGAAGCATGGAAAGTTACTCAAAAATGGACACCGGAAATGATAATGAAGTATCAAAATCAAGTAAGCACAGAAATGGAAAGCATAAAATCAACAGCCAAAAAATATACGTGTGAAGATTTTGCTCTAACAGTTGCGATTTCATTTGCTAAAAGCAATGGACTTCCTTTCAAATGGCAAACAGATTCTAAATCATTTGATGCTGAAGACCCTAATTACAAATCGTTCGATGCATTTCTCAATGATGTTAAAAAGACTACCGGTGCACCCGATTTCGTAAACAACGCTAATACTTGTGAGATAACGCTTAGTCAAATAACACCAGGATCAGTTGTCACGCAAACTTCAAAAAATCCTAGCTTGTATAGTAGGTTTAAACACTCTGTAGGATTGCAGAAAGATTTGTATATACCCCATCATGTATCGGTAATTGCAGGTGTTCTTCAAAATAATGCAGGGCAAAACTCATTTTTCACATCTTATCAAGGAAATTTTAAAGAAAACGGAGGCCGGATGTTTGGAAGCTCTGATCCGAATTCCAAAAGCTATTTAGGTGCTGGCATTCAATTGGCCGGATATAATGTAACAACTGATATGTGGAGAAATTATACCTTGAAGACATTTACCTCGAAAATTTCTGAAGAACAAATCTTTCATTATCGATCATTTAATTTTATGGAGATGAATGTCGAGTATAAATATGAACTTAAAACACATACATATACTATGCCATCGTCACCCACAACACAAGCCCCCGGGACAACACTTACGGAACAGAGATATGAAAGAACTGGTGCTCAACACCAATAGAATATATTTAAATTATGTCGAAGTTTTTAATTTGGGTCAAGTCGGCGATCATCGTAGTTTTAGGTATTATAGTTGTACTTTGGCTCAGTTATTTTCTTGACAGTTTAAACAGATCCCAACACCATTTTTTTTTGGAAAATAATAATGCACTAAATTTCCTGAGATGGATAAACAAAGTTTCAAATGGAGCACTTGTTCTTCCAGTAAGATTATTCGATGATAACTTTTATTTAGAAAATTTTCCCTTAGTTAGTGTGTTTGCAGAAACACTTTTTGTTATTTTATTGATGGTTGCAGCTGCACGACAAAAGCACAAGAGAAAAGAGTATGTTTTGAAACTTTGTATCAGCATATTGTGTTTTGTCGTTTTATTTGAATTTTTGGAAGCTACGCTTAAGCTTTTCGTTCCGGCATAAGCGTTATCTTTCTTTAATTTTTTCCTTTGAATACCAGATTGTATTACAATTTACGATCTTAAAAAATTAAACTGGATTTCCTTTCCCAAAATCCATCCGTAAAGGTGTTAAATGTTTATATTCAGGAAGCTCATTGTATAATGCGGCAGTTAGATCGTTTAACGCTCCTTCTAAAGGAGTGTTTTCAAAATCTTTGTAAGAGGACATACCTAAATCATGCATTGCTCTCAACAGCCTCTCATTAATTTTATCAGGACAAGATTCAACTTCATGCCTTAAGAAAACTAACACCTTTTTTGTACTTAATATAGGCTCACGCTCTTCTTGATAAAAGTTTGATTTCTCTACTAGCTTATCAACTTCTAATAGTGCCAAATTTATCAAAGTAATGATCCTATTTGTATCTATCATGGTGTTTGTGTTGTGGGTACCACTTTGCTTTTTAATTCTGTACTGAAAAATTGTGTACCGCCTCCAGCACTGCCTTTATAATCAGCCGCAGTACTTTTTAATACTTTTACATCTTCTGTTAATGTAAACTTTTGGAGGGTTCTTCCTTCATAACTAGTTAACCCTAAGTTTTTAGCCGATCCATTCTCTAAAGTTGTAAAGTAATTTCCTACTCCATTTTCACCAACCCATTGCTGAATAACAGTACCTTTTTTTAGAGTAGCAGTTTGGACAGCCTTTGCAAAGTCAATACCTTCCATATGACTAAGTGCACTTTCTGCAGTAAATCCTGACTTTGCATAAAATGAGGCGGCTAAATTACCTCTCACCATCCCCATTACACTACCTTTTAAGGCAGATAACCCTTTACTTCCTATGTATGCAGTTAATATATCTGTTCCTACTTCACTAAAATACTTGCTCCTTGAATAAGCATCACCATGAACCACCTCCTTCTTGAAATTGTCAACTTTGGGTTGAATTACATTATATGCTAATTGGTCATTTCTACCGTCCATATTACCTACAGTAATATCCGCCACAGTTCCTAAAGCACTCGCCGCTTTTTTCCAAGTACTAGCTTTCCACATATCACTTGAAAGAAATGACCAAGTTTTTGATAATGAAGCGTCAATACCATCTATTGTGCCTATTACAATTTTACTCCCAGTTTTACCAAAAGCTCCTTCCTTTGCCAATCCATATAAAGTCTCTTCAGCACCATCTAAGTCAATATATTGAATAGGTTTATTTCCTGCAAAAGCATACGGAGAGTAATAAGAATAATGTGAAGTTAATGGATCTACAGATTTGAATCTACCTAATCGTTTATCGTAAATTCTCATTCCATAATCCTGCTGTCCTTCAATTTCCACATCATCTTCCTTTCCATTAAACCCATACCTATAGCTATTTGAAAGCGAATATTTTCTCTCCGGCATCATCATCCCAAAGGGATAATAATCATTCTGTGAAAGAACTTCTGTCACATAATAATCCACTACTCCACTATTATCATGTCCAATCTTCTTATCACTGATCGTTGAAAGCACATTGCCCAAATGATTTGTTAGCTCATAAGTCCTGCTTCCAATCAACAGGCTGTCAAATATGGGGTTGCCATCACTTTGCACCACAGGTGCTTTATTCGGCAAAATCGTATCCCACCTCCACAAACCTAATCGGCTGCTTCCATACAAATCCTGCTCGCTCCATATCACTGCATCGCTGCCCTTACGATTATATATCGCCATTACATTGCCCTGCGCATCCCGTACATAAAATGTATGAGTTGTTGCTCCACTTGTCTGCACAGTTTTCAACGTTCGGTTTCCTCCAGGATCGTACCCATAACTGATCTGCGAAGCAGCACTTCCTGTCTTCGTTATGTTCCGGATCTTACCATACACCGTCCAGTTTACATTCGATAGATGTTCCGCATTGTCCTTCGTCAGGTTGCCGATTTTATCGTAATTGTAATTCTCCTCGGACTGGTCATCTATATCCACCGTGTAATTGCTGCTGGCTACAGCATCCTTTACATAATTCAATCTATTGTTCACTAGCCTTCCATCATTTGCACGGTTATATTGATAACTCAGGCTATCCATATCCAGCGGGTTGCCTGTTGTATTCGCACCATTTCGTAAATATTTTAGAATATTTCCATTCGCATCATATGCAATGGATTCACTGTACGCACTAATAATATTACTGTTGCTCCACGCCCCGGTTACCGTATGCTGCCGCATTTCAACCAGCCTGTTAAGCTGGTCGTAACCGTAGGTGTATCCTGAAGTTACTCCGGATCCAATCTTCGATAACGCAAGCGTAGTATAGCTGATATTTCCATTAAACAATTCTCTTCCGGTGATACCTGTGTTGCCCGGTGCCGAATAAACTCTTTGGCTAAATGCAGTTGCCGACGTATTGATAGTTTGATAATCATTAGTAAAATACCCAAGCTTAAATCCATAAACATCTTTCGACACCTTGCTGAAGATTGTACTCGTCTCACCGTCCTGTCCCATCTCTGTTGTGGAATTTAATGCATCGCTGTTAATACCCTTCATCCACCCTTGTAAGGTATAGGCATAGTCCAAGCCCTGCACCTTGTACTGTCCAAACTCTGTCCTCGCCAGTGGCCCATGTAAATAATACCGGTAACTGGCGTCCTCTGTCCATACCAACTCATCCCTGCTTGTCAGAGCGCCGGTAATCCTGTTTTCGGCATCGTAAGAATATTTATAGAAGAACTGGTCACCCTTGCCTCTCTGGTAACTAACCCTGTTTACCTTCCCGCTTATAAGATCATAGTCATAATCCAACCTCTTTTTCCCATTATCAGCATCGGCAGCCACCAAAGCCTTTACATGCTGAACCAGGGTTTTTACATTACCGGTAAGATCATAGCTGTAAAGGGTTGAATCGCCTTCCGCATCATTTTGATTCTCCAGGTAAATACTGGCCACTACTCGTTTTCGGCTATTGCTGGTAGTTTGTAAGGCCAGGTTTACAGGATTATCATAAAGGGTTTTCGTGATC
>Ga0070670_100004569_pt1 | contig 11610 bp, 7 predicted proteins | sample KBSS63metaG_FD_64665 | JGI IMG/M metagenome (GOLD analysis project Ga0070670, IMG submission 64665) | Switchgrass rhizosphere microbial communities from Kellogg Biological Station, Michigan, USA - KBS S6-3 metaG | ecosystem: Host-associated > Plants > Roots > Rhizosphere > Soil ... | reverse complement strand
AAGATGATCATCAGGAGATCTCCTTTTGTTATCACAAAATTGCCGGAGTGAAAGACAGTGGAGGGTATTGCAGGTAATAAAAAATGACGTGTAACGAATATTGAAAGAATGGAAGGAAAACCAAATTCAGAAACGCTTTTAAAATCAACTTTCTTTTTTACATAAGACCGTATGCCACCGGTCAGGCTTGTGACGCCTACAATAAATAATGACCAGGTTGTTGCCAGTACCGGATCAACCTTAAACAGGTAAACCAGTACCGGAACGGTAAGGATCGAACCGCCGCCACCGATCAATCCCAGCGAAAGGCCGATTAATACTGCAGCTATATATCCTAATAATTCCATTTATCTAGTCTAATACTTTTTCCATTTGTGTGCTGCGGCTTCCCTTGATCAGAAAAAAACTATTCTCAAATTTTTGCTGCCTGAGCCATTCGCCCGCTTCTTTACTATTCACAAACTTTTTGTAAGGATGGCTGATCTTCAAAAAATCTCCACCCACGAGTATAACGTCATACCATTTGTTTTGACGTATAAGATTTACAATTGATTCATGCTCCTGTAAACTTTCTTTTCCCAGCTCTGCCATTGCACCCAGCATTAAAACTTTTTTATCAGTATGAAGCTTTACAAAATTTTCTATCGCCAGTTTCATACTACTAGGGTTTGCATTATAAGCATCGAGAATAATTTTATTCGTTCCTTTTTCGATCAATTGTGAACGACTATTCGAAGGAGTATAATTTTCAATAGCGGACCTGATTTTATTTTCAGGTACTTCAAAGAATTTTCCTGCTGTCACGGCAGCAAGTACGTTGGGTAAATTATATTCACCAATCAATTGTGTTGATATGATCTTATTATCCAACCCTTGTGTAATTTCGACTTCTAAAAAGGGTTCATTTCGCAAAACCTTTCCAATGATATGATCATTTTCTTCTGTTCCATATTTGATAATGCCACTTATTCCCTTGCTCATTTTTCTTAAATAGTCATAATCCCACATTACAAAAGCATAGCCATGTGTAAGTGTGCGCAAATGATCAAATAATTCTCCTTTTGCCTTTCTAACGTTTTCTTCACTTCCAAAACCTTCGAGATGTGCTTTACCGCAATTGGTAATGAGTCCATGTGTCGGTAAAGTATATTTACAATAACCTTCAATTTCCCTAAGGTGATTGGCGCCCATTTCAATTACAGCTATCTCGGCATCTTTTTTAATTTTTAAAATAGTAAGCGGGATACCGATATGATTATTCAAATTCCCTTCCGTTGTGTAAGTTTTATAGGTTGATGAAAGAACGGCGTGGATCAACTCTTTGGTTGTTGTTTTTCCGTTGCTGCCTGTAATGGCAAAAAATGGCATGCTGAATTGTTGCCTGTGCTGTTTGGCCAATTCCTGTAATGTAAATAAAACATTTTCTACCAGGATAGTTTTCCCGGGTATTTCAAAATCCTTTTCATCGATCACTGCATAAGCAGCTCCCATATCCGTTGCTTGTTTTGCAAAAGCATTACCATTAAAATTTTCACCTTTCAGGGCAAAGAACAGATCGCCGGCTTTTAATTTTCTTGAGTCAGTTTGAACAGATGGATATTGCTGGTAGAGCTCATATAATTTTTCAATCTGCATGATGCAAATGTAACAGGCTTAGTCAACTTTTTTCAGGGCGAGACATTAAAATAAAAAACCCCGCCAAAGGCGGGGTTTCTCTTTGTTATTCAAGGTTTATTTTTTCTGTCTTCTTGATTTATACCAGTTACCTGTTTTGCGTTTGTTACCTTCTGCACTACCCATGCGGATCTGTGCACAACGGAAACCAACTGTATTAGATGCCTGGTCTTCTTCCATATAGCGACGTGTGCCGGGGCTCAACCAATACGGCATATCAGCCCAGCTACCGCCTTTGTACACTCTTGATTTATCACTGATCAAAGTTGTCTTACCATAGCCATAATTTGCCTGTGATAACGAGTCACCATCCAGGAAGTTAATAACATTTCCACGCTGGTAGTTGCGCCTGTTGCGGCTCTCTGCATCTGTTATATCACGCATTACCACACGGCCGCTGCTATCTTTTTCGTATCTCGTTGTTGGGTCAGTAGATGTTGGGTCAGCTATTTTCAGCGTTTGGTATTTGTTACCACGATAAGGCGCTACATCACCCGCATCCAATAAAGTCAATGGGCGATATACGTCTTCCACCCACTCACTTACGTTACCGGCCATATTATATAAGCCAAATGTATTTGGGAAAAAAGATTTTACATCTGATGTATAAAAAGCACGGTCGTTCAAACCACCTGCCGTACCTGCAACGTCACCATTACCACGTTTAAAGTTTGCTAAGAATGTACCCTGCCAGCTTCCATGACGTGAATCACGTAAACCCGTCATTTTTGAAGACCAGGGATAAATTTGTTTATTCATAGCTAACTCCTCCCCACGTTTACCTTCTTTCGTACTGGGCCTTGGATTTTCAGCGATCAAACCATAAGCGGCATACTCCCATTCAGCTTCTGTTGGAAGCCTGTAATCAGGTAATAATATACCATCTTCAAAATTCACCGTTGTCCTGGGCTGGCCAGTTGCTGTTATTAAAGGATTATGCTTTTTTGAAGTTGCGGTTTTACCAGGAGGCGGAGGATCATAACCCAACAAATAGGCTTTTGTTGTAAAGTTTCCTTCCGCGCCGGCACCATTTTGTCCATTGAGATGGGCCTGCGGATTAATAAACCCTTTATCCATCAGGATACCTTCATTTACACGATCGCTTCTCCACAAACAGAAATCATGTGCTTGTCTCCATGTTACGCCTACAACAGGATAATAATTATAACTGGGGTGACGCAGATAGTACTCAACGAGCGGCTCATTAAATTCAAGTTCATCACGCCAAACCAAGGTATCAGGCAATGCCGCATCTACTACTTTTTGATTGACAGGATCGGCAGAAGGATCGAAAATCCTGTTTAACCAATATAGATATTCACGATAGTGAACATTGGCAACTTCGGTTTTATCCATATAAAAAGACGGAACTGACACACGACGGGGAATATTATCCCACAGGCCCATTACGTCTTCTTCTGTCTGTCCCATGGTGAAGGTACCACCCTGAACAAGGACAAGACCAGGACCTGTTTCCTGTTCTTTAACTTTAGCTACCTGATAACCACCACGATTTTTATCGTCATAGTTCCATCCGGTAACGTCGGATTTGTCTTTTTTCTTTGCGAAAAGTCCTTTGCCTTTGCAGGATCCAAGCAACGCTGCACAGGATAAAAGGATCACTAAGTTTTTCAAATTGATAGTGTTTTGCATAAACCTTTGAATTGGAATTAATTTAACGCAGCCTCACATAAAATATTGCACCTAAAAATAGATTTTATCAGGCTCACCTGCGAATATAGGGTGTTTGAATAAAAGGGTTTATAGAACTAATACCTTTTTTGGTTCGGGCAATTCCGATGTTTTAATGAAATTGCGTTTGAATGGGCAAAAAAGCAATTCTTTTTATTCTTATTTCCTGTTTTGGCTTAATGGGTTATGCTCAAAGGGTTTATAAAACCAATTCAATATTGGCCACGGGTGAATGGTTTAAAATCTCGATAAAAGAAGCAGGTGTCTATAAAGTTGATGTTCAATTGATGAATTCGCTGGGAGTGAACACGCAAAACCTGGCCTCGTCAACCGTTCGGCTTTTTGGAAATGGAGGACAGCTATTACCTGAAGCAAATGGAACAGCACGAATTGATGACCTGGAAGAAAATTCGATCCTGGTGGTGGACGGAGGTGATGGTTTTTTTAACGGCGCTGATTATTTTTTGTTTTATGCAGACGGGCCGCATAAATGGATAAAAGATTCACTTAATAAACGATTCACCCATCAGCAAAATATTTACTCAGACCGATCATTTTATTTTTTATCAATTGGTGGCGCCGGAAAAAGGATTCAAACAGGCAATAACAATTTATCGCCCAATATTTCCGTTACGTCTTTCAATGATCGCTACTATCATGAACTGGATACAATTAATTTCCTGGCAAGTGGCAAGCAATGGTATGGTGAAGAACTTTCAAGTCTTCCCGGGCGGTCATTGACCAGGAGTTTTGATTTTACCATTCCCAATGTTTTAAACAATACTGATGCAACACTTATTACAGATTGTATCGCAAGATCGGTTGGCGCTTCCAGTGGTTTTAGCGTTAAACTAAACAGCCAGCCATTTCAGCAAATAAATATTCCGGCTGTTGGAAGCTCGCAATATGATCTGTTTGCACAGGAAACAACGGCATCTGCCACGACAACGATATCGCAAAATAATATTTCAGTTAATTATACTTTTATTCCCAATAGTTTTAATGCACAAGGCTGGATCAACTGGTTCGAATTTTTTGCAAGAAGAAATCTCTCAATGAACGGGATCCATCAATTACTTTTTCGTGATTGGCTAAGTGTTTCAAATGTTATCGGTGAGTTTGTTATTTCAAATGCAGCGCCTGCTACACAAGTTTGGGATATAACAGATCCCCTGAATCCTGTTAATATGCAAGGCAGCTTCAGTAATAATAATTTCAAATTTGTAAATAACTGCAGCAGGTTAAGAGAGTATATCGCATTTACAGGAAATGAATTTTTGAAACCCGAAAATATCGGGCGGGTCGCTAACCAGGACATACATAATTCTTCACCGGCAGACTACCTGCTCATTACACATCCTGCCCTGATAGTGGAAGCAAACAGGCTTGCGCAGTTTCATCAACAAAACAATAACCTTCGGGTAAAAGTTATTACCACAACACAAATATTTAATGAATTCAGCAGCGGAAGCTCCGATCCAACAGCGCTGCGGGACTTTATAAAAATGTATCATGACAAATACAACACACAACCTCAAAACAAACTTAAATACGTTTTGTTATTCGGTGATGCTTCCTATGATTATAAAGACAGGCTCGTAAATAATACAAACCTTGTTCCTGCTTATGAAAGTATTCTTTCATTAGATCCATTAGCCACTTATACATCGGATGATTTTTTCGGCTTTTTAGACGATAATGAAGATGTCAATTCAAGCCTTGTAACAAATCTTCTCGATGTTGGAATAGGAAGAGTGCCCTCAAAAAATGAAATAGAAGCAAAAAACTTCGTTGATAAAGCTTTAATGTATCATGACAAAAAAAGTTTTGGACCCTGGAGAAATATAGCAACAATGATCGCAGATGATGAGGATCAAAACCTTCACTTCCAGGATGTGGAAACTTTTTCAGCGACAGCAGAAGCGACCAATCAAAATTTAAATCTGAATAAAATCTACCTGGATGCATATCCCCAGCAAAGCGGATCAGGTATTGACAGCTATCCACAGGCCAATAATGCAATCAATAATATCACCAATAACGGGACATTGATCTGGAATTATTCGGGACATGGAGGATTTCAAAGATTGGCAGAAGAAGTTATCCTCGATCAAAATATCATTAACAGTTGGAGTAATGCTTATCGCTTGCCTTTGTTTATTACTGCCACTTGTGATTTTGCGCCCTATGATAATCCAACGATTCATTCTATCGGAGAGGACATTTTATTACGACCCAACACCGGTGGCATTGCGCTGATGGCAACTACCCGTCTTGTTTTTTCATTTAGCAACCGCTTACTAAACAACAATTACCTTTCAACAGCTCTTTTGCCGGATGCTTCCAATAAAATCAAAACTTTAGGTGAAGCCGTCATGCTTTCGAAAAATATAACATATCAATCTTCGGGTGATTTTATCAATAACCGCAAATTCACTTTGCTTGGAGATCCGGCGATGAAGCTTGGTTTTCCTGAATCAAAGGTCAGAGCAATAAAGATCAATGGTTTGCCTGTTACACAAACAGATACGTTAAGTGCGACCGAGAATGTTTCTATTGAAGGAGAATTGACAGATGGGCAGGGGAACTTTTTACCTGGTTTTAATGGAACGATCTATACAACTGTTTTTGATAAACCACAGCAACTTTCTACACTGGCTAATGATCCGACAAGCATTGCCGCAACTTTCAATACTCAAAACCTTATTTTATTCAAAGGAAAAAATACAGTTACAGCAGGGAAATTTAATTTGTCGTTCAAAGTGCCGAAAGATATCAATTACCAGTTTGGTAATGGTAAGATCAGCTTTTATGCAGATGATAGCACAAAGGATGCATCAGGCTTTTTTACAGGGTTCATTGTCGGAGGTTATGGAAACGGCGTTAATGGAGACAATACGGGGCCTGAAATAAAAGCATGGTTGAATGATGAAAAGTTTGTAAACGGAAGTATCACTAATCAAACACCTGTCTTAATTGTTAAGCTCAAAGATTCATCAGGTATTAATACAACCGGCGCTGCGATCGGTCATGATATAATTGCCACACTTGACGATAACAATAATGATTTCTTTATTCTGAATGATTTTTTTGAAACAGAGTTGAATAATTATCGCCAGGGCGTAGCCCGGTTTCAAATGCCATTACTTGAACCCGGCAGGCACGTATTAAAAATCAAAGCCTGGGATAATATGAACAACTCTTCAGAATACCTGTTGGAGTTTTTGGTAGAAAATAATGAAGAACTGATGCTTGCTCATGTTTTGAATTATCCAAACCCATTTACATCCAAAACTCAATTTTGGTTTGAACACAATCGTCCGGGGCAGGATCTGCGAGTAAAAATTGAGATTTTTACATTGACAGGAAAAATAATTAAAACATTGACTTCCACAATAAATACAGCGGGTAATCGTTCTTCAGAAGTTGAATGGGATGGGCGTGATGAATACGGAGCGAAAATAGGCCGGGGCGTCTATCTTTATAAGTTAAAAATTACAACTCCTGAAAACAAAAAAAAGCAAGTCATCGGTAAGCTGGTGATTTTTTAGATCAATAATTTTCAACATTTTAACCGGTAAAATATTCAAAACTTTTATATTTACAACCATAAACACATATAACTAATGAGAACCACTGCTTTTAAACTAACTGCCATCCTGTTCATTTGTGGATTTTCCATTACTACCATAGCCCAGTCTTCTGTTGAGCCTATTAACGTAGTAACTACGGCTGTTCCTTTTTTGCGGATATCGCCCGATGCCCGTTCAGGCGGAATGGGAGACATTGGTCTTGCCACATCACCAGATGCCAGTTCTCCTTTCTGGAACATAGGCAAAACAGTATTCAATACCTCAAAAGGTGGTCTTGTAGCTACCTATACTCCCTGGTTGAAAGACCTTGTAAATGATGTTTACCTGGCCTCTTTGTCGGGGTATTATAAATTCGACGATCAGCAGGCACTTACTGCTTCATTGCGTTATTTTAGTTTAGGTAATATCCAGTTCACAGATAATCTGGGTAATGAATTTGGAAGTTTTCGCCCAAGAGAATTTGGTTTCGATGTTGGTTATTCAAGGAAATTATCTGCAAAATCAGGTTTGGGCATTGCATTAAAATATATCAGTTCAAACCTTGCTAATAATATTACGGTTGGAAGCACTACTTACAAAACAGGTAATGCCGTTGCTGCTGACATCGCTTATTATATGGATACGAAGAATGATGCAGGTGATGGTTGGGCATTTGGTGCAGCGATGACCAACCTGGGTTCAAAGATCTCTTATACAAGTAATGCAACTCAAAAAGATTTTATACCTGCTAACTTAGGATTAGGTACTACTTATACCAAGAACTTTAATGCTCAAAATAAATTGACCTTTGGTGTTGACATTAATAAGCTCCTGGTTCCAACTCCTCCTGCAGAAGGTGATGCCGCTGGTTTAGCTGAGTATCGTAAAAAAAGTGTGATTGGAAGTTGGTTTAGTTCATTTGGAGATGCTCCCGGAGGTTTTAGCGAAGAAATAAAAGAGTTCCAGGTTTCAGTCGGTGCAGAATACTGGTACAATAACCAGTTTGCATTACGTACCGGTTATTTTCATGAAGACAAAACAAAAGGTAATCGCCGTTATTTCACATTAGGATTGGGTGTGGTTTATAATGTATTTGGTTTAAACTTCAGCTACCTGATTCCTTCAGGCAGCGGTGTTAACCGTAATCCGCTTTCAAACACATTGCGTTTCTCCGTGTTGTTTGATTTTGATGGTGATGGCGGTGGAACGAAAGAAGGTAATTAATCTAAACTTTTTTATACGCGAACCCCGAACGTATATCGTCTGGGGTTTTTTTATTTAAAAAAATATTTTACAATAACAGGTTTCCTGATATTTGCTCAAATTAAAAGCATGTCTTATAGAGTTGGTTTTGGTGTAGACTATCATCAATTGGTCGAAGGAAGAGAGTTGTGGATCGGTGGTATTAAAATACCGCACGACAAAGGAGCATTAGGACATAGCGATGCGGATGTTTTATTACATGCAATTTGTGATGCATTGTTAGGAGCCCTGGCATTGGGAGATATAGGAATTCATTTTCCAAATACATCTGCTGACTATAAAGACATTGACAGTAAAATTTTATTGACGCGTTCTTTTGAATTGATCAAAAAACAGGGTTATCGTGTTGTGAATGTGGATAGCTCGGTATGTCTCGAAGTCCCGAAACTTAAGACTTATACAGAAGGAATGAGAAAACAGGTTGCGCATATACTTGAAATAACAGAGAAAGATGTATCCGTTAAAGCAACTACTACTGAAAAGATGGGATTTGTAGGAAGAGAAGAAGGTTTGCAGGCATATGCCACCGTTCTTTTACAAAAAATATGATCACTAAATAAAAGCCATAATGAAATCAAATCGCAGAAAATTTTTACGTAACCTGGCTATCGGCGCCGGAACTGTAACTGCTTTGCCTGCACTGGCGGGAGTAAGTAAAGATGAGGAAGGTGTGCTGAATAGTATTGCATCACAGGGGTATGAAAAACAAAATTTTAATATGTGTGGTTATGCCGCACCAAAGATGGATATAGTAAGGATTGGAATTGTGGGTTTAGGGATGCGTGGTTCAGATGCGGTGGAACGATTGAGTTATATTGATGGGGTTGAGATCACTGCATTGTGTGATAAATATCCTGATCGTGTAAGTAAGGCACAAACTGCTTTGGAAAAAATGGGAAGATCTAAAGCAAAAGGATACAGTGGTGAAGAAGGCTATAAAGCTTTGTGTGAAAGCAATAATGTTGACCTGGTTTATACACCCACTCCCTGGCATTTGCATACACCTGTTGCTGTATATGCCATGAATCATGGAAAACATGCAGCTACAGAAGTGAATGTCGGCGAAACAGTAGATCAATGCTGGAAGGTTGTAGAAACCTCTGAAAAAACAAAAAAGCATTGCATGATGCTTGAAAACTGTTGTTATGATTTTTTTGAACTGCTGACGTTAAATATGGTAAGACAGGGCTTATTTGGAGAATTGGTACATGCAGAAGGTGCTTACATACATGACTTAAGTAAAGATTATCTTTTTAATAAAAAAGCTTATGCCGATATGTGGCGCCTGAAAGAGAATATCGGTAAGAATGGCAACCTGTATCCTACACATGGGCTCGGTCCGATAGCACAGTGTATGAATATTAACAGGGGGGATAAGTTCGATCATTTAGTAAGTATGAGTACAGTTGATCTTACTTTAAATAACCTTGCAAAAGAGATGGCAGAGAAGGATGATTTTTTTAAAGAATACGTGGACCGGCCTTATCGCGGTAATATGAATACAACCTTGATCCGTACTAACAAAGGCAAGTCCATTATGCTGCAGCATGATGTTTCATCACTGCGTCCCTATTCAAGAATTCATTTGGTAAGTGGTACAAAAGGTGTTGCACAAAAATGGCCGGGACCTGAACGCATTGCATTTGGTCATAGCTGGATCAAAAAAGAAGAGTTAGATGATTTGTATAAAAAATATTCACCGCCAATCGTTAATCATATTGGTGAGATCGCAAAAGAAGTTGGCGGACACGGAGGTATGGATTTTATTATGGACTGGCGCCTGATCGACTGCTTGCGTAATGGTTTACCATTAGATCAGAATGTATATGATGCAGCAGCATGGAGCAGTATCTTTCATTTAAGCCAGCAATCGGTAAAAGAAAAATCTAAAACAATCGATGTTCCTGACTTTACAAGAGGTGCCTGGAAGACAAATAAACCGCATGATATGACATTGAATGGTGGTGCAACAACCGGTGTTAGAAAGATAAAACCTGAACTGAAACAATAAAAGTTCTTTTTGTTTTCAAAATGTCGCAACAAGAGTTAAAATTGATATTGAAACCGGCGGAGTTGTAACATTTAAAGCAATCTTGCGTTTATAATCAATAAATACAGAAGAAAATAGCTAGAAAATATTAATTTCACCGCCGCTAATCATTCCCGGGAAACTTAGGAAGGCTTATTATTGTAAAAATTAATTGTACACTGAAAAATGAAGGCCCTGACCACCATCACAGACCCGGTATATATTCCAAAATCTGAATATTCATGGTATGAAAAATTCTGGTTGCGTTATATAAATGATCCGCGGGATCTGCCTTTTATACACTTGCTTACAGCTATTCATTTAATGGTGTTGCCAGCCGCTATAATATTATACACACCCTTATTACAGGGTTGGTATTGGTGGTTGCTGTATATCCCTTACTTCTACGTGTCGCAATTATATTTTAAAGGCCGGTTTGGATTGATGTTACATTGCATCAGCCACAGAAGACTATTTAAAAAAGGATATACCTGGCTTTATCATTGGATCGTTTGGGGTGTTTGTCCTTTTTTTGGTCATACACCGGAAACTTATTTTGTGCATCACATGGCCATGCACCATGTCGAGAATAATATGCCGGATGACGGAAGCAGCACATTGCGTTATCAGCGTGATAGCCTTTGGGGCTTTATAAATTATGTTTGCAGGTTTTTGTTCATGGGTTTTCGGGATACTTTTTTGTACTTGTTCAATCGTAAATGGAAAAAATTTTACATGCGTCTTACGTATGGCGAATTTTCTTTTTTCCTGTTTTGCATTGCGATGTGCTTTGTAAATTTTAGCGCAACACTTTTGATTTTTATCATCCCTTTTTTGTTTGCACGTATTGTGATGATGATCGGAAACTGGTCACAACATGCATTCATTGATATTTCCGATCCCGAGGAAAATACGATCAACTGCATCAATACAAAATACAATCATACATGCTGGAATGACGGGTATCACGCCGTGCACCATTTACGTCCGGCTTTACATTACACAGATATACCGGCCGAGTTCATGAAGCATAAGGATGAATTTGCAGAAAAGAAAGTATTAGTGTTTGACAATATTCATTATCTCCATATTTTTTTGTGGCTGATGACCAGGCGTTATGATAAACTGGCAGCAAATATTGTTAATATCAACAACATTTTTTCCAGCGAGGAAGAAGTGATTGCACTGATGAAAGAAAGAACCAGGAGGTTCAGTCCACAATGGATAAAAGAGCACAGTCGCACACTTCAGGCTGCGGTTTAATTTCTCAAAAAATAGTTTAGTTATAAAAGGCTTAATGCTTTTAGTTTTCTATTATTTTGAGCTCATTATTGATCTTTGCGGCGAGATCAGGTCCCAATTCAAATGCCGAGTTTTTTG
>Ga0070670_100004568_pt1 | contig 11612 bp, 5 predicted proteins | sample KBSS63metaG_FD_64665 | JGI IMG/M metagenome (GOLD analysis project Ga0070670, IMG submission 64665) | Switchgrass rhizosphere microbial communities from Kellogg Biological Station, Michigan, USA - KBS S6-3 metaG | ecosystem: Host-associated > Plants > Roots > Rhizosphere > Soil ... | reverse complement strand
GATGGCCGGCCGCGGCGACACGGCGGCGGCGCGCCGGCTCCTCGACGCGGCGACGCGGCGGTGCCCTGGTGAAGGCGCGGCGTGGCGGGAGCTCGCGGGTCTCGACGCGCTCGATCGGCAATGGGTGCCGGCGGCCGCGCACGCGCGCATGGCGGTGGAGCGCGATCCTGACGACGACTACGCGTGGCGCCTGCTGGGCACGGCGGAGTACCTGCGGCAAGCCGATCTGGAGGCGCTGGCCGCGTGGAATCATGTGGGCGAACCGCGCGTCGATTTGATCGACATCAACGGTCTGGCACGGACACGCTACCTGATCGTCGCCGACGCGATTGGCGTGCAGCCGCGCGCGACGCTCACGCCCGACGCCTTGCGCGTGGCAGAGAGGCGGGTGCGTGACATCCCCGCGATCGCAACCGCGCGCGTCACCTTCCATCCGCTCGACCGCGGCGACGCGCAGATCGACGCGACTGTCGTGGAACGCGCGCGGGCGCCGCGGGGGTGGCCGGCGTGGGCGGCCATGGGGATCGGGGCGGTCGCGAACAGCGAGCTGGCCGCGTCGTTCGCAAACGTCAGCGGCGGCGGCGACGTCGTCGACGTGTCATGGCGCTGGTGGGAGCGCCGCCCGCGCATTGGCGGTTCCTACGCCGCACCGGGACCGGGCGGGATCTGGCGGCTCGAGGCGTTCAGAGAAACGCAGACATTCGGCGCCGGCACGGAGGAAGTCCGCGTGCGGGTGGCCGCTGACCTCGGCAACTGGATCAACCAGCGGCTGCACGTGCGCGGCGGTGCGGCGCTGGACAAATGGCGGGGGCTGGGACGCACGCCTGCCGTCTCCGGCCGAATCCAGTTCTGGCCAGCCGTCGATCGGCTCTCGATCGATCTGGGCGGATCCGGCTGGCGCGGCGGCAGCGCGCGATTCGGCACGGCCGACACACGCGTGCGGCTGCGGACCGGCGCGAGCATGTCGGGAACGGTGTGGCTGAGCGAGGCAGGCTATCAGCTCGCGACGGCGACGGCGCCGGCGTCGCTCTGGCCGGGCGCCGACACCGGGCACGCGCGCGACGTACAGCTTCGCGCGCATCCGCTCCTCGACGAGGGGGTCATCCGCGATGGCGTGTTCGGGCGTCGCGTCGCGTTTGCATCGGCGGAAGTGCAGCGCTGGCTACGCCCGGTCGGCCACCGTCTCCTGCGCGTCGCGCCCGCGGCGTTTCTCGACGTAGCGCACGCGACACAGGGTCTCGCCACCTCGAACACGCGTGCGCAGTTCGATCTCGGTGCAGGGGTGAGGCTGTCGCTGCCGGGCGCGGGCGTCCTCCGCATCGATCTCGCGCGCGGCCTGCGCGACGGGACGACAGCGCTATCGGTCGGCTGGCAGCGGTGAGCGCTCAGCCGGCGATGGGCGCCGGCGCGTGCTCCCGGGCGAGATAGTAGGAGCCCACCACCAGGGCGCACGCGAGCGCCTGCGCCGCCAGCGTTTCAGCGGTGGGGAAGACCGCGAACCACAATCCCATCCACTCGGGAATGCCGGAGAGCGAGGCAATCGGCGTGGTCGACAGCCAGTTCGCGAGCTGCATCTCCTGCGCCTGTTCGCCGACCATCACGAGCATGACCAGTCCGAGCATGAGTCCAGTGAGGACGAGCATGCGTCGGTAGGGCAGCCGCCGGTGCGCGACGAACGTGAGCGCGCCGACGATCAGCGTCAGCGCAAAGCCGATCGACACGCCCGTCATGACCGGTGCCGTTCCCAGCTTCAGCCGGTAGCTCTGCAGGAACAGCACGACCTCGAATCCCTCACGATAGACCGACGAGAAACCCAGCAGCGCCAGGCCCAGCCACACGCGCGATCGCGAGCTCGCCTTCATCAACTGCTGCTTCCGCCGGCTGTGCATCGAGATCCAGCCGGTCCAGTAGACCTTGTGGAAGAACCAGTTCATGACCACGAGCAGGACGACGATCGCCAGCAGGCCCGTGGCCGCCTGCAGGTGAAGCGCGGAAACATTCTCCGACAGGCTTTCGATGATGCCGACCGCGATGAACCAGGTGACGGCGGTCGCGCCGAGCGCGGCAAGACCGCCGGCCGCGACCGGCCGCTGACACGCTTTTCTCGACCCGACCATGCTCGCCGTCACCGCCGCCAGCACGAGCACGCATTCGAGCCCCTCGCGGAAGACGAGGACGGCGATGTCGAGGATCCGCGCTCCGGCGTCGGCGCGCGCAACGGGATTGGGCAGTCCGCCGGCCCGAAGCACCTGAAGAACGAGGACCGCGCCAACGGCAGTAATGCCGGCGGTCAGGAGGGCGGAAAGAACGCGTCTCTTCACGTGTAAAGCCCGTAGTCGTCGCAGCTTAGAAATAAGACCGTCGCGGTCGGATATCCCAAGTCTATCGCCGACCATCGGGGTCGTCAATGCACTTGGTTGCGCATCCTCTGGTAGAGGTAAGAGGTGAGCAGCAGGGCGATGCCGAGTCCGATCACGCTCATCACCCGGTAGATCCGTTCGAGCTGCGCGAGATCGCCGAGGAACACCTTCAGGATGGTGACGCCGAACACGGCAATCGCGAAGTAGCGCACGATCGCGTACTGGCGCTGAAGCCCGACGACGATGAGCACGGTTGCGTAGATCGCCCAGGTTACCGAGACCATCAGCTCGCGCGTGAAACCGCCTCCGTGCACGGCGAAATAGGCGTGAATCTCCCGCGTGAGGAACACCAGCGAGACGATCTGGGCCGCCACGACGCAGCACGCCACGGCGGCGGCATAGGCGGGTGCGGCGGCCTCGCGGCGGTGCAGCCACGCCAGGGCGTAACACAGTCCCACGACCAGCAGCGCGCACGCCGCGCGTGGGTTGGCCACGACGACGTAGGACGCGGGCGCCGGCGACATGAGCAGATCGAGCGTGCGCAGGATCGCGATGACGAAGAGCACCGTGCCGCCGAAGCGGAGCCAGTCGCGTCGTTCGATCAGACCGAGCGCAATCACGGCGGCCCCTTCCGCCGCCCAGCCGACCGTGACCGCCGGCCCGTCGAATTGCAGCGCGATCGCAATCGCCAGCAGCGTGCAGGCGAGGGCGGCGAAGTGGATGCCCCGCTCGCGATCGCGGGTCCAGAAGGCCGCGGCAAGCAGCGCCTGCCAGATCGCGAAGGCGGCGGCGAGCGGTCCGGTCACCGCGAGGTGCGTGGTTTCGAGCAGGAAGTACGCGGCGGCAAACATCAGCAGCGCGTTGACGTGCAGCCACGCGATCTCCGACGGCCGCAAGGCACGATTCGATCCCGCCTCGCGCAGCTGCGCCGCGAGCCCGATCGCATAGAGTGCGGCGACAGCCGCGAGCCCTGGCGTCAGCCATTCGGCGGCCGCGTGTGGCTGGGTCCACGCGAGCAGCGGCAGCGCCGCGGTGCTCCACAGCAGGAACCCGGCCCCGGCACCCGCCTTCACGCTCAGCATTCCGCCGAGCAGCGCGACCGCGATCAGCCAGATCAGCAGCGGCAGCGGATGATCGGCGAGGATCGCCAATGACGCGAAGTAGTAGGCGAGCGGCGCCGTCCACACCAGCCACATCGCGAATTGTCCGATGCCGCTCTCGACCCGCCGGCCGGCCCACGCGATCGCGATGAACATCGCACAGAACAGCGTCAGGTACAGCTCAGTCGTGAGGTACTTCGACGGCGCGTAGAAGCGGTCGGCCCACGCCGCGACGGTCAGCAGCGTCAGGACATAGCTGACGACGTGGAGCAGCGGCCAGTTGCGGCGCCGCGCCAGAAAGACCGTGCCGCCGATCATGATCGCGACGTAGGTGAAGAGCGCGATTTGCGCGTCGGTCCGGCCCGGCAGCAGAAACGGCGTGGCAAAGCCGCCGCCGATCGCCAGTACCGCCAGCCCCTGCGAGGCGTGCCGATTCGCCAGCACGGCGCCGATCGTCGTCACCGCCACCATCAATGCGAACGCGGCTGGCCGGTCGATCAGATGGTAGTAGTTGAACGCCGCGTAGGTGGACACGTAGAGAATGGCCACGCCGCCGCCGGCGAGCATCTGCCCGTACAGCGCGTAGCCTCGCCGCGCGAAGCGCGCGCCCGCAAAGATCAGCGCCGCGCCGAGGACGCCGCCCTGGATCACGCGCGCGGTCTCGCCGATCCACGCGTTGTCGATCGCCAGCTTCTCGAAGTAGGCCACGCCGATCACGATTGCGGCGATGCCGATGTTCAGCAGCCAGCGGCCGCCAATGCGGCTTTCCAGCGACTCGGCGCTGGTGGAGGGCGGCTGCGGCAGCGGTTCAGCCACCGGCGGCGCCGGCGGCGCGAGGGGAATCGTCACGGCCGCCGCGGGCTCGGTCGCGACCTCCGCGGCGAGAGGCGCGGTGGCTTCAACGGCGTGGGATTCGGACGCCGGTTCACGTTCGAGCTGGCGTTCGATCGTCCGCAGCCGCTCCTCGAGCTCCCGCACGTGCGCGCGGAGTCGCCGCGTGCGCGCGAACAGAATCCAGGCGACGACGAGCGGCGTGCCCAGCAAAACCGCCAGCAGCGCCACCACCGCGGCCAGGAAGTCCATCTCAAGCCACCGTTTCTGCCGCCGCGGCGGCCAGCTGTCGGACTGCGCGCAGATCCACCTTGCCGGTGCCGAGCGAAGGGATGGCCTCGACGTAACGGATGTCCTCCCGCTTCGGCAGCCACAGCCGCGGCAGGTCGGTCCGGCACAAGCCTTCCCACAGGTCGGCGGCGACGAGATCCGGGTCGGTGTAGAACGCCACGAGCCGCTCGCCGCGCGCCTCGTCGGGCACCGCGGTCACCGCGCACGAATGCTGCGGGTCGAGCAGGCCCTGCAGCTGCTCTTCGATCTTCATGTGCGGCACCATCTCTCCTGCGATCTTGCTGAATCGCGAGAGCCGATCGGTGATGCGGATGAACCCGTCCTCGTCGATGCAGGCGATGTCGCCGGTCGCATACCAGCCGTCGCGCAGTGCCTCGGCGGTCCGCTCCGGTTCTCCCAGGTAGCCCTGCATGCGGCTGACGCCGCTCACGAGCAGCAGCCCTTCACGGCCGACGATCGGACCTTCGCCTGTTTCCGGATCCACGACCTTCGCCGCCACCCCCGGCAGCGGATGCCCCACGGTGCCCGGTTTCGAGCCGCGCTGATGCTCACCGCGATCGCTGACGTCGGGCGCATTCACCGCGACCACCGGCGCCATCTCCGTGCAGCCGTAGCCTTCGAGCAGCGCGATGCCGAACTTCTCGTGAAACGCCGCGGCAATCGCCTCGCGCAGCCGCTCCGCGCCGACGAGCGCGTAGCGCACGCTCGCGAACTGCTCGCGGCGGCACTTCCGGATGTAGCCCGCATAGAACGTCGGCGTGCTCACCAGCACGGTGCCGCGGTACTTCTCCGACAACTCTCCGATCGTCTTCCCATCCATGGGATTGGGATGGAACACGGCGCCGAACCCGCGCACCATCGGCAGCCACAGCGTCACGGTGAAGCCGAAGGAGTGGAACAGCGGCAGTACGCCGACCATCACGTCGCCGCGATCGAGCCGGAACACCTGTGAGATCGCGTCGATGTTCCCGAGGATGTTGCGGTGGCTCAGCATGACCCCTTTCGGGTTGCCGGTGCTGCCGCTCGAGAACACGATCGTCGCCAGTGCCTCAGCGTCATGGCCGACGCCACACAGGCGCGACAGCAGCCATGCGGGAGCGAGCCAGCTCCCGGCAAACACCACGGCCTTGCGCACAGGTGACACGCCCGCGAACAGATCTTCCAGGAACACGGCGCCGTCGGGGGTGGTGAGGTCCGCCTTCGCGAGAAACTTCCGCGACGTCAGCACGGTTCCAAGCGCACAGCGCTCGATCGCCGCGGCCATCGCGTCCGGTCCGGCCGTGAAGTTCAGGTTCACCGACGTCTTGCCCGCGAGCGTCACCGCGATGTTGGCGAGCGCGCCGCCCGCCGACGCCGGCAGCAGCAGCCCGATTCGCGGCTCGTTCGGCGCGCGTCGCCGGATGACCCGCGCGAGCAGCAGCGCGGCCGTCAGGGCGCGCCCATACGTGAGCGGCGGTGTGCCCGCGTCCGCCATGCAGAACGATCCCCACGATCGCTTGGCCTGCGTCACGAATTCGCGTCCGAGCGTGTCGTGCGGACCGCGCCGCATCGCGGTCGCGCTGACGCCGAGCGCCATCAGCGCCGTCCGCACCTCCGCCGCGGGCGTCGACGCCGGCAGCGGCGCGCCAAACGCGACGGTGACTGGATACGGCAGGCGGGCCGGCCACTTCCACAGGAAGCGCCCGCCCTTGAAGCTGAAGACGCTGCCCCACACGCGATCGAGATAGACCGGAACGATCGGCACGTCGAGCCCGCTGACGATTCTCTCCAGCCCGCGCTTGAACGGCAGCAGATTGCCGGTCCGCGAAATCGCCCCTTCAGCGAAGATGCACACGACGTGGCCGCGCTGCAGTTCGCCGCGCGCGGCGTCGATCGCGGCGAGCCCGGCCCGCCCGCCGCCAACAGGAATCGCCTTCAGCATCCGCAGCAGCGGATTGACCGCCCAGTGCTCGTAGTACGGCTTGTAGACGAGGAATCGGATGAACCGCTGCAGGCTGGCGCCGACCAGCGCGCCGTCGACGTGCGACAGGTGATTGCACACCAGCAGCGCGGGTCCCCGCGCGGGCACGTGCGCCTGGCCGTCGATGCGGATGCGATAGATGGTGTGCGTCAGCAGCCACAGCAGGAACCGGACCAGGAACTCGGGGACGACGCTGAGCACGTAGACGCTGGCGAGCAGCGTCAGGATGCCGAAGGTGAGAAGAATGCGGGGCGGGTCCAGCCTGAGCACGTCGCGGCCGATCCAGAGCGCGGCCGACGCTCCCATGATCGCGACCATGTTCAGAAAGTTGTTGGTCGCCATCAGGCGGCCTTTCTCTCCGTCCCCGCTCTTCTGCTGCAGCAGCGCGTTCAGCGGGACGGCGAAAAGGCCCCCGAAGAAGCCGACCATCGTCAGCGCGAACGCCGCCAGCGCGAACGACGCCGCGGATCGTGAGAGCAGCACGGCAAACAGACCCATCCCGATCGATCCGATCGGCGCGAGCCCGAGCTCGACCTTGTCGCCCGACAGCCGGCCGGCCGCCAGGCTGCCCGCGGCGATGCCCACCGCCGCGAACGTGGTGAGCAGGCCCGTCCAGCGATCGCTCAGCCCCATCGTCTCGGTCCCGAACAGGATCATCACGAGCTGCAGCAGCGCGCCCAGAAACCAGAAGTAGGAGATGCCGGCGACCGTCAGCGACAGCACGCGGTTGCGGCGCAGGCTCGCGATGCCGAGGACGATCTCCCGCCATGGATTCGCGTCGATGCGGCGCAGGTGGAGAGCCGCGGGCACCGGGGGAATGCGCCAGCTGAGAGCCGTCCCGATGACCGCGACGGCGACGACGACCGATCCGACGATCCACAATCGATCGTGCCAGGCATCGAACATGAAGCTGCCGAGCGCGGTGCCGGCGACGATCGCGACGAACGTGCTCATCTCGAGCAGGCCGTTCGCTCGCGACAGGTCGGAATCGGGCAGGATCTCCGGCAGGATGCCGTATTTCGCCGGACTGAAGAACGTCGCCTGGACGGCAATCAGGAACAGCACCGCGTAGGTGATCTCGAGCCGTCCTGCGGTAAACGCAAACAGCGCCAGGACCGCCGCCACGATCTCGAGCGACTTCGTCACGACGAGGACGGTCCGCTTGCTGTAGACGTCTGCCAGTTGGCCGGCGTAGCCGGAGAACAACAGGAAGGGGAGGATGAAGACGATCCCGACCAGCGACAGCTGCCGGCCGGCGCTGTCCGCCGTCGCCGCGTGGACCGCGAGCATCGACACGACGATCTTGAACAGATTGTCGTTGAACGCGCCGAGGAACTGCGTCCAGAGAAACGGCTGCAGTCCTTTGTGCGCCAGCGTGTCGCCGTAACCGTGCCGGGTCATGATTGGCTCCTCGGATGAACGATACGGCCCGGCCGGTCGGAAGTCCTGAGCGAACCCTGAGAAAGGCTGAGAATTGCTGCCGGTCTATCGCGTCCGATCCAGCAGGCGCGCGCGGACGGCCGCAAATACGGCGCTATCAGCCACTTGGTGGAGCAGCGGTTCGACCGGGAGCCACCAGCCCGCCATGCCGGCGGGCGCCTCCTCGATGGCCTGCGCCAGCGTCGCCGCGGCGGCATCGGCGCGCCCCATCGCCGCCAGCGCCACCCCGCGCATGAACGGATCCGCCACCGCCGCCGCGTCGTAGGGTTCGCCGGTAATCGCCGCGATGCCCGCGGCCGCCAGCGGCTGGCCGGGATAGAGCGCGAGCGCGGCGCGGAAGCTGCGGAGGGCGTCCTCGGCCTTGCCGGCGCGCGAGCGCGCGGCGCCTTCCGCCAGGTGCGCGTGCATCGTGTACTCCCGACCGTAGAGCCGGTGCGGCTCGGCCAGCGCACGCTCGCGATTGAGCTCGTCGATGCCCTCCGACAGGTCGTCCTGTGCGAGCCGTACGAGACCGAGCAGCCAGTGCAGGCCGAGCGCGGGATAGCGCTCGCCGCGCCCGATCTGCCGATCCTGAATCGCGGCCCCGTGCCGCAGCACGCGCTCGGCTTCGACCAGATGGCCGCGCGCGACGTGCACCATGGCGGACTGGAAGTAGGCGAACGCGAAATCCGGATACGCCGCGAGCGTGGCTGCGCCCGCCTGCAGGCGTTCGTCGCCCCACGCGGCATGTCCGAGGCGAAACAGGTGCCGCCAGTTTCCCGGTTCGAGCGTCACCGCGCGCCGCGCTTCGCGCAGCGCTCCCGCGTGATCGCGCGCGCTGACGAGAACCATCGCCAGCGTGCCGTGCGCTTCCGCCAGGCTGTCGTCGAGGGCCACCGCCTGCCGCCCGTGCGCGAGCGCGCGATCGAGCAGCGCCTGCGACGGCGTGAGATCCGCGCGCGTCGCCTCGTACGAGGCGAACTCCGCGTTGGCGAGGCCCGTGTACGCGAGCGCGTACCGCGGGTCGAGGCTGACGGCACGCTCGAACTCGGCAATCGCCGCCGGGAGCTCACGCACGTCGAGCGTTTCGATCCGCAGCCACCCTTCCATCACGGCCCGGTAGGCCTTCAGGCTCGCCGTATCACGGCTCGGTGGCGCCGCGCCTGGCGCGGCCCCGAGCTCGCTCGCGAACTGCGCGGCCACCTGATCCTGCAGCGTGAAAATGTCGGTGAGCGCACCGTCGACCTTGGCGTCCGCCAGCGCGTCGCCCGACCCGACGTCCACCAGCCGTGCCGTGATGCGCACGCGCCCCGCGCTCACCTGAAAGCTGCCGAGCACGACGAGCCGCACGCCCAGCGCCGCGGCCACGTCCTGCAGCGCGCCGCCGGTCCGGCGCACGGCCTCGCTGACGCGCCACCGATCGATCACGCGCAGCCGCGCCATGGCGCGCAGGTCGTTGCTCACCGTCTCCGCGATCCCCGCCGACAGCCACGCCGAGTCCCGCTCCCCGGTCACGTTCGTGAAATCGAGGACCGCCACCGTGTCGGCCGCCGAATCCGCCAGCGGCGGGTCTGCCGGTGCGTCCGCTGCGGCCGGTTCCACCGGCGCCACGAACCGGTAACCCCTCCGGGCGACGGTCCGGATGTACCGCGGCGCGCCCGCGTCGTCGCCAATCGCCTGCCGCAGTTCGGAGACGGCCTGCGTGAGCGCATTGTCGGTGACGTTGGCGCCGGGCCAGAGCGCGTCGAGCAGCGCTTCTTTCGTTAACAGACTGCCGGCGTTGTCGAGCAGCAGGAGCAGCAGATCGAGGAGCTTGGGCGTGAGATCGAGCGGCCGCCCGTCCCGGGTGATGCGGTAGGCGGCGCGATCGACCTGAAACGGACCGAAGCGGTAGGCACGCGGGGGCAACGCCGCCTATTGTAAATGCCAGCCTGCCCGAGACATGGAAGAATGGTCGGGCTCGGTACTGAATCTGTAATTCGCATCACAGATCTGCAACCGCTACCGCGCCGAGCTCAGCAGCCGCAACGCCAGAAACCTTCGACTTTCAGGCTGACGCAGCGATACCCCGTCGAGGCATGCGCGTTGCGCGCGCCCGCGCAACCCGAACGCTAACGCCCCGCCGATCCTGTCGACCGGCGACGCGCCGATCCTTCTGGCCCCCAAGGAGTGTGAATGCGAATTCCCCCGCTGTACGTGTGCGTCACCGCCGCCATCGTCACGCTCGGCGCAAGCGCCGCCGCGACGAGCCTGTTCACCGACGATTTTTCCACGATGATTTCCGGCGGCTGCTATGCCGACGGCCAGACGGTTGGCGGATGGCTGTCCGTGTACGACGGGTACGGCTGCAACAGCACGGCGGTACAGAATGGCAACCCGATGCTGAGCGAGCAGCCGCTCGCGTCGACCGCGCCGAACGAGACCCACGCCGGCCTCGCGGTGGGCCCTGCCACCAGCGGCGACGTCGATCTTGCCGTATCGCTGCTTACCGCGCGGCAACTGCGTTCCGGCTCGTTGCCCAATGCCTGGGAAGTCGGGTGGGTGCTCTGGAACTACAGCGACAATACGCACTTCTACTACTTCGTCCCCAAGCCGAACGGATGGGAGCTCGGCAAGGAGGATCCCGCGTATCCCGGCGCGCAGCGCTTTCTCGCGACCGGCAGCTCGCCGCAATTTCCGATCGGCCAGTGGTATCGCGTGCGCATTGCGCAGTCCGGCTCGACGATCCGCGTGTATGTGAACGACCTCCTGATTACGACGTTCACCGATCAGGAGCGTGCGTACTACGCCGGACGTGTCGGCCTGTACAACGAGGATTCGCAGGTCTACTTCGACGATGTGTCGGCGACGTGGAGTGGATCGGTAAGCACGCCGGCTCCTGTCAAAAAGGGACACAGGAAGTAGGCAACTCCGCCATTCAGCGGCAGCTCAGGTTCGCGGCGTAGGTCTGGAACAGCGCCGAGGCCGCCCTGCCGGCCGACGGCACCATGTAGTCCGGCGCGCTGAAGGTCATCGGCGGCAAGGTCGAGTACGCGACGGCGATGCCGCTCTGCTGCCGGACGCGGTCGAACGCGGCGGGGACGGCCGCAAACGGCCGCTCGTTCAACGGCGCGCCGTCCACCTGGTCGAAAAGCTCGGTGACGATGCGGATTTGCCGGCGCGCGTTCACGACGGCGCGGTACAACGCGGCGGCGTAGCGCGGCAGCGACGGCAGCGTCAGTTTTCCGGCGCCGACGCCGTCCTGGAAGAGCAGGACGTCGATGTCCGCATCCGACATGAGGCTGCTCCAGAACGACGCCAGCGCCTCGGGCTCCATCGTCTGGTTGGTGAAACCGGAAATGGCGATCGGCACTGGCCGGACGGCGGCGCGGCGCAGGCGCGCGGTCAATGCCGCGAGGTGTTCGGTCAGGATGCGGCGCGGCCGCGGCTCCCGCCAGTTGACGTCATCAATCTCCTGCGTGATGTACCACCCGGCGAAGGAGCGATGGCGCGCGGCGATTGGGACCAGGTCGGGCAGCAGTCGTTCGAGCTCGACGCGCGCGCTCTGCAGGTAGCGTTCGGTCTCACCCGCGTTGCCGATCGCCGTCCAGAACCCGGGATCCTCGATCAGGCCGATCGTCACGCTGACGCCGCGGCGGTCGGCCACATCCA
>Ga0070670_100004567_pt1 | contig 11613 bp, 7 predicted proteins | sample KBSS63metaG_FD_64665 | JGI IMG/M metagenome (GOLD analysis project Ga0070670, IMG submission 64665) | Switchgrass rhizosphere microbial communities from Kellogg Biological Station, Michigan, USA - KBS S6-3 metaG | ecosystem: Host-associated > Plants > Roots > Rhizosphere > Soil ... | reverse complement strand
CATCTCAGTCAACTCATCCAGAAACAACGTGCCCCCGTTCGCGATCTCGAGCAGGCCGGGCTTATCGCGGTCTGCGCCCGTGAAAGCGCCCTTTCGATGCCCGAAGAGCTCACTCTCGAGCAGCCCTTCCGGAAGCGCTGCGCAGTTGATCGGCACGACCTGTCGGCTCGCGCGGCGGCTGTGCTGATGGATGAACTGGGCGATGACTTCCTTACCGGTTCCGCTCTCGCCCATGATCATCACGGACGCATCCGTGCTCGCAACCCGCCGCGCGAGATCGACCGCCTTCCTGAATGCGGGCGACACGCCAAGGAGCGTCAGCTTGTCGCTGTTCCCGTTCTGCTTGAGCAGCTGGATACGCAGGTCGCGCGTCTCGCGCGCGACCATGACCGCGTGTGAGGCACGGCCGATCAGCACCTGGAGGTGGGTCGCTGAGAACGGCTTGGGCAGGTAGTCCCACGCGCCTGCCCGCAACGCCTCGATACTGGTCGTCACACTCGGATTGCCGGTCATGACGACGACGATCGTTTCCTTGTGCGCCGACAACGTCGCCCGCAGGATCTCCATGCCCGAGACAGGGGTCATATAGAGATCGACCAGCACGATGTCGAACTTCCGACGCCGGACCAACTCGAGCGCTTCGTCACCACGACCGAGTGTCGTGACGTTGAACCCATCCATCTGCAGCACGCTGGCGCAGCCTTCGCGCAACGTCCTGTCGTCGTCCACGATCAGAAGGCTGAGGCTCGACTTGACCTCGGCGGAGATGGACAGCGGATCTCGCGCGGCTTCCCCATCCGCTGCGGCGAGTGAGCGCCCCGAGTCACCTAGTACCGCGGCCGAAGACGACATCGACTAACTCCTTGAGGTATGAGACACGCGGCCAATTCATGCCGGCCGTCGCGCCGATTCATCAGGATTGATCAGTTGTAGCGGGACTGCCGCCCCCATTTCATCGACGGGGCCCGCGCGACTCATCCGTTACGACGACCAAATGTGTGTAACCACAACGAAAAAATGCTGCCACGAAGCTACAGCATAGCAGGTTGGCAACAGTGGTTGTGTATCACCGTCGACACCGTGTGGTGCATCACAACGACAACGGGTTCTGAATACCAAGCTCTGGGAGTCCCTGCAGTGCCCGGAATAGCCGTGCCGAAGAGCGAGTGGACGCCCTCGACCGTGGGCCTGATTTTGCGGAAAGGGCTCTCGTTCAGTCTTCCACCGCGCTCACGTGCGACGTTCGACACACGGCGCGGTATTACTTTGTGGTAGACTTCGGCTAGGCCTTCTCACGCTCCTACCGTCTCTAATGTCTGGATCTCTCGTCCCGTCGACGCCTCCGTCATTGGAGCTCGCTCCTGATGGGGGCGCGCTTGCAGGTCAGAACTGGGGTCCGCCCGCATCGCCTACGCCGCCAGCTCCCGGTGCCATCAACATCGGCCGTTACGTCTCGGCGCTGAAACGCTACAAGTGGCTTATTGCGGTCATCGTCCTGTTGGGCAGCATTGGCGGGGTCGTAGCAACGCGGTTCATCAAGCCAACCTACCAGGTCGACACCACGATCGTCGTCGGCGAATCGCCTGATCCAAAAGGGCCGGTACGCCCCCAAGTAGTGCTCAACGACCAGGCATGGAGCGAGCTCCTCAAGAGCTTCGCCATTCTGGATCCCGTCGCGCGGAAGATCGGGATGTACGTCACGCCTAGATCCGACAGCGACTCGCTGCTGTTCCGCGAATTTCAACCGACGTCCGACCTGCAGACGGGCGACTACACCCTGACGGTGAACCGCGCGTCGAAGAAGTACGACCTCATAGTCAAGCGAGGCCGCACGAAGGCGACAGTCGAGAGCGGCGCGCTCGGCGATTCCATTGGCCGCACAGTTGGCTTCGCGTGGCTTCCGCCGACTGACCAGCTCTCGGCCCGTCAGGAGGTGAAGTTCGCGGTCCGCACGCCGCGTGAGGCGGCGAACGACCTGCGAAACCGACTGAACGTCTTCACCCCGCCCAACAGCAATTTCATCAAACTGTCGCTTCGGGGTCAGCGCTCGCAGGAACTCGCGCGGACGATGAACGCCGTGCTCGAGGAGTTCGTTGGCGAGGCCGCCGCGCTCAAGAAGCGGAACCTCACGGACCAGAGGGTTGCGCTCGGTGAGCAGCTGGAACAGTCGTTAGGCAATCTGCAGAACCTCGAACGTCAGCTCAAGGATTTCCAGGTCGCGAACGCTCTGAAGCCGACGCGCCAGTTGACGGTGCAACCGGGCGTCGGAATCACGGACAACCCAGGCATCCTCAGCTTCCTCGATCTCCGCGTCAAGGCCGAGGTCGCGCGTCGCAATCGAGAGGCGGTCCAGGCCCTGGCGAACTCAGGACCGAACGCCGCCGTCACGCCTGAGCAGCTGTTGAGCATTCCGGGCGTACTGGGCGGGTCGCCGAATCTGAAGAATGCCGTCGACGAGCTGACGAAATCAGAGGCCGATCTCCGCACCCTGAGCGCGAAGTACACCGACTCCGCGCCGCTCGTGATTGCAAAGAAGGCGGAAGTCGAGCGCATGAAAACGCAGACCATTCCGGCAATCACGCGTCAGACGCTCGAGCAGCTGAAGAGCGAGGAAACCGAGCTCGATCGGCGCATCGCGGCTGCATCGAGTGACATGAAGCAGATACCCGCGACGGCGATCGAAGAAGGTCGACTGATTCGCGAGCGTGATCAGGCGGCGAACCTCTACGCGGATATTCAGGGTCGGTGGAACCTCGCGAAGCTCGCTGAAGCCAGCGCGATTCCCGACGTGAGCGTGCTCGACTCGGCCGTCGCCCCGTCGCAGCCCGCGAGCAACACCGCGCCGATGATCCTGCTGCTCGTCATCGGTGGCAGCCTGGGCTTCGCGATTCTACTCGCGATCATCCTCGACCTGCTCGACAAGCGATTCCGCTATCCCGAGCAGGCGACGCACGAGCTGGGACTCGACATTCTCGGTACCATTCCCACGATCCGTCGCGGGAAGAACGGCGCCACGCGCATGGAGGATGAGGCGCAGCTTGTCGAAGCTTTCCGAGGCCTCCGCCTCAATGTGCGCAACGCGGCCGACGGCACTGGGCCGGTGATGCTCGCGATCTCCAGCCCTGGGCCCGGAGACGGCAAGTCTCTCATCTCGTCGAACCTCGCGCTCGCATTCGCTGAAGCGGGATACCGCACGCTGTTGATCGATGGCGACATTCGTCGGGGCCAGTTGCACTCGACGTTCTCGATTCCTCAGCGTCCGGGGCTCGTCGACCACCTGACCGGCGACGTTGCGATCGAGGATGTCATCCGCGAGACGTCGCACGGCAATCTGTTCGTGATCCCGTGCGGCACACGGCGTCATCGCGGCCCCGAGTTGTTGGCGGCCGACGCGACGGTGAAGACGATCCGTGGGCTTCGCTCGCGGTTCGACGCGATTATTGTGGATACCGCACCGCTCGGTGCCGGCATCGACCCATACGCGTTAGGTGCCGCCGCCGGCAGCATGCTGCTGGTGTTGCGCACCGGACAGACCGATCGCAAGCTCGCTCAGGCGAAGCTGACGACGTTGGACCGACTCCCGGTCCGTCTCATCGGTGCGGTGCTGAACGACATTCAGGCCGAGGGGATGTACAAGTACTACGCGTACCTCGACGGCTACGGCACGCTCGACGAGGATGAGGAGCCGCGACTCGTTCAGGCGGGTGGCGGTGGCTCGTCGCTGCCGGCGCGCCGGAACTAGGACTGCCTTGCCTTCATTCGCCTAGCGTCGGCGTGAAGTTCCAGCACGAGAGAAGGGCCGGGCGATTCGAATCGCCCGGCCCTTCTCTCTTTTGTGCAGTGCGCGCAGTCGGCGAGGCGCTTTCGGTCAGCGTTGGGTCAGTGCACGAACCGGAGAGGGACATCCTCGAACGCGGTAATACCGCGCGCCTCGCTTCCCTTCACGTGGCGGAGCGCGGTCGCAGCACGCAGCAGCAGCTCGACCGCATCCACCGACGACTCCGCGAAGTTCGGAACAGCGCAATAGCCCGCACGAAGTTGTAGCGGGTGGTCGCCGCCGTCGGCGACGAGCGGAGTCGATCGTACCATTTCCTGAATACGCTCGACCAGCCGCACGGCCCCACCGGCCGCTGTCGCGGGCGCGATGATACCGAACTCCGATCGACCGAGGTGACCGACGATGTCGGACACGCGAGCGGCCCGGCGGAAGATCCCGCCGAGATGCTCCCCAATCCGCTGCGAGAGCTCGTCGCCGTCCGCGTCGCCGACGTCGACGTTAGGCATCGCGGACAGCGCGACACACGACAGGGGCGCCTGGCGACGAGAGGCGTCGGCGCCAAGCTCCTGCGCGCGCCGTGTCAGTCCGCGCACGTTGTATAGGCCGGTGACGCGATCGAGCAGACTCTCGTCGTGGCATCGATCCAGCTCCCGCTTCGATGCGATGAAGGTCTCGAGCTTGCACAGCAGCGACTCCGCATCGATTGGGTCGGGGCAGTACTCCCACGCTCCGGCGCGGAATGCTTCCAAGCGCTCGGACCGGGCGGTGGGCCCTGCCGCGGTCACGATGACTGGTGTACTCGCCGGAAAGCGCGGGTCTCGACGCAGCAATCGGCAGACTTCGACGCCACCGATGTCAGGCATCCCCGAATCGATGACGATCGCGTCGGGGTGCGTACGCCATACGAGGTCGATCGCCTGTCTACCCGTGTGCGCACGGACAACGGCGTATCCCTGCGGGCCGAGAATGCTTTCGAGGGAACGCGCAGACCATTCCTGGTCGTTGGCTATCAGGACCAGCGGAGGGGCGGAGTGCTTTTCTGGGTCGAGCATGCGCCCTCGGGCGTCGGTCGATCGCGGTAACCAGCATGTGCTTGGAAATGTGAGCTAGCTCACTTCGTCCGCAGATCATTGCAGGACTCGTGCAGCTAGGCCACCTATTCTCAAACACCTCTACAGCAGCGGGTTACGCTGATTCCGCGGGTGGCCTCTCGCTCGCTTTGAGGATCGGTCGCTACAGTTTCGGTAAAATTGCGTTACTCAAGCCACAGCAGTCGGTACTTTCGTCTGCTGTATCTTGGTGAGGCGTTTGGAAAGGAACGGGTGAGTATCGACTCCATGGATGGGAACGGCACGGTGCTGGCACTCACGTTACGAACGAACGTGCGGCCGCGAGTGTAGGAGCGCTGCCTAAGGGTGTAGTGTCCACACGACATTTGGGCGGTCTCAGCTCGGCTGTGAGCCACCACTGAAATGCCAATACACTGAGGTGCAGCGACTTACGCATGCGGTGCGACAGGCACCCAGTAGCACGAAGGCTGCAACGAGGGTTTCACACATGATTTCTACTTTCATTCATTCCGCCAGGCGGATTGGTTCGATCCGCCTCTCGCGTCTTGTCACCTTGGTCATCAGCGCTATCGCGTGCCCGGTGCTAGTTGGCTCCGCAACAGCGCAAACGACGTCGACGCCCGTGGCCCCCGTCGCGACTCCCGAGAGGATCAGCGCGCGGCGCTCGACTCTCGAAGAGGCAGCGAAGAACTTCGAACGGCTCGCCGCCTCCGAAAAGGATGCGGGCAAACACGCCGGGTATCTGGGACAAGCGAGGACGATCCGAAAGCGGCTCGTTGAGGGCGACTTCCAGGCCGGCCACCGCATTTTGCTGTTCGTGACCGGAGACAGCGCGCTTTCGGACACGTTCACGGTTCGGTCGGATCAGAAGTTGCAGTTGCCTAATCTTCCGGAAATTTCGTTAGCCGGCATTCTGGATTCCGAGTTACAGGGCTATCTGCAGACGAAGCTGGCCCAGTACATTCGGGACCCTTCTGTGCGCGCGCAGACCATGCTCCGCGTACAAGTGAGTGGTGACGTGGCGAGCCCGGGCTTCTATTCGGTTCGCACCGACACGCCTGTCAGTGATGTGATCATGAATGCGGGGGGGCCGTCGACCTCGGCGGACATCAACAAGACCGAGTTGAGACGCGGTTCAACAGTTGTCGTGAGCCGCGATGGGATTCAGGCTGCTATCCGATCCGAGTACACGCTGAGCGACATCGGAGCGCGACCTGGCGATGAGTTGTTTATTCCTGCGAAGTTGTCCGGTTCGAAGTGGCAGAAGATCGCCACCGTAGCTGCAGCTGCCAGTTCGATTGCGTTTACTATCTTCTGGATCACCGGACGCTGAACGAACACGCTGGCCGAACCTTGACCCTGCGGCACCCTCGAGAGGATATGGAGTCCTACCCGCACCTTGCAGACCACGTCAGTGTTCGCGTGCCTTCCGGCGCGCGTCGCACTCGTCGACCGGAAACGGCCGACGGTCGCACGATCGAGCGCCCGCGCCAGATCGAGACCGTTCGGGAGGTCGAAGCTCAGGAGCCGTTGATCGATGTCGTCCCGCGAGAGCGATCGGATCGTCTCAACCGGGCCGTGAACCTAACGCTAGGCGTGATCGCGCTCGCGATCCTCTCGCCGTTCTTCGTTCTCGTAGCCATCGCGATCAAGCTCACGTCGCGCGGCCCGATCTTCTACACACAAACCCGCGTCGGCATCGATCGGCGTGGCCGCCGTGAGCTCGCGATCCGCGAGCGCCGGCTGCAGGACCTCGGTGGCGCCGCGTTCACGATCTACAAGTTCCGCTCGATGTATGTGAACGCCGAGGGTAAGTCGGGCGCCGTGTGGGCGACGGTGAACGACCCGCGTGCGACGCCGCTTGGCCGTTTCATGCGCAAGTTCCGCGTAGACGAATGGCCGCAGCTGATCAACGTCGTGCGTGGCGACATGAACATCGTCGGCCCGCGCCCGGAGCGCCCGAGCATCGTCGCCCGTCTGCGCGAGGACATTCGCGAGTACCCGCTGCGTCAGCGCGTAAAGCCGGGTATCACCGGCCTCGCACAGATCAATCTGAGCTACGACTCATGCCTGGACGACGTGCGGGCGAAAGTCCGCTACGACCTCGAGTACCTGAAGTGCCAGAGCCTGATGACGGACATTGCGATCATGGCGAAGACCGTCCCGACGATGGTGCTGAAGATTCGCGGCTGGTAGCAGCCACGCGTCTTCGGCGTTCGAATAGATTGCACAACGCCCGCGTGGCAATTGCCACGCGGGCGTTGTCTTTCATCGCCGGTTGTCCCGCAGAGGGCAGTTCCTTTTGAGTAGAAGAGCACCGCGGCACTCACGCCGTTTGCGAACCCACCTCGCACTTGCAGTAGGGAGTGTCGCCGCCACGGCGTTGATTTTCGCCGTTATTGAATCCGACGACGCCGTGTTCCGAGCGAGCATGGCAACCGCCTACGTCGGGCTCGCGCTGTTCGCTGTCACGCTCGCATTCGGTCCGTTCACAGAGCTACAGGGACGCCGCTATCCGTTGAGCACAGACATTAGGCGAGATTTTGGCATCTGGGCCGGCGTGTTTGCCGTTGTGCACGTCGTTGTCGGGCTACAGGTGCACCTGCGCGGCAAGATGTGGGAGTACTTCGTTAGGCCCGCCAACCGCCTGATCCTGCCTCGCGTGGACCCGTTTGGCGCTGCAAACTACACTGGCCTGGCCGCAGCCTTGATCTTCGTCGTCCTGCTCGCGACGTCGAACGACGCGTCACTCAAGGCGTTGGGCGCGACACGATGGCGGTGGCTACACGCTCTGGCGACCACAGCCCTGGTGCTGACACTGATCCATGGCGCAGCCTATCAGTGGATCGAGGCGCGTCCCTGGGGCTATGTGATCCTTTTCGCGTTGCTCGCCGTCTCCACCCTCGGCCCGCGGATCGTGCGACCGCGAGACTTCAACAAAGGCGACTGACTCGACGGCGCTCGAGGAGGGCGCGCGTCACGAGGGCGACGAAGAACAAAGGACGGGGCGGCCGGATGGCCGCCCCGCTCGAGCGTATGGGAGCCGTGCTACAGCGATCAATCGTCGCAGTGTGGCCAGCCCGTGAACGAACCCTCGTTGAAGTCGCTGAGGACGTCGATCAGGTCGCTCATCTGCTCGTGTGTGAGCGTCGTGGTGATGTTGAGCCCTGTGCCGCCTGTGCCCGCGAGCGCGGCGGCAACTGCGGCATCAACAGCGGCCGGACCGGCGGTCGGATTGCCGCCGAGATTGTTCAGCGCCGCCAGTAGCTGCTGGTAGAGGTTGAGGAGGGTGTTGTCATCGCCGAACGTCACGTCCCCCGGCTTACCCGGCGTCGCGTCGAAGATCGCCTGCTCCTGTCCGATCGTACGCCCGTCGACGGCGATGATCGTGTTGCTGCCCTTGTTCCGATACCAACCCTTGGTGAACGTGCAGCCCGTTGTCACGGTGTTCGTGAACGTGAGCACGACGCCGTGGATGCTGTTGATGAAATCAGTAAAGGGATTGGTTGGGCCAGAAATCGTCGTCGTACCGGTAACGGTGCTGATTCGCTGGCCCGTGATGCTCGTGAGGTTGGAGGCATTCGTCTCAGTGACGGTGACGTCGGAGCCGGCTCCGGATGGCGAGTCGTCTTCGACAACGACGATGCACGTGTTCGGCTGAATCGTGATCGGGGAGCTGACGATCGTGAAACCAGTCGAGCCCGTGCCGGCGTTGCTGCGTGTCACTGTGAAGTTGCCGGCCGTGTTGCCGAGCTTGCACACGCGGAACTCACTCGCCACCGGCGTCGAATTCACGACGGTTCCGGCTACGACGAAGCTTGGCTTGCCAATTGTCGGAGACGGCGTCTGCGGCGCTGTGCTCGAGTCCGAGCATGCTGCCAACATGGTCATGGCCGTCATGGCCCCTGCTGCGAGCACCACCTTCTGAGTCATTTGCATCCTGTACCTCTCGCTACGGGTGTGATCGTGCTACCAAACGGCTGAGAATGCCGCACCGCCTTGGGTAGGGTTTTCCTCCGGAGCCGCAGGCACCATGGCAACGGCGCACTATCGCTCGACTGCCGAGACCAGGCGCACTGCACCCGGCCCTGGAGGCGCGGTATTATGAAAATTGTCGAATGAAAGCACAAGCCGTCTGCGGCTTCCCCGTCAGAGCTCCGGGACGCGCCCTGCTGCCGACCTCTGGCACCACCAGGTGGCTGGCCGCCGCACGTGTGCCGACGCCCGGGCATGGTCGAGCGGCGGGCACGTTGCCTAACGTGAGGCGCCGGAGCCGCTCAAATGGTGCAGGGTCGGACCTTGTGTCCGCGCCGGCGTAATCATCCGGCCTCAGGCGATTACCATTCTGCCGGTTACGGTGACTGGGCGTTGATGAGCATCCCCGGCCCAGCGCTCCGCAGGATGCCGCGCAACGCTAGGCAACGCATGACGAACCGGGACCGCTGACGCGCCGCCTCGCACGCCAAGCTGTGCGAGTAGAGGAGGAACGAACGAAGAGCGGGGCGGCCATTTGGCCGCCCCGCTCTTCGTCACCAATTCATCCGCGGGATCAGCCGCAGTGCGGGAACCCCTTGAACGAGCCCTCGTTGAACGAGCTGAGGGTGTTGATCAGGGCACTGACCTCCGCCTGCGAGAGGTTCGTCGTGATGGCCAACCCGGTGCCGCCCGTGCCATCTTGGGCTGCGGTGATGGCGTCGGTGACCGCGGTGATTCCGGACGTCGCGCCGCCGTTCAGGAGCGCCGCGAGGAGCTGTTGGTAGAGGTTCAGGACGTCGTTACTGCCCTCCCACGTCACGCCACCCGGCTTGCCAGGCGTTGCATCGAAGATCTTCTGCGCCTCAGCCTTGGAGCGACCGTCGACCGCCTTGACCGTCTCGCTGCCATTGTTGCGGTACCAACCCTTGGTGTACGTGCAACCGGACGGCGGCGGGGGCGGCTCGGTGAACACGTTGTTGTACGTGACCACATAGCCGTGGAAGTGGTTCAGGAACAGATCGCCACCGTTGACGTAGACGCAGTTCTCCGGTGCGTTGAGCGTGACGCCGTCGAGCGCATAGCCGCGGAAGCGGCAGGCCGTGATCGTCTGCACGGTGTTGGCCGCGGGGGCTTCCGTTACCGTAATGTGCGAGCCGCTGCCGCTCGGGCTGTCATCGTTGGCGATCTCGAGGCACGTGTTCACGGCGATGTTGACGCCCGAGACGCTAGCGGCACCGCCGCCGACATAACTGCTGCCAACAATGGTCGGCCCTTCGGTCGAGCGCGTGAACGTGAAGGAGCCACCGGCGTTACCGGTCTTGCAAACGACGATCTTGCCAGTGACCGCTTCGGGCGCCGGCGTGGGGGTAACTGCGCCGACCACAAAGCTCGTCTTCGGCACGAACGCCGATGACGCGCTCGGCTCCATCGGTGAATCCGCACATGCTGCGAGGAACGCTGCTCCCAACCCGGCGCCCGCCATGAGCGCAACCTGCTTGTTCATTCGCATTCTTTCCGAGTCTCCAGTCTGTAGTGATCGAACGGCTGCTGCGGGGCGAAACCACATTCTTCCGTCGCGTCGCATGACCGTCACACCGAGCGCGAGTATCCTCATCCAACCAGTCGGCGGCCACAATGCGAGTGGGCCGACAGTCCAACGGGCGCAAATCACGACAACCGCCTAACAAGAGCACAAGTCACTGCGTCAACACTGCACGCATTCCGCAAGAACTCGTGCGATTTGCCGCCTCGTGAGGGTGAGGAAAAGCACGAAGTATTCCGCCGGGATGGGCCGTTAGGTTGGGGCTGGGCGGGAGAGCGCGGCGAGGTTAGGCCAATATGTCTGACCGGAGCGGCAATACCGCTGACACACCTTCCGCGCGCCCCAATCCACGAGCTCCGGATAGCCAGCGAGGCGGTCGGAATGACTGCCCCACACGGACGCGATTCGGGGCCGTTAGGCGCCGGGCGTCCCGCCCACGAACGCCGTGGCTCATACAAGTGTGGAAAGGCCTAACGCAACCGTAGCGGCACGCCCTCAGGTTGTTCGACTGGAACAAGCCGCAAGCGGCGCGGTCAGCGAGTGCGGACAAAAAAAGAGCGAGGCAATGTGCCCCGCTCCTTCCAATGCTCAGCTCTCGACTGAAAAGAAAACGGGGCGGCCATTTTGGCCGCCCCGCTTCCGTACATTCTGGACTACACCGGCTGCGCGATCAATCGCAGTGCGGCCAGCCCGTGAACGTGCCTTCGTTGAAGGCGCTCAGTACGTCGATCAGGCCACTCACATCCGTCCCAGGAGCGACGACGATGGTCGTGCCCGACCCACTCGTAGCGGCGAGCGCTGCCGCGACGGCGGCGTCAACGGCCGCCGGACCGGCGGTGGCGTTCCCACCCAGGTTGTTGAGGGCGGCGAGGAGCTGCTGATAAAGATTGAGGTTGTTGTTGTCATCGCCCCACGTCACGTTGCCCGGCTTGCCAGGCGTCGCGTCGAAGATCTGCTGCTCCTGGCCAATCGTCCGGCCATCGACGGCGATGATCGTGTTCGAGCCGTTGTTCCGGTACCAGCCCTTCGTGTAAGTGCAGCCGGTCGACGGCGGCGGCGTGAAGGTGTTTGTGTACGTGATCACGTACCCGTGGAACTGGTTGATGAACCGGTTGGTCGGGTTGAATGCGCACGGGGCAGCATCGATACCGCCAGGATTGCCGATGAAGACGCACCCGGTAACGCTGGAAACGACGTTGGCGGCTGCATCTTCCGAGATGATAACCTCGGACCCGACGCCGGACCCG
>Ga0070670_100004566_pt1 | contig 11613 bp, 11 predicted proteins | sample KBSS63metaG_FD_64665 | JGI IMG/M metagenome (GOLD analysis project Ga0070670, IMG submission 64665) | Switchgrass rhizosphere microbial communities from Kellogg Biological Station, Michigan, USA - KBS S6-3 metaG | ecosystem: Host-associated > Plants > Roots > Rhizosphere > Soil ... | reverse complement strand
AGTTGCGGCACCGAGCTTATCCGCACCTCCGTGCGTCAACGACCGGGGAAGAGCGCCGAAGCCGCCTAATCTGCCGCTTTTCCTCGATCAAGGGGACCCGGCCAGCGGCGTCATTCCGGGGCCCGGCTGAAGGCCGCGCGCCCGGAATCTATACTCACGAATCGTGGTTATGGATTCCGGGCTCCTCGGTTCGCTCGGCCCCGGAATGACCGTATCCGATCAGTCAGCGAAAGCCTCCAAGCCGCATTTGCCGCAGCCTCGCGCGTCCGAGGAGGCCGTACGGATTGGCCAGGGTCTCGAACAGGTCGAAGTGGTTGTAGCCCTCGCCGACCAGTAGTTCGGCCGGCTTGCCCGCTCCCGTAACCGCGGCCAGGAAATCGCGCGTCTGCCGCTCGAACTCAGGCGACTCAGCACTGCCGTGGGCGAGGATGAGCGGCGTTGCGAGGCCGTCGACATGGCGAACCGGGCTCAGGTTCTGTTCGACCGCATCCGTGAATGCGACATAGGTCGAGCGGCTCGAGCGCCGCACCGGCGCAAGGTCGTACATGCCGCCGATCAGCAGCGCCCCCTTGCAGAAGCCGCTCGGCAGGCCTTCCTCGCGCCATCCCGTGGTCAGCGCGCACGCGGCCAAGTGTGCCCCGGACGAGTGTGCGGAAACAAAGAGCCGCTCGGCATCGCCGCCGAAGCTTGCGGCGTTGCGCCAGACCCAGGCGAGCGCGCGGCTGACTTGCCGATGGATCGGCGTGAGATCGCCGGCAGTGTCTCCGGTGGCGATGAAATCGATGATGACGGCATGCGCGCCGGCGCCTACGAGCGCCTCGGCGGTGAAGGCACATTCAGCCGCGCTGCTGCCGCGCCAGGCGCCCCCATGGACAAAGACATTTACGGGGGCACCGCCTCCCTCCGCTCCACCGCTTGCAGCGATGGAAGAAGCAGCGGCGGCCGGATAAATGTCGAGGCGCTCATGCTCGCTCGGCCCGTAGGCCATGCGCTGCGGCGCGCCGAGGACTTTTCGCGCGCGCTCGCTCGCGGCGGCAATTCGCCCCAGCACCTGATCACGGTTCGGCGCATAGACCGCCTGATCGTAGGCGCGATCGAGCGCCCGCTGATCCATGTCGCGCCACACAAGCGGGCCTGTTTTCCCCTCCCCCTTGTGGGGAGGGGTTGGGGTGGGGGCAGTGCGGTTTTGCGCGTGCGTCGGCGACATACGTTTTCCTCGCGCCCCTCTCCCTGCCCTCCCCAAAGGGGGGGAGGGATCAGATAAGGGAGAGGACGATTTACCCGAGATTCAGCTCCTTGAAGAAGTCGTTGCCCTTGTCGTCGATGACGATGAAGGCGGGGAAATCGACTACCTCGATGCGCCAGATCGCCTCCATGCCGAGTTCCGGATATTCAACGCACTCGACCTTCTTGATGCAATGCTCGGCGAGATTTGCCGCCGCGCCCCCGATCGAAGCAAGATAGAAGCCGCCGTGCTTTCTGCACGCCTCGCGCACTGCTGCGGCGCGATTGCCCTTCGCCAGCATCACCAGCGACCCGCCGGCCGCCTGAAAGTCATCGACGAAGGAATCCATCCGTCCGGCCGTGGTCGGCCCGAACGCGCCCGAGGCGTAGCCTTCCGGCGTCTTCGCCGGCCCGGCGTAGTAGACCGGATGGTTCTTGAAATAGTCGGGAAGTCCCTCCCCCTTTTCCAGCCGCTCGCGCAGCTTCGAGTGAGCAGAATCGCGCGCCACGATCATCGTGCCTGAGAGCGAGAGCCGCGTCTTGATCGGACATTTGGTCAACTGCGCCAAAATTTCTTTCATCGGCCGGTTGAGGTCGATGCGCACCACCTCGCCGCCGAGTTTTTGGGTATCGACCTCCGGAAGGTATTTCGCCGGATTGTGCTCGAGTTCCTCGACGAACACGCCCTCGCGCGTGATCTTGCCGAGCGCCTGGCGGTCTGCCGCGCACGACACGCCGAGCCCGATCGGCAGCGAGGCGCCGTGGCGCGGCAGGCGGATCACACGCACGTCGTGGCAGAAATACTTGCCGCCGAACTGGGCGCCGACGCCGAGCGACTGCGTCATCTGGTGAATCTCGCGCTCCATCTCGCGGTCGCGGAAGGCGTGGCCGTCCTCGGAGCCACGATCCGGCAGCGCGTCGTAGTACCGGCACGAGGCGAGCTTCACCGTCTTCATCGTCAGCTCGGCCGACGTGCCGCCGATGACGATGGCTAGGTGATAGGGCGGGCACGCCGCGGTGCCGAGCGTCAGCACCTTCTCCTTGAGGAAGGCGAGCATGCGCTCACGCGACAGGATCGCCGGCGTCGCCTGGAACAGGAAAGATTTGTTCGCCGAGCCGCCGCCCTTGGCGATAAACAGGAACTTGTAGGCGGCATCGGCGTCGCCCGCGCCCTCGGCATAGATCTCGACTTGCGCCGGCATGTTTGAGCGCGTGTTCTTCTCCTCGAACATCGAGAGCGGCGCGAGCTGCGAATAGCGCAGGTTGCGCTTGAGATACGCATCGCGCGCGCCTTCGGCGAGCGCCGCCTCGTCGTCGCCATCGGTCCAGACAAGGCGGCCCTTCTTGCCCATGATGATCGCGGTGCCGGTATCCTGGCACATCGGCAGCACGCCGCCGGCAGCGATGTTGGCATTCTTGAGGAAGTCGTAGGCCACGAACTTGTCGTTGTCGGACGCCTCCGGGTCCTCGACGATATGCTGGAGGCTCGCGAGATGCGCCGGACGCAGGAGGTGGTTGATGTCGGTGAACGCCGCCTCCGCCAGCACCCGCAGCGCGTCGCGCGGGACGACCAGAACCTCTTCGTCCAGCACGCGCTCGACGCGCAGCCCGTCGGCGGAGAGTTTTCGGTACGGCGTCTCGTCCTTGCCGAGCGGGAACAGCGGCGTGTGCCTGTAGGGGGGCGTCGGGTGGGCGGAGAGGGGAGCGTTCATGGGATGAAGTCCAACATGGAATGCCGGGGCTCAAATCCAGCAAACAACAAGAAGAGTCAGCTATGCGTCCACGCAATCGCCGATAGTAGTTGGCGCAGGAACGGGCAATCCGTCTGCCCTCGGACCTTCGAAGTGAAAGCGAATCGCGTCGCGAATTTCGCCCTCAACTGCCTTGACGGGCTCGCCGGTGACAACGCATCCGGCAGATAGGCCGAGTAGTTGCCCTCCGCCTTATCTATCACCACGGCATAGCGCATCAACGACTCCTGATTGCCGGTTTGTATTGCACGATCGACTACGCTTCGGCGGGCAACCGCTGTGGCTGGACGACGGTCACGATCGCGTCGGCCGAATCGGCACGGAATTCGCGGTCATGCCTGAGCTGGTCGAAGCTGCGCGGCGTCGGGATCGGATCGCCGTCGGCACGCATCAGTGCCAAGTGAGCGGTGAGCGCCTCGGCAGCGTTGCCAAGCGCCTCCTCGAAAGTGTCGCCGGCGGCTATGCAACCCGGCACGTCGGGGAAGCTCACCCCATAGCTCGTATCTTCATCCTTGTGCACCAGCGCGATGTAGGATGCCATCCTCTTACCGTTTGTACTGCAATTGAGCCTGTCTATAGATCGACTTCACCGTCTTGGGATGCAAGTCCTTTCGCGGGTGCGGCAATGTCACCTTGCCGGGCTTGGTCGGATGCTTGAAGTGATGATGGCTTCCCGTTGCGCCAACGAAACGCCAACCGTCCGCCTCGAGCTCCCGGATGATATCACGCGAATCTTTGGCCACGGAACGGATTGAGCGAAGCGCTATTCGAGACTCGTGAGCAAACGTAGCCCGGATGGAGCGAAGCGCAATCCGGGATCGGCGTTTCAGCCTGCAGTCCCGCCCCCGGATTTCGCTGCGCTTCATCCGGGCTACGATTCTTTTCTCCCCACCTACCCCATCGCGCTTTCCACCCTCCCTCGCCGCACGTCTTACCCCCCGCTACAATGCCCGCGCCGGGGAGCTGAAAGAATCGAGGAGCCGCGCATGCCCGTATTCAAGCTTCCCTTGTCCGGCGATGTCGTGCAGTCGATCAATCCGTTCACGGCATTCATGACCGGCGGCCAGCTCGGCCTCGTCAACATCAATCTCGGCCAGTCGAGCGATCCAGGTGTCGAGGCGGACGTGCTCTCCGACGTCGCCACCTACGGCAAGCAACTCGGCCGCATCGGCGACGCGCTTGCCGTGCTGCTGGCGCACTTCCATCCACGCCGGCCGCTCAACGCGCAGGAGACGGCGGCGATCGACGCGCTCAAGCAGATGCTCGACAAGATCGCGGACGTGAAACAGAAGCACCAGCGGGCCGCGATCCGCCCCGACACGGTCAGCTCTGCTCCCTGATCCGCCCTGCATATCGGCCTTGCATCCGACCGCGCCTGCCCGCCGCGCGGCCCGATCTCGGACGATTTGATGCGACCGCCACACGCCCATTGTCGCTCGCATTTGCTGCAAATCTGATGAAATCCTGCGGCTTTTTGTTCAGAAGAAGCACGGTTCCGCCATGTAATATAAGGAACAAGCGGCGCGCCTACGGATTCTCCCAGCGTCCTCGCACGCGCCGAAGCCGAGCGAGCCTGAGGAAGCGCGGAGGGAAGACCGATGAACAACGCAGTGCAGCAACTGGTAAAGCTCATCCTGCAGGCGCTGGCGTGGGTGCTCAATACTGCGGCCGCGCTGTGGGTGTGGTCGTGGACGCAGATCACCGCGCTGTTCGGCATGGCGTGGGGCGACCTGCCGGGCTGGAAGCTAGCCGTCGGCATCGCCGTCCTCTGCGTGCTTGCCGCCGTTCTCGTCATCGTGGCGATACGCGCGTGGGACGCATTCGGCCGCATCGCCGCCGCGTTCTGGACCATGGCCTTGACGCTCGTCACCCTGCTCGCCTTCGTCGTCGCCGCCGGACTGTTCTCGCGCGGCTTCCAGTGGGTGGTCACCAGCATGCCGGACAAGCTCGGGGTCGGCGTGCTCTGACGCGGGAACCGCCGCGGCCAAATCGGGCCGGGGGCGACAAGCGGCACGAGTCTCGGCCGGCGGTCGGGCGGCATAGGCGGCGCGCCGGCGCCGTCGCCATCACATTTCGTTGACACGCCAGGAGAACACTTCGTTATTGCGAGCCAACGGGTCCGGCCCGAAGTGGCCGGCCCGATGACAGGCTCCGCGAAGCAATCAGCCTCGAGCCTTGCGCAAGGTTCTGGATTGTTTCGTCGCTTGCGCTCCGCGCGACGACGAGGCCCCGACTCCGCTGGAACATTTTCCTTTTCCTCCCCCCGCAGCGCGGTGAAGAGGGACCATGCGAAGCATGGTGAGGGAGAGCACTAACGATGATGACGACGCAGCCCCGCGATCCTGTCCACAGGCGCGGGCTTCGCGGCGGCGGCGGAATCCCGTATCTCATGGGCTGGGCGCCGCGCGGAGGGAGCCTTGAACACAGCCCGCTTGTGCTACCGCGTTCTCATGGACGCGTTCTACCGCTTCAACAGCGACGACGGCTGGGCGATCGCGAGCCACATCGCGCTCTCGGTGCTGATGGCGATGTTCCCGTTCCTCATCGTTGTCACGGGACTCGCGGGCTTCATCGGCTCCAACAATCTCGCCAACGAAGTCGCCAACCTCATCATTGCGACCTGGCCGCCGGAGGTCGCGGGGCCGATTGCCAACGAGATTCAACGCGTACTCACCGGCGTACATAGCGGGGTTCTGACCTTGGGCGCCGTGTTCGCGGTCTATTTCGCTTCGAGCGGCGTCGAAAGCCTCCGCATCGGCCTCAACCGCGCCTACGGCCTCGCCGAGGAGCGCAGCTGGTGGCTGCTGCGGCTCGAGTCGATCGGCTACGTACTGGTCAGCGCGGTCGCACTGCTGGTGCTGGCGTTCGTGGTCGTCCTCGGGCCGCTGATCTTCAAGGCCACGGTTTCCTACATGCCTTGGATCCAGCCGCTGGAAGCCCACTACAACATCGCGCGCTTCGGCGTCGGCGGCGTCGTGCTCGCCGTGGCGCTGACCATCCTGCATATGTGGCTGCCCTGCGGGCACCGGCGGCTGGGCGGCATCTGGCCGGGCATCGCCGCGACCTTGATGCTCTGGCTCGCCTGCGGCATCGCCTTCGGCCGCTATCTCTCCGGCTTCGCCTACACCTACGTGACCTACTATGCCGGCCTGGCCTCGGCGATGATCGCGCTGGTATTTCTCTACTACAGCGCCTGGATCTTCATCTTCGGCGGCGAGCTCAATGCCGCAATCGCGCGCGTGCGCGCCGCCGCAAGCCTGCAGGCGCCGCCGTCCTAAAGCGCAATCGCTTCAACCTCAATCGATTGCGCTTTCGTTTTCCTCAGCGGAGCATGATCTCGTGGGAAAACCGGCTTCCACTTTTTCGGATCATGCTCTCTAAACCGTCAAGCGCGGTTCGACTGCCGGTTCAGCTCCGGCAAGGACGCCGCCTCGATGGCGTCGTCGAGGTTCCGCAGCCCCAGGCGCGGCGCGTTGACCAGCACCGCCATGTTGCCCGGCTTGTGCTTGTTGGTGCGCATGAGCTCGTGGGCGTACGGGATCTTCTCCCACGGAAACACGTCGCTCATGCACGGATCGATGCGGCGGTCCATGACGAACTGATTGGCGGCGCTCGCCTGTTTCAGATGCGCGAAGTGCGAACCCTGAACGCGCTTCTGCCGCATCCACACATAGCGCGCATCGAAGGTGATGTTGTAGCCCGAGGTGCCGGCGCAGAACACCACCATGCCGCCGCGCTTGACCACCAGGCACGACACCGGGAAGGTCGCCTCGCCCGGATGCTCGAACACGATGTCGACGTCGCGCTTGCCGGTGATGTCCCAGATCGCCTTGCCGAAGCGCCGCGCCTCCTTGACCCAGGCGTCGTATTCCGGCGTGCCGACCTTGGGCATCGCGCCCCAGCATTTGAACTCGCTGCGGTTGATGACGCCCTTGGCGCCGAGATTGAAAACATATTCCGACTTCGATTGATCGGAGACGATGCCGATGGCATTGGCGCCCGACGCGGCGACGAGCTGCACGCCGAACACGCCGAGCCCGCCCGAGGCGCCCCAGACCAGGACGTTGTCGCCGGGGCGCAGAATGTGCGGCGCATGGCCGAACAGCATGCGGTAGGCGGTCGCCAAGGTCAGCGTGTAGCAGGCGGATTCTTCCCAGCTGAGATGCGCCGGTTTCGTCATCAGCTGGCGCGATTGCACCCGGCAGAATTGTGCGAACGATCCGTCCGGCGTCTCGTAGCCCCAGATCCGCTGCGACGGCGACAGCAACGGATCGCCGCCGTTGCATTCTTCGTCGTCGCCGTCGTCCTGATTGCAGTGAACGATGACCTCGTCGCCGACTTTCCAGCGCCGCACTTTCGAGCCGACCGCCCAGACAACGCCCGAGGCGTCGGAGCCGGCGACGTGAAAGGGGTTCTTGTGCACGTCGAGCGGCGAGATCGGCTGGCCGAGCCCGGCCCAGACGCCGTTGTAGTTGACGCCGCCGGCCATGACGTAGACCAGGACCTCGTCCTCGGCGATCGGCCAGGTCGGCAAGACCTCGAGTTGCATCGAGGTCTCCGGCGGGCCGTGGCGCTCCTTGCGGATCGCCCAGGCGTGCATGGTCGCCGGCACGTGACCCAGCGGCGGGATCTCACCGATGGCGTAAAGGTCTTTCAGCGGGACGGCTGGCGGTTTCTTCTGCGCGACGGCCATGTAGGGACTCCGGCTCAAAGCAGCGTTCGCGAGGTCACCAAATTGCGACAACTTCGACTTCAGTTTGCCCCACCCTATGTTGCAGTGCAATAACTACTTGCTTGGATAACTGGTTCCAAAATGTTCCCAGCCGGCTGACAGGGCCAAGGCAAAAGCTTTAGCCTGCAGCCGCTTAGTGCTCGCAGCAACGGGGGACGCGATGGACGCACAGAGCATCATCATTTGGCTGATCGTCGGTGCGATCGCCGGCTGGCTCGCCGGTATGGTGGTCAGGGGCGGCGGCTTCGGGCTGATCGGCGACATCATCGTCGGCATCATCGGCGCCGTCATCGCCGGGTGGCTGCTGCCGCGCATCGGCATCTTCATCGGCGGGGGCTTCATCGCCGCGGTGATCGACGCATTCATCGGCGCAGTGATCCTGCTGATCATTCTGCGGCTGCTCAGACGATAGCTGCAGCGACCGGCGGCCGCATCGCCGCTTAAGGGTTCTTCAAGCCGGCCGCGCCTAGCTTCGCCGCGACGCAAGCAAGGCCCGCGCGCGATGGCCCTTTACGAGACCTCACCCGCCGGAAGTGCTGGCACGAAGCTGGCGCGGCCAGTGGAGCTCGTCTGCTTCGCCCTCATCGTGGCGCAGGTGGTCTACCTCGCGACGTGCTACGTCGAGGGCAGCTGGCTGACGATGCGCAACGGCGGCGGCGTGCCGTCCGACTTCGTCAACGTCTGGGCGGCCGGGCGCATGGCTCTCACCGGCCACGCTGCTTCGGTCTACGACTGGCCGGCGCACAAGCTTGTCGAGGAGAGCGCGGTCGGGCACGCGTTCGACGGCTATTTCGGCTGGCACTATCCGCCGACTTTCTTGATCGTCGCCGCCGCGCTGTCGCTCATTCCCTATGCGACCGCATGGCTCGTCTGGACCGTCGGCACCTTTCCCGCCTACCTCGGTGCGGTTCGCGCCATTATCGGGGATCGCGTCGGCTACTACCTGGGCGCCGCTTTCCCGGCGGTGCTCGCCAACTTTATCGTCGGCCAGAACGGATTCCTCACCGCCGGGCTCATCGGCGGCGCTCTCACGCTGATCGAGAGACGACCGGTGCTCGCCGGCGTGCTCATCGGGCTTTTGACCTACAAGCCGCATCTCGGCTTGTTGTTTCCGATCGCGCTCGTAGCCGGCGGGCATTGGCGCGTGGTCGCCACCGCCACGGTGGTCGCGATGCTGATGGCCGCCGCATCGTGGCTCGCCTTCGGCAGCGAGAGCTGGGAAGCGTTCTTCGCCAGCATCGGCCACACCTCGCAGGCCTTCCTCTCCGACGGCTGGGCGGACTGGAGCAAGCTGCAGACCGCGTTCGGCCTGACGCGCATGTTCGGCGGCGGCGAGACGCTGGCCTGGACCGTGCAGATCGCGCTCGCGCTCGTCACCGCTGCCGGAGTTGCAGTGCTGTGGCGGAGCCGCGCCGGCTACGAGATCAAAGCCGCAGCGCTAGCGACCGGCGCGCTGCTGGCGACGCCTTATCTCTACATGTACGACCTTGTCGTGCTGGCGGTGCCACTTGCCTTCCTCTGCCGCCTCGGCGCGCGCGGATTCCTGCCGCATGAACTCACCGCGATCGGCGTCGCTTGCCTGCTGATATTCGTCTTTCCCCTGATCAAGGCGCCACTCGGCTTCGGCGCCGTCATCATCGTTGCCATGCTGATCGTCCGCCGCGTCTTCGCGCCGCAAAGCGTTACGGCATGAGCGCACAGGACGCCGCGCGAATAACCGGACATGGCGATGCGGCGCACCAGCCGTCGCCGACACGTCTCATCTGTCTTCTCGGCGCGACGCTGGCACTCGGTTATCTAGCCGCGCTGATCACCGCCTGGCTCGGCGGCCACTTTTTGCTCGACGGCGACGGCCAGCCGATCGCCAATGATTTCGTCAATGTCTGGGCCGCGGGACGCCTCGCCCTCGATGGCAATCCGGCCGCCGCCTACGACTGGACCCTGCACAAGGCGGCCGAAGTCGGCGCCGTCGGTCATGATTTTCCGAACTATTACGGCTGGCACTATCCGCCGCCATTCCTGTTCGTTGCCGCGGCGCTCGCGACACTGCCGTATCTTGTCGCGGCGCTGGTCTGGCTGATCGTGACCTTGGCCGCCTACGCGGCGACGCTCGGCGGAATTTTAGGAAACCGCGCGGGCGCCCTCCTCGCGCTCGGATTTCCAGCCGCGATCTGGAACGTGACCGCCGGCCAGAACGGTTTCCTTACTGCGACATTGATCGGCGGCACGCTCGGCCTCTTGGAGCGGCATCCGGCGCTCGCCGGACTCTGCCTCGGGCTTTTGAGTTACAAGCCGCAATTCGGCCTGCTCTTTCCGATCGTGCTGATCGCGGATCGCCGCTGGCTGACGATCGTGGTGGCAGCGCTTACGGTCGGCGCGCTTGTGATGGCATCCTGGCTCGCGTTCGGGAGTGCGAGCTGGGAAGCGTTTGTGCATTGGATGCCGATCACGGGCCGCGTCGTGCTCGGCGAAGGCGCCGCCGACTGGAGCCGCCTGCAAAGCCTGTTCGGCTTGATGCGCGCCCACAGCGCCGGCGAGATGCTGGCCTGGACTGTCCAGACCGTGAGCGCGCTCGCGGTCGTGGCGGGTATTGTGGCGCTTTGGCGCAGTCCCGCGTCCTACGAGATCAAAGCTGCGGGCCTCGCCGCCGGCGCGCTGCTCGCCACGCCCTACATCTACATCTACGATCTCGTCGTGCTCGCCGTCGCCGTGGCCTTTCTGCTCCGGCTTGCTCTGCGGCGCGGATTTTCTGCGGTCGACGTCGGCGCCTTGGGCGCGGCCGGTCTCCTTATTCTCAGCTTCCCCTATGTGCAGACCCAGGTCGGCTTGGCGGCCGTTATAGTCGTCGCGGGGTTGGTCGTGGAGCGCGCGTTCGCTGAAATAAATATGTCGCGTGCAAAATGACGGCCGGTTCTACGCAGTGAACGGATCGGCAGTCAGGCGGCAACAATGCCTTCGGGCCGCTCGGCACCCTTGCTCGCCTCGACCTGTCGCTTCGCGTTAGCAAGCTCGTAGACGAGCCGCGTCCGGTCGCCATTGGCGCGGTCGAGTGCCGCCTGCAGTTTGGCCTTCTCGGCCTTGGCGCTATTGTCGATCTCGGTGATCATGGCGGTGCGCCGCTCGGCTTCGGTCTTGAGCGCGGCTTCGATCTCTTCGCGGAGATGGTTGCGCTCCAGTTCGCTGGCTTCGAGCAACTGCGTCTGTTCGGCGAGGCGGGTTTCCAGCTCCCGTGCACGGCGGGCCAGATTCTTGTCCGCACGGCTCTGTGCCAACAATTGCTCCACAAGCTCGGAGACCCGACCGTGGAAGCTCACAAATTTGGTGCGCTCGTCCATCATCTGCTGGATCGCGGAATCGAGTTCGAGCCGCTCGGCGGCACGGCGTTCATCCGCCGTCTGCAATTCTTTCTCGGCTACATCGAGCCGCTCTTTGAGGGCACCAAGGTAAACCTTGAGCGCGGCAAGCTCCTTGGTCTGCTTGTCGGCAAGGAGTGAGCGTTCGTCTAGCTCGCCGGCCAGTTTGACGGCCTCCGCTTCCTTCGCCGACAACGCGAGTTCGGCTTTCTCTGCGGTGGCAGCCAGCGTCTCGCCGCGATCCTCTGCCGCATCCAATGTTTTGGACGTCTCGTCGAGCCGTGCTGTCAGCGTCTCAACCTCGGTCTTGAGATCGAGAATGTCATTCGCCTGCGCGTCGGCAAGGGTCGAGCGGTCGTTCAACTGGCCAGCAAGCTTTGCGGCCTCCGCTTCCTTCACCGACAACACCTGCGCGGCCGTCTCGGCAGCGATGGCCAACGTTCGGCTGCGATCCTCCGCCGCATTCCGCGCCTTGCTCGCTTCGTCGAACCGCCCCACCAGGGTCTCAACCTCGGCTTTGAGACTGATGATCTCATTCGCCTGCGCCTGACCA
>Ga0070670_100004565_pt1 | contig 11615 bp, 10 predicted proteins | sample KBSS63metaG_FD_64665 | JGI IMG/M metagenome (GOLD analysis project Ga0070670, IMG submission 64665) | Switchgrass rhizosphere microbial communities from Kellogg Biological Station, Michigan, USA - KBS S6-3 metaG | ecosystem: Host-associated > Plants > Roots > Rhizosphere > Soil ... | reverse complement strand
GTCGGACTGCGTCTGATCGGTGCCTCGTCGGGGGTGATTGTCACCGTCAGCCTGCTGCTGTCGCTGCTCGTCGGCATCGAGGCGGCGACCCTGCGTCGCTTCACGCTGTCGCGACGGGGCTGGAAGAATGTCGGCATCGTCGTCGGCGATGATCTCGAATCGGCCGAGCGGCGGTTTTTCGATGCCTGGGTCGACAAGCCCTGGTTTGACCAGTCCTCGGCCCACGCGCCGGGCAGCGGATCGCGGGCGTCGTTTGCAACCGGCCTGGCGCCGGCGCGCCGGTCACCGGACTCATCCGAGGTTCTCGGCCTGTTTCCACAACCGGGAGCGTCGCGGTGAGCGTGGCGATCATCGATTACGGGTCGGGCAATCTGCATTCGGCGGCAAAGGCGTTCGAGCGTGCCGCGCGCGAGGAAGGGTTGAGCCAGCCGATCACGGTGACGTCCGATCCCGACCAGGTCAGGCGTGCCGACCGCGTGGTGCTGCCGGGCGTAGGCGCCTTCGCCGACTGCCGGCGTGGGCTCGACGCCGTCGCCGGCATGGTGGATGCGCTCAACGACAGCGTGCGGGAGCGCGCCCGCCCGTTTCTCGGGATTTGTGTCGGCATGCAGCTCATGGCCGAGCGCGGTCGCGAATACGAGGTGATCCCGGGTCTGGGCTGGATCCCGGGGGAGGTCGACCGGATCGCCCCTTCGGACCCGACGCTGAAGATTCCGCATATGGGCTGGAACACGCTCAATGCACGGCGGCCGCACCCGTTGTTCGACGGCATCGCGGTCGGACCGGACGGACTGCACGCCTATTTCGTGCACTCGTACCATCTCAAGACGGACGACAGCTCCGATCTCATCGCCGAGGCCGATTACGGCGGTCCCGTCACCGCCGTGGTTGGCCGCGACACCATGGTCGGCACCCAATTTCACCCGGAGAAGAGCCAGCGCTTGGGCTTGCGGCTGATCGCCAATTTCCTGAAGTGGATGCCGTGATGCGCCGGCCGGCTCGATCGCTCCGGGCCCGCGGCATGCGGCCCGGTCCGCGCCCGTTGCGCGCTCCCGCGCGAGTGGGCGCATGATCCTGTTCCCCGCCATCGATCTCAAGGATGGCGCCTGCGTGCGGCTCGAGCAGGGCGACATGGCGCGCGCGACGGTGTTTCACCGCGACCCGGCGGCGCAGGCGCGGGCGTTCGAGGCGCAGGGCTTCGAATATCTCCATGTCGTCGATCTCGACGGCGCGTTCTCGGGCAGGCCGGTCAATGTCGCCGCGGTCGAGAGCATTATCGAAGCCACCACCATTCCCCTGCAGCTCGGCGGCGGCATCCGGGACATCGACACCATCGAGAGCTGGCTCGACAAGGGCGTGACCCGGGTCATCATCGGTACCGCCGCGGTGCGCGATCCCGCGCTCGTCACCAAGGCGGCGACGCTCTATCCGGCGCGCGTCGCGGTCGCACTCGATGCGCGCGACGGCATGGTGGCGGTCAAGGGCTGGGCCGAAACCTCCGAGCTCACGGCCCTCGACGTTGCCAGGCGGTTCGAGGATGCAGGCGTCGCGGCCTTGATCTATACCGACATTTCGCGCGACGGCCTGCTCAAGGGCCTCAACCTCGAGGCCACCATCGCGCTGGCCGAAACCGTGCGCATTCCGGTGATCGCTTCGGGCGGGCTTGCCTCGATCGCGGACGTCGCGGCGTTGCTGCATTCGCGCGCGCGGAAAATTGCCGGCGCCATCGCCGGGCGCGCGTTATATGATGGACGGCTCGATCCGGCGGAAGCGCTCGCGCTCATCCGCGCCGCACGCGAGCGAGAGCGATGACCGGGAGGGGAAGCGGCGCCGCCCGATGGCTGTGGTTGAGTTTGCTCGGACTCTTTCTGTTCACTGCCGGTCCGATCCTCATCGCCCTCACGGCGGGTCTGGTTGCCGCCATGCTCGGTTGCCAGCTCGATGAGGGCAACATTCATGCTTGCCCGCTTCTCGGCATCGATCTCGGCGCCGCACTTTACTTTTTCGGCATGTTCGGCTGGTTCACGCTCATGACCATTCCCCTCGGGGGCATCGGTTTCCTCGTCTGGCTCGCATTCGCCGCCGTCCTGCTGGTCAGGCGCCTGCGGCGCTCCGAGCCGGCCTGAGCGAGGACGCCGATGTTCAAGGTCCGCGTCATTCCCTGCCTCGACGTGAAAGACGGCCGTGTCGTGAAGGGCGTCAGGTTCCTGGATCTGCGCGATGCGGGCGATCCGGTCGAGGCGGCGATCGCCTACGACGCCGCCGGCGCCGACGAGCTCACGTTTCTCGACATCACCGCGAGCCACGAGAATCGCGACATTATCCTCGACGTGGTGCGTCGCACGGCCGAGGCCTGCTTCATGCCGCTCACCGTCGGCGGCGGGGTGCGCACGGTGGAAGACATCCGCAGGCTGCTGGCTTCGGGCGCCGACAAGGTGTCGATCAATACCGCGGCGGTCGCGCGGCGCGCCTTCGTGAAGGAGGCGGCGGAAAAATTCGGCGACCAGTGCATCGTGGTGGCGATCGACGCCAAGAAGGTCTCGCCGCCGGGCGAGCCGGCGCGATGGGAGATCTTCACCCATGGCGGCCGACATCCGACCGGGCTCGATGCGGTCGATTACGCGCGTGAGGTGGTGGCGCTGGGCGCGGGCGAGATCCTGCTGACCTCCATGGATCGCGACGGCACCAGGCAGGGTTTCGACATCGCGCTCACCCGCACCATTGCCGATGCGGTGCCGGTGCCGGTGATCGCCTCGGGCGGCGTCGGCACGCTCGAGCATCTGGTCGAGGGCATCCGCGACGGCCACGCCACCGCCGTGCTCGCCGCCTCGATCTTCCACTTCGGCGAGCACTCCGTGCGGGAAGCCAAGGAGTATATGGCGCGGGCGGGCCTGCCGATGCGACTCGATCCCTGAGCAAAAGTGCGAATGGCGAGTTGCGAGGGGCGATCAGCGAAGGAGCAAGCGATCTATTGGCTGCTTCCTGCGCGCGATCTTGTCGCCCAGCGTAGCGCAGCTTCCAGCCGGTCGTTGCCCCAGAACAATTCGCCGTCGGCGGTGACAAAGCTCGGCGCTCCGAACAGACCAAGCCGCTGCGCCTCGTCAGTCTGCGCCCGCAGCCGCTGCTTGATGGCGTCCGAGCCGGCGGCGGCGAGCACGGGTTGCGGATCGATGCGCAAGCGCGCAATCAGGTCGCCGATCACGGCGGCATCGTCGATGCGACGGCCGTCGCCAAATTGCGCGCGGAACGCGGCCACGCAAAATGCCTCGCCCCAGCTCTGATCGAGTCCTGCCAGCGCGACCCGCGCTGCCAGCAGACTGTTCTGGGGGAAGGGATCGGGACGCTGGAACGGCACATCGAGGTCGGCGCACAACCGCTCGAGGTCCCGCCACATGTAACGGCCCTTCTCCGGATAGAGATTGAAAGGCGAGGTGGTCCAGCCCTGTGCCTTGAAGATCGGCCCGAGCAAAAACGGACGAAAGCGCACCCGCACATCGGCGTGCGCGGCCAGCGCCGCCATCCGCACCGCTGCCGGATAGGAATAGGTCGAGGCGAAATCGAACCAGAAATCGAGGGCGGCGGACATGCGCCAATATTAGTGTCCCGATTCCGAAGTTCGTACACCCTTGCGGCACCCTCCGATGCGAGCTTCGCAATCAAAGGGGCACCAGCAACTCCAGTGGATTTGAAGTGCCTAAGCGCGCCTGCGGCTATAATGGCACGAACTTCAAATCCACCCGCACCAACGGGTCCGGCCCGGACGGGAGACGCCGGGCGCAAGGGCATCGGGCCCCGATTTGCGGGCTCGGGCGGAGGTGATATGCCATGGCGGAGCAAAAGCCATGGCAGATTTCACCCTCCACGACCTCGAGAAGCGCGTGCAAGCGCGTGCGCGTGCGCCGGCGGACACCTCCTATACGCGCAAGCTCCTCGACCAGGGGGTAGCGGGTTGCGCCAAGAAGCTGGGCGAGGAGGCGATCGAGACCGTGATCGCCGCGGTCGGCGAAGACCGCGGCCGGTTGATCGGGGAAACCGCCGACCTCATCTATCACTTGCTGGTCGTGCTCGCGGCGCGCGGGGTCGCATTCGCGGATGTGGAAGCGGAGCTGGCCAGGCGCACGCAGCAATCGGGCCTGGAGGAGAAGGCGTCGCGTCAGAGCGGCCGGGAGGCGGCCGCACCCGCCAAGTCCAAGCCGCGGCCCCGGCAAGCCAAAGGGCGTGAGCAGGGGCGCGCCGGCAAGGGCGCGTGAGCAGGGACGATGGAGCAACGCACCGACGACGGCGTCTCACCCTACCGCATCTTCTCGCGGGCCGAGTGGGCGGCAAAGCGCCACGACACGCCGATGACGTTGACATCCGATGAGGTGACGCGGCTGCGCTCGCTGCACGATCGCCTGGATATCGCCGAGGTCGAGGAGATTTATCTGCCGCTGTCGCGCCTGCTCTCCTTGTATGTCGCTGCGACCCAGCGGCTGTTCCACGCCCAGCAGGCCTTCCTCGGCACCGAAGACGCCAAGATGCCCTACATCATCGGTGTCGCGGGCTCCGTGGCGGTGGGCAAGTCGACCACGGCGCGCGTGCTGCAGGCGCTGCTGGCGCGCTGGCCGAATGTTCCGAAGGTCGATCTCATCACCACCGACGGCTTCCTCTATCCGAACGCGATCCTCGAGCGCGAAGGCCTGATGGAACGAAAGGGCTTCCCCGAAAGCTACGATCTGCCCGCGTTGCTGCGCTTCCTGTCCGACATCAAGGCCGGCCGACGGCCGGCGCGTGCGCCGGTGTATTCCCATCTCATCTACGACGTGATGCCCAATCAATGGATCGAGGTCGACCGGCCGGAGATCCTCATCGTCGAGGGCCTCAATGTGCTGCAGACCGGGGCGCCCCCGAAGGACGGCAAGGCGATTCCTTATGTGTCGGATTTCTTCGATTTCTCGATCTACCTCGATGCCGACGAGGATGTGCTGAGGAGCTGGTACGTGGATCGGTTCCTGACGTTGCGCGGCACCGCGTTCCGCGATCCGAAATCGTATTTCCACCGCTACGCGACGTTGTCGGACGAGGAAGCGGTCGAGACCGCCGCCTCGATCTGGACCCGCATCAATCTCCTCAATCTGAACGAGAACATCTTGCCGACGCGCCAGCGCGCCGACCTCATCCTCAAGAAAGTCGAGAGCCATCTGGTCGAGGAAGTGGCGCTGCGCAGGTTGTGACACGCGGCCGACGCGGCGCGCGCATGTTCGCCGCCGCGCCGAGATATGGGGCCGCCGACATCAGGCGCTGTCCGGCCCTGGCGCGCCGGTCCAGCGTTCGACGGCCTCGCGCAGCGCTTCGATCGAGTATGGCTTGCGCAGCTTGGGAACGTCGGAGAATTCGGGAGGGAAGGCGATCTGCTCGCCATATCCGGTCGCGAATACGAACGGCACGCCCAGTTCGGTCAGGCGCCTGGCGATCTCGAAACTGGTTTCGGCGCCGAGGTTGACGTCCAGCAGCGCGAATTCAGGCGGATGGTCGGAAATCTCCCTGAGGGCCTGGCCCACGCCGCTCGCGCTGCGCACCGTGCCGACCCCGAATTTGCGCATCATGTCCTCGGCATCGAGCGCGATGATCATGTTGTCCTCGACGACGAGCACGTCCTTCGGCATCCGCGCCGCGTCCGTGCTCGAGTCTGCGACTGTTTCCGCCCTGTCCCGCGCGGTGCCGGGGGAGATGCGGACATAAGCCGCCGGGATCGTGAACGACGCGCGCAGACCGGCGGGTGCGAAGTCGACCCGCGCATCGCCCCCGAGGTCGTGGCGGATCGACCGTTCGATCACAGTGCTGCCAAAGCCGCGCCGGGTGGGGGGCCGCGCCGGCGGTCCGCCGTGCTCGGACCAATCGATCGTCAGGCGCCCGAGGGCATCGAGGGCGGTCGCGATCTCGACGCGGCCGCGATTGTCGCTCAGAGCACCGTATTTGGCCGAATTGGTGATCATCTCGTGGATCACCAATGCGACCGTGGTGAACGCCTGCGGCTCGATCAGTACATCCGCGCCGCTGACCACGACGCGATCCGCCTTGCCGGCGAGATAGGCACCCGCTTCCGCGTTGATCAGGCCGCGAAACGACGCGGGCCCCCAGTTGTCGGCCGTGATCTGATCGTGCGCCATCGCCAGGGCGTGGATGCGGCCGCCGACCACCTTGGTGAACGATTCGACGTCGGTCGCCGAGTCCTTGCTCTGGGTGATGACGCCGCGGATCAGTCCCAGAATGTTGCGGACGCGATGGTTGAGCTCGGCGATCAGCAATTCCTGCCGCTCCTGTGCGCGTCTGCGCTCGGTCTCGGTGAGATCGGACAGGCGCAGGATCACTTCGAGCAAGCTGACGCGCAGCGCTTCTGCGATACGGCACTCGACCGCCAGCCAGGGCGGCGATTGCCCGCTCACTGTCTCGCGCCAGAGCTCGAAACTCTTGCGCGGCGTCAGCCGCGCGCCGAGCGGGCCTGACGTGACCGGCTTCGACGGATCCCCGGCCCAGTTCACGTTGCGAGAGACCTCCTTGCGGAAGAAGATCAGATAGTCGCGGGCCGGCCGCGATAGCGGCACCACCAGCATGCCGGCGGCGCGGTCGGAAAATGCGCGTCCGGCCGGATATTCGGCGCCGATGTCGTGACGGGCGAAAACCTCGCTGATGTTCCTGGCCGCCAGAAACGCGATCAGCGCAGCGAACTGCGTCTCGTCGGGGGTCAGCCCTTTCAAGGTCGGGCGATCGTTGATCCAGACCCCGATTCCGTCGCAGGCCAGCAGGTCGGCGAGATCGTCGAGATGCGTCACGATGCTTTCGAACTGGGTGGCCTCGTTCGCCATCACCGTGATCAGTTGATGATGCAGTTTCTGCGCGCGCTCTTCGTAGGCGCTCTCGTTGTCGCGCTCGCGGCTTTCCATCAGCAGCGAAAACATCTGACCGAACAGCTCGGCGGCGGTCCGTCGCGCGAACGGGACATGGTGCGGCTCGTAATGATGGCAGGCGAACAAGCCCCAAAGCTTGCCCTGCCGCAGGATTGACGCTGACATCGAGGCTGCGACCCCCATGTTCCGCAGGTATTCGACGTGGATCGGCGACACGCTGCGCAGGATGCTCATGGAAAGATCGAGGGCGTGGCCGTCGCGGTCGAGCTGCGGCTCGATCGCGACTGGCGTCGCATTGACGTCGGGAATGATGCGCAGCCAGTTCCGTTCGTAGAGGATGCGCGCCTGGCGGGGTATGTCGGACGCGGGATAGTGCAGCCCGAGATAGGACTCCAAGCCCGCGCGGGCCGACTCCGCGATCACTTCGCCGGAACCGTCATGATCGAACCGGTAGATCATGACCCGGTCAAAGCCGGTGACGGCGCGCATCTCGCGGGCGGCGACCCGGTAGAACGTGCGCAACTCGCTTGTCTGCTGCAGCCGGGCCATCATGCCGCGGACCATCGCGCCGGCATTGATTGCCGGCTCGTCGACGCAAGGCTCGCCCTCGATCACCACCGTGTTGCCGATGACGTGCACCGCCAGGTCGCAGCGCAGGCCCCCGCCGGTGAGGACGACGCCGAAGGCACGGGCGACCGTGTCGCCCATGATCGCGCTTTGCATTTGCCCGCGGATCGTGTGGACGGCGTCGTGCGTGAAGATCTGGTCTAGCGGCCGTCCCAGCAGGTCGGCGGCCTCTACGCCGAGCCATTCAATGACGTTGCGCGAGGCGCGGGTCACGCACCAGGTCGCGCTAGCCAGCGCGAGCAGGAACCCGAACGGCTGCACCGCCCCGAGCAGATGGATCGGTTCCCGGTCGCAGTTGGTCAGGTCGACAGGGTTGCCGTTGTCAGTCTGCATCGGCGGTCTCGGCGTCGACGGAAGCGGCGCCATGGTCCGCTTGGGGGCGGGCGCCGACCAGCAGCGTAATCAGCGCTGTTGCCCTGCCGATCCGGCCGGCGGAACGAGCGTCCGCGCGGGCAGGAAGCGACACGGTCGAAGCGCGGAAACTTGCGCGTGTCGAACCCGAGACGTCTGCTCCGCCTGAAGAGGAAACCATCATGCGTCCGAGGAGTGACACCGAAGTTCGTAGGCTCCGAGAGGTTGGCGTAGGTGCAGGATGGCATCGTCGACGCGGCTTTCGCGCGCCGCCGACATCCTCCCGGCGGGGAGCCATGGCGACTCCCGCCTGCATCGATGCACGCGAGCGCGTTCATGGTCGAAAGCTCGGCGCGGCCGTTTGGCGCGGCATCGGCCGCAGCTTGCAGATTGTCGAGACCAGGCTTTTTCTCCTGGAGATCGACATTGTTTTCGCTGCGTTCGATGTCGAAGCCGCGCACGGAATCCGGCATCGATCGGCCGAGATGCGTCGTGAATTCGTCTGGCGCCGACCCGGAAAGTCGTTCTTTCCGTCCGCTACAGCACGGCCATCCGGCGAGACCTCTCTGAGCGAATTCGCCGGTTCCGGCAGGGAACCAAGCACATCAGCCTTGCGGCGTCTGTTCACTTGTGCACATAACGACGGGACCGGCGCAATTTCACCGGCTGAAGGAGAAGCGACGCATGGCTTTTCAGACCGGCGTGACGGATCGCCTCGCGACCGAAAAGCCGTTCAACAACCTGTTGCGCAGGCTGCGCGAGCAGGATTACGCGCTGATCGCCCCGCATCTCGTCGCGGCACAGCAAGCAGCCAACGAGCTGCTGTACAATCCCGGCGACAACGTCGACATGGTCTATTTTCCATGCGGGTCGAGCCTGGTGTCGTTCCTCGTCAGCAACGAGGACGGACGCGATGTCGAGACCATCCTGGTCGGGCGCGAGGGCGCGGTCGGCGGCATCGTCAGTCACGGCCGGTTGCCGGCGTATTGCCGCATCGTCGTCAAGTATGGCGGGCCGTTCGTGCGTCTTCCCGTGAGCGTGCTCGAGGCGGCGAAGGGGCAATCATCGACGTTGCGGTACCTGTTCGCGCGCTACGCCGACTGCCTGCTGGCGCAGATGTTCCAGTCTGCGGCTTGCAACGCCATCCATTCGATCGAGCAGCGCACGGCCAAGTGGATCACCTCCGCGATGGAACGCACCGGCGATCACGTGGTGCCGCTCACCCAGGAGCAGCTGGCCTCGATGTTGGGCGTGGGACGCAGCTACACCAGCCGCGTGATCCAGGCGTTCAAGGCGGATGGAGTTCTGGAGACGCGCCGCGGATCGTTGGTGGTGCGCGACCTCGGCGCGCTCAAAGCGCGGGCGTGCCGATGCAACGAGTCGGTCACCAGCCATTTCGACACCGTCCTGCGCGGCGTCTATCCGCACGATGAAATGAGCGAGGTCGAACGAAGCGCGGTCGCGTGACGGCGCCGCCTTCGGCTTTTTTCTGCGCACGCGCGCAATTAACGCCCTGACAACGAACGCGCCGGTGATTTGCGACTCGCCTCGATTCGTTCTCCCGGAACAAACCGGAACGCGGGTGATCGCACACGATCGGCTGGAAGGGGTCGCTCGGTCTTTCCGGCACGCTCGGCGCCGTTGTTAACGTGCGCGCAACGAACGCGCTCATGATCTTCGTCTCAACTCGATTCGTTCTCCGGGAACAAACCGGAACGATTCGCGGGCGACTTCAATGCCTCCATCACCATGGCCACCGTAACCGCCCATGTGACGATCCAGAACATGTCGAATGGAAACTGGATGGCGTGACGAATTGTTGCTTCCCGCAGCGTCCACGTCAGCGGATCCGCGAAAAATTGGACGAGCCATTCCGTCGCCGGTCGAAGGAGCAGGTAGAATTGATAGGACGCCACGTTCAGCAGGAAGAATATCGCCGTCAGCCGCAGCCGGTTGCCGCGCATGAGGTCTCGAACGCGCGGGTGATCGAGCGCACCTGTCCGCAACACCTGCGCCGCGAGCGGATAGGTCCATGCCGCCACCGCGCTCACCGCCAGGATGGGTAACGCGACCGACCAGCGCGCCCATGAGTCGAACAGGGCTGCGTCGAACGCGGCATCGCGACCTTCGAACAGGGGGTAGGTGGCAAGGAGAAGCTTGAACTGCGTCAACCGCAGCAAGCCATCGACAAGATCGGTCGCCACGAAGATGGTTGCTCCGAGCAGGACTGCCGGGCTGATCTCGAACCGGATCCAGCCGCGGCGAATGCCGCGAACGGTGACGGATCCGCGGTCCGGATTGCGATCGCAGATTCTGCTCAGAACAAAGGCCCACACCATGGCCAGCGGCGGTGCGTTGACCAGCGGCGTGAGCCAGGTCGACGGATAAAACTGATCGAACAGCAGCCATTCCGGCATACGCGGCGGCCAGCCGTAGATGAGCCACTCCAATCCGATGCGGCATACGGATTCGAGCGCGCAGGGAAACCACGCCAGCACGAACAGCTGTGCGGCGTTCCTCCCGCAGTAGTCCAGTGTCGACAGAATCGTGCTGAAGACGCGCAGCCGCCTCGGCCGCACCCGCCGCGCACGATTCAAGGCCTCCCCCCGCATGCTGCCCGCCACCGCCATCCTTTACGCCGCGCGGCGCACCTCGTCGGCGAGCGCGCGATAGGACAGGGCCTCGGCGAGATGCACGCGGCCAACCGTGTCGGCGCCGTCGAGATCGGCGAGCGTGCGCGCCACCCGCAGCACGCGGTGATAGCCGCGGGCGGAGAGCCGCATGGTGTCGGCGGCATCGCGCAGCAGAGCCAGCCCGCCGCTGTCCGGGCGCGCCACGTCTTCGAGCAGCGGCCCGTGCGCCGCGGCGTTGGTGCGCACCTGCGGCAGCCCGATGGCGGCATAGCGTTCCATCTGCATGGCGCGGGCGCGCGCCACGCGCTCCGCGACTTCGCGGCTGCCTTCCGCCGGCGGTGGCAGGATGAGATCGGCGGCGGTCACCGCCGGCACCTCGATGTGCAGGTCGATGCGGTCGAGGAGCGGTCCCGACAGCCGGCCCTGGTAGTCGGCGGCGCAGCGGGCATTCGCTCCCCGCTTGCAGGCGAAGCCCGGTTCGTTGGCGCGCCCGCAGCGGCACGGATTCATTGCGGCGACCAGCATGAAGCGGGCGGGATAGGTCACGCGATGGTTGGCGCGCGCTATTGCGACCTCGCCGCTTTCGAGCGGCTGGCGCAGCGCGTCGAGCGCCTGCGGCTGGAATTCGGGCATCTCGTCGAGGAAGAGCACGCCGTGATGCGCGAGCGAGACCTCGCCCGGCCGTGCGCGCAGGCCGCCGCCGACCAGGGCGGGCATGCTGGCGGAATGATGCGGCGCGCGGAACGGGCGGCGGTCGGTGAGCGCGCCGCCCTCGATCTCGCCCGCCACCGAGGCGATCATGGAGACTTCGAGCAATTCCGCTGGGGTGAGCGGCGGCAGGATGGTGGCGAGCCGCGCCGCCAGCATCGATTTGCCGGCGCCGGGCGGGCCGACCATCAGCAGGTTATGGCCGCCGGCGGCCGCGACCTCGAGCGCACGCTTGGCGCTCTCCTGGCCCTTGATGTCCCTGAGGTCGACCAGCGCCCCGCCGGCCTCGCGAATCTTCGGCTGCGGGCGCGCCAGCACCTGGGTGCCGCGGAAATGATTGGCGAGCTGGATGAGCGAGGCGGCGGCGATGATCTCCATCTCCGGGCTCGCCCAGGCGGCTTCGGCGCCG
>Ga0070670_100004561_pt1 | contig 11619 bp, 11 predicted proteins | sample KBSS63metaG_FD_64665 | JGI IMG/M metagenome (GOLD analysis project Ga0070670, IMG submission 64665) | Switchgrass rhizosphere microbial communities from Kellogg Biological Station, Michigan, USA - KBS S6-3 metaG | ecosystem: Host-associated > Plants > Roots > Rhizosphere > Soil ... | reverse complement strand
TCGATCAACAACAACCAGACCAAGCAGGTGAGCATGCTCGGGGGCACGAGCTTTCCGGTGCGCAAGCGCTACGTCGTGGACGGCCAGGCGTTCTACTACCGCAACGCCCAGCACCCCGGCTCGCCGCTCAAGGACGACGTGCAGGTGTTCTATCAGTTCAAGAACGAGGCGCCGGCGGGGCTCGGCATGCCGATGCCGGCGGGCGTGGTGCGCGTGTATCAGGCCGACTCGCGCGGCGGCACGCAGTTCGTGGGCGAGGACCACATCGACCACACGCCGAAGGACGAGACGCTCAATCTGAAGATCGGCACCGCCTTCGACGTCGTGGCCGAACGCAAGCAGACCGACTTCCAGAAGATCGCCTCGAACGTCTACGAGATGGAGTTCGAGGTGATACTGCGCAACCACAAGACGGCACCGGTGACGGTGGAGGTGAACGAGCCGATCGGCGGCACGTGGCGTATGATCAGCTCGACACTCCCCTACACCAAGACCGACGCGTGGGCGGCGCAGTTCGACGTCCCAGTCCCCTCCGACGGCAGCGTGACCCTCCGCTACCGGGTGCGGGTCACCTACTAGGGGCTGGGGGCGCTGAGGGCTGGGAAAAAGTGCGACGCGCGCGAAGGTCGCGCGTCGCACGAATTTCCAGTTTCACGAAGGTGCCGCCCGCGAATGCCCGCCGAGACACCCGGCGCTCTGATTGCACCGCGCCCAGACGTGTCACACGAGATCAAGCGATTCGTCTACGTGCTCCACAGCCTGACCAACCCCGACCGGCAGTTCGTCGAGTCGGCCGCAAACGTCCCGATGCGGATTGCCGCCCACAACGCCGGACACTCGCCGCTGACCGCGGCTCACCGGCCGTGGAAGCTCGTCGCGGTCGTGCAGTTCGGCAACGAAGCCACGGCGCAGCGCTTCGAGAAGTTCCTCAAGTCGAGCACCGGCCGCGCTTTCACCAAGCACCACTTCACGTGATCCCTCACCCGCCTACCTGCACACCTGCCTACCTGCCGGGGTATTCTTGGAGCCCGTGCAGCTGGTGTTCGAGCAGATCCGATCGGGCGGCGACCGCAACTTCGGCTACTTACTGGGAGACCGCGAGGCCCGAGTCGGCGTGTTCATCGACCCGTCGTTCTCGCCGGGCACCTTCGTCACGCGTGCCCGCGAGCAGGGGCTCACCATCACGCACGTCTTGAACACGCACGGACACGCCGACCACACCAACGGCAACTCGCAGGCCATGATGCTCACGCGCGCACGGCTGGCCGCGCATCCCGAGGCCGCCAGCAAGCCGGCGGTTCCGCTGGGTGACGGGCAGGTGCTCGCGATCGGCGACCTGCGGCTGCAGTGCTTTCACGTGCCCGGCCACTTCTACGATCACATCGCGCTCTTCGAATCGCGGTTCGAGCTGCTGATGACCGGCGACCTGCTGTTCGTCGGCAAGGTGGGCGGCACGCCGGACGAGACGTCGGCGGAGCTCGAATGGCACAGCCTGCAACGGCTCATCCATGCGGTCCCGGATTCGACCACCGTCTGGCCGGGCCACGATTACGGCGTGAGGCCCAGCTCCACGATGGCGCTCGAACGGGCCACGAACCCGTTCCTGCGCTGCGAGTCGATGGACGAGTTCCTCAAGATGAAAGCTGCCTGGCCGGTGTTCAAGAAGGAACACGGCCTGAAGTAGGCGCGGGCCGCTCGACGGGACGCTCGCTAGCGCGGCCCCTGCGGGCCGTCCCAGTTCCACCGCCCGCGCGAGTAGCGGGTGACTTTCTTCAAGTGCATCTGGTGCGGGTTCTCGCGGCCAGGCGCGCCGGTGATCGACACCTGATCGCCGTACTGGAAGGTGTCGCGCCCCACGCCTTCGCGCTCGAGCCGTGACGGGCTCGCCCACTCCGCCCCATACCGCTGCGTCCGTCCCGACGGATCGGCGGCCTGGACGTAGAGCCACGCGTGCGGCGCGCGATACACGAACTCGACGACGTCGCCCTCGATCGTCACCGAATCCGATTCGAAGTAGGCCCCGGCAAAGGAGTGATGGCTGTACGCGGGCACCGAGCACGCGAGGAGGATCACGAGGACGAGGACGTGAAAGCGCGGGAGGCCACGCATGGTGGCCGTATTATAGGGTTCTTGCGCGTTCTCGCCGCGACTACCGTCGTATTGGCACTGCTGCTGACCTCGCTGCCGCTCGCGCAGAGCCCTGCCCCGATCGCGGTGGTGTCGGCGGCGGGCCGGCGCTCGCTCTCCACCGCGATCCTCAACGACCAGGAGTACGTGGCGCTCGACGACGTGGCGGCCTTCGTGCCGCTGACCATCCGCGAGGACCGGCAGGGCGGGGTGTCGATCACGGTCAAGGGCAAGACCATCGTCGCACCGCGCGACCGTGCGCTGGTGTCGGTGGACGGGCGCGTGGTGGCGCTGCCGGCACCGCTCACCCGGATGGGCGGGCGCTGGCTCGCGCCGGTGGACTTCCTGCCGCGGGCGCTCGCGCTCGTCGCGGACTCACGCATCGAATACCGCCGCGGATCGCGCCTGCTCCTGATCGGGGCGGTTCGTGTCCCTCGCGTCACGACGCGCGTGGAACCGTCGGGCACCGGCACCAGGGTGACGGTGGAAGTGGCGCCGCCCACCGGGATCATGACCATCACCGACGTCGACCGCGTCGTGGTCAGGCTCGACGCCGACGCGATCGATTTCGCGCCCGTCACCGGCACCTCGCCGGCCGTCACTCAGGTGCGCGGGGACGCCCCGGCCACCGTGACCGTCGGCCTCGCGCCCTCGGCTGGCGACGTGCGCGCGTCCACCTCGAACACCGACACCGCCGCGCGCGTGGTGATCGAGATCAACGCCCCGGCCCAGACGCCTGAATCGTCCGCCGCGCCGGCACCTCCGGCCCCGCCCCCGGTGCTGACCCCGTCGAAAGGCGGCGTCCAGACGGTGGTGATCGATCCCGGCCACGGCGGCGACGACGCCGGCGTCCGCGGCGCGGGCGGCACGCTCGAGAAGCAGGTCGCGCTCGATGTCGCCCGCCGGCTCAAGACGGTGCTCGAAGCCCGGCTGGGCGTCCGCGTCGTGCTCACCCGCGACGACGATCGCCTCGTCGGGCCGGACGAGCGCACCGCGACGGCCAACAACGCCAAAGGCGATCTGTTCGTGAGCCTGCATATGAGCTCGTCGCCCACGCCGGCGACGACGGGTGCCGCGGTCTATTTCATGCGCCTCGATCGCGAGGGCGAAGAAACCCGGCGCGAGGCGGGAGCGCAGGCGCTGGCACTGCCGGTGCTCGGCGGCGGGACCCGGCTCATCGAGACCATCCGGTGGGATCTCGCGCAGGCCCGGCACGTCGACGACTCGGGCCGGCTGGCCAACCTCCTGGCGGCGGCGCTCGAAGGCCACGTGCCGACCACACCGCAGCCGGTACAGGCGGCGCCGCTGCGCGTCCTCGCCGGCCTCAACATGCCGGCGGTGCTGTTCGAGATGGGCTACCTGACGAATGCCATCCAGGAGAAGAGTGTCACCGGCGACGAGGGGCGCACGGTGCTGGTGCAGGCGATCTACGACGCTGTGAATCGCTTCGCGCTGGCCCCACCCGGGGGACGCCAGCCATGAAACGCACGCTCCTCTTCGGTCTTGCCGGGTTCGGCGCGCTGGCGCTCCTCGGCTGGGGCGTGGACGTGGGGCTCCAGTACCTGGCCCGCACCGAGTCGCCCGATGCGCCGGTGGCGGCGGCGCCTCCCCCGGCACCAACTGCACACATCACGGCGACACTCTTCTACGGCACACGCGACGGGCTGCTGCTGCAGCCGGTGCGGGTGGAAGTGCCGCTCGCCGAGGGCGCGGTGGCGCAGGGGCGCCAGATCGTCCGCACCCTCCTGCAGCCGCCGCCGGCGCCGTACGTGTCGGTGATTCCGGCCGGCACGACGCTCAAGGCCTTCTACGTCACGTCGGGCGGCGACGCCTTCGTGGACCTGAGTGCCGACATCGCGGCCAAGCATCCCGGCGGCACGCACGCCGAGCTGCTCACCGTCTACGCCATCGTCAACACCATCATCAGCAACCTGCAGGGCGTGCAGCGCGTGCAGCTGCTCGTCGACGGCCACGAAGCCGATTCGGTGGCCGGACACGTGGACGTGCGGCGTCCGCTCGAGCGCGACCTGGCGCTCGTCCGGCAGGAGCCCCCACCTGCGGTACAGTAGCGGGCAGATGCGCGCCGACAACCGACTGCCCGAACAGCTCCGCCCCTCTCGCATCACCCCCAACTACCTGGTGCACGCCGAAGGATCCGTGCTCGTCGAGGCGGGCCGGACCAAGGTGATCTGCACCGCCAGCGTCGAAGACCGCGTGCCGCTGTTCCGGCGCAACAGCGGCAAGGGGTGGGTGACGGCGGAATACGGCATGCTGCCGCGAGCGACTTCCACGCGCACGCAGCGCGAGGCCTCGGCCGGCCGCGTCGGCGGCCGCACACAGGAGATTCAGCGGCTGATTGGCCGCTCGCTGCGCGCCGTGACGAAGATGGAGGAGCTTGGCGAGCGCACCATCACGCTCGACTGCGACGTCATCCAGGCCGACGGCGGCACACGCACGGCGTCGATCACCGGCGCCTACGTCGCACTGGTCCTCGCCCTGCAGCAGCTGCGCGAGCGCGACGTGCTGCGTACGATGCCGGTGTCCGACTTCGTCGCGGCCACCAGCGTGGGCATCGTCGACGGCGAGCCGCTGCTCGATCTGGCCTACACTGAAGACTCGCAGGCCGACGTCGACATGAACGTCGTCAAGACCGGCGGCGGTCTCTACATCGAGCTCCAGGGAACCGCGGAAGCGCTCCCCTTCGGCCGCGAGGCGCTCAACCGGCTGCTCGATCTGGCCGATACCGGCATCCGCCAGCTGATCGCGCTGCAGCGCGGGCTCGTGGGCGGGTACCTGGCCACCAAGTAGCGGGACCGCGTGCGCCCCGTGACGGGCAATCCGGTCACACTGCTCGTCGCCACGACCAACGCCGACAAGGCGCGCGAGATCGCGTTTCTCCTGCGCGGCACGCGGGTGTCGCTCCTCACGCTTCGCGACGGCCCCGCGGTGACGGAGCCGGTCGAGACCGGCGACAGCTTCGAAGCCAACGCGCGATTGAAGGCGGAATATTACGACTCGGCGGTCGCCGTACCCTTGCGCCGAACCCGTCCGTCGCTGCGACTCCTCACGGTCGCCGAGGACTCCGGACTGGCCATCGACGCGCTCGACGGCGAGCCGGGCATCTATTCGGCGCGGTTTCTCTCGCCGTCCGCCAGCTATCCCGAGCGGTTCGCCGCCATCCAGGCACGGCTGGCGGAGCACCCGTCCGCCCCACGCACGGCCCGCTTCGTCTGCGCGCTGGCGGTCGTCGATCAAGGGCGAGTCGTGTTCGAGACTCGCGGCACCATCGAAGGGGTCATCGCCGGCGAGGCACGCGGCAGCGCGGGGTTCGGCTACGACCCCATCTTCGAATATCCACCCTTCGGCCGCACGCTCGCCGAGGTGCCGGAGAGCGACAAGCTCGCGGTGGCTCACCGGGGCCACGCGTTCCGCTCGCTCGCGACGTGGCTAGTCTCAGAGATCTGACTTCCTCAGAAGATCTGACGGCTCCTGGTTTGGGCACGCGCCAGGCAACCGCGCTCTACGCAGAGTTACGCCGACGGCTGACAGAACCGTCACCGCACCGACTGGCTTCGTGATTGCTGCTCCAACGGACGATGACGATCTTGGCGGAGCCGCGTATCAGCGGCCCTGCGACCCAGGACAGTTCCAGGCCGCCCCACGGTGCACGCATGCAGTTGTACAGCGTGGTCGTCGCCGGCAGTGCGACCACGTTTGCGACGGTGCTCGCGCTGACGGGACGCGCCTGGATGCTGCCGCTCGCCCTGGCGCTCGTCTACCTCACGATCAAGTCGTATCGCATCTATCGGGATCAGGTGGCGGAGGACCAGCGCCGCCACGACGAGATGATGCGGCTGCACCGCGAGGCCGTGGAGGCGCTCGAAGCCGCCCGTCAGTCCGAACAGCGTTACGCCCGTGCGGCGCGCCACGACGATCTCACGGCGCTCCCCAACCGGCGGCTCTTCAGCGAGCTGCTGCAGCGATCGATGGCACGAGCGGCACGCGCAGCCGAGCCGCGCTACGCCGTGCTCTTCATCGATCTCGACGGCTTCAAGCTGGTGAACGACAGTCTCGGCCACCTGGTCGGCGACCAGTTCCTCATCGCGATCTCCTCGCGCCTGCTGGCGCAGCTGCGGCCGAGCGACGTTCTGTCGCGCCTCGGTGGCGACGAATTCGCGGTGCTGATCGAGGACCTCATGGACCCTGATGAAGTGGGCGCGGTGACCGAGCGGCTCCAGCGCTCGCTGCGCGACCCCATCCGGCTGCAGGGGCGCGAGCTCTACGCCTCGGCCAGCATCGGCGTCGTACTCGGCGGGCCTCACTACGAGACCGTCGACGACCTGCTGCGCGACGCCGACATCGCGATGTACCGGGCGAAGGCGGCCGGCCGCGGCGGCTATCAGATCTTCGACCCGCACATGCATGCCTCGGCGGTCGAGCGGCTCACGCTCGAGACCGAACTGCGCCACGCGGTCGAGCGCCACCATTTCACCATCGTCTATCAGCCGATCGTCGAGCTGCCGTCCTCGGAGATCTGCGGGCTCGAAGCGTTCGTGCGCTGGACGCGCCCCGATGGACGCGTGATCGGCCCGGCCGACTTCATCCCCGTGGCCGAAGAGACCGGCCTCATCGTGCCGCTCACCTATTCGGTTCTCGGCGACGCCTGCGGCCAGGTGGCTGCGTGGCAGCGGATGTTCGGCCAGCCGCTCGGCATCTCCGTGAACATCTCGTCGCGGCTCTTCGCCCGTCCCGACTTCCTCGACGAGGTCGAACGGGCGATCGACGTGAGCGGCCTGCTGCCGGGCACGCTCCGTCTCGAGATCACCGAAACGACGCTGCTCGACACGTCGGACATCGTGCACCAGAATTTCGAGCGCCTGCGGCGCATGCAGGTGTCCGTCTACCTCGACGACTTCGGCACCGGCTACTCGTCGCTGAGCTCGCTGCAGCGGTACCCGGTGGACGCGCTCAAGCTCGATCGATCGTTCGTGGCGAAGATGGGCTCGCCCGATCACGGCTGCGCGATCGGCAACGCCATCGTGAAGCTGGCGCAGGAGCTCGGGATGGGGCTCATTGCCGAAGGCGTGGAGACGCTGGCGCACGCCGAGCAGCTGCTGGCGCTCGGCTGCCCGCACGCGCAGGGGCACCTGTTCTCGGAACCGCGAACGACGGAGGCCACCGAGTCGCTGCTGGCCCGCGCGTTCGAGCGCGTCCCGAGCAACGTCCGTCTGTCGTAGCAGCGCTACAGCTTACGCAGCCGCACGCGTCTGACCGCGTGGTCGCGCCCTTTCTCCAGAATCACATGCGCGCGCTCGCGCGTCGGCTGCACGTTCTCCCGCAAATTCACCGCGTTGATGGTGGACCAGATGCCGCGCGCGGTCGCCGCCGCCTCGTCGGGCGTCAGCGCCGCATAGCGGTGGAAGAAGGACGATGGATCCTGGAACACCGTCTCGCGGAGCTTCAGGAACCGCTCGATATACCACTGCTCGATGTCGGCCTCGAGCGCGTCGACATAGATCGAGAAGTCGAAGAAGTCCGACACGAAGCTCGGCATCGGCTGCCCGGCACGGCCGCTGCCGGTCTGCAGGACGTTGAGCCCTTCGACGATCACGATGTCCGGCGTGTGGATTACCTGCTGCTCGCCGGCGACGATGTCATAGACCAGGTGGGAATAGACCGGCGCGCTCACTTCGGGCACCCCCGACTTCACGTCGGCCATGAACTGCACCAGCCGTCGCAGGTCATAGCTCTCCGGAAATCCCTTTCGCTGCGTCAGGCCGCGCGCCTCGAGCTCGCGCAGGGGCCGGAGGAACCCGTCGGTCGTCACCAGATCGACCTTGGGATGGCTCGGCCAGCTCGAAAGAAGCGCCTGAAGCACGCGCGAGGTGGTGCTCTTCCCCACCGCCACGCTCCCGGCCAGCCCGATCACGTAGGGCACGCGCGGGCTGTCCGAGCCGACGAACGTGGCCGTGGCGCGGTGCAGGCTCTGCGCCGCGCCGACGTACAGGTTCAGAAGGCGCGAGAGCGGCAGGTAGATATCGGCCACCTCGTCGAGCGACATCCACTCGTTGAGACCGACGAGCCCGCGCAGCTGCGATTCGGTGAGCGGCAGCGGCGTCGAGTCGCGCAGGACCGCCCACTGGGCGCGGCTGAACTCGACGAAGCGCGAGACCGTGGCCACGCTCACCGCGACCACCCGGAAACCAGCGGCTGATGCACCTGGCGGCAAGAATACCCTGTCCCCCGGCGCGGACACACCGCGAGAGGGCAGTTCTGGTCCGGCGTTCGGAAATTCGAATCGAACCCGCTGACCGCGCTGGCGCGACCTTTGCCCTCGCCGCCGTGGAACTACCATCATCAGGGGGCAGCATGCGGCAGATGACGCTCTGGGTGGTCGTCGTAGTGGGTCTCGCGGTGGCGGGGGATGCGCGCGCGCAGGACACCTCGCCGCCAGCGCCGGTCGCCGACATCGGCTCACCGGATTTCCTGTTCGGGCGGCCGCGCGGCTCGGTCGGCTTCCGCGGTAACTGGCTGTTCGCCCGGGCCGACAGTGACTGGTACGCCTTCGTCACCGACCAGCTCTCGCTGTCGCGGAAGGACTTCAATGCCCCCGGCTTTGCCGCCGACGTCGGCTTCGGCGTCTCGCGCCGCGCCGACGCCGTCTTCGCCGTGGAGTTCAACCAGTCGAAGAAGGAGTCGGATTACCGGGACTTCGTGGACAACAACCGGCTGCCGATCAACCAGACGACGCGGCTACGGACGACCGGCCTGAGCGGCAGCCTGAAGTTCGCACTCGTCGAGCGCGGGCTCGAGGTGAGCCGGCTCGCCTGGGTGCCGAAACACATCGTGCCGTACGTGGGTGCCGGCGGCGGCGCCCTGCGCTACGATCTGCAGCAGTACGGCGACTTCGTGGACTTCCGCACCAGCCGGGTCTTCAGCAGCACGCTGACGTCGGCGGGCTGGGCCCCGATGGTCCAGGCCTTCGCCGGCGTGGACGTGCTGGTGCTGAAGCGGGTGTACGTCACGCTCGACGGGCGCTACCAGTGGTCGAACGCGACATTGGGCAACGACTGGGTCGATTTCGATCCGATCGACCTGGCCGGATTCAAGCTGGCGGCGGGCGCCAGCTTCGTCTTCTAATCGTGAACCGGCGTTGAGCCGGTTTGCCAGATACGGTCGCGCGACCGCGAGCAGCGGGTCGCGCCGGAGGGCGTGATGAGAGGCTCGCAATCGCTCGCGCTGGCGTTCATCTTCCTGGTGGCCTCGGCCACGGCGTCGCTCGCGCAGACGCCGGACCTGCGATGGACCGACTGGATGGGCTGCTGGGACCTCGTGGCCGACGGGAACGTCGCGCGGCTTCCCCCAGCCGAGGACGCGGCCGGAGGCGTCACGGGGCCGGTTCGCCCCGGCGGCAGCCGCAGCGCGCGCGTCTGCGTGGCGCCGAGCCAGGGCGGCGCGGAGCTGCGCACCTTCGTCGGCGGGGAGCCGGTGCTGGCGCAGACGATCGTCGCCGACGGCGTCGATCACCCGGTGTCGGACGGCGGCTGCACGGGCACCCAGCGCGCGCGCTGGTCCGAGGACGGGCGGCGTTTGTTCACGCACGCGCAAGTGGCGTGTGACAACCAGCCGCCGCGCACCGTCACCGGACTCGCGCTCATGGCACCCAACGGCGACTGGGTCGACGTGCAGGCGGTAACCATCGGCGGCACCGACAGCGTGCGCGTGCGGCGCTACCGGCCGCCGATGGAGCGCGCGCAGAAGGGGGTGCCCGCCGCGGCCGTCCGGCTCCAGATCGAGCACGTGAAGGAAGCGACGAAGTACGTGTCGTCGCGCGCGATCGAAGCGGCGCTGATGGAAACCTCCTCGCGCTTCCCGCTCTCCTCGAAAGCGCTCGTGGATCTCGACAAGGCCGGCGTGGACGACCGCGTGATCGATCTGATGGTGGCGCTGTCGTTTCCGCGCTCGTTCGCCATCCGCCCGTCGGGGCCCGACGATCGGCTCACCCCGTTCCCGCCCCTCTTCCCGGGCGCCGACTTCATCGACGCGTCCTACGACTATCCCTATCTGTACGGGCCGTACTACTCGAACTACTACTACTCGCCCTACTTCTTCTCGCCCTTCGGCTATTCGTACCTCCGGTACTACGCGGGCGGGTTTGCACCTTATGCGGTCATCGTGCCCGGGGAAGCCGGGAGCAGTGGAGGCGGTTCCGGTCACAACCTGCCGCCCGAGAACGGCCGCGCGGTCAAGGGCTTCGGTTACACGCAGGTGGACCGTCGCGATGCGTCCGCTGCAAGCGCCGATCCCGCGGGCGGGGGCGGCGGAGCCAGCGCACGCTCCGGCAGCACGCGCGGCGCGGCGTCGCCCCGCGGCTATTCCGCCGGCGACTCCGGCAGCAGTACGAGCAGTTCGTCGGGTGGTGGCGGCAGCTCGAGCAGCGGCGGATCGAGCGGGGGATCGTCCGGCGCGTCGAGCGGCGGCGACAGCGGCCGGACAGCGGTTCCAAAGTAGCCTGCCTGGCGCGGGTGGCCGGGACGAACGCGCGTCTGCGCGTGATATTCTGCAGCCCTTCGTGGCCAGCAGGTTGTCCGGACGACGTATGACTTCGAGGTGGCGGCTGCGCCTGGCGGTCATCGGCATTCTGCTGCTCACCGCCGCGGCCACCGCACCGCAGGGCCAGACGGTGGCGGCGCCACCGCCCGTGCAGTGGCCCACCCCGCCGCTGCCCGACGGACCGATTGCCCTGCAGTCGGCGGAAGTCCGCGACTTCCGCGCTGTCGTCTTGAGCAAGACGCTCGAACAACCCTGGTCGCTGGCCTTCCTGCCAAACGGCGACATGCTCGTCACCGAGCGGCCGGGCCGCATTCGTATCTTCCACAACGGCGTGCTCGATCCCGCGCCGGTCGCCGGCGCGCCCAAGGTGCGCGCCGCGGGGCTGCAGGGGCTGATGGACATCGTCCTGCACCCGCGCTTCGCCGAGAACCACTTCGTCTACCTCTCGTACCACAAGCCGGTGCCCACCGGCCGCACGCTCGGGAACGGCCAGCCTGAGCTGGCGGGCGAGAGCACACTGGCCCGCGGCGTGTGGGACGGGAAGGCGATCACCAATCTCACCGACATCTTCGCCACCGGCGCCACCGTCACCGAGTCGTCGCGCATCGCGTTCGGTCGCGACGGGATGCTGTACATGACCGTGAGCGCGCCCGGCACGGGGCCTGCGGTCGTCCGCTCGCAGGATCCATCGGACTACGCCGGCAAGGTGATCCGGCTGCGCGACGACGGTACGATCCCCGCGGACAACCCGTTCATCGGGCGTCCCGGTTTCAAGCCGGCCATCTACACGCTGGGCCACCGCAATGGCCATTCGCTCGTCGTGAATCCGGAAACCGGGGACCTCTGGATGACGGAGCAGGGGCCCAACGGCGGCGATGAGATCAACGTTCTGAAAGCGGGCCGCGACTACGGCTGGCCGACGGTGAGCTACGGGCGCAA
>Ga0070670_100004560_pt1 | contig 11619 bp, 10 predicted proteins | sample KBSS63metaG_FD_64665 | JGI IMG/M metagenome (GOLD analysis project Ga0070670, IMG submission 64665) | Switchgrass rhizosphere microbial communities from Kellogg Biological Station, Michigan, USA - KBS S6-3 metaG | ecosystem: Host-associated > Plants > Roots > Rhizosphere > Soil ... | reverse complement strand
CCAAGCTCGATCGACATGTCCTCGCCTTTGCCGCCGTCGAACGGCTTGCCGTCGACTTCGCCCTCGAAGTCCATGACGACGAGGTCGCCGGTCGCCGCTGCATGCTTCTTGGCAGCATCCTCCCAGCGCTTGCTCTGGCTTGCGAGCTGCTGGATCTGCTCGTCGACCGCGCTCTCGTCGGGATCGACGGTCAGGCGGTCGAGCTTGATGTCGGCGATCGACGGGGCTCCGACGTCGGGCAGTGCCTCGACGCTGACGCGCACCTCGGCGTCCTTGCCTGGCTCATAGCCCTCGTTGAGCTCGACCTGCGGCTGCAGCGCCGGACGGATCTTGTTGTCGGTCAGCAGCTGTTGCACGCCGTCCTGAACCGCGCCCTGCAGCGCGTCGCCGCGAAGGCTCTCGCCATGCATCTTGCGGATGAGGTTCGGCGGAACCTTGCCGGGACGGAAGCCAGGCATGCGGACCTGCGGCGCAATGCGCTTCACTTCCTGTTCGACCCGCGCTTCGATGTCCGCGGCGGGGATGGTCAGCATGAAGGCGCGCTTCAGGCCCTCATTCTCAGTCTCGACAGTCTTGATCGTCACGTTTTAGGGTCCGTCCTGATGAAGTCGGCGGCATCCCGGCGCGGCGGTTGGTGCGGGCGAAGGGACTCGAACCCCCACATCTTTCGATACTGGAACCTAAATCCAGCGCGTCTACCAATTCCGCCACGCCCGCGCGGACGCCCGAAGGTGCGCGGCCTATAACAGGCGGGGCCGGTTCGGCAACCCGCCTGACGGCGAGCAACTCGGGAGCCGGGACAGACGTTCTCCTGCCAAGGAGAATATTCATGCAGCAACTGCCGCCATTTCCCGAAGAGCCCTCGCCCTCGCCTGGTACCCCCGAGCCGTCCCAGCCGGGCCAGCCAACCCCTGCCCCCGCGGAGGAGCCAGGTCACACGCCGAACATTGACGTGCCCTCGCCGCCCTCGCCCGGCACGGAGCCGCCCAGCACACCGATTTCGCCAGTCGGCTAGCGCCTGAGCTGCGCGGAGGCGACGACGGATTCGAAGTCGGGCAAGGTCGCGTCCCAATAATGCGCCTTCGTGGCGTCGAGCAGGATCATGTAGAGCTCGCCATTGATCACGGCGCCGACCACGCGACCGCGGCGCCATAGCTCGTCCTCGTCGAGATGCTCGTAATCGAGCTGGAAGCCGTTCGTGCCGAGGAACGGACGCGGCTGGAGCGACAAGGTCCGGAAATCGACCGCGCCTCCGCGGACCCGGTACAGGCTCTCGATCATCGCCGCGATTTCCGGCGGCGTCATGTTCGAGCGGAAGATCGGTACCTGCTGGCTCCGCGTCCGGCGCTGCCGGATCAACGACTTGCCGTCCTTGAGGCCAGTGACGAAGCTCATTCCGTCCAGCAACGGCCCGTTCAGGGTCCAGTCCTCGACCTGGCGGATGTCCTCGAACAGGATCGGCCGATGCCTGTTCCAGGGCCGCGGCGCCGAAACGGCGAGCGTATCGTCGCCGACGTTGACGCGATGGACGCGCACAAGCGAGTAATCGCTGATCCCATATTCGCCGCCGTCCGTGGATGAGCAGGCGGAAAGGCCGACGGCGGCCGCGAGAAGGGCGATGATCCTGTTGCTTTTCACGCGTTCAATCTCCTCAGCCGGCCATCTGCCGCACCCAGGCGGCATCGGGCGCATCCGGCTTCATCGTAAGGTAGCGAGCGAACGCCGCCTTCGCTTCGGCCCGGCGCCCCTGCTTCAGGAGCGCGATGCCATGCCAGCGCCAGGCGTCCGCAGGCGCATCGGGATAGGCCACTGCGGCCGCGTAGCTCTGAGACGCGCGTAGTTCGTCGCCCGGACGGTTGCGGAGTCGCCAGACCTCGCCCTCGTAGAAACGAAGCAGACCGTTCCAGCCATCCCGCGCCAGTGTTTCGATCAGATACTGGCTCGCGCCGGGGTCGTTGAGCTTGACCTGGTCGTCGAGCAGCATCGGGCGGATCGGGCCGATGGTCGACAGGTAACGCGCGCGCTTGTCGTCATAGGCCTTGCCCAGAACCGTGATTTCCTGCGCGTCGAGGCGCAGGTCCGCCATTCGCGATCCTTCCGACGGGTGCGTATCGAAGATCCCGCCCTTGCGGCGGTGCTTGCCGCGGTAGCGGGCGCTCGCATTCTCTTCACCGATCAGCTGTCCCCAGATGTTGGCCATCTCGATGGGCGGGTAGCCCGTTTCGGCGAGCAGCCTCGCGCCCATGGCATCGGCCTCGGCCTCCATCGCGCGACTGTACTGGAACAAGGTGAGGATCGCGCCGAGCTGGGCGAGCTGAACATAGTTGCCGAGATAGACGCCAGCCCCCGCCCCGCCGACGCCGGCCAGCATGGAGCCGATGGCGAGGATATCCGTCTTGCGCTTCTGGTCCCGCCAGGAGCGGATCATGTGGCGGCGAAGGAAGTGACCGGATTCATGCGCGATCACGCCAGCGAGCTGGGCCTCGTTGCGCATGCGCAAAAGCAGGCCAGAGAAAACGACGGCGAACCCGCTCGGGAACATCATCGCGTTGAAATCGGGGATCCGGGCCAGATAGATCCGGAAATCCTTGGCGGCAGGCCCGCCGACAGTGCCGATCAGGTCGCGCAAGTAGCCGGTGATCTTCGGGTCCTCGATCAGGAGGTTCGACCCCGCTATCTCCTCTTCGACCCGGTCCATCTCCTTCCACAGACCCTGCTCGTCGCGCTCGGTCGGCTTGAACCCCGGCCCGATCAGCGGGACCATGTCGGAAGGGCGGACGCGCGCATTGGCGACGCCCGTGTGCAATGAAGCGGCCGCCGCTCCGCCGCCCACGAGGAGCGAGCGCCGTGTCAGCTCAAGGCAGCGGAAGCACATCAGCGCGGCTCGTTCGGCTGCGGAGTCATGACGTGCCCCTTCGCCGCTTCCTTCCCCGGCTTCATCCGGCCGAGCAAGCGGTCGACCATCTGCGCCGCGCCCTCTGGCGTGCGGAGATCACCGAACTTGATGCCGGGAATCTCGCTGCCCGCTGTGACGACGTTGAACCAAACGACCTCGCCGGTCTTGAGATCGACCAGCGAGGCATAATCGAGCTGCTGCTGACCGCCAACATTGGGGGCGCAGAAGCCGATGAAACAGCCGGCAAGGCCGATCACTCCGAGCGCGACCCTCCCGGTCGATGCAACCTGGTCCTCCGCGTGGAGGAACAGGATATAATCATAGCCGGTCTTCTGCCCGAGCTTCACGGCGTCCCGGCCCAGTGTCCAGTCGAGCCCCTTGCCGCGCTTCGTGGGCAGATAATCGCCGAGATATTTGTGAAGGACGATGGACTGGTCGACGACGTAATTGAGCCGCTCGACGTCCGCGAGCTCCTGCGCGGTGACGCCGGGAATCTCGTTGCGATGCTCGATGATCGTCATCTTGCCGCCCATGCCTGCCTGCTGCGCGCGGAGCGCCGCGACGATGCTATGGCGAGCCTGATCGGTCCAGTCTGCCCGCGGCTCGACCATTCCTCCGGTGGTCAGCGAGCCAACGGTCACGTCGGGCCGAAGCACGAGGAGTTTGTAATCGCCCCTGGGCGGCGTGAATTCGACGTCGGCGAACTGCCGTGTCTGCACGCATCCGCCGAGCGCAACGCTGGCGGCAAGCGCGGCTGCGAGACCCCGTTTCAACATCAAAGACCCTCTCACCGGGACGCAAGGGCGTCCCTTCCCCACCTACGTAGTGCCTTTAGATGCCTGAATGATTGATGAAAGAAAAGTCTTTCTTTCTAGATGCTTAGCGAGAGCATCGAGCGCCGGCGACCTCCGCCAGGCAATGGCCGTCGATCGAGCCGGGCTTGACCGGCAGCCCGATCGTCGCGGCCAGGGTCGGCAGGATGTCGGTAGTCTCCGCCGTCCGCTCGACCGCCACGCCGGGAGCGCCCCGCCGCCAGAAGAGTATCGGCACCCTGCGGTCATAGTCCCAGACCGATCCATGGGTCGCGACGTATCGCGTCGTATCCGCAATCGGCGTGACGTCGCGCTTCAGCAGGACGACGAAATCGCCCGAGCGCCCGGCATAATAGCTGGCACGCGCCCGCTCGATCAGGGTCCATCTCTCCGGAGCCGTCTTTGCAACCGGCGTCTCTGCGATCTGCCGGGCGGTGAAGACCGCCTCCACCTGCGGGTGCGCCTTGTAGGCGGCCACCGCAGCCTTCAGTAGCCGCGCCCGTTCCGAAGCGCGCAGGCGACGGTCAATATACATGTCGCCGAAGCTGCCTTCGCCGAGCAGGCCGGGGCCACCCGGAAGGCCGAGGTCAGCGACGAGCTTCTTGCCCATCGCACCGGCATTGAGGGCTGGATCGACGCGTGCGGCATCGGCAACGCCGGCTAGCCGCTCACGCTCTGGCACATCCTTGCCGCCATGGTCGGCCGTCAGCGCCACGGCGTAGTCGATGCCGCGGCTGTCGAGCACCTTGAGGAAGTCGCCGAGTTCGCGGTCGAGCTCGGTCAGCTGCAGGCACATCTCCTCGCCCTCGGTGCCGTAGCTGTGGCCGACATAGTCCGTCGCGGACAGGCTGATGGCGAGCAGGTCGGGATCGGCCCGCTTGCCGAGCTGCATTTCGTCCACCAGCGCCGCGGCGAGCGCGAGCGTATCGCCGTCGAACTCGGGCGAGGCACGGAAGCCCGCCTGGTCACCGGCCTTGCGCGCAAGCCGGCCGACGCCGACCGGCTTACCGCCACCGCCAATCGCAATCTCGCGCGCCTTCGTCTGGCAGAAAGGCGTGGCCTCGAGCGGTTCCCGAGCCGTTGCCAGCCCGGTCGCGGCCAGTGCGTTCACCTTGGCCACAACGGACGGCATCGTGACGCCAGCGAGGTCGGTGTCGTACTTCGCGCCGGTCCAGTACCAGCGCTGATCGGGCCTCTGGCCAGTCATCATGACGGCCGCGCGGTCCTTGCCGGCCACCGCAACGCTGCGGCTTCCCGGCCACTTCGCCTTCATCAGCTCACCCAAGGTCGGCACCAGCAGATGTTTGGGCGAGACCTTGTAGGCGATCGAACTCGTGCCAGCCTGGGTCTCGTCCTCGGCGCAATAGATGGTCTTGTCGCTGCGCGCGATCGACTGGTCGAACCATGTGTTGGCGATGATACCCGTACGCGACGGGTGGCTGCCGGTCAGGATCGTCGAATGGCCTGGACAGGTCTCGGTCGCCGCATGGCTCTGGAAGCCGTTGCGGAACGCCGTGCCGGACGCGATTCGCGCCATGCCTTGCGTGAAGTGAGGGCGGTATTCGTCGAAGAGGTTCGCGGAGAACTGGTCGATCGAGATGACCACAAGCAGCTTTGGTGGACTTTGCTGCTGTGCTGCGGACTGCGAAGCAAACAACGCCGCCACGGCGGCCAGCACCTTCAGACGCATCTTCACTCCATTATGAATCGAGCTTCGTCCGCAGCCGTTCGTTGACGAGCTGCGGATTGGCCTTGCCCTGCATGGCCTTCATCGTCTGGCCGACGAAGAAGCCGAAGAGCTGCTGCTTGCCGCTCTTATATTCGGCGACCTTGTCGGCGTTGGCGGCGAGCACTTTGTCGATCTCCACATCGATTGCGCCCGTGTCGCTGGTCTGCTTGAGGCCTTGCTTCTCGACGATGTCGGTCGCGCCTTCCCCGCTTTCCAGCATGATCTCGAAGACCTGCTTGGCGATGGTGCCGGAGATGGTCCCATTGGCGACCAGCCCCAGCAGCTCGGCCGCCCGGGTCGGCGAGACCGGGCTCGCGTCGATACTCTCCCCGCGGCGATTGAGCGCTCCGAACAGTTCCGCGACCACCCAGTTCGCCCCCTGTTTCGCCTCCGCGCCGGCTTCCAGCAGAGCGTCGAACCAGCGCGCCGTTTCGACCTCCGCCGTCAGGACGCCCGCATTGTAAGCGGTGATGCCGAGGTTCTCGTAACGTTTTCGCTTGTCGTCCGGCAGCTCCGGCAGCGATGCCTTGCAGTCCTCCAGGAAAGCGTCGTCCAGCTCGAGCGGGAGCAGGTCCGGATCGGGGAAATAACGGTAATCGTGCGCGTCTTCCTTCGACCGAAGCGAGCGCGTGACGCCCTTGTCGGGGTCGAAGAGGCGCGTTTCCTGAGCAACCGATCCGCCGCCTTCAATCAGCTCGACCTGGCGCTTCGCCTCATGCTCGACGACGGCCATGACGAAGCGAACCGAATTGACGTTCTTGGTTTCCGTCCGGGTGCCGAGTTCGGCACCGGGCTTGCGCACGCTGACATTGACGTCGGCGCGCATCGAGCCTTCCTCCATATTGCCGTCGCATGAGCCGACATACCGCAGGATCGACCGAAGCTTCCGGAGATAAGCCCCTGCTTCCGCGGGAGAACGCATGTCCGGCCGCGAGACGATCTCCATCAACGCGACACCCGAGCGGTTAAGGTCGACATAGCTCATCGTCGGGTGCTGATCGTGCATCAGCTTGCCCGCGTCCTGCTCGACATGGATCCGCTCGATGCCGATCGTCCGGGCGCTGCCTTCGTCCTTCTCGTCGAGAAGGATTTCGATTTCCCCCTCACCGACCAGCGGATGGTAGAGCTGGCTGATCTGGTAGCCCTGCGGCAGGTCCGCGTAGAAATAGTTCTTGCGGTCGAACCGGGACCATTTGTTGATCTTGGCGTCCAGCGCCATGCCGGTCCGGACGGCCTGCCGGATGCACTCCCTGTTCGGCACCGGAAGCATCCCGGGCATTGCCGCATCGACCAGGCTCACCTGCGTGTTCGGCTCCGCCCCGAACGCAGTCGCCGCGCCCGAGAAGAGCTTGGCGTTCGATACGACCTGGGCGTGCACCTCGAGGCCAACCACGACCTCCCAGTCGCCCGTCTCGCCCTTGATTCGGAAAGGTGCTGCAGAGTCAGCCATTACCACCACTTCTCCGGTCGCGCCGTGAATCCCGCCCGCTCCTCGATCGCGAGGCCGGCGTTGAGCACCATCTGCTCATCGAGCTCGTTACCGATCAAGTGAAGGCCGAGCGGAAGCCCCTGCTCGTCGAGCCCACCAGGCACGGACATGGCGGGCAATCCTGCGAGGCTGGCCGGAACCGCGAACACGTCATTGAGATACATGGCCAGCGGGTCGGTCGTTTCGCCGATTCCGAATGCCGCCGAGGGCGCGGTAGGCGTGAGGATCACGTCGCACTGCTCGAACGCCTTGGCAAAATCCTGCTTGATCAGCGCGCGCACCCGCTGCGCCTTGGTGAAATACGCGTCATAGAAGCCGGCCGACAGCACATAGGTGCCGATCATGATCCGCCGCTTCACCTCATCGCCGAAGCCCTCGGCGCGCGTCGCCGAATACATGTCGTCGAGGGTCTTCACCCCCTCCTCGCGCAGGCCGTAGCGGACGCCGTCGTAGCGGGCGAGGTTGGACGAGGCTTCGGCCGGCGCGATGATATAATAGGTCGGCAGCGCGTATTTCGTATGCGGCAGGCTGATCTCGACCGGCGTCGCGCCGGCGTCTTTCAGCCATTCGATGCCCTTGTCCCACAAAACGTTGATGTCGGCGGGAACGCCGTCGATGCGATATTCCTTGGGAATACCGACCCGCTTGCCCCTGAGATCGCTCGACAAATTCGCTTCCCACTGCGGCACGGGAAGGTCGAGCGAGGTCGAATCCTTCGGGTCGAATCCCGCCATGGCCTCCAGCAGGATCGCGCAATCGCGAACCGTCTTCGCCATCGGTCCAGCCTGGTCGAGCGAGCTTGCGAAGGCGACGATGCCCCAGCGCGAGCAGCGGCCGTAGGTTGGCTTGATCCCGCTGATGCCGGCGAATGCCGCAGGCTGCCGGATCGAGCCGCCGGTGTCGGTACCGGTCGCCGCCGGCGCGATATGCGCGGCCACGGCCGCAGCCGATCCGCCCGACGAGCCGCCCGGGGTCAGGCCGACATTGCTACCCTTGCGCCGCCACGGGCTGATTACCGGCCCATAGGTGCTCGTCTCGTTCGACGAGCCCATCGCGAACTCGTCCATATTGAGCTTGCCGAGCATCCCCGCCCCTGCCTTGCGCAGGTTAGCGGTGACGGTGCTCTCGTAGCGTGGCTTGAAACCCTGGAGGATCTTGCTGCCGGCGGTGGTGTCGACACCGCGGGTAGCGAACAGGTCCTTGATTCCGAGCGGAATGCCCGCGAGCGACGGCAGGTCACCCGACACGCGCGCACTGTCCGCGGCATCTGCCGCCGCCAGTGCATCCTCGGGCGTCTCCACCGTATAGGCATTCAGCAGCTTCGCGGCCGCGACGGCCGCGTTGAAACTCTCAGCGATCTCCCGCGCACGGAAGTCGCCGTCGCGGAACCCGTCGCGAAGCTCGGCAATCGTCTTGGCGGTAAGATCGGTCACTCGATCACCTTAGGAACGGCGAAGAAGCCGTGCTGTGCTTCGGGTGCATTGGCGAGCACGTCATCTTGAACGCCGCCGTCGTTCACGACGTCGTCGCGCAGGCGGAGCTTCTGGTCGATCACCGCCGTGAGCGGCTCGACGCCGTCGGTATTGACCTCGCCAAGCTGCTCTACCCAGCCAAGAATATTGTTGAGCTCCGGCACGAGCCGGTCGAGCTCCTCCTCGCTCATGGCGATGCGCGCCAGCTTGGCGATGTGGCGCACCTGTTCGGAAGAAACGGACATGGATTCCTTCAATGACGCTGGACCGACGAACGGCTCGGTGGGCGGATAGCGGGGGCTCCGAGGAGCGGCAAGCCGCCCGAGCCGCCGAAAGGTTTACATGGACACTGCCGAAGAAGATAATTGCCGTTCCATTGAGTTGCGAACCGGTGGGGGCGATTCCATGCTGATCTTCACGCTTTCTGCGCTGGTCCTGTCGCCGGTTGCAGTGCCGGCGCCACCGAACTCGATCGTGGTCATCGGGCGTGCGATCCAGGACCGGAAAGCAGCGCTGACCGCATGCCTTGCGCGTCGATGCCCGCCCAACGAAGACATTGACGCCAGCTTGGCGCTCGCCGAATCCCAGCTCATCGCCGGCAAATATCGTGAGGCGCGCTTCACACTGCTCGAGGCGCTTGGGCGCAACAAGCGCGAGGCGATTGCCTATCCGATTCCCGTCTCGGACCTCTATCGCGCCAACGGCCGCGTGGCGGCGCATCTCGGCTATGACGAGGATTATTACCGGTCGACCTGGGGCATCTACAACACGTTGAAGAAAGGACTGCCGGAGGCCAAGGACCGCCAATATTCGGCCATGATGGAAGTCGCCGAGATGATGGCAACCACGCGCGGCCATGATCGTGCGCGCGAATATTACCGGTCGATCGTCCACCATGCCCGTGAAGACGGCCGCCCCGACATTGCGGCTCTCGCCGAGCTTCGGATGATCCTTCGCCACTATCCGGCCTATGCCCGCGAGGAAGCCATTCGGAAGATTGCGGCTTCCGCCGACCCGCAGACCCGGGCTGCGCAGCTGGAAGCCCGGCTCGCATTGGCTCGCATCGCCTACGAGAAGAAAGACGAAGGAAAGGGAGACGCGATCGTCGCCGAATTGGCTTCCTACGAGATCAGGAAGCCGATCCTGGTTTACGCTCCGCGCTGGGACGTCGAGAGCGGCCTGGCCCATCAGGATTCATTCCCGGTGATGGCCGACAACCGCGATGTGCTCAGCATGGATGGCAATGGAACTACCGGCGGACAAAATTCGGGCGCCGGAGGCGCAGGCGGACGTCCAGCGAACCCAACGCAAATGTCGCCCAACGGCCCGCACTCCTTTTCCAGCTCTCGAATGCCGCTGAACGTCGAGGACATGTGGCTTGATGTCGGATTTCGGATCACGTCCGAAGGCAAAGTTGCGGACGTGCAGACTCTGAGGAGTCACGGGAATATCGGCTGGGCAAAGCCCCTGCTCGCCTCGATCCAGGGTCGCCGCTACACGCCTGCTCACCCGTCTTCGCCGGGCACGTACCGGACCGAACGTTATACCTACACTTCAGGCCTGGAGGCGGGAACCGCCAGCCATGGCCAGCAGCATTCACCCAATGCGCGGGTGGAGTTTATCGACCTGAGCGACATTGCCGCGCCGGATTGAGCTCGCTGCGGCTCGACACGCGAATGCATGAGCTTGCCCGCCGCTCCTACGGCCAATAGGGCCGCGGCCCATGTGCGCGCGCCGCTTCCTGATGATCGTGTTCGTCCTGACCTTGCTGATCGTGGCGAGCGCCGTGGTCCTTTATCAGTGGGGCGGAAGGGCCCTGATCAACCAGGCGGTTCCGCAAGGCCATTTCGACACCGCCAGCGCCGGCGATAGTCCCGATTACGAAAATGACGATGCGTGGATTGCGCGTCCGTCCACGGAGTCGGCCGACAGCCCAGCCGAATGGACGCCGGCCGGCGTGCCCGCTCCTGCGACCGGCGCGAAGCGCGCGGCCGTCTTCTACATCCATCCCACTACCTATCTCGAGCGCGACCGGTGGAATGCCCCGCTGCAGCTCGGCGGCTATGCCGACAGCCTGACGGGGCTGATCGTCCGCGGCCAGGTGAGCGCCTTTAATGGCGTCGGCGATATCTGGGCGCCGCGCTACAGGCAGGCGGCCTATGGCGCATTCCTGCTCGACAGCAAGGATGCGCAGGAGGCCCTCGATTTCGCCTATCGCGACGTCGCCGCCGCCTTCGATGCCTTTGTCAGGCAAGCGGGGGACCGGCCGATAATCCTCGCCGGCCACAGCCAGGGGGCGCTCCACCTAGAGCGGCTCCTCCGAGAGAAGGTCGCAGGAACGCCGATCGCGCGGCGCATCGTCGCAGCTTATGCGGTCGGCTGGCCGATCAGCACCAAGGCGGATCTCCCGGCAATGGGACTACCCGCATGCCTTGCACCCGATCAGGGGGCCTGCATTCTTTCCTGGATGTCGTTCGGCGATCCGCCCAACCCCGATTTCCTGTTCCACAAATGGCAGGAGAGCAAAGGGTACACGGGAGGCAATCGTCGGCAGGAAGACGTGCTTTGCGTAAATCCCATCAGCGGCACGAAGGACGGAGAGGCGGCGCCGTCGCAAAACGCCGGCACCTTGGTCCCGAACGCCGACCTGCACAGGGCTAACCTCGCACCCGGGCTGGTCGGGGCTCGCTGCACGAAAGGACTGTTGATCGTTCAGGGGGACATCCCATCCTACAACCCGCCGCCGCTGCCGGGTAACAACTTCCACGTCTATGATTTCGCCTTGTTCTGGGGCTCGATCAGGCGCGATGCGGAGCGGAGGCTTGCAGCATGGCATCGCTGATCACGAGTGACGCCGGAGATTTCGCAGCCGCACTGCCCCACGGCGGCAAGCTCGCCGGGCTCGATGTCGGAACCAGGACCGTCGGCCTCGCGATCTGCGACGCGGGCTGGCACTTCGCAGGGCCTGTCGAAACGATCCGCCGGACGAAGTTCACGAAGGACCTGGAGCAGCTCCGCGCCTTCATCGACCGGGAGCATGTCGCCGGCCTCGTCGTCGGGCTGCCGCTCAACATGGACGGCAGCGACAGCCCACGCACTCAATCGGTCCGCGCTTTCGCGCGCAATCTCGACCCGCTCAACGTGCCGCTGCTCCTGTGGGACGAGCGCTGGTCGACCCAGGCAGTCGAGCGGGCCATGATCGAGGCCGACGTCAGCCGCGC
>Ga0070670_100004559_pt1 | contig 11621 bp, 10 predicted proteins | sample KBSS63metaG_FD_64665 | JGI IMG/M metagenome (GOLD analysis project Ga0070670, IMG submission 64665) | Switchgrass rhizosphere microbial communities from Kellogg Biological Station, Michigan, USA - KBS S6-3 metaG | ecosystem: Host-associated > Plants > Roots > Rhizosphere > Soil ... | reverse complement strand
GGCCTGAAGATCGTCGAGCCGCGGCCGGCGCTTGTGCCGCTCACGCTTGCTGGCGACCACGCCTTGTTCAAGACGCTCTCGGGCGTGTCGGTCAATGTGGTTGCCAGCGCCGGCAAGGGGAGGTTTCGCGAAGCGGCGCTGTTCACGCATCGTGGCCTGTCGGGCCCGGCGATCCTGCAGGTGTCGTCCTACTGGCGTCATGGCGAGCCGGTCGCGGTCGACTTCCTGCCCGACGTGACTGCCGGCTGGCTTCGGCAGGCGAAGCGCGACGAGCCACGCCTGTCGCTTCGGCGCGCGCTGGCGCGCGCGCTACCCGACCGGCTGGCGGAGACGCTGTCCGACCAGCTCAGGCTGGAGGGCGAGCTGGCCAACATGACCGATCGGGCGCTCGAAGCCGCCGAACGTAGTCTTGCCGACTGGCGGTTCGTCCCCAACGGTAGCGAAGGTTTTGCCAAGGCCGAGGTCACAATCGGCGGCATCAGCACGGCCGAATTGTCGTCGCAGACGATGGAATCGAAACGCCTGCCCGGTCTTTATGCGATCGGCGAAGCGGTCGATGTCACGGGCTGGCTTGGCGGCTATAATTTCCAGTGGGCGTGGGCCAGCGCGAACGCTGCTGCCCAGGCGCTATAGAAGCAATTCACGCAGTCCCTATCGCGCGGAGCCGTTTGCGAGTAGGCGCTGGCGCCATGCAACATTCCGGTATTCACCCCGCCCTCGCGGAAGCGTTGGCCGCGCGCGGCTATGACACACTGACTTCGGTCCAATCGGCGGTTGTCCAGGACGAGGCTCATGGTCGCGACCTCATCGTCTCCGCCAAGACCGGGTCGGGCAAGACCGTCGCCTTCGGCCTCGCCTTTGCCGCCCAACTCCTGGGGGGCGACCGCGCGCCCTGGTCGCGCGAGCCGCTCGGCCTGGTAATCGCCCCGACCCGCGAGCTTGCGATCCAGGTCAGCAAGGAGCTGCAGTGGCTCTTCGCGCCGGCCGGCGCCCGGGTCGTAACCTGCGTCGGTGGGATGGATCCGATGAAGGAGCGCCGTGCCTTGCAAGGAGGGGCGCACATCGTCGTCGGAACGCCGGGCCGCCTCCGCGACCATTTGGAGCGGGGAGCGCTGGACCTTTCCGCCCTGCGGGTCGCGGTGCTCGACGAGGCCGACGAAATGCTCGACATGGGCTTTCGCGAGGAACTGGAAGAAATATTGGACGCGACGCCGGAGGGGCGGCGGACGTTACTGTTTTCCGCCACCATGCCCCGCCCGATCGTCGCCCTCGCCAAGCGCTACCAGAAGGATGCACTACGGATTGAGACAATCGGCGATCGCGAGGCTCATACGGATATCGCCTATCAGGCCGTCGCGGTTTCACCGACCGACATTGAGCATGTCGTCGTCAATCTCCTGCGGCTGCACGAGGCCGAGACGGCGATCCTGTTCTGCGCCACTCGCGAGGCCGTGCGGCGTCTGCACGCCAGCCTGACCGAGCGCGGTTTCCAGGCGGTCGCCCTGTCCGGCGAACATAGCCAAAACGAGCGCAACCATGCGCTGCAAACATTGCGCGACAATCGGGCGCGGGTCTGCGTCGCCACCGACGTCGCGGCGCGCGGGATCGACCTTCCGTCTGTCTCGCTGGTGATTCATGTCGAGCTGCCGCGGGATGCCGAGGCGCTGCAGCATCGTTCGGGGCGAACCGGACGCGCCGGCCGCAAGGGAATTGCCGTGCTGATCGTGCCCTTCCGCCGGCGCCGAAACGTCGAAACGATGCTTCGCAACGCCCGCATTGACGCGGAATGGATCGATCCCCCGGTTCCAGAACAGATCCGGGTCAAGGACCGGGAACGCCTGCTCTCGTCGCTTGCGGCGCCGGTCGAGGTCGATGAGGAGGACCGGCAGCTTGCAGGCCAGGTGATGGCGCAGCTGTCAGCTGAGGACATTGCAGTCGCGCTGGTGCGCGCGCTGCGCACCGACCTGCCGGCGCCTGAGGACATTCTTGGATCAAGCGGCCGCGAAGACCGGGGCGAACCCGGCCCGCGCCCGGGATTCGAAGGATCGACCTGGTTCAGGATCAACGCAGGCCGGCGCCACAATGCCGATCCGCGATGGCTGCTGCCGTTGATCTGCCGATACGGGCATGTCGGCCGCAACGAGATCGGTGCAATTCGCCTTGCCGCGAATGAGAGCTATTTTGAGGTGACCCAGCGTGCGACCCCGGGCTTCGTCAAGGCGCTGCGGCGCGCGACGATCGCGCCGGAAGACGAAGGGCTGGTTATCGAGCAGGCCGAACCTCGCGGCGCGATGAGCTCTGCACCTGCCGGAAGGCATTCATTCGTCCGGCCGCATGCAGCGCCGAAACACAAGCGGAAGAAGGCCGGAAACCGGCCTTAGCCATTGCCTGTTGAAAGCGTGACGAAGATGGCCGCTTCTTTGGTTTGAGGCGTTTCGCCAGCACCGGATCGGATGCGCAATCCGCTAACACCATCGGCAAGCAGTTCCTTCCGAAGTGCCTGCGCCCTCGCCTGCAACAGGGAAAGCTGCTGGCCGCTAACGCTGCTCGGTATCCAGATGTCCGCCGTTACCTTCGGATTGGCATTCAACAATTTGGCAAGTCGAGCGATCTGGACGCTGCCATCGGGCGTGGGCGCGGCCGAACCGGGCTGGAAAACTGCGTCCTCCACCTTGAATATGTGGCTGCCTTTACCCGCCTGTGTCCATTGATGGATTTCGGCCCCGATCGATTCCTGCTCCAGGTGCATCGTCTCGTCGCCGACCTGCGCAATTTCCTTATAATGGTGCCCTGAAGCCTGCAAAATGCGATCGTTGCCGAGCGACATTACGCATTTGCCAAGTGCGAAGACGATGGCGAGGAAGAAGATCAGGCCCAAGACCAGCATCGCCCGTCGGGCCCCACGGCTAATCTGCGTCCTTCCGTTCACGGGCCTTTCCTTCCTTTAACCCTTCGAAAGTCTGGGGATTATCCCCGATACCATTCGCCGGCTTCCGCTCCTAACGGTCGTTCGACGGTCAGGTCGTTTGGCGGTGTTCCACGGCTCTGGCCGTTTCAAATAAAGGGCGGTCCAAGTCCCCCCTCGGACCGCCCTTCCTCTTGTCGGCATGATTCCAGGAATTCCTCAAGGGGTAGAATATGACGAAATGACGTCCCGCTCACCTCGCTAATTCCATCAAGCCATCCTCAGTACCTTCACTGATACCGTCGCTTCACCCCGGCACTAAGCAGTTCACTGACAACTGTGTTGGTTGGGAGGAGGCAATGACCATGAAGACTCGCGTCGCGCTATTTGCGGCAGCCCTGCTAATTTCGACGTCGGGGTTAGCCGAAGAGGTCAAAAGGGAAGCCGTTATCGTCTCGGTTCAAGGCTCCGACATTAACGCCCAAAGCCGGGAAGGTCCGTTGACGGTACGCTTCTCGCCGAGCACGAAGATCACCGAAACCAGCGGCCTTGCCAAAAGGAAGGGACGTACCGCCAAAAGCCTGCTCCCCGGCCTTATCTTCACAGTAGAGGGCGACCAGCAGGGCAACACGGTTCTGGCCAACCAGATTACTTTTAAAGAGCGCGACTGGCGGAGCGCGGTTGCCACCAAGGCCGGCACGAAGGCAGAGCTTGGTGAGCTGAGGAAAGCGATCATCGAAGGTCATGAATATGTGATCCAGCAAGAGGCGACCGTCTATTTCAAGACGGGCAGCGCGGTGATTTCCCCTCAGCATAAGGCGGAGCTTGCGGCGCTTGCAGCAAAGGCCCCGAGCTATGGCAATTACCGGATCTCGATCCTTGGTTTCGCCGACCCCAGGGGCAATGCGGCCGCGAACGAGCGTCTCAGCCTGAAGCGCGCCGGAGCGGTCAGCAATTACCTCCGTCAAACGGGGAAGATTGAACCCGGCCGGGTGCTGTCGCCCTCCGCAATGGGAGAAGGCACGACTGCCCCTGGGGAAGCAGCGCCGACCGGCAACGACGCGGCACGCCGGGTGGTGGTCCGCATCGTGACGCCCAAGACGCAGCTCACGCAGTAAGGCTTCAGCTAAAAATAGTGATGGCGGCGGCCGGTGTCCTCGAAAGAGGGCACCGCCGTTCGCCTCCGTGAAATTGCGGGGATTCGATAAGCCAGACTGAGGCCGGGAAATGGATATATCGACCGGTCCGGATGAGCATCGTTCCCGGCAACGTTTTGACAGCAGGGCGCACGTCAAGTGAAGCGGCGGATCTGGACTGTTCTATTTACGTTAATGCAAATCTCCCCAAGTCTTTCCCGTTCTGATGTTGTGCCTGAGCAGCTCATGATGTGCCGAGGTGAGATGTGATGGATAAGGTGGCGTCTCAAACAACCGACCATGTCGACCCGCGTTCTGCGGCGGCGGCGTTGCGGGACGATTTCGAGGAGCTGGTGCGGATATTCGATCGGGAGCTTGCCAAAGTGCGAATCGATGCAAAGACGCGGCCGCACATCGCCGGAGCCAAGGAGGCGGCCAAGCGCGGCCTTGAATTGAGCCAGCAGTTGGCGGGCCTGCTCTTGAAGGGCGACTGACGCGGTCGCCGGGTGCCTAAGGGAAAACCCTGAGACTCGGCTTCAAACCTACTCACAGCCTTTTGAGTCTCGCAAGCGAACTCGACGGTAATTGATCGGCACCAGCTGCCTCCGAACAGATTTGCCCTAGGGGAAATTCGTAGGAGTCTCGCCGAATCCCCTAGTTCACCACCTCCGCAGCATCCGCATAACTGCTGCCGTGGCCCAGCGATGAACATCAGGTCCAACCGCGCAATTGCCATGGCCTGCTCGCTGGCCATCCTGAGCGGCTGCGTGCAGGGACCGGACTACGCTCCACCGACAGTCGAAGTCCCGGGCGCCTATCGTTTCAATGGGTCCCCTCCGCAAACTGACGCCGTCGCCGCCGGGCAAAGTTGGTGGGCCGGATATGGCGACCAATATCTTGATTCGCTGGTTGCGGAGGCGCTCGCCAACAACCGCGACCTCAGGATCGCGACCGCACGGGTCGATGAATTTGCGGCAATACTTGCAGGCACCCGATCGCAAGGCCTTCCGCAGGTCGGCTATTCCCTAAGCGGGCAGCGTTCGCGGGCCAGCGAGGAGAAGATCCCTGCAATCGTCAATCCGCTGAGCACGACCTTCGGCGCCTTCTTGTCGGCCAGTTGGGAAATCGACCTGTGGGGCCGCATCCGCCGTGAGACCGAAGCCGCGCGGGCGAACCTGCTGGCAAGCGAAGAAGGCAGGCGCGGCGTCACGCTCACCCTGATCTCTTCCGTCGTTGCAAGCTACGTCACCTTGCTGGACCTCGACGAGCAATTGCGGGTGGCGCAAGCGACCGTTGCTGGCCGCCAGAAATCGGTCGACCTGTTCGAAACCCGCCTCAGGGGCCGGTGGATATCAGAGTTCGAAATGTCGCAGGTCCGGGCCGAATATGAATCGGTGGCATCCGAGGTGCCGCCTCTCAGGCAGGCGATCGCCGTCCAGGAACATGCGTTATCGGTGCTGGTCGGCCGCAATCCCGGGCCGATCGCGCGCTCAAGCCAATCGTCGTTGCACACGCCGGTCGTGCCAGCCGGATTGCCTTCGGACCTGCTGGTCCGCCGGCCCGATATCCTGCAGGCTGAGCAACAGCTGATCGCGTCGAACGCATTGATTGGTGCGGCACGCGCGCTGTTCTTCCCGCGGATCAGCCTGACCGGCCTGTTCGGCTTTGCCAGCGGTTCTCTTGGCAGCCTCTTCACCGGTCCGGCGCACAGCTGGACATTTACCGGCGATGTGGCCGGTCCGATCTATGCGGGCGGTGGAATCACTGCCGCCGTCGACCAGGCCGAGGCGCGGCGCGACCAGTCGCTCGCCAATTACGAGCTGGTCATCCAGAACGCGTTTCGCGATGTCGAGGATAGTTTGGCAGACCTGCGCCACAGCGCCGAACTCCGCGACACGGCACAGCGCCGCGTGGATGTGCTTCGGCGGGGGCTTCAGCTGGCGAACCTGCGTTACGAGAACGGCTATTCCGATTATCTTGAGGTCCTCGATACGGAGCGAGGACTGTTTTCCGCCGAACTGCAGCTGGCTTCGGCGCAAGGCGATTATCAGCGTGCTTTGGTCAATCTCTATCGCGCGTTGGGCGGCGACTGGAATGCCGTCCCGCCTGTCGCCTCGAACACAATGAGGAATCCATGAACGACAAGGCGCAGGCCACGAGCGAGCCGGTCGCGACCGAGAGCGAGGTCGATACCTCGAAGCCGCCGGCCAACCCGTTACGGAAAGTCATCCTGGTAACATTGATCACGCTGTTGGTCCTGTTCGCCTATCACGTCCTCTCGGATCGCTACACGCCGTATAGTTCGCAAGCGCGCGTCGAAGCCTTTCTGACCCAGGTATCTCCCGAGGTCGCGGGCGACGTGCTGGAAGTGGGCGTAAAGGACAACAGCGTGGTCAGGAAGGGACAGCTCCTGTTTCGCATCGATCCCGAACCCTACCAGGTCGCTGTCCGCTCGGCCGAGGCCAATCTGTCGGTAGCGCTCCAGGCGGCAGACGTGTCGGTTGCCGATGTCGCGGCGGCGCAGGCGCAACTGCGGAAGCAATCGGTGGACTTGGCGGCTAGCCGCGAGTTGGGCGGTATCGTCACCGACCTGGTCGGCCAGCACGCCCTCGCCGAAACGCAGGGCATTCGCGCCCGGGCCGAAGTCGCAAAAACGCAGGCGGACGTCACTCGAGCTGCTGCGGACGTACGCAAGGCGCAGGCCAATCTCGGGGAACCGGGCATGCGCAACCCGAAAGTGCGTCAGGCCCTCGCGGCGCTCGACCAGGCGCGGCTGGACCTGCGCAACTCCGAAGTGCGCGCCCCTGCGAACGGGATCGTCACCAACCTCAGGCTGGCGCCGGGGCAATATGTCGCGCCGGGACAGCCGCTGCTGAGCTTCCTCGAAAGCGGACCGCGCTGGATTTCGGCGGACCTGCGCGAGAATCAGCTGGGGAATGTGAAGGCAGGACAGGATGTGACCATCGCGCTCGACATACTGCCAGGCAAACTGTTTCGAGGGAAAGTGCACAGCGTCGGCTGGGGCATAAGCCAAGGCGACGAAGCGCCGAGCGGGCAGCTGGCGACCGTCCAGACGCCGCAAGGCTGGATCCGGGAGCCGCAGCGCTTTCCGGTGCGCATCCTGCTGCTGCCCGGGGACAAGGACGAGGAAAAGCTCGATCCCGGCCGCAGCGGATCGCAGGCGAACGTAATAATTTACACCAGCGACAAATCGCTGATGAACCCGATCGGAAAGCTCTGGATCAAGCTCATCTCGCTACTGAGTTACCTGCAATAATGAGCGAGGCGACCGCCCAGGCGATCGGCGCATCCACCGATGCCGGGGCGGAAGCGACCTTCCACACTATCTTGCGCTTTGCGGCCGGCACGACGGGGGCGTTTGTCCTGTCTGAGTGGATGGGCTGGTACCCGACCTTTCTCCCGCCACTGCTCGCAGGCGTGCTGCTCGCGAACCTTCCAAAATCCCCGCCGCTAAAAGTTGGATTGGTGCTCGTGCTGGCGCAGACAGTCGGCGCCTACTCAGCCTCCTTCCTTGCGGCGTTGCTGCACGAAATACCGTTCGTCCTCTTTGGGAGCATTGCCGTCATCCTGCTGCTTTGTTTCGCGAACCTGGCGCGCGGACGCGGTTTCCTTCCTATCCTGTTGGTGCTGATTTCCTATGCCACCGTTCCGGTGGTGACGATGATCGCGCCGCAGCAGTCAGCCTCGCTGGCATTCGCGCTCTCTCGCGGAATGGTGATCGCGGTGATTGCGGTTTGGCTGGCGCACGCCCTTTGGCCAAAAACTTCCCCACCGAAGGCGCCCCCGGCCCAGGCCGCATTCGATTTTCCCATTGCAACGGCACTGACCGGTATCGCCATCGTGATGCCGCTGATGCTGCTCTACCTCATGTACGGGATTACGGATGCGCTTCCCGTGCTGATTACGACGGTCGTTCTCGTCATCAACTTCGATCCCCAAAAAAGCGCTATGCAGGGCTTCGCCATGATGGTCGGAAACTTTATCGGCGGAATGGTTGCGATCATTTCCTATGCACTGCTGCAAGCTGCGCCGTCACTGACCAGTCTCGGCCTGATCACATTCCTGGTCGCTTTGATCTTTGCGGTCCGCATCGAGCGTGGCGGGCCTGGGGGCGCCGTTGGCCTCGTCACCTTCAATCAGTCGATCGTCCTGTTCAGCCTCTCACTGATGCCCGGCGGGTCGAGCAACGGCCTGTGGGTTACTCGCCTGGTCCAGTTCGGCATCGCCTGCCTCTTCGCGATCGGGATGATGACGCTGCTTTGGCCGCGGCTGCGCCGAATGGAGCGCCCCGTTTCGTGAAATCCGGGATTGTCCCGAGAATTCGCTGAGGCATCTCGGGAATTCCCCTGATAGTGATTGCCGCAATTCACTGTCAGGCATTTGAGAGTTCGGGGTTCTCCGATCGCTCAACGGATGAGGCAGGGAATGACTGCACGTGTATCGACCTTGCGCCTTGGCGCGGTTTCGCTGATTTCGCTGCTCGCGGCGGCGCCCTTGAGCGCACAGACAAAGGATCACGCTCCGACAGGGCTCTCCTCCGCTTCAAAGATGAGTCAGGACAAGCCGGGCACCGAGTCCTGGACATATGCGCAACCCGTGCAGGTGTTCACCAAATACCGGACCGTCATTGTCGACAACACCACCGTTTATCGAGGTCCCGACGCGCAGTTCGACGGCATAGACCCCGCCGACCGTGAAAAATATGCGGGCATCATCACCCAGGAACTGCGGTCCGAGATCGCCAAGTCATTCCCAACGCCCGCTCAGCCGCAGGCCGACACGTTGCGGCTCAAGGTGACTATCCTGGGCGCAACCAAGACCAAGGGCGGGCTCGCCACCGCCACGCGGGTGACTCCATTGGGATTTGCCACAAGCGCGCTGAAAAGCGCTGTCGGGAGGAAAGGAAGCTTCACCGGATCCCTCCTCTACGCGGTGGAATTGCACGACGCTCGGACCAACGAGCTATTGCTCGCCGCGGTGCGCCGACGGACGCCGGATCCGCTGGATGTGCCGGCAACGCTTTCGACGACCGATACCGTCAAGGCGGTCGCGCGGGAATTTGCCGATGGAGCGCGCAAGCGCCTGGAACAACTTACGCAGGTCACTCCGGGCCAGTAATATCGCTGAGATTGCTAAGGGCTTCGGCTTGCGCCGGAGCCCTTTGTCGTTGCCTCAAGCCTGGATCAACTGGTTCCTGACCGCGTAGCGGACGAGGTCGGCGGTGGTCTTCAACTTCAGCTTCCGCATCGCGCTGGCGCGATGGGTTTCGACCGTCTTGATGCTGATGTTGAGCCGCGCCGCGATTTCCTTGTTGAGCCGGCCCTCAGCCACTTGCTGGACAATCTCCCGCTCGCGATGGGTGAGGCTGCTCGCAAGCTCATTGGGCTTGCTTTCAAGGAACTGCGATAGGAGCGTGTCCGATATCGCCCCCGAGAAATAAGGCCGGTGGATGGAAAGCGCATCGAGCGCGGCTAGCAGATGCTCCTCGGTATCGGACTTCAACACGAAACCGCGAACGCCGGCGCGAAGCACCTCCATGACGATCTCTTCGCGGTCGTGCATCGTGTACAGCAGGATTTCGATCCGCGGCAGCTCGCGCCGCAGCGCGTGCGACAGGTCAAGTCCGTTCAGTTCCGGAACCGAATAATCGATGATCGCGATGTCCGGCCGCGTCTGCTTGGCCAGCTCGAGCGCGGACCTGCCGTCCTTCGCTTCGCCGGCAACCTGGTAATAGGGTTTTGTTTCCACGAGCTGGCGCACGCCGCGGCGGATCGCGTCATGGTCGTCGACAATGATGATCCGTCGGATCGGGCTTGTCATATTTCCAGCAGTCGAGTTGCCAAAGTTTATACTCTCACGTCTCGCGCTGAATTCCGCGCATTTTCTCGCAGATCAGCAGCTGACTGCCAGCATTGGCGGCCGCAATCTATTCGTACGGACGCAAACTTCAAAACAATCAGGTAAAACCCAGAGCCTGAGGCGATTAGCCATAGGGCAGTGCGCGACAGCATCTTACCTCCGGACGGAGCGCGCGGGCGAAGCAAGCGGCATCAGGAACGTCACCTCCCAGAGTCAGGTGTTCGCCTGATGAGAGGACCCCTTGGACGGTGTTACCCGACTGAACGATCGAAGCTCTGGACTAGCCCGGGAGAGTCGCATGAAGCATCCCCGCCTTACCGCCATGTGTTTGGCCTCATTCGCAGTCGCCGGTGCCTATGGTGCCGTGGCGCAAGTGCCGCCGGAATCCGGCACCTCCATGCCGAAGTCCGGGATGGCCGACCCGATCGCCAACGAAGGCGTCATCGAGGATAATGCGGTCCAGGCGCTCCGGGACATGAGCAATTATCTCAAGTCCCTGAACACGATGCAGATCACCGGGGTCGGCAGCCTCGACGTCGTCACTAACGACGGCCAGCGCATCCAGCTGGACGGTCGGACGAACTACAAGGTTCGCAAGCCCGGCTTCGTCATCGATTACGACAGCGACATCAAGAGCCGCCGCTTCATTTACGACGGCAAGAACTTCACCGTCTATTCGCCGAAGCTCGGCTATTATGCCCAGGTCCCTGCGCCAGCGACCAACAAGGAAGTGCTGGATACCATCTACAACAAGTTCGGCATCTCCTTGCCGCTCGAAGACCTGTTCCGTTGGGGCGATGGCGATGAAGAACGGGCCAAGGCTCTTAAGTCCGCTTACAAGGTTGGAACGGCCACGATCGATGGCACTGAGACGGACCATTACGCCTTCCGCGAGGAAGACGTGGATTGGGAGGTCTGGATCCAGCAGGGCGATCAGCCGGTTCCCCGCAAGCTGGTGATCGTCGATCGCAATGATCCGGCCAAGCCGACTTTCAGCACCCGGCTAACCTGGGTGGTCAATCCGACCTTCACCGATGCGGACTTCGCATTCGTGCCTGACGCGAATGCCAAGAAGATCCAGCTGGCAACCTATCAGGGAGCGGGAGAGTAACATGCGCGGTCGCGTTCACAGCATAGCAATGCTCACCGCCTTCGTGAGCTTGGTCGCATTCAGCGTCGCGGAAGTCGATGCTCGCGGAGGCCGCGGCGGCGGCGGCGGCCGCGGCGGCGGCGGCTTTAGCCGCGGCGGCTCATCGAGCATGAGCCGGGGCGGTGGCGGTTTTAGCCGCGGCGGTGGCGGAAGCATGAGCCGCGGGGGCTTTGGCGGATCAAGCGCGAGCCGCGGCAGCTACAATCGCGGCGGTTCCGGCTTTAGCCGCGGCGGCAGCTATAGCCGTCCAGGCGGCGGTAGCTATAGCCGGCCGTCCAATGGCGGGCCGAGCACGGGCAATCGCATGGCGAACACGCGGCCCGGCGGCGGCGCTGGGCGGCCGGGAGGTGTTGGCGGCGCCGGCAGGCCGGGCGGTGTTGGCGGCGTAGGTAAACCCGGCGGGGTTGGCGGCGTCGGCGGTGCTGGCAGGCCCGGAAAGCCCGGCGGCGTTGGCGGTGTCGGCGGCGTTGGCGGTGTCGGCGGCGTTGGTGGTGTCGGCGGCGTTGGTGGTGTCGGCGGCGTTGGTGGTGTTGGCGGCGTTGGTGGTGTC
>Ga0070670_100004556_pt1 | contig 11621 bp, 11 predicted proteins | sample KBSS63metaG_FD_64665 | JGI IMG/M metagenome (GOLD analysis project Ga0070670, IMG submission 64665) | Switchgrass rhizosphere microbial communities from Kellogg Biological Station, Michigan, USA - KBS S6-3 metaG | ecosystem: Host-associated > Plants > Roots > Rhizosphere > Soil ... | reverse complement strand
GAGGCGCGCAGAGATGCTGGTAGAGCCAACCAAATCACAAAACATGATGGTGAGATGCCTGCGCTCGCCGGCGGCCTCGTCAGGGGATCTCAGGGCTGGCGCGATTGCCGCACGTGCGGGGGCGGACGCCACACTGGGCGCGCTATCGAGCTCGGCAATCGCACGCAGAAGCTTGCGGCGATGGCCGAGCAGAACTCCGATGTCCTTGAGGTCTTGTTCGGTCAGATCGGGAAGGACGGCAAAGTCGATGCCGTTTTCGGCAAAGCGTTGCGTATATTCCGACAAACCAAGATTGCGCAACCAACTGGAGAGTCTTTCCATACAACACTCTCAAAGAGACCAGCGTCTGCGCACCTTTGATAGGAAGTAAAATTCCTATCAAAGGCCCTGCCATTGCGGGGCCGGCGGAAGCTGCTGTGCGGCCAGAAGGCCTATGACCGTGCGTCCGGCCCCTCGATACCGAATGGCGCCGGAAAAGTGCATGGCACAAGCTTTTGGTCAACCCCTCGGCTACCGCAGCTCTCACTAGGAGAAACATAGGAGAAACGCAGCACTCGTTTTTGATCCAAGTCAACACCGATCATAGATCGGATAAAGGCGAACGCCGCCACAATGAAATATGACATCTGGACCTTAGAAGAAGGACTTTGACGACTGCTCTATGCCGACGCTATCTCGAAGGTCGGTTCGTGCTCTACCAGGAACGATACCGAGCGAGCGATGAAGCATTTGTCGGCGGCGGCATCGTGCAGGCGGCGGGCAAGGTTCTCATCAGAGCCGGCCGCGAGCTTCGCGTGTGGCCGCAACGTGACGCTTTCGAATTGCCCCGCGCCGTTCGCCTCCTCGACCTCCACGCCGGAGGCGTCGTCGCTGTAGGCCATGACGACGATGCCGGCGTCGGCGCAAAGGTGCAGGTACCAGAGCTGATGACAGGCGGAGAGCGAGGCGATGAGCAGCTCGCCGGATTCCATCGCGCTGCATCGCCACGGAAGACCGGGTCGGACGAGCCGGCTATGTCCTGTTTGCCCGGCGCGCTGATCTCGTGCGCACGCGAATAGGCGCGGTATGCCGATGTGCCGGTGCCCTGATTGCCGGTCCAGTCGACACGAACCGAATACATGTGACGCTTGTCTGCCACGGATTGCGCCTCCGGTGCCGTCGCAGAGGTTACGCTATCGGGCTTTAGAAGCCGCGCCAACGGCTCCTTCGGATCTCATTGGCGGATATTCCGCGTGCCCGGCAGAATCTCTCCTCCGCCTCCGTTGGCTGGATGAAGCGGACAGCGGCTGATATTAACTGCCAGAGGCGGAAGCTATCAGATCAGTGCATTGACGGTTCAACCCGACGAGCAGGACGTTGGCCGGTGAGGCTGGCGTTGACCACCATGGTTTGAATAGCAGGCAGCAAAAAGGCCCCGGTACCGAAGGCAACCGGGGCCTAGTTTGCACGCTAGCAATCCAGGTTGAGGGCCCAGGACCGCCGCATTCACGACGCGTATCACGCGTCCGCGACGATTGATGCCCCCCGATTGGGGGGTATAGACGCAGGAAGATCTCTTTGGCAAAATGCAAGTGGTAACAGAGGGATGGCTTGGCTCGAACTTTGCTAAAGAAAGCCTTCTATCCCGCACCGTAGCCGCGCGTGGACCGAAAACGCGCTTCGAATTCCAGCAATGTGCAATCGGCGGGCTAGGCGGCCACTTCTGATGCCGCGACCAAGGCCGATCGGGCCTTGTTCAGCCTGGCCTTTACCCGGCGAACGACCGGTTCGGATATTGGATGCAATCCCAGATAAACCGGGCGACCATACCTCGATGTCGACCCGAGGACTTCGACCTCACAACCGATACGCCGGTACAGCCGAAGCATCGGCTCATCAAAATTGCCGATAATTGCTTCGATGCCAGCGCGAAGCGCGACATCGCCGACGGCCTCGATCAATGCTGCGGACGCAAATAGCATTTCGTCCTCTCGTCCGCTCTCAAAGAGGTTGTCATCAAGGCAAAACCGCGTGCACTCCCAGATGGATGGAGCGGTCAAATTCACCGCATCCGGTAGCGTATCCGAGAAAATGTCAGCCAAAAGCGTCGGGCCGGTGGTCGGCAACAGGCGAAGGCTGCCCTTTACCTCCCTGGCTCCATTGTCGGTATGAATTATGTAGACAGGTTGCTCGTCGTCGTAGCGATCGCGTTCCTTGCCGTCCGTTACTTCGACATCCCAATTCAGGCGGTCCCGAAAGATGCGAGCTCTCAGGCGGAACATCTCATCGATCAGATGCTGATATTCGTGCGCATTGTGCCGCTCAAGCACAACAATCATTGGGAATGCGAGATGTTGTTCGCCGCCGGCCATGGATCCCGTAGCGTTAAGGTGTGCAAGGGCCACTCTGCGTCACGAAGTCTATGCCGTGGCAGATGTTAACGGCGTTTTACGATCGGTGATCAACTTTAAAGCGCGCTATAAGGCCAAAAGCCCCAATTGGATAGCTTTGCTTACCGCTTGGGCTGAAGTGACACAATCCAGCTTGTGGTGAACCGATTTCAGATACCCTCGCGTCGTGTGCGGGGATATTTTCAAGATGGCGGCAATCTCACCCGTGGACTTGCCGAGCGCGACCCACCGCAGACACTCAAGCTCTCTCGCCGTGAGGTGCGGTCCGCCCTCACCAAACACTTCAGCAATTATCCGACGATGCAACCGGTTGGCTATCTCGATCAGGGTGGTGCGGGTCGTTTGTATAAACGTCGACCACTCCTGCTCGGACCGCGACGATGACACTCCGAAGTGTCCGCGATGGCCGCGCTTGCTCAATACCGGGATGGAGAAGCCATGAGGCCCAACTCCATGAGAGACGGCGTCAGCAAGGAACAACGCCTCCGCCTCTCCCCCGAGGGTCAGTTCGCTCCACTCAAATGGAATGGTGCGCCGAAAGGCCTCGCGCAAAACCGGGTCGACGTCGGCGTACCCCTTTTGCAGATAGCGCACGATCCAGGGAGCGGGGTAAGTCAAACGAATGTAGGGACCGTGTTGCGGATCGGACGGACTCGCACCTAATTTGGAAGAATGGTAGACGATATGATCGACATGCAGGAGGTCACGCAACTTGCTCACCACCCCGTCAATGTTCGGAGTCTCATCGATTATTGAAAACGCTTCAATGAGTGTCTTTTCGTCAGGCCGACTGACCGTCATCGGCAAACCCGATCGTTCTCCAAGCGCTTCCCGTAGCACAGTTACCGACGACTAGGCTTGCTTATGCGCCTTTGTCGGTCACGTCTGCGTCCAGGGAGATACTGCCTGGCGAGCATTACCTTGGGCCAGGCGGTCCTGATCGAAGAATAGCATGTCTCTAATTCATCCGCCCGCCCGGCAAAAGTGTGTTGGGGTGGTCTTGCCGCGTGAGCGCACGCCCTAGTCCACTCCAGGTCAAGGCGCATGTGGAGGTGGCCTCGCCTGGCCGGCATGACTCGCTTGGCCTGCGGGTGCCGTTTCAGTATCTTGCCCACTTCCGGCCAGGAAGCCGAAAAAACGCAAAACGTCGGACTTGCGCCGGATCGCATGGGACGCAAGGCCGCCCGATGCCAAAAGGAGAGGGGACACCATGGATTTCTCGATATCGGAGCGGCAAAAGCACTGGCGCGACCGCGTCGTCGCCTTCATGGACGCGCATGTCTATCCGGCCGTCGGCACCTTTGCCGCCCAGAGCAATGAAGGCGAGCGCTGGAAAGTCATCCCCATCGTCGAGGAGCTGAAGAAGAAGGCGAGGGCCGAAGGGCTCTGGAACCTGTTCCTGCCGCCCTCGCAGCACCACGACGACGGCGAATACCGCGGCGCCGGGCTTACCAATCTCGACTACGCACTCTGCGCCGAGCAGATGGGCCGGGTGTCGTTTGCCTCGGAAGTTTTCAATTGCTCCGCGCCCGACACCGGCAACATGGAAGTGCTGCATCGCTACGGTTCGCCGGAGCAGAAGGCCAAATGGCTGCGGCCGCTGCTCGCCGGCGAGATCCGCTCGGCGTTTTTGATGACCGAGCCGGCAGTCGCCTCCTCCGACGCCACCAACATCGAAACCTCGATCGTTCGCGACGGCGACGATTACGTGATCAACGGCCGCAAATGGTGGTCGTCGGGCGTTGGCGATCCGCGCTGCAAGATCGCCATCGTCATGGGCAAGACCGACCCAAGCCGCGTGCGCCACGAGCAGCAGTCGCAGATCCTCGTTCCGCTCGACACGCCCGGGATCAAGATCGAGCGCATGCTGCCGGTCTTCGGCTACGACGACGCCCCGCATGGGCACGCCGAGGTCCTGCTCAAGGACGTTCGGGTGCCAGCGAGCAATCTCTTGCTCGGCGAGGGCCGCGGCTTCGAGATCGCGCAAGGCCGGCTCGGCCCCGGCCGCATTCACCATTGCATGCGCACCGTCGGCGTTGCCGAAGTCGCGCTGGAGAAAATGACCAAGCGGCTCCTCTCCCGCGTCGCCTTCGGCAAGAAGATCGCCGAGCATTCGGTGTGGGAGCAGCGCATCGCCGAAGCGCGCATCGATATCGAGATGACGCGGCTCCTCTGCCTCAAGGCCGCCGACATGATGGACAAGGCCGGCAACAAGGCTGCACAGCTCGAGATCGCGATGATCAAGGTCGCAGCGCCGCGCATCGCGCTCCGCGTCATCGATGACGCGATCCAGGCGCATGGCGGCATGGGCGTGACCACCGATGCCGGGCTTGCTCACGCCTATGCGCACATCCGCACCTTGCGGCTTGCCGACGGTCCGGATGAAGTCCATTGCCGCGCGATCTCACGGCTCGAAATGCGCAAATACACCAACACGCGGATCTAGCGATGGCGGTAGTGAGCACGCCCGCTGAAGAGGCGTTCGCCGGCACCAAGCCGGTCGAGGAACGCCATCGCCTCGATGAGGCGAAGCTCGATGCGTGGATGCGGCAGAACGTCGAGGGCTATCGCGGACCTTTGACGCTCTGGCAGTTCAAGGGCGGCCAGTCGAACCCGACCTACAAGATCGAGACGGCGGCGGAATCCTACGTTCTGCGCCGCAAGCCGTTCGGCAAGCTGTTGCCGTCGGCGCATGCCGTCGACCGGGAATTCCGGGTGATCTCCGCGCTCCACAAGCAGGGCTTTGCCGTCGCCCGCCCGTACGCCCTCTGCGTGGACGACAGCGTGATCGGCGCCGCGTTCTACATCATGTCGATGGTCGAGGGCCGGGTCTTCTGGAACGCGACATTGCCGGGAAGCGCGCCGGCCGAACGCCGCGCCGTCTACGAGGCGGAGATCGTGACGCTTGCCGAGCTTCACCAGTTCGATCCGGAGAAGATTGGGCTCGGCGATTACGGCAGGCCGGGCAACTATTTCGCCCGCCAGATCGACCGTTGGTCGAAACAGTACCGCGCCTCCGAGACCAAGGTGATCGCGGCCATGGACCGGCTGATCACCTGGCTGCCGACGTCGGTGCCGCCGCAGGAGCGCGTCACCGTCGTGCACGGCGACTACCGCATCGACAATATGATCTTTCATCCGGCCGAGCCGCGAGTCGCCGCCGTGCTCGATTGGGAATTGTCGACGCTCGGCGATCCGCTCGCCGACTTCACCTATCTGCTCATGAACTGGGCGCTGCAGGCCGAAGGCCGCAGCGGCCTCCACGGTCTCGATCTGCCGGCGCTTGGCATTCCGACCATGGCGGAAACGATCACGCTCTACTGCAAGCACACCGGCCGCGCCGGCATCCCCGAGCTCGATTGGTATTTCGCCTACAACCTGTTCCGCCTCTCGGCGATCTCTCAGGGTATCGCCAAGCGTGTTGTCGAAGGCACGGCGGCCAACGAGCGCGCGCGGGAAGCCGGCGAACGCGCAGCACCGCTCGCCGAGTCGGCGTGGAAGTATGCGGAGAAGGCCGGCGCCTCAGGCTAGCACGCCGCTGGCCTTGTCGCCCAACGCGAGCACCGGCCGTTGGTTGACGAGCGGCACCCGCCAGCCGGCGCCGCGTTTGCCTTCATAGTGATCGAGCCGCGTGAGCGAGCAATTGTCGATGGTGAAGGCGAAGCCGCTGCGCGGCGGCAGGCGAAGAGCGATCACGATCGCCGCGCGGATCGTCCCGCCGTGGGCGACCGCGACAATATCCTTGCCCGAGTATGTCCGGTTCACCCGCGCGACGCCCGCGCCGACCCGCTCGATGACGTCGACAAAACTTTCGCCGTTCGGCGCGCGCTCGTCCGCGGCGGCGTACCAGAACGAATCCGGCTCCTGCTGCCGGCCGAGCAGAAAGCTCCGGCGATCGAGTCCCTGCCAATCGCCGAGATGCTGCTCGGCAAAGTCTTTGTCCTGGTGAATTTCCGGCGACGTGAAATGTCCCGCCGCCTGGATCGCCTGCGCCGTTTGCACCGTGCGTGACAGATGACTCGTTACCCAGATCGCGTCTTGCGGCAGCAGCGCCGCGAGACGGGCGAACACCCCAGCCTCGCTGCAGTCGCAAGGCAAATCCCGCTGCCCGTAGATCCGGCCCTCGTCGACGCGGACCGGCGCGTGGCGAATCCACCACCAGCGCGTGCGCGTGAAATGGTCGGTCGCGGCCTTGCTTGCGACCAGACGGTCCATTGTCGATGCTTCGGACAAAACTTGCTCCCCGTTAGGTCCCCGGTGCGCGCGCCCGCCGCTGACGCTTGCCGCGCCGCTTGAGGATGAACAAATGCAGCATGCGCCCCACGGCGAGGACGGCCTTGGCTTAGGGGTTGTGGTGCCGACCTTCAAGCTCCAGTGCGTAAAGGGCTCTCGGCGGCGAAGGCAGCTGCGCCGCGGCTGTGTGCGGCCAGGGACGGGTGCGGATAATGTGCTAAGGCCGCCTTTGCCGAGGCGCATCCGTCGGTCACAATAGCATTGCCCGCAAAGTCTAAAGACAACCGCAAAGGATTTTCATGCCCCCGCTCAGCAACCTCGCCACCCGCGACGTCGAAACGCTGGTGCACCCCTACATCAATCTCGCAAGCTTCCGCGAGACCGGGCCGCTCGTCATCGAGCGCGGGCAGGGCGTCTTCGTCTACGACACCGAGGGCAAGCCCTACATCGAAGGCATGGCCGGGCTGTGGTGCGCCGCGCTCGGCTACGGCAACGAGGAGTTGGTCGAAGCCGCCGCGGCGCAGATGCGTAAACTTTCCTTCGCGCACCTCTTCACCGGCAAGAGCCACGACCCAGCGATCGAGCTTGGCGAGAAGCTCAAGGAGATGGCGCCGGTGCCGATCTCGAAGGTGTTCTTCTGCAGCTCCGGATCGGAGGCGAACGACACCCAGATCAAGCTCGTCTGGTATTTCAACAACGCGCGCGGCCGGCCGCAGAAGAAGAAGATCATCAGCCGCACGAAAGCCTATCACGGCGTCACCATCGCTGCGGCGTCGCTCACCGGGCTTCCCGGCAATCACCGCGATTTTGATCTGCCGCTGCCGGGATTCTTGCATGCCGGGTGTCCGCATCACTACCGCTTTGCGCAGGAGGGCGAGAGCGAAGAGGATTTTGCTACCCGCCTTGCCGTCGAGCTTGATGCGCTGATCGTCAACGAAGGCCCGGACACGGTGGCGGCGTTCATTGCCGAGCCGGTGATGGGTGCGGGCGGCGTCATCGTGCCGCCGCAGACCTATTTCGAGAAGATCATGGCGGTCTGCGCCAAGCATGATCTCTTCGTCATCAGCGACGAGGTGATTTGCGGGTTCGGCCGGCTCGGCACCGCCTTCGGCTGCGAGAAGCTCGGTTTCAAGCCGCACGCGATCTCCGTCGCCAAGGCGCTGTCGTCGGCCTACCTGCCGATCGCTGCGGTGATGATCCCGGAAAACATGTATGAGGCGCTGCTCGTCGAGAGCAAGAAGATCGGCGTGTTCGGCCACGGCTTCACTTATGGCGGCCATCCCGTTTCCGCCGCGGTCGCCGTCAAGGCGCTGGAAATCTATGCGCGCGAGAAGATCTTCGACCAAGCCGCCGAGCGCGGGGCGCTGTTCCAGACGCGGCTCAAGGCGCTTGGCGCGCATCCGCTGGTCGGCGAGGCGCGCGGCCTCGGCCTCATCGGCGGAGTGGAACTCGTGGCCGACAAGGCGAGCAAACGCTCGTTCGACGCCAAGCACGCTGTCGGCGCCCGCACCGTGCATTTCGCCGAGCAGGAAGGTCTTCTCGTTCGTTCGGTGATGGGCGACGTATTGACGCTGTCGCCGCCGCTCGTCATCAGCCCGGTTGAGATCGACGAGCTTTTCAACCGCCTCGGGCGCGCGCTCGACAAGACGCTCGATTGGGTTACGCGGGAGCGCCTCGCGCAGAGCTGACGCGAATGACGACGATGTGATGGTGCCGCTCCACATTCCGTTCACCACTCGCGCGCTATGAGCCCGCCATGAAGGCGGACGTGGCGGAGACGGACAGGAACACGGCAGCAGGCACCGGCGCGGGGCGCGTGACCCGGCGCCGTGTCGTGGCCGGAGGGGCAGCGCTCTTAGGCCTGTCGGCGGTCGCGACCGCCGCCTACGCCGCCGCCATCGAGCCCCAGGGTCTGGTCGTCACCCGCTACAAGCCGACCCTGCCGTCGTGGCCCACGGGCCGCAAGCTCTCCGTCACCGTGATCGCCGATCTTCACGCTGGCGGGCCCGATATGATGCTGCCGCATGTACGCCGGGTGATCGACACCGCCAATGGGTTGAAATCAGACCTCATGGTTCTGCTCGGCGATTATGTCGCGCGGTACCGTTTCAAGACCGAGCGCCTGCCCGATGGACAACTGACGTCCGAGCTGGAGCGGCTCGAAGCGCCGCTCGGGGTGTGGGCGATCCTCGGCAATCACGACTGGTGGTACGACCTCAAGGCCGTGCGCCGCGTGCTCGCCGATGCGCGCATCCCGGTCATGGAAAACGACGCTGTCAAACTTGGCGGCGAGGACCGGCAGTTCTGGCTCGCCGGCATCGGCGATCAGCTCGCCCATCCTCTTGGGCGCGGGCACTTCCGCGGCGTCGACGATCTGCCGGGCACGCTGGCGCAGGTCCACACGCCCGATCCCGTGCTCCTCCTCGTGCACGAGCCGGATATCTTCCCGCGCGTGCCCGACCGTGTCGCGCTGACGCTGGCGGGGCATACCCATGGCGGGCAAATCCGCGTGCCATTCATTTGGCCGGCCTTCGTTCCCTCGAAGTTCGGCAAGCGTTTCGCCTACGGCCAGGTCGTCGAGGAGGGCAGGCACATCATCGTGTCGGGCGGGCTCGGTACCAGCATCATCCCGGCACGGGACTTGATCGACTTGATCCGGCCATCCACGCCTTTCTTTTCCCGCGGCACTAGCTGAAGACGTGGATGCCCGCGACAAGCGCGGGCATGACAATCAATCAACCGCGATGCTCAGTCTGCGCCCGGAACGTCGGATCAGTTGCGGGCCGATTGTGCCGCGCTCGCGGCCATCCGCGCGCCCCATGGCGAATCGCCGTGCCCCGGACCGAGCACGACCACCGGCGTTCCGATCTTCACCCGTGCGTACAGGTCGATCGAGTCCTCGTTGGTCATGCGGATGCAGCCGGATGAAACGGCGCTGCCGATATATTCCGGCTGATTGGTGCCGTGGATGCGGTAGAGCGTGTCCTTGTTGTTCGAATAGAGGTACATGCCCCGGGCGCCGAGCGGGTTGTGCGGTCCGCCGGTGACATAGGCCGGCAACGGCCCAAGCCGGCGCTGCTCGCTCGGGGTGGGAACCCAGCCGGGCCATTCTTCCATGCGGCCGACCTTCGCGAGCCCGGTCCAGGCTTGGGCGTCCTCGCCGACGGCGATGCCATAACGGATGGCTTTGCCCTGCGGCAGCACGAAGTACAGGAACTTGTTGTCAGAATCGACGACGACGCTGCCCGGCGCTTCCTTGCGGTGATATTCGACGATGTGCCGCCGGAAGGAGTCGGGAATGGCGGCCTGATTGTACGGCAGATTGGACATCATGACCCGGTCGCGCGGCTTCCAGCTAGCCTCGCTCGCCGGCTCCATGACCTCCTGCATGCAGCCGCCGAGCGTGACGGCGGCTACCAAGAATACTAGCGCACGCATCGCCATAACTTGCCCACTCGTCCCCAGTTCTGGCCTCGATTTTAACAGCGATTCCACGGAAATCCACATACCTAAATGCTCGCGCCGATGCCAGCCATCAGTGCACCCTGATGTCCGGGTCTCCGCCAAGTGTTGCAGGAATGTCGCACTTTGCGGTTGATAACCCCTTATTCAGGGGGACCGCGACCATGCCCCGGCACAAATTAAACGAGGGTTTACCACTTCCGGTGTCAGTTCGTTTGGAGGACGGCTGAGCGGAGAATGTCACGGGCGTGGTCGATTTCCCGCCCACTTCCGCCGCACTCACCGTCTAGGCAAGCACAATCGCTCACGCGACGGGAATGGGGTTTGAGAAATATGCAGGACGTTAGTGCCGAAATAGCCGCGAAGAGCGGGCAGGAGGAGCGCACGGGCCGCAAGTCCTCCAATGGGACCATTGCGCTGCAGCACTGCTACGGGCAGATCGGCATCTCCGCCGTCGCCGCTGCCGTCCGCTATCAGGGAGATAGCAAGAACCCGGCCTACGCCCCGGCCGTGGTCGAATAGGCCGATCTCGGGCTCTCAAGCCGGGCGGCAACCTGGCCGACCGGCCTAGGTCGCGCAGCTGTTCAGTCGCAATCAGGTGTCTACCCGCTCGCGGTCACGCGCGGCTGGGCATCCTGCGTCAGCCACACTTCGAGCGCGGCGAGCGCCGCCACTACGACGCCGATCGACACATCGATCGCCATCGCGTTGCTGTCCTGGAAGCCAAGAAGCCAGGGCGAGGCGATCAGCGCGAGCGCGACGAAGAGGTTGAGCCACTCCTCCCAGATCGCGAATGCGGCAAGCGCCGCGACTGACAGCACGGCGATCAGGACGCCGACCGCCGAGGCGGTCTGCCATTGCGCGCCTGCAGAAAGGCCGAACAGCCAGGGCGAGAAGAAGAGGATCATGCCCAGGAGCAGGTTCACGACGTCGCAGAGCTTTATGCTCGACCAGTCGTCCATGAAGACCCTCCCATAGGCGCGCGCCCGGCGCCCGAGGCGCCGCCGAGTCACGGCGTTCTGGCAACTGTGAGCTTGGGTTCTGGTTCCGGCCACGCCGCGCGCGCCGGCGACTTTTTGCGTTCTTTCCATTGGTGGGCGCGGAGCGTGTCGTCCGGCGGCGACGGGGCGCACAATGGTATACGGGTTCGCCGCCAGCGGCCCTTTGGCTGCCGAGATGAACGGCTCACCACGATGCTGGCGCAGATGAGACCCAATCTGAGACCCAGGCAAGACCCATGACCACCGCGGGCGATTTTTCCGCCGAGGAGATCGAAGCTGGGCGCCGGCTGTTCGCCGGCGACTGGGGCTTCGTGTCCGCGGCAGGGTCGCTCGCCTCGCTGCCCCACATGACCGGGCCGGAGATCGCCTTTGCGGGCCGCTCCAATGTCGGCAAATCGACCCTGATCAATGCGCTCACCGGCCGCCGCGCCCTGGCGCGGACCTCTAACACGCCGGGCCGCACGCAAGAGCTCGTCTTCTTCGGCAGCTCCGGTCCGCTCGTGCTGGTCGACCTGCCCGGCTACGGCTACGCGGC